>Ga0157369_10000328_pt1 | contig 63540 bp, 92 predicted proteins | sample C25metaG_FD_113461 | JGI IMG/M metagenome (GOLD analysis project Ga0157369, IMG submission 113461) | Corn rhizosphere microbial communities from Kellogg Biological Station, Michigan, USA - C2-5 metaG | ecosystem: Host-associated > Plants > Roots > Rhizosphere > Soil | place: USA: Michigan... | reverse complement strand
CGTAGAGCGCCGTCGTGGTACGGAAGGGCATCGAATGGTGATTCAATTTCCTTAGACAACGTAGTTCTCCAATCGATCCCGGCGACCGATATCCTTCGATGCCGGATAGTAGCTACCCGCCCGATCAGCAGGTGAGATAAGCCAGAACCAACCATCGGCATCCTTGCCCTTCGGGTAATTGTGCGCCGACATTTGAGCCTCACCATCTGTGACAACCACAACTGCCTTCGGATACTTCCCCTTCAGATCAGGGATGACTTCATTGTTGATGAAGTTCGCCACTGCATCGAAGTCCGTACCGCCGCCGATATTGAAGCGTGTCTCGTCATGAATGTTGTCATGCCGAACATAGCTCGTGTTGAAGGTGCAAGCAAACAGCTTGATCCTCTCGGGCGGAATAGACTTTGCCAGTTCGATGAAGCGATCTGCATCCTTCGGGCCAATGGAACCAGAGACATCGAGGGCCAGCACGATAGCGGGCTTCTCGCGTGTTTCCTTCTCCTGTGCGCCCTTCTCGCGAACGGGCAGGATAACCTTCTTCATGCCACCAAGCTTGCGCGGGCGCTTGTGCCACTTAGCAACAGGCGGCTTCCCGATTGCCGGTTCCTTGAAGATGTCAGGATCGATTTCTTTCATCAGCTTGACCCAACCCAGCTTCGCGCCCGTAGCGCCCATGAATGCCTTCATGTTGCCATCCTCAGAACCCGCACGCATGCTGTTCTGAAGCTGCTGCTGAGCAGCAGTCATGTTGCCATCCTCTTCATCGATCTGGTCACGAACGTTGGACGGCATCTTGCCAGCCTTGTCAATCTCATCCTGCATCTTATCGAGAGCATCTGCCATCTCATCAGCGAAATCAGGATCGAGCATCCAGTCATGAGAATCGAGTGCCTGATAGCCACGACCGTCCATGTCGCCAATACCACCAGGCTGACCCTGACCAGGCTGACCTTCGCCGTCGCCCTGCTGATCATCCTGTTGCTCCTGCTGATCCTTCTTCTTGTTCTGCTCAAGCAGCATGTCGTAAACATCAGTGACAGTGAGAAGTGATGCATCCTCACCAACCTTGTCGATGCCATGACAAAGAAGCGGCGCACCATCAGGTGCTTCAGGAACATAGGTCGGCGTTCCCGGCGTATTATAGAACGCGGCATCAGACAGACCGGCATTCACGAGCGAGTCGTTGATAACACAGTCTGCCGCAATATTGAACCGCTGCATGTTCTGACGAATGATGATCGAATCCTTGATTTCCGCCTTCGTAAGGCGTCCACCATCCTTCTGCTTCTTCATCAGTTCGTTCGCACGGTCGCGATCAACGAACTTATCGAGAAGCTTGAGATGGTTAAGAACGATGTGGTAAGCCTCATGCGCGATGATGAATGCCATCGCAGGCACGTCAAGCTTAGCCGCGAAAGACGGGGCGAAAAGGAAATTGAAATCGACATCAGGATTCTTCGAGGTCTTCGAAACCCCACCATTCTCCTGAAGCATCACCGCAGCGGTCTGAATTGCCTCAGTCCACATCGGGCGACCAATGTGCAGAACGTGGGTAAGGAAGTAAGCGTAGTTCTCATCGAGATATTCGACGGCCTCCTTGTACTGCTTCTTAAGCTTGTTCGGGTCTGGTGCTGTCTGCGTCATGTCCATACTCCAATTATAACAGATTTGGCCGGGGAGGACAAACCTCCCCGGCCCTGCTGAGCGCAGCTTCTAGTAGCTGGTAGGCCAGCCCGGAACCTTGCTGATCGGTGCCTGATCGAGAACCTTGTAGAGTCGGTCGAACTTGATACCGTTGTACGTCGGGTCTGCGATCATCGTCACGAATCCCTGCTGCATCTGCTTAACCTTCGGTGCCGGGAATGCCGTAATCATGGCTTCCAGCTTAGAAGGGTTGAGAGCGTTCAGAATCTTCGGGTACTTCGTCACCAGTTCGTTTCCGCCGATGCTCGTCCGAAGAACCTCAACGACCTTGTTGTGTGTTGCATCATGCAGAGGATTCTGCTCAAGGTAGTCGGCCAGATCATTCTGCTGGATACGCATGTTGGCCTGACGATAGGTGAACTGTGACGCAGGGCGGTCACCCAGGCCAGCACCACCAAGATCATCATCGTCCTCATAAGAATCGAGGGCAGGGCCACCGTTCTCAGCATCAACATGACGCTGAGCCATCTTGAGCATATCGACTAGCTTCTTCTTCTCGAACTGACCACCAGGCGGCAGCGAAGCGTAGACAGCCTTAGTGTTCTGCGTTGCGCACCACACCAGACCGATCTTCTCAAGACGACGCGGCGAAACGTAATCGCTGTGTGCGTCCTTCTGGCCGTTGCGAATTGCATTCTGATGATCGTCCCACCATGTCTTCAATGCCTTAGCGATTGCATCGGGCATGAACCGCGACATGTAAGCCACGGACGGCTTCGGGGTGATTTCGATGTAGACATCGAAACGATCCATCAGTGCCGGGTCGATCTGCTCGACTGCGTAGTTCTGCTCGTCGTCAGGCGGGTTGATAGCCGCCCAGCACGCCTTGAGATGAGGAAGCTTCTCGCCGTTGATCGAGCCGAACTGAATCATCTCGAAAACTGCATTCTGCACCTTCGGATCAGCACGGTTGAATTCGTCAAAGAAAATCAGTTCGGCCTCATCCACGTCACGCGGACGAACCATTCGAAGCTGACGATCCAGGTGACCATCGCACTTCGGCTCAAGTGAACGATGCTCGACACGCGACTCGAAGTCTGCCTTGCACTTATCGCAGAACATGACAGGAGTCGGAACACCAACGAGGTCGGTGAACGGATCGAGAGTCGAACACGAGTAGTATTTCATCTTGATGCCACGTGAATCAGCGAGTGCCTGAATGGTGGCCGTCTTGCCCGTGCCGTGAAGACCCATGAGCAGGACGTTCATATCTGCGTCAAGGTACTTATCGGCCAGTGGGACGAGAGACGTGTCTGCCTTGGTAACTGCGGTTTCTGCGCTCATAGAACTATTATAACCCTTCTCGCCTTCGGCGTCAAGTGTGTCTTTGTCAAAAGTGTCTGAGGAAGCGCCGATAGGTGCCCAACGGCCATCCCTCTGTTTTCTCAGCATATGAGGATTGCCAGTAGCGTCCACCACGTTCTTTACAGAACCGATAGATTCCTTCCCAGACGCCTTAACAATCTCATCGTCAAACGTTACCCCTTGTTCTAGGGCTTCGTCATTGATGATCACGGATGCGTTGGGTTGAGGCACCAAATCTCCCTTCTCATTTAAATTATAACTGCCATCCATGATCTTGTCAATAGCATCATAGATCGATGATCTATCGTTGTAATCTACTGGAAGTGGCTTACTATGCATTCAGATGAGCAGAAGTCTAGTTGAATTACTGACTCCCCAAGCATATCACAGGTCGCAACTTCCGTCCAGCCATGCTCTACGACAGATTCATCCTCAGCCAACTCTAATGTGACAGTACAATAGTCGCAGCGGGCAATAGTGGTTCTAGCCATTTTTCTGCGTAGCGGCGTTAAGAGTGTCCTCAATCCATTTAGACAGGGACTTTCCTTCGGCAACGGCCGCTTCTCTCCAAATCTTCTTGTCAGTTGCCTTAACTCGCATACCGAGTCGTTCACTTCGCTTCACTTTATTCATCCTGTGTCATAGATTAGTGTTCGCGCGGGACATTGATGTGAGCATCCCCAGAATCGGGTTCAACGAAAACACTGTCTGCATTTACATCGAGAACAGTAGTCTCATCAGGTCGAGGACGAACAAAGCTAGCATCAGCATTGTCAGTTGTTACATGTGCTTCACCGAACACCTTTGGATGTGGTGGTCGAACCGGTGAAGGATGACCAATAAGGCTAACTCCTACCGAAACTTCAGATGCAGATGTACTATCGACACGAACAGTTGGTGAATCACTCTCGGTTGAATTTTCACTTGTAACGCGGACGGAAAGTGAAGCTTCTGTATCCCCTTCAGCAAATAGGTGAACATCCAAGCTAGGAGATTCAACCGGCTGAATAGCGAAGATCGCCGCGCTGTATCCAACCGAGTTAAGTGTCGCTTCTCCGGTAATACGTGCATCCTGAGAAAGAACAGTGCCAGCCGAAGATGTAAGTCTTACACCATACGATGCTGATGCTGATGCCTGACTGGTGATTCGTGCGCCATAAGACGCAGACAATGTGACTTGACCAGTGATTCGAACATCGTTCGATACGATAGTTGAATTCTGTGCAGTAACGTGGACAAGATACGATGCAGAATTGGTATCAAGACCAACAACCCATAATGTTGTTGAGTAGCTTGTATCGAACTGAGCCGTAACCCGGACATCTGTAGATAGGGCAGAACCAGTTGGTACTGATCCAATAAGAACCACATTTTGAATTACTGCGCTGCTGTTTTCACCTGTTACACGAGTGTCAGCACTAATCGAATTCGTATCTTGACTGGTTACACGAACATCCGTAGAAATATTTTGAGTGCTTTCACCTGTTACACGAGTGTCAAGTGAAACATTAGATACTTGTCCACCCAAACCTGGAACAGTAAGTTGTGCCCACATGACACGAGCGAATCGCTGTGTAGGAACATCCTGACCAGTGACGAATACGCCATAAGAAACATTGCTTGTAGATTGTCCAGCAACACGAGTGTCTGCTGAAACATTCGACGCTGCTTCTCCCTGGACTTTAACTGGCTGAGATGTTAACGTAGACGACTGAGCCGTAACTCGAACATCCTGAGAAATCAAGGATGTTCCTTGACCAGTAATTCGAACGTTCTGAGACGCAAACGAAATAGACTGACCAGTGATTCGAACATTATTCGATACAACACTTGAAGATGCACCTGTTACTTGAACATTGGCTGGTGTTGCTACTGATCCAGCTTGTGCAGTGATCCGAACATTAGATTGAACATTACTTGCGTTCTGTCCACTGATTCGTACATCTTGCGATGCAATTAAAATAGACTGACCGGTGATACGTGCATCATTCGAAACAAGAGATGTGTTTTGACTAGTAACACGAGTTGCGAAACTGGTTGGGGACGAAGAAGAACCAGAGATTCTTACATCCATTCCACAATGAAGACCGCTTTGCTCTAGAAGAATAGAATCGCCTGTTTCTAGAAGCAAACGCGTACCATCTTCTAGAAGAAGGAATCCGCCTGCACCGAGGAAACAACTACTGGATGTATCTTGTCCGGTGATTCGAATATTTTGAGTTGTATTCGAAGTTGTTTCACCCTGAACCTTGACTGGCTGAGATACAAGACTTGATGTCTGTCCAGTGATTCGAACATCTTGTGTTGTAGATGTCGCTAGTGTTACACCGTGGAATACTGTTTCAGGAAGTAACGGTTCAGTTTGACCAGAATCTTGCGAACCATATACAGAGAATACGTTAGAGGCGTACATGCCCATATCGCCCCATGCATAAGTTTCAATAATCTGCTTACGAACAACACCCGAACCACTAGCTGTGATACGTACACCGTAAGCAACATTGGTTGTCTGTGCTGGGGTGACACGAGCAGCAACGGATACATTACTCGTTGACTGGCCGGTAACGCGAGAATCCTGACTTACCAATGATGTATTTTGACCAGTGATCCGAGCGTTCTGTGACCAATTCGAAGTGGATTGACCGGTAACTCGCGAATCTAGAGAAACAGGAGAAGCTGTTCCTGTAGCTGTTACTCGAACGTCTTGGGAAACACTGGATGAAAATGCGCCGACAAGACGTGCATTGTACGATACATTAGATGTATTTTGACCAGTTACTCTAACATTCGTGCTTGTCTGTGATGGAATCGGGTCACCACTAACGCGCACACCATATGAAACATTCGAGGTTGTTTGACCGGTGATTCGTGTTGCATAGGATGAGGTAGAATTACCACCACTACGAGTAATAAGCAAAAGAAGACCAACAGGTGTAGCGTTCCCTGTAGGTGGTGGAGTTGACGTTCTGATTAGAAGAAGAATCATTAGACCTTCACCGCCTCAAAACGTAATCGTAAGTTTGTGTAATCGGTGATCGAGGCAGCTTGAGCGGATGTAAGTAATAGATCGGCTCTAAATTCTGCATCAATATCAGCGAATGACCATGATGCAATAATCGTTCCACCTTGTACCAAACGAATTGTCAAGTCAATACGGTCACCCGCTGTTGTATCCTTCGCATATGAAACACTGACGACGTGACCCGTGGTTGTCTGCGGGTTATCTGCCGGTGCCAATAGCACTTCACTAATATCAGCAATCGGCGGACTAGCACCCGATTCGATGTAATCTGTCGCACTATAAACATCAGAACCGTAACCGCCGACACTGTACCCATAACCAGACAAAACCTCATCAATCTTGTCCCAGAGACTTGTCGGTGATGTTGGGTAAGGATGCCATGTTCCGAATGCAATGTCTGCAATTGGATGAAGTACCTGATTCGGGAAAACCGTTCCAGCAAGCTTCACACCGTATCCGGTAGAACTACTTGAACCTGATCCTGTAACGCGCGTAGATTGTGTCGTAGCAGAACTTGCTTCGCCAACAAGCATAATTCCAAGTGACACATTAGAAGTCGCTTCGCCAGTAACACGAGCTAAAGATGAAACAGAAGAAGAGGTTTCTCCTGTTACACGTGAATCAGTAGATACTGTCGAAATAACAGTTCCAACTACTCGCGCATCATTGCTTACACTTGAGGTCGCTTCACCTGTTACCCAAGCATCCGCACGTTGTTCATTAGCATTCGGATCAGCCGTTACTCTAACATCAGTAGATAGAGACGATGACAACTCGCCCGTAACTCGAAGGTTGTAACTTACAAGAGAATCTGTTTGACCAACAACCCTAGAGTCTTGCGAGATGAAGGATGTAGCCTGACCACTAACACGAACATCTTGTGATGTTGAAGAACTAAGTGTTCCTGTAACAAGAGAGGTATATGAAACGTTACTAGTTGTCTGTCCTGTTACTCGTGCATCTTGAGAGATAAAGCTTGTAGCTTGACCTGTGATACGTATATCTTGAGAAACGCTCGAAGAATTCTGACCGGTTACTCTTGTTGCATACGAAACACTCGAAGGTGATTCACCTTGTACCCGAACATTCTGAGAAGTAGAAGTTGGCGCTTCGGCTGTTACTCGTGTTGCAAATCCACCAGAATCCGCTAGAAGAATACCGAAGACTCGTGCATCAGCACTTACACTACTTGATGCTTGACCAGTAATCCGAGCATTTTGAGTCGTGTTACTTGATGCTTCGGCGGTTACACGAATGTTATAACTGACATTGGATGATGCTTCAGCAGTTACTCTTGTATTGAAGGAAACATTCGATGACGCTTCACCAGTAACGCGCACATCATTGCTTACACTGGAACCTAATGTTCCTGTAATACGAGTGTCAGTAGAGATACTACTCGATGCTTGAGCCGTTACACGAGTAGAGGTAGATAGATTGCTTGATGCCTCCGCAGTTACTCGTACAGCTTGCGAAGTATTAGATGGAGATTCACCAGTTACACGAATTGCATAAGATACATTGGACGGTGACTCAGCAGTGACTCGAACAGCCTGAGAAGTATTAGTCGGTGATTCACCAGTTACTCTTACATTCTGAGAAATAGATGACGATGACTGACCAGTAATTCGAACGTTCTGAGACGTTGATGTCGTATTTTGACCCGTAATTCGAACATCTTGTGTGGTGCTAGTTGATGATTGACCTGTAAGTCGAACATTATAAGAGACATTCGAAAGTTGAACACCAACTTGTCCACCACCAAAATCATCGAGGCGTGTTGCTGTACTTGCACTCGATATGAAGATTCCAATCTGTCCTGAAGTCCATGTGGAATCAGTGATATTACCAATCTCTGTCCACGATCCAGTTGATGATTTATAGAAAATGTGATGAACGTGATTTGTATCAACATAAACGCCAAGTGAGTCACCATTCGACATCGCACGGGGAATCGAAACAAGTGTGGTAAACGATCCACCTGCCGTGTATCGAATAATTCTAATTTCAGAAGTACCGTTGTTATAGAAACAACGATATCCATTTGGTGATGAGTTGACACCAGTAACAAGATATTCAACTCCTGCGCTTCCAACTACCGCCAATGTCGCATAAGCTTCTATTGCGCCACTTAGAGTTCCTAATGCAGAATAAACTCCATCACCCGAAACTGTTCCCGAAGCTGTAGCCGCCGCATTACTAATAATCTGAGGGGATGCATCAGCCGTAAAGATCGGCGTTGTCCAGTTAGCACCAAGAGTAGATGAATCCGAACGAGTAAAACTATCTAAAATACCGGTTGTCGGGAAATTAGTAGCTGTTCTAGCTGGTGTCAGATATTTGTAGGTTGTTAGATATGTTCTACCTAATCTAGCCATGAATTACCTCAGAGCATGCAAAAGCCCACGGTCTGCACCGTGGGCCGAAAACACTTAAAAGAACCGCTAGGCTACTCTTCCCATACGATTCCGGCGTATGCATTATAAGCCGTCGCAGTAGTAACGCGCAATCGTAGGTTTGTAGAAGCAGGCACCGTAGGTTCGCGACCTAACGGATATTGAACCAATATGCCGCTAGATGGCATCACATGATGTACTTCTAGAGTTTGCACGGTACCAAACGTTCCTTCTGCGGAAGCATTGTAGCCGGAAGCAGTAGTGCTTAAAGCGATTGAACTGGCAGCAGCATTTGCATCACTCCACTTCACAATATCGCTTGATGTATATGCGGTAACTGTTGCGTTTGTCGTCGTTCGAAGTAATTCAACTTTGACGGGTGGCGCTGCTGTAGTACCATCAAATTCAATCCACCACTGACAAATAGTTAATTTATCAGATGATGAAGATTGCAACTGAATAAGTGTTTTAATTGCGGTACTAGTAGATATCGGAGCGACTGTCGAAGATGTAGAGGTCGCTCCAATTGTTACCATATATCTATCCATAGATTATCGTCCTATTCCTTGGTGACAATCGAAAAAGCGTCGGAATTCCGTGCCTCATATATTAATAGTACGAAGCACGGAAGTTTGAAACCTGTTGGTAAATACGTTCAGGCTCAGGCAAGAAAGCTGTCACTACAGGAAGAACGTATTGAATATGCGCCGCTTCAAGTCTAGGAATAGAAGCTGCATTGTTGGAAAAGCCCCAGCGTAGACGAGTATTATTTGCCAAGGTAGAAGTCCATGCTCCGCTTGGCGCTGTGGCAAAGAATGTTCCTTTCACAAAGGTAGTCGTAGTCCCAATGTTGTAGGTCGCATATACATCAGATGTAGAAGTCCCATCGTAAATCTTAGCCCCCACAGAATTGGCAGTTGTTCCTGAGTTGTTTCGTAATCCTGTTTGAACCGTAACTCCTAATGGTGTAACCGTCACACCAGGAGAAAAGGTATATTCAGCATATTCAGTATTAACAGGGTTTGTTACAGCGGTCGTAGCTTTGAATCCCATACTTACCGCAAATGCTCGTGCAGATGTAGTAGCAGACCATGTAACTGTTGCTGTTCCTGATGATCCTGCTGTAGTCTGCACCTTATCTGAGACTTCAAGAACATAGCCACTTCCCGATGTGGTACTTTGATCTACACGCTCAGTGAATGTTGCCACTGTAGAAGTCTGACCCGATGATTCAAGAATCTTGATTGCTACGCCCACAACATAAGAATCATTAGTAGCCGTGGTAAAAGCGGGAATTACAGATGTCGTAGTCTGTGCCGACAGGTCTGACGATGCAACTGTTCCATCAAGGGTTTCAGTCCCATTTTGGATAGCAAGAATGGTTGCCGAAGCAGGAGTACCTGATGTTCCTGTAGTAAGGCTTGCAAAGGTTGGCGTGGGCGTATCTGTGGCCGTACCATCAGCTATTCTCGAAAATGCATAAATCTTTCCACCTAATGATGTACCGGATGCTTTAGGAAAGCCTGATACAACGTTCCATCCCGAAGGGGTTGTCACTGTATAGGCATTTGATGTCGATGTACAGATGAGAAGCAATAGATCACCAACTGCTTTACCTGTTGGTGCGCCAGGAGCAAGCGTACCATTTGCTACGTTGTTTGCTGAGAAAGCAGTTGTGCCCGCTGCACGAAATGCTGGCGTATTGGGTGAACCTGAACCCTGATTGAGAGTTAAATGATCTGCATCACCGGCAAGCGGTACTTCATCAATAGTTTGGTAACTCGTAGTTTCCGAAGTTGTTAGTGCTGTATCCACCCCTGAAACAGTTTTAAAGAAGAATGATGACGGAGACGCATCAAGGTTGTGTGTCCCGACACCCGTAGGCACGCCACCAACTACGTAATACTCTGTTGGAACATACGTAGCATCTAATGCTGTGTCTGTAGAGATGATGACGATATCATCCCACCACATTGAAGCAGCATAAGATTCTAGATATCCCCACCGCAACTGATCTTGCTGAATGGTTCCGGGAGAAGTGCCGGTGGTAGTTTTAGTCGCAAATGCTCCACCTGCCAACACACCATCAACCCACATTCCAGCGGTAAATGAAGCAATGGTCGCATAGTCCCAATAAAGAACAATATAATGCCAGTTATTGTCCGTTATCGTTGTGGTTACTTGCGCAGGCGATGCTCCCCATTGAAGTTGAGAACCGCCGCCGAGCCAGTCAAGTCGTGCGGCTTGATCATTACCAGACCCTACATCAACTGCTTGGAAGATAGAGCCATTACTCGTGTCTCTTTTCCATCTAAATTGGATGAGAAGGCGTGAATATGTACTTCCAGCAATTTTACTACGAGCAACCGCACTTCTTGATCCACCAGTCGTATCAATATTTAAGCCATACGTACCATAAGGCGGCGCAGGAGAAGCCGTAGATAAAACATGACCGTCAGTTGACGGCCATAATTCAGTTATAGATGTGCCGCTGTCGTAACCTGATTCGAAACCGTCAGCAAAAATTGGTGTAAGTGCCATTTATTGATTAATAGCAATGGGAGTAAGCTGTATCCATCTCTGAGAGAACGTTTGACTAAAGCTTGCATTATTAGACTTAAACCTCATCTCGACCACACCACCGAAAGAACCAATAACATTTGTAATTACCGATCCTTGCATTACGCCCTGACCATTTCCATTTAACGTAACTGAGGTTGAAACTCCACCATTATAGAGGGTGATTGTTCCAAATGATCCCGTTGAACCATTTTGAAGTTTGGCACCAAATTCTACCCTGTATATTCCTGGATGATTGATTTGGAAAGCTGGTGGAGAACTTACTAGGTCTTGAACGTCAGTAACCGACGAAGTTGAAAAGGAGGCACCTTCGAAAGCAATAGCTGGGATTCCACCAATGTACTCCCATTTATAAGTTGCGGTACTAAAGGCGTTATACCGTAATCGCCAATGCCAATTAGGGGTTGTAAGAAAGTCAACCAAAAGAACTTCTTGACCATCAACGATGGTCGTTGGTACTGAAGTTGATCGAGGAAGATCAGCAAATTGTTCAATAGGAAAAAGTTCGCGCTGTCGAACACCGAACTTATCAAAAAACTTCCACGGCATTGAATCACCTAACTTTGATCAAGCCCATACACAGAAGCAGTTAATCCTGTTGCTGAAGTCGTAATCTGTAAAGTATCAGTACCAGTAAGTACGACAAACTCATCAGACTCAGCCATTCCACCTGCATCAATGGTATAGACGGGAGTGATAGCATTAGCTGCTAGTGATCCATTAATAAATAACTGGAAAGTCTTAGCATTGGATGTATCTGTATTAACGATTTTGATCTTGCGAAGAGTGTAAATATGCCCTGTTGTAACAGTGACCATTGTTGATGTACCCGATGCAAGTGCTGACGGGCCGAACAATCTACTAAGAAGATTTGAGGTATCAAGTGCCATTAGTCTTTTCGTCGTGGGGTTTCGGCCATTGCACGCTTGTCATCCGTAACAACAATCCATGAAGTATTTCCATTGGTGATGTCTTGAATGTATCGCACCATATAGCCATCAAAGTGTGCTGCTAATTCTATGTACTGAGTTTGAACTAAACTTTCTTCTCCACCGAAGTGCATATCACCCTCTAGATGATAAACCAGTGAATAGAAAAGGGGCGCTCGATAAATCTCGTCATACCCAAACTTGCCGTTAAGACTAGTTCGAGGGAGATGAACCGTGCGTCCCTTGTAATTAAGTCGTAGAGATGTTACGTGCAATCCCTCGCGGCCAAGCTTTTGTGTCAACTGCACCCAAGGCTTTCGTAACCCAGGAGTAATGTCGAAGTCTTTCTCCGCGATTGTAGTTCCGTCCGAGAGTGTTGCCACCCATGTAGCCACGTCGCTCATAGCGTGTGCCTCCTAACTTGGCTTCGGCAACTGCCGTGCCATCGATTGAATCGCCTTACTTAGATTCTGATTCAGCAGTAAGTGCAGAAACAGAAAGTGCTAACGCACGCTCACGAGCATGCTCTTCATCAGACGTATCTACGTCAAGAATTGTGTGATCATTACCATCTAGAGCGATCACTAATTGATCTGCTGTAGGAGGAACGACCAGTTTATCGGAGAGGTCATCTAGACCAAGACCGCCAACTAACACACGTCGGTAATCCGGGCCACCGTTGTTGTACTCGGCTGCCGCTTCCTTTGCGAAATTGAATCCTGCGTGGTCAAAGATTTCTCCGAAGGTATATGTTCCAGGCTTAATGCTTGCCATATCGATCCTTAGACGTATGTGAGAGTAATCTTCATTGCTCCCGTCTTCGCACCTGTAGAGGTTGGCGAAATGGAAGTGAATAAGAAGAAGTTGTGAGATGTAGCCGCAGACTGGTTTGCAAGGCTTAGTGCTGCACCAGAACCGTTTGCGGATACCCAAGTGGTTGTCTGTCCACCTTCACCGGCCTGAACCGTAACACCTGCCATTGCAGTTGCATCGGTCGTACCATCATAGAAGAAGAACTTTCCAGTGTTTGTCGCAACCGAAGCTGCATCTGAGAAGTTAAATAGAAGTCCACACTGCGCGGTTGTAGGTACAGTACCCGCTGCAAGTGTTGCTGAACCACCACCGTCAATAGAAACGGTTGTAGAAGAAAGGAACTTCGTATTGTGAACAGGAGTAGCGTTCGTATCCTGCTGAACGTCGGACGAGTTTGAAATGTGCGTAGCATCCTGATACTGTCCGACGACGACGTTGGTACCGAATGTACCACCCGTACCGTTATACCAAACGCGATCTGTAGCATTAACCGTCAAAGTACCGGTTGTTCGCTGTGCTGTTAATGTCCAAGTTGCCATGTTAAATCCTCATCTATTACTCTGACGGGTGGGTGAAGTTTGAAGTAAACCTGATTACTCGCCTGTGACTTCATGTCCCGCAGTGATCGTTGCTGCCGCAGAAGAACTAAGTCTAATCCAGTTAGGCTCGAAGTCAGGGACAATCAATGCTGCTGATCCTGCGCTAGAGAAAACGATCTGTACAGGAGTATTGATGTAATAAAGCTGGAACCAGCTAGTAGGAAGTGTGCTATGGTCTGGTTCGGTTCCATCAGGATTGAGTACGCCGTGATGAGCGATCTGGGCCGAAATGGTCGTCGCTGCGCTCACTGTAATGTAAATACCAATCTGCTCAGCACCGCGAGGAATTTCGACAACGCTTGAGTTGCCACCTATGCCAACGGATGCCGCATTCCAGAATGATGTGGGACTACCTGTGCGTCTAACTGCCATATTGTGTCATCCTCGAAGTCATTGTCATTAATTACTCGACGCTTGCTCCTAATTTAGAGTCCAAACTTCCAAGAACCTGGCAAAACAGGTGGTCTATAGCTAGCATCAATCATTCGCCATGATGAGGTAGGAACCTGCTTAATCATGGCGTCTATAGTATTGGAAGGACTCGTCACGCTTCCAATAGTGAGTGGAGAGAAGTGGTTACCAGAGGTAAAAAGGTGCGTCACGGCGGCTTCGAAGCGGAATGCAAAATTCCCTCCCGCTGTGGTATCGACAGGAATTGCACCATATGTCTGGAAAGCTTTGATGAGCATATTTCGAAGCGCGATATGGTCTGAACTCAATCCTGTATTGACCAAAGAATTTATATCAAAAGCGGGATCGATCTGCCAAATTCCACCAGAAGGCAAGGTTGACCCAGGAGAATCAGCGCGTTGGGCGGGCCATCTAGCCGTACCATTCGTGTGCGGAATAAGAATACCAATAGCATGGGGAATCACACCATTGATTATCTCTTCTTGCATAATCGTTGATTCAAAGTATGGAAGAGAATTTGCCATAGCGCCCCAAGCATTAAAGGTCTTATGCCCATCTACGAATTGAGACAAAGTTTCCCAATACCCCGAGAAATACCTAACATCAGGAATGTATCCAGCATAACCAACTGTCCATTGACCTCGATAATCGGTATGCTTCGTGGCATCACTTGGATCGACATAGAGGACTTTCCACCCTTCCCAATACTCATGCGTGTCAGTGCAGTAGACCGCACAGTGGCGGTCGGTTCCAGGAGCCTGCATAAATCCACCAGGAGGCATTGGGATACCACCATTCTTAACCCCGAATGTCCAAGCCATATGAGCCTTTTGATCGGTGGAGTCCATAGTCTGAGCATACTTAGCGACCGTGTAATCCATATTGAATCCACCGACAGTAACCCACGGAACACGAGTCATGCTCGAATCAACGATGTGGAGAATAGAACTATAATCTGGGCCGAAGTCTCCACCTTGCGGATACCAATATTTACCAGTGTCATACCAACCTTGAAGTGCTGACTGCAAGGTGGTTGTCATAGCTGCATCAATAGGGACATTTGCCGGTAACGGCCAATTCCACACATTTCCTTGCTTAGGCCATGGTGGACGTGGTGTAGTTGGCATTACATCGACAGTTGAGATTAATGGTGAATCTCCACCGCCACCATGAGCTATAACATTGCATCTAATCCCGCGACCATAAATACGCGCATCAGCAACCCAGGTTCGACTAGTCTGACCTGCTATATCCGTCCAACCAAGATTGAAATCTCCATGTTGCCACTGATAGGAGTAACTCGTTAGATCGTTCGCCCAAGTTCCTTCATTACATGTAAGCGTTGATCCTGGCGTTAAAGTGCCAGTAACCGTTGGGGGAGTTACATTTCGTGGCGGGGAAGCAGTAGGATCGACTTTGTAAGTAACTAAAGCAGAACCTACACCACTCTTAGAAGTCGTAGTCGTTATAGTCGGACTAATCGCCGTGGTAGCAGCAGTTTCTTGCCATTCCCAAGCCACAATGATGTTGCTGGAAATAGAAGCTGCGGTTAACGAAGTCCAACCACTTGAATACGTAGAAACAGCAGCATTGCTCATGAACCAAACAGCAATTGCAATTTCATCAGCTTGAGCAAGCGTACCACTATTCGGTGAAATCTGTGTTGTGCGGAATGTACCATCGCCCGCACGAGTTAGAGCTACGTCCAAACCTGTACTTGCGATCTGATCAAATTCTGCCGTTGATATTACCCACTTCGCAGAAGCATCAGCGGTAAAGGTAATCGTATCACCAGAAACGAGACTTGTACTCAAATGGGATCGCCAAACACCCATCGTTGCACCGGTAACCAAAGCGTCATTAACCCACGTGTTACCCTTCGAATCTGTAACAGACGTAATGTTTACGACAACATCGGTACGTAAAACCGCAACGACTGTATTACCAACTAGATGTCCCGCTGCTGGTACCGGAACAGTAGTTGAAGTCGCAGCAGTGCTTAATGCTCTTGTACCACCTTGACGTACAAAAGCCATTTATGCCACCTGAGCTACAACACCTGTCGCCGCTGTTGTAGAACCAACCGCTGTTGCACGCACATCGAAGACATCACCAACTGCAAAAGTAACAGATACAGTAGCGGTCTGTCTTGTCGTTGTTCCATCTGCAATAGTCTGTGTCGAAAATGCGACACCGTTCTTTCGAAACTCTACAACAAGTCCCGAACCACTTGGTGCTGTAAGTGTAGATAATGAAAGAGAAGTAATCGTCTTGGGTACAAGTGCATATTGAGGAAGAGAAGCGCCGATACTCGCTGTACTCATTGTCACCGGAGAAAATTGCTGACCAGGAAGGCTGACTTTTACATCCGCTCCTGCTCTAACGGCGACAAATGTATCACCGATCTGGGCCGAACCACCATCAGTTAACGCTGAAATTTTTGTATCTGCCATTTATACCTCTAACAACACTCTGTCACCAGTTTCAGTCAACAGAAACTCTGAAGTCTCCAAAAGCAAAGCGGAACCCGTCGTGTTATTTGAATCAGGAGGGTACCAAGCTTGTGCTGTTGGAGGATAGTTAGCCGCCGATTCTGCAATCCAAGTAGGTGGATATTGGGCCACCATTTATCACCTTAAAATCGCATTACCACCTATTACAAGCCGCTAAGAAAGATTTCTTAGCCGACGAAGAACTTGGATAAGTTCTATAGTCGAAGAGTAATAAACGTGCCTCGACCGCCCATGAAAGTCTTCTTCAAATAAGTCTGAAGGATTATCGCCATGAGCGGGCCACATCGGATATTCATGCCGACATGCAACCCGCTCAGCGATTCGCCCCTCTAAGAAATCAAGAGTCTCAGAATACTTGTTGATCGATAATGACACCAACAAGTCTGGGCCATAACTTGCCATTTAATACTTCCCAACCCCACTCCATTTCCCTCCAAGAGCCAACAACGCCTTGTAGACATGTGTCTTCTGTGTTTTCGCCACTGTGTAATGAAGTTGAGTAACGAAGTTGTCTAGGGCCATATGAAGTTCACTGATCGCGGTTTTAACGTCAGGTTGCGGGAAGATCATCATTAGACTTATGGTAACTCTACTGCCGCGCAAGCTTCGCCGTTAGACTGTAGAAGCTTGTCGAAATCAGCATACTTCATCTTGAATCGACCATTATTTCCCCAAGAAGAACCCCATGAATTTAGAAACTCAAAGGCACCTTCGGATTCAAGGTCACCCATCAAGAGATAGCAATGACCACCAGCTACACCGCCAGTAGGCTTGACGTAACCATCTGCGCCAGGATTGAACATATCATTTGTCCAATCACTACCAACAATTACCGGGCCTTGCTTGGTCTGAAGATACTTTTTGATTTCGTCTACAGTAGATGCAAATGCGTAGGTCTTGAGACGACCACGATTCTGAAGCGCCTTAACGCCAGAACGAACCGTTGAACCTTGTTGACCGCCACCAGGAGCATCAGGATCATCTGGTTGACCATCAATAACGGTAGCCTCATAGTAGATAGCTCGCGCATCCTTCTCAGTGAACTTGTCATCAATCGGAAGTGTGTTACCCCACTGCGCACAACCATTACCGACACAAGTTCCATAATCTCCCTGGTCTAGAACTTCATCTGGATCAGAGAATTCAACATCACTGGTCGGTGTTGGAGTAGGAGTCGGTGTTGGTGAAGGACTTGGCGGTGCAGGTGTTGGGGCTGGTTCAAGTCCAAGAAACACCATTACTTCTTGTGCCCAAGCTTTAGTCGCTTTCGCTGCTCGGCTCTTCAATAGGGCTTCGAACGCATCCACTAAAGGGTTATCACTTCCCAGCTTGGACTTCGCAGGGAGATAATCAGCTAGCTTATAATCGCGCTCATCAGGCGGCGACGGGATTCGACCCAAACGCTTCTTAAGGGATTCTTGATCGGTCATTTTAACTCCATAATAGCTTTCATCTATTTATTGCCGTTCTGTGTATCTTTCAAGAGGGCATCAACTGCTGCCGCACCTTTCTGTTCATCATAATGACCATCAGTCTTCAAGTCTTCCCAATCAAGCTTGTCGTCCGTCAATCCTTCGTTGTATTCGTCATAGAACTTTTCGAATCGTTCATGGAAAAGACGAGAAACAGCTTCCGGCCAACGCAAAGAAGGTGCTTCATCAATTAAAGTAGTGAATGCGCCACAACAAGGTGACGGCTGGAAAAGATGTGGATACGGCCAACGATAACCACACTCTGCACATGCTCGACTCTTTTCCCAATACTTGTCGGGCCAGTCTTCCGCAGAGATGTCTAGTTTTGTGTATCCGGGAAACTTACCATCAGTTCGACTCATCAATAGACCCCTTACCTAATGTTAGTGCAGCACCATCGCAATCCGGGCACACGAAGACCTGAAGACGATGCTTCTTGGTCAACTTAGGGAGGGCAACCATTCGATTCGGCTCTTCACCGTCACTAACTCTCTTCTTGATGCACAACTGGCATTCTTTTAGATCAGTTGCCATTAGTGTAAAGGTGGGACGGGATCATTTAACCCGCAACGGGCGCAACGAACACGATAGTAGTAAATTGGTTCACTGCCGATTTGTTTAGCCTTAATGGGCGCAGATTCATTGATCACCCACTTATGAGCCTTAAAAGGCTTCTCGGTGGTGGGATTCATCGTACAAGGCGGATAAGGTGTTTTGCTTCGCATCACGATCCTCTACTCATTATATGTTAGAACGTGTAATGAAGCTAGGTTATTTCTTTGACTAAAGAAACTAAAACATCACCATGACACGCCTGCGGAGCGCACCAGCATCCCAACGTTTTACCTTTTAACTCGTGTAGATCGGCAAGAAGTTGTGGTTGCGTCTTGATCCATTGACGATAACACTTGACCGCATCTTCTCGTGTAGGAACCTGGCACTCACCCTTACCCGGCAAATGTGAAAATGGATTTCCCCATTTGCTTGGACGACCGATATAAATGTCGTATGAATCACGTTTACAATGTACTACTGAACTCATATTCATATCCCTCGAAGAAAATACCATTCAAGGCTAGGTCAGCTATAGCGTCCGCTCGACCCGCGAGATAGTATTCGTCACAATTATGGGCCGCAACACTAGGTAGATGATCATAACCGATGCCTGGAATATTGAAATAAAGAGCATCTAAATAACCACAATAATAACAATAACCGGCAGGATCATCTTTAGCGTACCCTGGTGCAACATCGAGGATGGCCGTCATCAATTTTTTGATAGGTTCAACAAGGACAAAATCATCCTTGTTCGAAGCACTTACGACAACGGGCTTCATAACTCTCCAATCCACCGACCTGAACAGTAGGCCCGCTAAATGGTGCGGGTTTTCCGTTAATCAATCGTTGAGTCATACTCGCATCAGCGCCACATGAATGACAAACAGCAGATAGCTTGTCGATACGATCTGCAATAGCCAAAAGTGTCGGCATGTCACCAAAGGGTTCACCACGATAGGTCATATCGAGTCCCGATATGATTACTATTTGCTTCTTAGACATAGCCTCAGCAATAGCAGTCAGATTGGGGAAGAACTGACCTTCATCAATCCCGACGACATCATACCCTAAAGAGTGAAGAGCTAGAAAGCCAAGATCGTCAACAGGAAGAGCAATCATCTCTCTGCCAGCATGAGACACAACTTTCTCACGCTTGTATCTATGATCGCCAGCCCACTTAAACAGCGCGACCTTATAGCCTGCGATTTCAGCCCTACGTAATCTACGCATCAACTCTTCTGACTTACCCGAATACATCGGCCCGCAGACCACTTCTAATCGTCCCACTAAAGACCCCACCATCTTGTCAGAAGGTAAAAGGGCCATACCTTTTCCCAAAGCAAATGTTCGAGGGGATACCCCATCGTCATACCGGCCCAGAAACGCCAATTAGTCAGAATACCTTGGCATGTATGGAAACACCAATGAACATACCCACGTTTATCCGTGTGGATATGCCCGCCTAGATCATCACTACTCCAAATTGAAGGGTCAACCGCCACATCCACATTCTAGCGCAGATAGGCGAGATGTGTCAACTAGAGGCGTCCATTCCCACGGAACTTTCGCTTGTGAGGCTTGACGCTTCCGGTATTATCGAGAGCGGCGATCATAGAGTTGACTTCGGTCTGTGATAACACACGATTCCAGATTGCGAAATCGTCCATCGTCCCCTTAAAACTGGTCATATTGCCGCCGCCACCGAGAGTGAAATTAGCAGCATTATTTCCAAGTGAAATAGCGGCAGCTTGAGAGTGCGTGGCGTTATTTGAATACAATATCGAAGTCGTTGATCCATCATATGTACCGACGAGAAGAACTCGCTGACCTACTGCAATATCTGTAGTAGTAAGAGAGTTTCCATTTGAAGTTGCTGCATCAAGTTCAAATCCACAACGCATTGCACCTGCATTGTTATTCAACCAAACCTGCCATCCTGCGCCGCTGACAAATTTAGAAACTAGTCCATAGAAGAGGCCGGTATTTAACTCGGAAGGATTAACAAGCGCCATCCAGCTAAATGCTGCACCCGTAGCGAAATCGAAGATATCTCCATCCTGCAATGTACCTGCACCACCAAAGACCACGGCTTTATTGGTTGTATCACCAGTTAGTCCAGTCGATCCTCGGGATGTCAAAGAACCACTAAGGGTCAGTGTGTTTGTGCCGACAGAATCAGCAAAAGTGCCTGTGGTTTCACCAAGCTTCCAGTAGGATGCAGGGCTAGTGCTTAAAACGATATCTGAGAATAAGTTTCCTGTTCCACCTGTTCCACCGCCACCAGACGGAGCAACAGTAATAGCTGTAACACCAGACGCTACCTCAGTATCAGTGATGACACGATTAAGAATGAATAGATGAGATGCATCACCTTTAGCAGGTACACCATTTCCACCGCCTAGCCATTGAAAAAGGCCAGCATTGTCTGCCACGGTATCGGTTCCTGGCGAAGATGCTTTGACGTTGTTGCAATATGTATTTAGAGTTGCACCATCATACGAGAAGATAATGAGTGCCGTTGTTCCTACCGCTAAACCAGCAGGATTAGTGTTTACAGCACTTTGTACGATAGTGTCACCATCACGTTCATTGGAAAGACGAGGGGTACCGGCATTGTTATTCAACCATCCCATATATCCAACGGTCGGGTTAGGACTCACATCTCGCTTCGCCACTAACATGTGGAAGGCATTTAGATCAATTGCAGAAGGCTTGAAGAGCATTCCAATTGTAAATGGCGCTTTCACCGGAAAGTCGAAGTTATCTCCGTCCTGGAAGAATCCAGAACCATTGACTCGTACGGCCTTTTCAGATGTATCGCCTGTCAAACCAGTAACACCAAATGTGTGTCCCGTTCCAGTTGACGGCAAACTAATTGCACCAGTAGAAGGTGCCAAAGGTGAAGCAGAATCTCCCGCCTTCCAAAATGCTTGAAGTCCAGTGAGTGATTGAATCCATTGTGTAAATGTTTGCCCGGTGGTACCTCCACCACCGCCACCACCGCCTGCGCCACCAGTACCGAGTGCTGCAATCTGAGTTTGATAAGTACCCCAAGCAATTTTGGCTACATCAGTTGAAGTACGTAGACCATAAGTAGGATCAGAACTGAACATTCGCTCATTTTCACAGAACCATAGATACATACCTGTGTATGATCTACTTGCCCACGAATTTGTACAAGCAACCAATCCATCCGCTTGTCCCTGCTGACTACTCATAGACGAGCGTAATCCTGTCTCGGTGGCGTGCATAAGCTTAGTGGTGTCACCATTCGCCACCATCAACGAACGCATCGATGGAGAAGTCTCAGAAATCTGCGACCATGCACTAGCTACATTAAACGTAGTACAACTTCCCGCCTGCGAATCGTTTGGATAAGGGTGGTATCCAATAGCATCACAGACTGGTGATAATCCAGCAGCATAAGCGGCTTCTAACCAACGTACAGGATTAACCTGACTAGTACCATTGAAGTGTGCCGAGTCAGTATAGGATGACGCTGGCGCAACGCCGCCAGTCATAACGATGATTGACTTTCCAATTGCTGCCGCTGCATTCTTCATCGCTGGATAAACCAACTTCATAGCATTTACATAGTCAGTTGCATCACATGTAGAAAGTCCAAGGTTGCTTGCATAGTTTTGTTCATTCCAAATCTCGAAATGAGTAACACCCTGTGCGGCATATCGTGTTACTGCCGCAGCACAAAAGTCAGCGAATCGCTGATAGAAAGTAGGAGTAGGGAAGCCGAAGCTACTTCCTGCGGGTCTTGCCCATGGCGGCGCAGAGTTAATCATACAACACCATTTCGCACCAGACGAAATACATGCAGACATGACCTGATCGCCTCGTGACCATCCAGTAAAGCCACCAGTCTGCGTAGGCTCAACGTCCCACCAGTTTAAGTCAGTTCGGTTCCAAAGACAACCGATGCTGATTAATTCTGTGAAGTCAGTAGTCGTAGGGACAGCGAACCCGTTAGAGAAGCCCCATTGCTTCAATAGGTCGGCCATTTAGACCTCTACGTAACCGACAAGGATTCCAGTTGTTTGACCCGAAGCGGAAGTTGTCACGCCCAAGCCTTCACCAGTTGCGGACTCGAAATATCCCATCGGTGAAAACGAAAGTGCCAAACCACCATAAACATCGCTTGCAATAGTTGGTGAAATTGCTGTTCCAGCCGTAAGCGTCGTGAAGATAACAGTATTTGCCGCTGAACCAACAGTAACAACAAACTGAAGAACTCGAATCTTCTTTCCCGCTACAGCAGCAACGACAGTTGTGTTAGTTGATCCAGATGCGGCATTGATAAACGCACGCTTTGGAGTAAGAAGAACGCCCGCTGACGACAGACCATCCACAGCCAACATAACTGACTGAGCGCCGTTTGATCCAATAAGTCCCTTGTTAACCGAGTCTACGGTACCATCAACCAACTTGACATACTGTGCTTGGGAGGTACCCGTTAGGGTTGGAGTGATACCCGTTACCTGATCGGTTGCGACTGTTTCGCCCGAACCCGGTGTAATTGCTACGCCATCTGCCATCTCACCTATTATGGGGATGGCTCAGCTTGCTTTTAGGGTGCCAACGCTCGCTTCAAAAGTTCCATAGAACGTAGAGCGTCCTGTGGGACAAAATAAGCTGGATATCGTACATCTGATCGCCACCACTGTTGCTGTTTACAGTTTTGCGCCATTTGCCAACCTGCAAGACGCACGGTGTTCTTTTTGGTGATTGCAAGCACATATGGACGATTTCGTGTTTCATCGTCTTTCACCGGAAGACAGCCGTGAACTCTATCAGTCGATTTGACCTCAATCGGCGTTTTACCGACTACGACATCTCCATCATCTCTGTCAGGCCGATGCATAATCGGTTCCCAATTGATTTGGCCGAAATAGTGTGCTACGGCATATTCGGCCATCATAGAGGAAACCTCTGTATCGAGAGAATCCCATTTCGTTCCCTCAATAAAATACGCCTGCTGACGATTCTTCTTACGTGCGCTCGTTCTACGTTCGTTTGCCTTCGAAGCTGCACGTCGAATAGACGCCTCGTCAAAGGTGGCGATCACCTGACCATTCTCTTCTTTGAATGAAATCATATCAACCTTTCGTTGTCAACTCTGTAAACACTATAGACCCCTTCGCGCCGCCGCGAACGAAGGACACTCTTGTCGTCAAAACTGACAACACCGTACGCGACCTCGCTGCGCCAGAAAAGGAATTACCATTCTGGTATGAAGGGCATCTTGATTCCCTTCTTCAAGAACCATACACGATAGAACCAATAACTTGCAAGGGCGAGAAAGAGAAGTTGAACAATAGCACTCCAAGATTGTTGAAGTGCCTCGACCAAAAAGAATGTTCCAGTCCAAAACAGATAGACCGCCGTAAAAATTTTCCAGCCTGTTCCAGGTTCCGACTTCATGGTGCCACTCTCCTATTTGATCTGAATGCTTCCATTGTGACCGGCATATGTTCACCGACGATACTTTCTACAATCATAGCGTATTCGCGAATCTCTTTTAATGCTTGCTCTTCATTACGAAGAGAAAGGAAATTCATGATGCTACGCGCATTACATGTCCAGTACATCTCAGAGTATAGCGCAAGAGGGAGAACGATACGAGCATGCTCGGTTGCCATGCCATTCTCAACGTAATGATTATACAGGTCTACACTATCCTGATAGTGACGTAGGGTGAGCGCCTTAGCTTGTGCTTGATTACCCTGCCACTTCTCGAATTGATATGCACCTACTTTAGAACCCTCGACGCGCTGTCTAAATTCATCAGGCAAAAAGAAATCAGGGTTCTCAAACTTGACATAGCGTCCGCTCATCTCATTATAAGATGCGATGCGGTGTCTTTGCCACTCTCGGAACACGAACAACGGTGCCTTGATGTGGAAACGGAAAGCATTATGTTCGAAGGGAGAACCATGCTTGTCTCTCATCAAGAAACTAATCAGCTTCTCATCCGATGCATCCATTTCTTCTTTGCGCTTGCCGAAAGAAACTCGCGCAGCATTGACCACACTTAAATCGTCAGCCATCGCGCCATCAAGACGAATGAAGCCATGATCTAAAACTCTAATCTCTTCATTCATTCGATGATCCTTTTGCCTTCAATAGTTTTGATCCACACATTAATGTCTTGCAGTCGTTCTCGAAGTATAATCACTTCTTCTTGCCATTCATCTAATTCACTCTCAAGTGTATCAATTCGTTCTTGCTGGGCAACGATAGTATCCTGCTGTTTCTCAGCTTCATCGATCAGCCAGTTGATTGTCTCACCCGACTTATTCATCGACTGACCAGGATAGACTCTATTCGATTTCGGCACATAATAATCCAATGGAGAAGCAGTAGGATTATATGTAGGATTATATGAACCAAAAACATTTGATGGGTCATCTTGGTAGGTAGGTATCTTTGTTCCGTCAAGTCTTGTTTTACGAATTTTCCTCACCAGCCAAACTCCTGTTCTATATCTTGGAGACGTAAATCAAGCGCATCCAAATCATTTTTCATACGTGACTCTAATCGTTCCATCTCTCGTAATGTATCCTTAGCCGCTATCAATGCCTTTAATGAATCAACCATATCCTGTCGCATCTTCTGAAAATCTTTTTCAATACGACTTTGGATTTTCCCCATGCGCTCATCGACAAGAGACTCGATCTGCAACTGCTCGTCTGCGGTTAACTTTGCCACCCTAGTGATTTGCATTCCTTAACTCTGCCACTTCATCTTGAAGTTCTCGAAATGCCTCGCGAAGTTCGTTTGAAGGATCAGCAATAGACATTTCATTAAGTCTGTCTTCGAGGACAGTAAGACACATCGCCAACCTATTTATTTCTACGGCAGAAGATGGACTACTTCCTAATGCAGATGCTAGACGACTTGCTGCTTTATTCAGTTCGACACCTTCCCACACATTATCTTGCCATTCAGACAACTCTTGCCGATATTGTTCTTCTCTTTTCTTCTGTAGTTTTTCTTTCTTCTGTCGTTCTTCTCTAGCCTCAGCAATCATTACACCAGCCACAAAAAGAACAACGCCAACAACAATCGTGCCGACGACCGAAGAGAGAACAACACCAAAAGTATTCATAGCTAAGATCATACCCTAACCCCACTCTCTAAACTCGCCAGTGAACTAACGCGAATGAATTCTGCATTTTCTCTTAGTGATAGCAGATCAGTTCCACCACCATAGGATACACCACTACGAATACCCCATACAAGGGGCTTCAATGTATCTTTAACTGACCCTGTATGTGGCACCGCACCTTCCACCCCTTCTGGTGCATGGTGACCATTGACTCGCTTCGATGCCATACCCCAATACAAACCGGGATGTGGAGACTCATCACATCCGGCTAGAAGTCTACCGATCATCACTGTATCTGCGCCAGCAGCTAGTGCTTTGACAATATCACCACTCGTCTTGATACCACCATCTGCAATCAGTGTAATATCCTGACCAGTACGATGGCGGATGATATCAAGCTGCTCTCGCACTTCTATAATAGCGGTGAGTTGTGGAATGCCAAAGCCTGTGACCTGACGTGTAGAACAGGCGGCACCAGGGCCGATACCCACCTTGATACTGTCCACTCCAAGTGATGCAAGAAAGATCGCACCATCCTTGGTAGCAATGTTTCCAGCGATCAGACGAGATAGATATAAATCAGGTGGTCGGTTTTTAATAAAGTCGCTTACGGTTTCATGATGTGCGTGAGCAATGTCAAGACAAAAGACACGGCATCCCGCATCGTACAAAGCTTTCCATCTTTCGTAACCCTCATTGACACCTATTGCTGCGCCAGCCCATGCGTTGTCTAATCTGGCAACCTTTGGAACTTCGCTCGTCGCGCTGAAAACGTATGCCTGATCCTCGATTGACATAAAACGATGGACAATACCGAAGCCACCAGCAGCATTCATAGCTTGTGCCATCTTCTCTTCAGTGACCGACTGCATCGGTGCTGAGACAATAGGAATGTCCAAAAGGATATCCCCAACAAGCCGTGATGTTAGATCGGCAGCTTCTCGCTTACGCAGATGCCCATACTTAGGTACTAGCAACACGTCGTCAAATGAAAGCCCGTCTCTAATTGTCATCTCGCTCCGCTCGTAAGTCTGATATCTCTATCGACAATTCTTTAACAGCATCAAACAACGTTTGAAACTCTTCCCTAGTTACATGATCTACTAATGGTGGGCTTGGTTGAGAATAAGGTTTCAGCAATGCGGCAGTCAGGTCTAGCTTTGCTTTATATCGCTTCTCTTCAAACTTCGCTAACAAGACGCCCCCACCGAAGATAACACCGATTAAAACAATTAGAATGAGTGTATAAATAAAAATTCCTGTAGACGGCATTATGAATCAGCCTGTTCTGTTAGTGTTCGCGCTGTTCCACACTGCCAACATACTTCGCCCACGCCAGCAATAACTCTACGCACTCGTGCCTTATTCACATGACCGCAAACACATGTCCAATCTTGTGGAGTGTATGCACCTTTACCAAACTTGCGCGGAGAAACATTAGAGCCGAAGCCCTTATATGACTGAAAACCTTTTACGAATTCTTCGGATGCTCCATCATGAAGTTGTTTTCCCTGCTGAGCATAATCGCGGCCTAACTCATACCGCATGTCTTCTGTTCGTGTTTCTTCTGTCACGCCGTGCGTCTCCTATATTCTGCACCAGGGAATTCCTTGCGCATATTCTCTGCAAGACTATCCGCGTGTCGTTCGATCTGAGTCCAGTCGTAGACAACCCACGGGTCTTCCTTGTGATAACGATACTCTAGATAGATACGCTTCTTTGTTCTTGTTGCCATCATTCACTCCCCGATAAGAGGTTATTAAACCCTTGAAGAATATCATCTACAGCAACCTCAACATCAACACCACGCATGCCCGCAATAGTTGCCGGTGCATCAGTTGGTGTATATGCGTGTTGTAAGAACCCACCGCAATGCGGGCATTCTTGAATGCTACCAGATGTCCAACATGACATCTCGCAATCTATACAAGTGTATCTAACAGGGAGTCTCAACGTCGCCCCCGTCTTTGTGATCGAGCCTGATACTCTGCGGCCTTCTCAAGAAGTACCTGAATACCCGCAACTTGTGTAGCAAGATCATCGTGCTTATACCTCGCTGCACTTCTCAAGATATTCTGGATGCCAATAATGGTGCGGTTCTGTTCCCGCACTTGGCGCTCTAGATCACTGATACGAATCTCGTCTACGGTCATACTTTGAGCGTAACAGACTAAGGGCTAGGTGTCAACCTAGCCCTCGTTAGATACATCTTGTGGCTCTTGCAAAGCTTCGCGTCTACGCCGTGCTAGTTCATCAATTTCATTGTCGATGTCGGCGTCCCGAACTGCTGCAAAATTACCGTCAACACTAGCCAACCAAGAACGAAACTCTTTGGTTCCTAGAACACCGTTGACAAACAGATTGTATGCCTGATCTACTGTCAAAATCGTAGATTTCTTATCATCTACGTGACCATCGCCGTCATTCACTTCTACCATTTTACCTTCCCGGTTTCCATAATCCACTATTCTGCGGTGGAGCAACTTGTTGAGCCATCGCAGCTTGTTGTGCATATACCGTATTGAATGCGAGAGTGATTAGTGCCTGCAAATGAGTTGCCAACATTGCTGCTTCACTAATATCTAAACGAGTCTCTCGCAACTTCACTCCATCTTCTTCACGCGAACGAACAAGAAGACGAATGCCACCGAGTTCATGAGGGGCTGCCATAGCTGACGGGCCTTGATACTCGTCCTGATCCATCTCTTCTAGAAAATCCGTTGCGCTTTCCGTTGTCTCTTCTGTCATTACTTTTCCTTTGGTTCTTCTGGTGCGTTCCAATCAATACCCTGAGACTGAGCATATGAAAGAAGACCAGTTTTCTTCATTTCATCTAGTTCTTCAACCGTTGCCTTATTGCGCAACGAAACTGTCTGAGACATTCTGCTGAATGTTCCTGCGATATCAGTCTTTGGAGTATTAACCGCACTATATGTACCGCCAACAGAACTAGCTCGTAATGTACCTTGTGCCCTATCCTTTGCGAAGTCCTCAAATTCAGCGCCGAGATATACGAACTGCCACGCACCAGTGTTAGTTAGTTTCTCGATCAACTTCGCAATTTCTTCGTTCGAGAATTCCCGTGATGCATTCTCATGACCATCTGTATAGATGACAACAGTATTAGTCAACGCCGCATCAGCTTCAGCAGTGGTGAGAGTCTTCCCGATAGCATCAAGCAATGCTGTACCACCACCAAGGAATGTTTCCTTCACCGAAACAGGATTTACCAAACCGATATCTTCACCCTGGTAAACTTCCATGATATTACTATCGAACGTAGTTAGCCAGAAACGAATGTCATCTCCTGGATTAGCATCATTCTGTTGTTCGACTATGAAATCATTAATACCTTTAACAACATCATTCTTGACTCTACTCATCGAACCTGAGCCATCAATGATGACGTAGATGTTTGCGTCTGCTGACATTTGAACCTCCTATGTGTACGAGATTTCTTTATCTCGTGATACTGATTTCTGCTGCAAACGCGGAAGAATCGTCTCACGCAGAACAGCATCGATTGCCTTCCAATCCTTAACGATATAGATATGTTCTACTTCGCCATAAAGATTAGCATTATGATTATGTTCAAGCGATACTACGTATGAATTCAACTCGAAGCGAGCCATCAACATTGTGCGTACACGATCATCGATGACAACTTCAGGACGACGTTCACGCATCCAGTGACGTTTGTCTTTTGTTGCTGCCACATGGAAATCTGGGTTGGTTAAGAACCCATTCGCATCAAGCCAATCACGAAGAGCGGCGGTCTGCTGCTCGTTTCGATCTGACACATAAGCAATTTCTACTTCTGGGTAGTCAGCAACAATCCCCTGCAACACCTTGGCTGCATGAGGATACGGTTTATTCTGTGACACATATTCGTGTGAGTGTGCCTTACGGAAGACCTTGACTAGATCATCACGAGTACAGGTTGTTCCATCGTCCTTCTGAATCTGTTCAGCAGGAAGCCAGTTCTTTGCACGTCGCGGCCACTGCACACCTTGCTCTCTAGCAAGCTTCTCAAAGAGAGGGTCTGCATCATAAAGCGTTGAGTCTACGTCTACTTGAATTAACATTTTAGCTCCTAATGAGTTCTGCTGCTTCGGCAGCTTGAAGTTGTGCTTCTGCTTCAGCAATGATGGTTGACATACGATCATCAGTGCCGAGATTGTTATGTAGGAATTCGATCAGCACACCAGTATGCCAGCGTGCATGTGCGAGATGGTAAAGACCACTCTCAGGATCGCGATCCTCACCATTCCAGAACGCTGCAAGATGACGCTGCATAGCTCCGTAGGACAAGCCCCACTCATAGCCTTTGCGCCAGTTGTATGGTGCGTACTTCACTGCACCCATACCATGAACCTTCGCTTCTTCGACTTGGGCAAGTACAGGAATCAAATCAAGTCGTGCAAGCTTCGTACCTTTTTGACCACCAGTCTTCGGATCGGTTACTCGAACTTCATCACCGAAATCAAGGGGAGAGATTTCTGCCATACGTTACTCCGTTACGAATGTCAGGGCAATTGTCGTGTGCTTCTGTGCAATCTTAGTGACTGCATCTTCAATTTCCTTCACTACCTTATCAGGCAGTGGATTGTTTCCAACGTCATAAACTGCAACCTGCATAGCAGTAGACTTTCTTCTAGGCATGCGCGTCATCCTCTTCGTTGTAGAAATTGAAGTCATAAACATTCTTCCCTCGATCATCTTCAAGGGCTTCAGTCTTCTTTTCTTCGTGGGCATCAACTACAAGAAGATCAATGGCCGATTGTAGAACTTCGATCCATTCCTTCAGTGTTGATTCGGAATCGTCATATTCTCGTTCTTCAACAGGAAGGGAATAGAAATCGACACCCTCTTGCAGTTGAACGATTACTTCATTTCGTTCCATTTACCACGTCCTTGCTACTTGCTTAGCGAAGTCCGAAGGAACATCGCTTTCGAAGTTAGGATTTGGGCCAACAAACGGATCAGATTCTACATCAGTCTGACCATAGTGCTTACCCTGGAAAACAAATCCGCGACCAACTGCCGGGATCAACTCCACGTTGAAATTATTTGTCTTGGTTGAGAACTGACCAATCCAAAATCCTTGCTTCCAGTTTGCTTCGCCTTGTGTGTAGTCCGGGTTTAGCATACATAGACAACCAGTCTCGAACCATGCAAGGTCACGATAACCACTGCGACGGAATTCACCAAGGCGATGAACGTGCCCCATCACACCAGAGATAAGTGTTGCATCTAATCGTTTACGCGCTGTTGCACCCGACTGACCAGACACAGTTGAACCATGTTCTACGAGAAAGTCTTCGCGAAGACGAAAACCATTTGTCGGCCAATGACGAATCTCTAGCTCTTCAAGACCAAGCAGTTGCTTTGGCTTAAGAGCATTGAGACTTCGAAGAGCAGGTGCATTGAATCCCGGATACGTGAGAAGGCGCTCTTCATGATTGCCAAGAGTTTCTTCGATCCAAGCATTCGGAACTGCATCACGAACAGCTTGACGAATCATCTTGCCTTGATCTAGTTCAGACTGCAAAAGATCAAGACGTTCTAACGCACGGTTGTACCTAGAGATGACAAAGAAATCATTGATGTCACCATTAAGAACGAATCGATGCGGCTGAAGATCAGTAGCCAATTCAATCATTGCATCGACAAGAACAGGGTCATGCCATGGTACGTGCAAGTCATTCACACCCATGACTACTTCCCAACGCTCTTTGGTTGACGGTTCAACTACAGGAGCCTTTCCGTTACCCCACAGTTCTGCCTTCGGGATATCGAACTTCGGCTCATAGTCGTACACGTTAATGCTGAAGTCGGCAGGACGAGAATGACCCATCCGCGCAACATACTCCAATGGAATTCGACGTGCGCCCTTCGAGTCCATGAAATACTCGATGGTATTACGGTCGCATCTCTTCTTGAGACTGTTGCGAGAGACACCAAGTTGTGTCGCTGCTTCAGTAAGAGTTAGACCTTCGTCGTCTTGAAATAATCGGTCAGCCAAGATTGATATCTCCTGCGTTGTTGTCAAAGACAGGAGTGAGGCGAGTCCAATCGCCGCACTCTACACACCATACCGCATGCTGATCAAGTTTAGCACGATATCGTGCTAAACGAGCAGGCGATATAACTTGTTGGTGACCGCAGTCTAACAGCGATCCTCCGCTAAGCTTTTCCATCTTCACTTACGGTATCAGAAGCTACATCATCTGTCAACACTACGTCGGTTAACTTCGGAAGTGGCTTGACGTTACCCTTCTTTCGTGGTAATGGCTTGGTGTTCTTGTCTTCGACGGAACCTGTCGGGCCGATAGCCGGTCGTGGTGCGCCAGGAATTCCAAGCATACCCGGCTGACCCGGTACACCTGGAATCGTTGGCATCTGACCAGGAGGTCGAATCGGACTACGTTCATCCGAGACTTCCGGTCGCTGTCCACGAGTAGGATCGTTCGGGCCTATAGCTGGTGTTCCACCATCGCCTAAATCAGGGCCACCGTCAGGTGGTGGAGGCATGACAATACTGTCGCCTACGTCTGGTGGGTTGACACCGAGAGTTGTAGCATCCCCAGGCTGCGGTGCCTGGAATCCTTGCATGCCTTCAATCTCCTGCTTTAGATCGGCCGGAATAGGTAGTCCCTTCGCAGTAAGAATATCGTATGTCTTGACCTTTGCTTCTTGCTGTGCAACGGTCTTTTGAATAGTTTCTTCCTCAGTTCGAGCAAGTGCTTCTTCGAAGTCATAGTGCATTCCCATCGCAATATCTTGGTCTGGAATAGGTACACCCTGCTGCTTAAGAGCCTGCAAGAACTGACGCTGAGTTGCTTCATCACGAAGATCGAGAACCTTCATGCGAAGTTCAGGAATCATCAGCTTATTCTTCTCAACAATTACTTCATTGCCTTCTTCGTCGTACTCAAGAACCTCTTCCATAATTGGAATTCGTGAATCACCACGGCGCTCATACGCATAATGTTCTTGCGCTTCTGCAACGATAGACGCACGATCCTTGTAGTGCTTGATGAGATAGCCTTGATACGTTCGAAGAATCTGGTTAAGGAATTCGGCCTGCAATGCGCTCGAAGCATATGGCTGAGACGCTGCACCACCAGAGAGAAGTGATGGATTAACACCGAACGTCTGCATTAGACGACGTTCGATACGGTCGAAGTCCTGATCGAGTCGTGGCATTTGTTCACGACCAAAGACATTTTGAACATCGATACCGATGTTATGAACCATTAAGCGGAAGTCCGCCGACAATGCTAGATCAAGTTGATCGCGGATTTCTCTAATCTCACCAGGGCCAGGAATCCATGGGCCTCGATTCTGCCCCATGTCCATGATGCCCAACTTAGCGAGGATGAGTGGAGAGTATAGTCGTTCAGCAATAGCATCCTGAGAAGCCATTAATTTCTCTTCGTGCATAAGCGTACGCAATGCACGAAGAAGAATTGGCGTACCGTGCAAATCACGAGTTGATGCTTTGAATGCAACTTGCTTCAAGAGAACATCACTAACAGGAATGTCCTTCTTATTCTGCAAGAATGGAATCCATTCAGGATAATCACGTTGCAGTAGGTAATAGACTTCTTTCGGTTCGCGCTTCTCGACAATCTGCCGAAGGGAATCCATTCCATCTGCACTGAAGAAGAACTGATGTCCACCGATAATCGGATAATTTCGAATCTTAACCATGGTCGGATCGATCAACTCTTCATCTTCCCAAATACCTAGTGTCTCATTGAAATGACCTAGTGGGAATGCCTGACCCAACGTCCAATATTCACGACCAAGGTCTACGAGGAAATGCTCATAGTCTAATCGCTCAAAGAACAAATCTTCATAGAATTGATTCAACTGCTTGTCAGGAGAATGAAATTCAAGACCAACAAGCGGGAATCGTGTGAAGATATCAACAAGAATCGGGATCAAATAGTGAGTACGATAAAACAAATCAAGCCATTCGTACAACTTGAATCGCTCTTCGTCTTGATCGATTCGATAAGGAATCTTCTGTGTCTGGAAGTATTCTACAGGGCTATAGAAACGCGGAATGGCGGCGAAAACATCGCCACCACTCGAAGATGCAGCACGTCGCATGCGTCTACCACTTTCGAAGTCATCGATTGTGCGAGCGTTTCGCTCTTCAACTTGTTCGAACAGGTCACCTTTGGCTGTTGCTACAACAGTCGGTCGGCGTGTGGTATGTAATGCACCTGATCTGTATAGGTCTAGTTCGCTACCCCGTAAAACGTCCATCCATTATCCCTACTATCCATGTGTTGCAATTGGAGTCTCTTCTGCACTAGCTGAAAGAGTTCGTGTTGCGAGAATTGCCCCTGCTCTGCTAGGACATGGTGATTAGGACATAACCCAATCACATTACCTAGAATGTATTTACCACCCTTACGCCCCGGCTTAATGCGATGCTTAGTTACAAGTGCTTTGAAGTCGCAACCGGGAATTTCACAATAGTCAGGGACAAGTCCCCGCTTTACATCACGTCTGTTTTTAGGCCCGTTGTGGAATGCCACCGTACGGTTACATCCTCGTGTTGACACCGTTCGGTGTCATCTTACTGCTGTGGAATCTGACCAGGCTGTGCTGCCGGTTGCTGAAATGGTGCGCCAGGAGGCGTCTGCTGGAAAGCAGGCCCGACGTTAGGATCAACAGGCTGCTGTGGTTGCTGTGGCTGTTGCTGAACTTGGTTCTGTGCCATCTGACTCGGCAAGTAAAACATCTGCTGGCCTTGTACCTGAGCGTGATATGTCTCAGGTAAGTCAGCGCCATACTTATCACGAATCATGTTGTATGCAAGATCAGCTTCGAGGTTCATATCATCAGCAACCTTCTGAACTACAAGATTCGTAGGAATCTTAGCTTGTTGCATATCATTACCATTACCTGATTGAACCTGAATAGCTTCGTAGCCGTCTGGTGGATTTCCTTCGCCACCCAACTCGCCATTCGTACCAGTGTAGTTACCGAATGTTGCTACAGTTACCAAACTATTCTTCACTTCGTCAACAGGAAGTCCTAGTTGACTAGCAATTGAATGAATTTGTTGTTCATCAGGCAATGAGAAATGTCTTGCCGCAGCTTGTGCGGCTAAGTCTTGAACGATATCATCGAAGTGATCACCCGGTGTTTCCTGAAGGGGAGGAACAACAGCAGGATTCTGACCATCAGTTACGTCAGCTTCCTTTGACGCCATTGGCTGCTGATAACCACCCGGCTGTTGACCCGGCTGTACCTGCAAATCATGTTGTCGCTTTAATACATCAGCGTGATCGGTATTAACGTGCTGAAGAATTTCGTCTTTCGTTCCTGAACGACCACAGATTGTACAAACGAAAGGCATGTTCGGGTCTTCCGGTGCAGCTAATCCATTAGCAGGATCGTTGTAATTAGGCTGTTGTCCGCCTTGTTCAGACCACGACATATCAGCTTCCTTACTTCCCGCCTGTCGTAGTTCAACAGTACACTTGACACAAGCCATACCACCCTGCTTAGAAATGATTTTCTCTACAGCGTTGCCACAACGAACACACTTACCTGCAACGGAATCAAAAGGCGGACGTGGAGCATCTCTGCCCGACATAGGAGAACCACTTGCAGCAGCGACAAATCGCTCTCGACTAAACATCTCATTTGTATGAGCAAGAGCATCAGCGAATGCATTAACAAGAGAAGGATCAGCATTATTCTGTGCAAGAACACTCGCAATAAGAACAAAGTCCTTTGCCGTCATAGCCTTCTTAATAAGATTCGCTGCCGTTGGCTGCAACCTATCATATGGAAGTGTGTATTCACCAAGGTCAATAACCTCATCAACCTTTAGTGCCTCATCAATGCCCTTACCCTCAACCTCACCCTTCTCCATGATGTCGGTCTTGTTCAAGTCCTCAATGGATGGCTCATTCTTGATCTTATAAGAGTCTTCTGGCAACACAGAAGGAACCGATTCACGCAAGAATGCTGCGAATCGATCCCGAACATAGTCAAGGTCAGCCCCGGTTTCAGTTGCACATTCATCTAGCAACGTTTCAACCTTGTCCTGTACGTATGCCAAACGACGTGCCGAACCCTTCACGAATGAGGAGAGTTGCACATTGTATCTATCGTGAGCTAGGAGAAGAGCAGCTTTGTTCGCCTTCTCTTGAGCGTCTAGACCTTCGTAGAACATCGTTGCCTCCTAAAGGAATAGCGCCGACGTATCGAAGTTATCCAGGTCGTCCGTCGATGCTTCCTTCGCGGTTTCTGCCGGTAGCTCAGCGATTCTATCTTGTCGTGCGCGGGCTAGGTAGGATTCAAACTGCTTGGCCTGATCGTCAGACATCTGTAGATATCCACGATGGTACGACGCAGCAACCTGCATGAAATCGTCGTCCTCAAGCTGTTGCTTAGAGAAAGCTGAAACCAATTCAGCAGCGCGAACAGCGAGGTCTGCATCCGTAGTCTCGACAATTTCCATGTCATCGATTGCATCGCCTAGCCAAGAAGCGTCACCCGTTAACCCTAGCGCCGCGCCGTAACCGCTGACATCACTTGCGATAGTATAGCGGTTAAAGCGAGAACGATACTCGTTAGACTCGTCAGAGTTTTCGCGAGCCGTCTTAAGGTCTGTAAGGTCGTTGCCCGTCACTAGGACGATGCGACCCAAAGCGTTCTGATCGTCAAAAGAAAGCTTACTATCTGTAGCAAGAGACTTAGCGCGGAGATTGAGGTAACGTGCCTCTCGTTCCTTCGCTGTAATCTCATTGTTAGTGTATGCCGGAAGCTTCTCGTAGGCTTCAAAACGGGATACAACCTCATTGTATGGCGTATCTTCTACGGGAGCCTCAACGGTAGTCAACTTCAAAGCTGAAGGGCCAAATTCATCTATGGTGCCATTGTCAAACTTGACACCATACGCGCCGCCGTACATAGATGCGGTCAGACTAATGACAGTACCAGTCTCACCAGCAACTTCTACGCGGTCACCGATGCGGAGTTCATCACTGTAATCCGCCTCGTCAACTTGTGTATCGGCTGAAGCAAGACGGACAAGTCCGGTGGACTCATCAATGTCATACTTCTTGCCATTCTCTTCCACGATCATCTCAAGAATTATCTCCACGTTGTAACGCTAAAATTAGCGGTTGCGCTTATTACGCCCCCATCCTCGTGCGGGGTCGTAAATGTTGGTTCCTTGGAATCCACGCTCAACGCCCGTGGACTTGAACAATCCTGATAATTCGGGGAACAGGTCTGTGTTACCAGCTTTGGCAATAGAGTATCCGCCCTGCGCACCGAACTGTGGCCCTGCGGCCAGTCCTTGCTGCATGCCAGATATACTGTCACCAATTAATGCGTCGGTAACCTCCATAATACAGTCCGCGATGTCCTTTGTCTTCACCGGGCCAATGGTCTGGTGATCTACCTTACCGTTTTTCTCCACCAAGAATTTAAGTTCATTACGCGCTAGCTCGATTGAATTGTGGATCGAAAGTGGATTATATGTGTCAGGGTGAGGCGCGTGGACTCGATTCAAGTTAATAGCCGCACGGAAGTTCAAAGAGCGTTGACGGTTTAAAGCTTGTGTAGCAGTAACTTCATGGACTAATGTCTCAGCAATACCCACATTGGCTAGTTCTTGGGTAAGAACCTGGATAGCCATGCGTGAATCAAACTGGTCGAAGGTGAATTCGAACGGTCGGTACGCATTAATCAATCGGCTGATTTCAGGCACAACCTGAAGCCAATCAATTGTAGCATCTTTGAAGTCTTCGGGATAGAAAGCATCGATCAAATCGAAGACCACGTGTTGCTCAGAAATTCCTGTCTCAGGATTTGTTACATCCTCTACGTGACCTATAGCTATACCGAAATTAGCTGGGCCAGTAGCAGCAGGGTCGCCGTGTCCCTTATATCGGTAGAATGAAACAGCACCAGCAGTAGGCTTTGGAACGTAACCAAGAAGTTCTTCGTTGTTTCTAGGATCAAACATGCGGTCAACAATCTCTGGTCGCAAGAAAGCGTTCTCTACTTCTGCAAACTGCGCACGATACTCAACCTTGAATGATTCAGGATCAGCTTGCTCTTCTCGTTTAAGCTGCGGGTCTTGATCAATCGTGAGAATCTGCGGCATCGGCATATCAAACTCTTCCCAATCACGATAGAGTTCCCATGATGGATACTGCAACATGAAATAGTCTGGATGAACCGGTGACCCATCTTCGGGTGGATCAAGAGAGATTGCCTGATTATAGAGTTCGAAGAATTGTCCGGTCTTTGTATATGGGGACGAGTTCGCAAAGATTAAAGCATCCTTTCTAAACTGACGAACCGAAGGGATAGCTGCCTTCCACAACTCTTCGTCAGACATGCGTGACTCTCCACCAATAAGGTGAGCCATCTCATCGAAGATGAACATCATAGAAGCTGCTCCACGGATTGTCTTAGAGTTTGTACCATGGGCGCGAATCATCAATGATGCTAAGTCCTTATCAAGCTTAACTCCATTTGCTCGTAATTCATTGATACGACGAATATCAGCAGGAGTATTGATCGATAGAGTCTGCGCCAATGCACGACCAATCAATCGATTCTTTGCAAGATGATTATTAGAAAGGACTGCATCTTCTGCGTCGGCAAACTGTCGAGCAATAGCCTGATCAAGAGAAGCAGCTACTATGCTAAATTCAATTTCTTTTCCGGCTGGGAGATTGTAGTGATCATGAAGATCATCGAGCATCTGCAATTGGTGCATCTTGTATGCTAATGCGCAGGCTGTAACAAAACCTTTCGAAGAACGACGACCACCAACAAGTTGAACCATCGAGAAATGAGGATGCCCATTATCCTTTAGATACTTGATTCTATCTTCAAGCTTTGGAACAACACGACATTCACCCTTCGGGTCTTGCCATTCAGCGATAACCTTCTTGTCGTAATCATTCAATTCTTCAAGAAAGATAATCTTAAGTAGAGTTTTCTGGCGCGGATACAACCGACGACCGAGATACTTCTTAGACTCTACAAACTCGACAACGCCCAAGTTGTCTTTAATAACAGCCGAGGCAAATTGATCGAGAAGATTCGGCGCGGACATCTCTTAGATATGACCCTCAATATCTGGAACCTCTTCCTTACGTTCCGCTCGCTTCTGCACTTCGTACCGCTTATGATCTACACCAAGTACATCAGGGCCATCGATGCGACCATCTATTCTAACGGTCGGAGGATAACCTTCAAGCAGAGGGGAAACATCAATGGTTACCTTGTAACCAAGATCGTTTAATCTTCCCTCAAGTTCGTTGGCTAATCGTCCCAATTTTTCACCGGTAACCGAAGACCCATCCATGTGTCTATCTCTAATCTTCTCGACAGTCACAATAATAGTGCGGGCTTCTTTGTCAGTTAGCTCTACCATTTCTTTTTGATAATAACAGGCTTTGTCGAGTTTGTGGGGAATGGTCTTTTCGCCATGTTTACTTCTCCAATTCTGGTGCGATTGTCTGTCCCTCGAAAAGTCGATGAGCCTCTTGCACAACTTCAGGAATAAATAGAGGATCGATCTTTCTCTTTGATGCGACAGTCTTCAATGCTTCTGAAATTGCCCATACCTGCTTCTGCATTGTCTCAAGCTGTGCTTGGAATTCTGCCTTCTGCACATCTTCGAGCATTTTTACTGCTTCGATAGCATCAGCCATCTTAACTTTGAAGTCAGGGCTGTCAGTTAATTGCTCGGTGCCACGATTGATGATCAAGTCAAGCAATGCACGTCCGCTCGTGATCTTACCTTCAACAGACTCAAGCAACATGCCTTGTTCTTTAGCACGCTGCTCTACGATCTGTCGAATAGCCTTGTTGCGAATGTCAAGATGACGCTTAGCGTGGCGCTCAACATTCTTGCGGACTGTATCGAGTTCTTTACCGGCGAAATCTGGGTCACTCTCGATGAGTTCTTCTGCGATGCTAGAGAATGAAAACTGCGCAGCAATTAGCTTGTCTACCTTCGGGCGACTAGCGCACTGGCAGATGTGACATCGCGATTCAGTCTTGATTGGGGTGTTTGATGCAACGGTTAGACCGTTGCCAGTTCTTTTAGCTCTAGGCATAGCGGTATTCTCCTGACTCTCCCACCCACCAATTCAGGTTACCTATAATAGCTTGCTCCGTTAGTCTTGCGCTGCGTCTCGCTATTCACCTTGCGTCCTTGTGGGTGCTGGCGATTAAACATAGTCTGCCCGTCCGCCGACAAGGAATTGGTAATAGCACGATCTGGTGTCCCTTCTGACACCGTTACCTCTTTTCGCCATCGAGGTTCGATGTGTTCTTGGAACAAGATCGGGGCATCAGGTGTTGAGCCACCTTCGCGCAGCATAAGATCGGCGTACATCGCCAATTCTCTTTCACTATAGTCACTTCGTGTGGGGTCGAAAGGCTGCAATTCTTGCAGTGCTTCCTTCCTGTAGGTGTAAGGCGTACGCATTCCGGTTCTACTCATTACTCTCCCGTATCCTCAGTCAAGTTAGTGTCCAACTCACCGAAGTAGTATCCGCACAATTGCATCATTCCCTGCTCCACGTACTGTCCGACTGACACCGTAGTGATACCCATAATTTCAGCCACGTCGCGTTGAAGCATATCGCGGATTACGTTGAGGTAGAACGCTTGTTCTTTACGCTTTGATAGAACTGTTCCATCCTTCTTAGTATCATCCTCGAACTGCTTTAAAGCACGCTCAAGATCGTAGAAAGAAATGGTGACAGGGATCATCTCATCACTGCCCGGTTCGCGAGGGATGTTATAGGTGATCGTGTCAATAGGCTCACGTTCTTGCTCGAACGTGATCAAGTCTTGCCAAGTTAGATAATTACGGTAAGCTTCGCGAAGAATCTTGTGTCTATCGACTAGCGTTAAGCCGTCATAATTACAAATACGACAAGATTCATTGCGTAATTCCTTACCATTGTTGTTGATTGCAGAGCGAATCAACGAGAATTGGGTGACTCGTCTAAGCTTCTTGCAGTTCTTGCATCTCTTCCGCTTGGGAGTTTGTGACATGCTTGTTTGCCCCGACCGTCGCGATAGCGAGCGCGTCGAATACGTCTTGTGGGAGTCCAGTTGGCTTCTCACCATGTTCCTTCTGTTCTGCTTTGAGTAAGGCATGACGTTCGGCCACTAGAGGATACAAACCAAGGACGGTATTCCGAACCACTGTCTTAGTAGCTCGTCCGTCGCCAGTGAATTGTTTCTTCACGGTTGATGCAGCAATGTCGCGCCATTCAATACCGAATTGCGCGGCAATTACTTTGCAGGTTGTAACCGCTGCAATTACTAACGAATCATTCGACCCTAATCTTCCCGCTGGAATTGTCTCGGCATAAATAATGTCGGGACGAACCAAATCAAGGAAGCGTGGGAAGTCGTTAACGATCCGCGAAATCCCGGTATTGAGATGTTCATTAAAAGTCATCTCGGGATCGCGCGGATGATAGATCAAACCGTGTGTAATTAGGGTAAAATTAGCGCCTTGCACATTCAATGCGCCTAACCCTAATCTAGTCATTCCCCCGTCTATTCCCAAAACGTTCATCGTATCACCACATGATTTCGATGAAGTGACCTCAAAATCGTAGACTTACTATGACCTGTTTGAATAGCTATCTTGTTGGACGATAAACCAGATTCGTACAAAGACTTAATCTTAGTATCGTCCACCTGCTCATAGCGATAGGACTCAATGCTACGTTTCAAATTGTCATACTTCGTCTTGGATTGAATGGGGACCTCTTCTAGCAATCGTTCTAGATTAGCCTTGCCGTATATCGAAAGATAATGGCAAGGCTTCCAGTGAGCCTTTCGACTTTCCTCTACGATTCTAATCGTATAAGTAATTCCTAAAGTATCACAAGCTTTAGCGGTTGCCGCTATTAGATTGCTGTCAGTGTTGACTATCTTTACTCCGCGATAGTATCCCTTAGAGTATCTTCTCAACGAATTCCCGACAGAACCTTCTCCATCGATCATAGCTGCTAGATACCCACGAGCTAAATCACGGTCGCCTAAAACGTTCATACACAACCTTAGTTTATACGAACAAATACCCGATTGTCAAGTGACAACCGGGCATCTTTCAAATCCCTCTATTTATTATGTGCCTGTTGGTACAGATTTCTAAACAGAACGCATTTCATATTCCTTGGATTTCTCAGCAATTACAGCGTCAAATACTGAATCACCAGGATTAAGAAGTAGTGGATCGACGTGGTATTCCCCGTCAGTTGGAGTTTCTCCATTATCCAAGCACCATTTCACATAAGACCAACGATCATAAATACTTTGGAGAAGCGCATTGTCCTGGATAATCTGGTATTCCCGCATATCATGCGGAGAGTCTTTAGAAACAGCCAGGATCATAGCCTTGCTCGCACCGAACCAATCCATATAACATGACACTTGGGCTTGCCATTTCTTCAAAGTAAACTCGTTAGCGCCTTGCTCGAATTCAGTCTTGTTCATTGTCTTAATATCAACGAGCCATGTACCATGACCAGGAATCTGCACGTCTACGAGGTCGCCAGTACCAGAACCAATGAATGAACCAAACTTACCCGACCGTTCGGCATTAACATGGCGCTCAATATTGTCTTCAGTTACATAGCCCATCTCAAGAAGGATGTTCTGTAGATAGCCGTGCCACATATGACCGCAATCGAAGGTACGTCGAAGAGCAGGAGATGGCTTCACCCGAATAAGCATACCTCGCATATCCTGATAAAGCGTGGTTGGTGGCATGAACGCATGTGAAGACGGATGAAAAAATCCGTCCGGCTCTTTAATGTTACGAATCTCTACGATCCACTTGTCTGGTAGCTTGCCAGTACGCTGATATTGCTCAATGAGAGGGACGAGGATTGCACCGCGACCAGCCATCATTGACTTACGAAGTTTCTTTGAATCGAAAGGCATTACCTAGTCCTCGGTAGTTTTGAATACCACTCACCGCAAACAATCTCGTTGCGCTGCAAAGCATGTTGCCAAACGAACATCTGCAAGGTATGGATAGCTTGCGACAATTCATTACCGTTGCAATCTAATCCCCAATTTTGAACCGTTGACATGAAGTCTAACAACAGAAGATTCGCTTCATCTTCTTCCTTATTCCAGATGTCCATTACGTAATCACCATCACATTTGTAATACGTTGAAGTGTTACTGCCATGGGTTGTTTCACTCCCATCCTTCTTTTCCCATCTGAATCATCACCCCACGTTGACCAACGATAACCGCTACTATCTACCATTGGTTGCACCTTAATCCGTGGCCCATGTTGCCCCGGCTCTTTAACTTCTAATACTTCAGCAACAGTCAATTTAGCGGAACCGCTACCAGCCGCCGTTGCATATACGATCATTGAACCTACTTCAATGGGAGTACCCATGAAGTCATTAATTACGTCAGTCATTTCTGATGATTGTCATATCTGTCGAGGGCTTCATTTCTATATGCCTCCAATTCTTCCAATAAGGCGCTTGCATCAGCAAGACTCATAAGGAAAAGGTCAATATGGTTATCACTCGTCGGGTCACGGAACCGTACAGCGATTGTCGGCATCTTACCACTATGCTGTTTGCTCACTACCTCTTCCCACAAACTCAATTTAAGTGAGTACGATTTATTTTCAGTGGCTTCACATTCAGTTACAGTTACTTCTGATGTCACATCAATAGGGTCATGGAACGAAGCACCAGAAGAACGCGAACGACGAGCATTTGCCCACGCGAACGCTTCGACTACCGACTCTTCATGTTCTTTCCCCATAGAGGAAGTTGATTTCGCTCGCATTAGGAGTGTTGACCTTCAATCCATCGTTTAAAATAAATCTTAATTGATCCATACTTCGACTGTTCCATACCAATGATTTCCCAATTAGGATCATTGAGAACATTCTTTGCCTTTTTAATTTGATCTGCATTAAAATTATATGTGGGTTGCCCACTCGAAATCAATTCACATAAGACAGCATCTAATGAAACTATTTCTGTTTTGTGACTAGATGGCTGCATCCGCTAAAACCTCGCGTTCCTCCATTACATTTCCTTGATTAGAATATGCTCGCATAACAAGATCGCGACGTACTTCCTCCATCACATCAGGATGATTCTTCAGGAACGTAGTCACTGCTACACCACCATTCAACTTACCATCAGGGAAAGATGGATGACGGTACCATGCGCCAGCACGCTCAAATGCTCCACCCTGAAGAGCGGCATCAACTAGAGACTGAAAGGTATCAATACCAACCACACCATCAGGGGATTGATAATTCCAGTAATTCCAGCCCGCCTTACGACGTGGGGCACCAACCTTATTCTTCACAATGGTAGCATTGACGCGGAATCCAGCAACAACGTCGTCGCCATCAACCTTAGCTGTTGCGCCCGTGCCATAGGTCTTCTTGAAATCAGCAGTTGAAGTCTTGAGATGTACTCGCAAGGTCGCAAAATGATCCTTGGCATGACCTCCCGGTGCTTTCTCAATGATGTACTGACCAGCCGCATCATCACGAATCTGATTGAGCATGATTGGAACACACTTCTTGTCATAGGCGTACCAAGCTGCCTGCTTGATCAACTGAGTAACCATTGCAGATTGACCATATGCTTGCTTAGCTTCACCGATCTTCAATTCCTTGTCGGTTGACATAGCCCCGATGGAGTCATAGCCGATAACATCGAACGCACCACTGCCGATCAACTTACCAAAGGCAATGATCGATTCTGTGCCGGGATGACTGTTAACTATTAAAACTCTTTCAGGATCGAAGTATGGAGGGGCAATCTGTACCGCCCAATTAAGCCATCCTTCTGCTGTGATACCTGATTCCAAATTAACGAGTGCAGAAAAGCCATTGTTTCTGTGCGCTTCTGCCATCGTATAAAGAAGAGCCGCAGTCTTGCCGGAAGATTCGCGACCAAAAATTTCTACCAGTGTTCCTCGCGGCCATCCACCAACACCAGTAGCGATATCAAGCGTTGGGATGCCAGTTGAAATTACCTTCACGGGTGGTGCCTCCGATGCTTTGAAGACTCGATCCCCAAAGTCCTTCTGTAGTTCCTTTAAGATGTTGTCCATGCATTACCCTCTTGTTACAGTTATGTCTGTCAAATATCGTACATCAAAAATAAAATCTTCTGTTACTCCATTCACTGTTTGCCACGATGGATAATCTGCCAATGCCGTAGGAGGCGCAGTAGGATACCAACTCATATGCACTTCAATAGTTTTAGCCCACACTACATCACCCTTAACAAAATGATATGTCAGCAATTTAGTTCCCATAATCTTTTTTCTTTGAATACAAAACTTTTGCACTGACAATGTTACGGCCGCGCTGTGTCACCTTTACCGCTGCAATCACTGCTTGTCGTCTTCGCCATACAAAACTAAGCCGATCAAGTTCTGTATTCCACACTGCGAAATCAATCTCTTCGTTGTTGTTCTCGATTGTAACCCAAGCCATCTTCAAACCAGCTTTAGTTTTCGCGAACTTAATGTTCGTGATAATACCAGCGATGGTATAAATACCTGGCTCACTAATCTGGTCAAATGAGACACACTCGGCTGCAATCTCATCAGCGTACTCATCTAAGATACTAGCAGAATCATCACTCAAAGAGTAACCAAGAAGTTCTTCTTCGACTTCCCAAAGTGCTTCGCCCTGTAACGTGGTTAGGTTCTCTAGCTTAGTAACGTGACCACGATTCACCGCCATACGCTTAAGCCCTGACTTGAGTGTGATCCTATTTTCGTCTTGGCTTGCCTTCTCGATGATGTCTTCGAAACTTTTGAAAGGTCGATGCTTCACGAGCCAGTCTGCCGCACTTCGCCCGACACCTTTGATATCAAGGAAGCCATAACGAATCGATCCATTCTGAATAGATGTCGTAGCTTCGGACTTGTTCATATCTACTGGCAAAACATCCACTTCAAGCTTACGTGCTTCACGAATGTATCGAGGTACTTCCTTCTTTTCACCCTCAGCGACGAGAGAACGAATCGAAGCAAGATAAAACTCTACTAGTCCATACCATTTGGCATAGAGAGTCCACAAAGAAATCGCACCATACTCGACCGAATGTGATTTATTGAAAGCGTAATCTGCGAACCCCTCAATAACCTTCCATACTGTTTCAATCACTTCATCGTCAGCACCAAAGGATCGGAAACGCTTCTCATAGTCATCCTTTAATTTTGCCATCTCATCTCGAAGCTTCTTACCAGTGATCTTTCGCACGTTGTCAGCTTCGGCAGGAGTGTATCCCAACTCGACAAAGAAGTTGATCAACTGTTCTTGATAGATGATTTCACCATATGACTCAGCGGCAATCTTTGCGATGATTGGATGCATTGCAACCCATTGACCAGTCTGACGCGCTTCTACATAACGACGTGCTGCACCGGACTTGATTGGCCCAGGTCTATTGAGTGCTGTAAGAAGAGCTAACTCTTCTAGGTTGCGAGGTTTCATATGACGGCCCAACCATTTAGGGAATTCGCCATCTTCAATCTGGAAGATACCGACAGTATGACCGTTATCAACTAACTCCCACATTGCATCGGGAAGTTGTTTGTCTTCGTCCATCTGGATAACACTGTAGAAGTCAACAGGCTTCTTTCCCTGCTCGCGCAAAATATCATTGAATGCCATTAATGTATCGAGGTTACGAAGGCCAAGAATATCCACCTTCATGAAGCCCATCTTCTCTGCGATACGCATATCCCACTGTGTAACCGGCTTCTTTTCCTTCGTGTTCCAACGAAGAGGAAAGTGTTCTCGAAGAGGTACATCAGCAACTACATATCCCGATGCGTGAACACCGTATGTGAATGTACGACCGTACATAGTCTCAGCATATTCGAATAGACGAGGATACTTCATCCTGTACGGTTCAAGCTGATCGCCAACTAGCGCCCAAATACCTTTATCGCCTTCCCATTTAGGCTGCTGTCCAGATTGAATCGCTGTCTCGATGATCTTCGAGATAGCTTGTGTTTCGACATATGGAATCTCAAGTGTCATGCCGATCTTTTGAATAGCCGCACGCCCCTGCAAGGTTGACACCGTTCCAATATCAGCACAATAGTCTTCACCATACTTATCAGCCAAAAACTTCTTGACAGCATCACGCCGGAACGTTGGAAAGTCTACATCGATATCCGGCATGCTTCCCTTACGGCCAGGATTGTAGAATCTCTCGAAGATCAGACCATAACGAATCGGATCAACCTCGTGAATACCGATCAAGTAAGCGATGAGAGAACCACCGACTGAACCACGACCAGGGCCGACGAGCGTTCCTTGATTCTTCTCTGCCATGATCGCATCACGAACGAAGAGAAGATAGTCATGCAGATTTGCATCGAAAATGACTTCGAGTTCATACCTGAATCGAGGAAGATAGATTTCATCAGAAAGATTTCGCGCTGCGATTTTCTCTTCGTAACCCTTAACTGCTAGATCAAAGAGCATATCCCGGCTGTTCTTATAACCTTTGTCAGGAATGAAGACCGGGATATGCATCTCCTGTTCCGGGAGACTGACGGAACATGCTTCCGCAATTAGATCGGAGTTATCGATTACCTCATCGACAACACTCTGCGGTAAATAGAACAATGCATCCTTGACCTGACTTTCATCCATGATGTAAAGATCAGGGACATGATGGGGCGCATCTCTTTGCCCAATCTTCTCATTGTATTGCATGCATAGAATCGTCTCATGCAAATTATATTGCTGAGGAAATGCATAGTGGGCGTCATTCGCATACACCATAGGAACGCCACGTGAACGCGCAAGCGAAATCAATTCATCATTGACATCGCGTTGCCAAGCCTCGCCATATGTCGATAACTCAATGAAGAACCGGTCGCCAAAGATTGAGAGATATTTTTCTAAAACTGTTTCTGCGTCAGGAAGATTCTTATTCCCTTGAACGGCCTGAGCAAGCATTCCTGCTGCACATGCGCTAGTCGCGATCAATCCTTCATTGTACTTAGAAAGTAATTCCCAATCAGTACGACCATGATAGTAGAAACCAGTTGTATGGGCTTCGCTATTCATAGCCCATAAGTTCTTAAGGCCGCGATTATCCGCTGCGATAAGGATGAGATGGAAATTGTCTACTCGTACTTTCTCACCATGTTCATCGCGTTTAGTTTGGGCACCATTATTTGTCTGTCGAGGGCCAGGAGTCTGATATGTCTCGATGCCCAACAATGGCTTGATACCTTTTTCTTTGATGGTCTTGTAGAAGTCTACGTGACCAGCAACAACATCATGGTCTGTGCAGCAGACAGCCCAATGATCGACTTCCGCACAGCGATCAGCAATCTCTTCAGGAGTTGCAAGTCCATCAAGTGCGCTCGCATGCGTATGATTGTGGAGTGGTGTAGGCATTATGTAAGACTCATCTCTCCGTAAATTTCGACACCATTCGCAACACCGCTTGTGAAATAACAATTGCCCGAATGGTTCTTATGAAGCTTGCATTGCTTTGATGAAGGCGAAAATTCTGGACATCGTATGCCTTCAATCCAATCTTCTACAAGGTGTTGTGATGCGATCTTCTCTCGACGTGCCAGATCAGCAAGTCGGTCAGCACGTTCGTTCCAATAATCGCCAGAGTGACCTTTAATCTTCACCCATGATAGCTGATGATACTGAGCAAGTCCACTCATTGCATGCCACAAATCCATATTTGGTCGTGGTGTAGCAAGTCGTAACGGTTCTTCTGCGAACCATCGCTTATACCACTCGTTACGCATCGTATTGAGTACGTAAGACGAGTCGGTAATAACAGTGATCTGCGACGGAATAGAGACTGAACGCAAACCTTCTAGAACCGCCATCAATTCCATGCGATTTGATGTTGTGTTATCTGCGTAGCCCGTCAGTTCCGTAAGGGTATCGGGGGTACGAACAATTGCTGCCCATCCCCCGATACCTGTACGGTTATCAGCCGATCCGTCAGTAATGATCGTGATCGACACGACTAATAAGAGCTAACTACCTCGTCGCGAATCTTCGCAAATTCAGTAGCACGGTCACCGGTCGGCCCGTCTACTCCACCATCACCCTTGACGTTTGACTTTCCGCCGAAGGATGGCTGTGAGCCTGGTTCGAGGTCAGCTACCTGCTCGTACTTCTCAGGAGAACCCATATCCTCAAGAAGCGTTTCTAGCTCCGGGATATTCTCCACGTACTCAGTAAGATCAGGTAGTTCAACTGCATTCGGCCCATTCATAACAACGAATGGATGATACTTCGTATCGGTGCTTCCACCTTCACGATGAATCTCCCACGCAACGTCTCGAATATCACCAGACGCTTCGTCATATGCAGCGAAGTAGCTAAAGAAGTTCTTGGATGCCTGAATGACAACACCCCAACGTGGTGCGGTCTGATCCTTTCCTTCCTTATCCTTGTAAGTCTCAAGCTTGACCTTCAAGTCCTTAACCTTGCGGCCTTCCTTGATAGCTTCAAGTTCGATAGCAAGCGCGACATATCGCTCCACGGCCTCATGTCCTACACGGTCGCAGAGTTCACAGTCTCCACCAAACTCTTCAATAAGAGCGGGGTCTTTCTTGCAGACAATGGTTTCATATCGGAAACCGGAGTCGAAACGATCATCCGGGATACGTACCATCTGATGAAGGCGAACCTTCGGAATTTCATTAGCTGCTGTTAGCCAAGCAACTGTGCGAATGTCTCCCGCCTTCCAATAAATGTTCGGCGTAAAACGTCGCTTGCCGCCCTTTCGAGATGCATCCTGCTTGATCAAATCGGTGCCAGTTCTAAATCGTGACATTCGTTCTCCTAGTGAGATTATGTTGTCTTCTAAGTTTAGCGCCTAATGCGCTGGCACGCCATTGTAACTTTCAGTATATCTATGGCGTCACGGAAACGAGGAACGATGCAGCGAAGAATGCAAGACCAAATGAAATCTCGTCAAGTTCTTCTAGTCTGCCAATCGTTACTCCGAATCCTGCTAGGACGAAAATAATTATCGCCACTAGCAATAGGAGGCCCGATGCGCCTAATCTATTTCGCATCCTCGGCGTCCTTCTTAGCGTCAGCTTCATTCTTCTTTTTCGCTTCTGCTAATTCATCATGCAACTTTGAACGCTCGTCGTCATCGAAATCTGCGAGACGCTTACCAAACTTCCGCTCAAGCTTGTCGAGTGCGGAAGCCTCATGTCCTCGTAGGATTTCTAGACCGCCTTCGCTATCGCCAGTCTTTTGCATAGTCATGTTATAGTCCCTCTTGTGTTTGATTTCTGACCACTTTCTATGTCCAGTCATTGCTATCTATTACTGTTCGTTTCGAGGTCTTCTAGTGTAGGCAGTTTCCTGTCTTTTACGTGCATATTCCACAAAGAAGCAGGCCAAGCAGCGTTCAAATATCGCACCACTTCTGCACTGTCACGAAGATCACCAGCGTCAGCTTTTGCGCCTTTAACACACGGAACAATCTTTAAGATACCTAACTGACCTAGCAATGATTCCTTCGCTCGAAGAGCATTCTCGAATCCTGCACCATCATTATCAGGCCAGAAGTAAACTGTCTCTAACGCTAACAATAACATTGCTTGCTCGTTAGAGAAGGAACCAAAAGTTGCGACCAAACGATTGAATCCCAACGTCTTCAGATTTAAAACTGACATCGGTGATTCAACAACGACAACGGTTCCTCGACCGTCGCGAGAAACATACTCTTTCATCTTGTCGTACCCATACAAAGTATTCACTTTCGGAAACCGCGCAGTATTTTTGTACTTAGGAATCTTCTTAGTTGGTTTGTCAGCATCGAAACATCGCGGGCACAAGAAATCACCATTCTCGTCTTGGGCTAGATGACGACGCTGTAAGCCAACAAGCTTACCCATAAACCAATGTGGAATGGTGATACCCGCATGTTCATCATCGAAGCCTACTTCCATCTCGACTAATACTTCCTTCGAGATACCACGCTCAAGTAAATATGGATGAATCTTCCTATACTGGAAAATACTCTCAGGAGGATAATCAGGAAGTTCTTGACTCTCTGATTGAGGATGTAAAATGCCTTGCAACTTGTCTACCAAACCAGATGTTGCATTCAAGTCAGCGAACTGTTCAAGATAACGCAATGCACGATCATTTGCTTCTTTAAAGTCTGCGGGGGCATCCCCTTTAGCAGCTAGATCAGGACGCATCATCCAAACTAATTCAACGATGTTCCCACCACCACAAACGAAGCAGTTAAAAATCAATTTTGATTCGTTGAAACCAAAGGATGCTGAAGCATCACCATTAGCATGGTTCCCTTGTACGTCAGGACAGTGACACATCAACTGGTCGTGTCGCTGTCTGAATCCGATGTCAATACCTAAGTCTTCGAGCAAGGCTTCGCTATCGATACGACCTTTCAAGTAGTCGTACGATTCAAGTTCCGTTTCAATACCTTTTCTGAACTTAGTAGCCAAGTCTCTCTAGTGCCTCAATAGCCTCATTTAAACCAAAAATAGTATCATCAACAATTTGGGCCAGCGTATCATCCATATCCTCTAGGTCATTCAAGAAATGACGATACTGACGCAATGCGTCTATCATATCACGAGCATCCAAGCGTACCTGGATTTGTGGTGGTGCTTGATCATTGAAAATTGGTTCCTGAATCGGTGGTAAGAATGGACTTGGTTGTTGTTGAGGAACCCAACTCGAACCATCCCAATAGTATTGGGACGAGCCAATAGTCCCAATCGTTCCAGGAGTAACTGTTGTTGATCCTGTACTAATTTGAATACCTGGAATCGGTGTACCCGATGTAGTTCCTGCCTGTTGCCAGTTGAATTCTCCATCGGTCGTAGATGATCCAGAAATATTCGTAACAAATACATTGTAATTAATAGGATCGTGATCGCCAATCATCGCCATTAGTGTTGTGAACCTGCCTGTAATCGAAGTTCCGTCCGAGAAATAAATTGTGTTTCAAGAAACCAGGCTGCACGTCCATGGTTACGTGCCAACAAGATACCAATCTCGGTCGTGTTGTTCTGACGCATGTCCTTGTTCTCGAACAGACCGTAAATCGTGTCTGCTGATTGAGGAATCATGTCGGTAAGTCCAACCTTACCTGCGTCAAAGTCTTCTAGCTCTTCCATCGTATCGCCGCCACGGTTGAATTGTGCCTCGACAAGAATCGGACGCTCAAAACCAGGACGTGTAGCAGCACGCTTTAGGTCTACCGCAATCTCAGCATAACGTTCATGCTCAGCGCGATAGAACGGCTGTATTCCATCGATGTACTTGAACTGAGAAATGATCAATGATTTCGCACCTTCGCGATCTGCCTTGTTGACAATCTGCGCAACAGTACGTTCATCGAGTGGGGGACATTCAATACGATAATCATTGTTGTTAGAGAACTTGTCCCATGCTTGATCAATCAGTTTATATTCCTTCGAGCTAAGCTGACCCTTTTGTGCTGCATCCCACGGAACACCCGCAAGAATACATGAAACACGCAAAAGGATTTCTTCTTCACTGTTCTCTAACGTTGTAAGATATGGACACCAACCAGCTTCAGCTTGTTCAATAAAAGCTTTGCACACATTGAAGGTCTTCTTCAACTTCGGACGAGCCATAATGTATGCGAGATTCCCCGGCTTGATACCGCCAGTAAAGTTGTCGATTTCATCGTAACCAATCGATGCACCTTTGTATAACCCTGCTGCTACTTTAGCTTGAAGATTAGAGATGAATAATTTGTGATCGCCAGGACGCCAAATGTGTCGGGACGAAAGTGCAGTCTTCTCAATATCAAAGACAGCCTTACGAAGCTTCTGCATTGCTTGTGATGGGTCGGCTTCAACAACTTCAGCAATGTCCACAAGCATTTCTGAAACTTCTTTGCGCTGGTAACGTTCACGCAATTTATCGACAACATAATTAGAGGTTGTTTCTGGGGCTTCAAATGTGATACGCGGGAATTCTGCTTCGAGTGTCTTTGCAGATGGGACTTTACCAGTCTCGGAGAATTGGTGCTGAACGAATGCCCACAAACTTTTCGCTTCAGGACGAATGAGAAGATCAGAAGTGAATCCTTCACGTAGGATGAATTCGACCGATGCCTGATCGGTCAAATGGTTCATAAACTCTTGATCAAAATCAAAAGTCGTCACGGTTGTTGTCAACGTATTCACCTAATTCTCGGAATTCTTTCAGAATATCCTCATACAATTCTTTGTATTCTCTGTTCTCTGGATTTTTCTGTGCTAGCTCACCGGCATACGAAGCATCCTTCGCTAGTCTCCAAAGTCTAACAGACAGGTCTTCGTTCTCCACGTTCTTTCAACTCATAGTTTCGTTGGCGAACTTCTAACATACGACGATCATGACCGTGCGTTTCAACACGAATGTTCTTTGCACCTAAGAGGGAGTATACACGAGCAAATTCACTCTTCTCCATGTCACTCGTCATATTCGTTGTAACCAATGTAGGTAACAAATTAGCAGTTCGGTAGCGCAACACACTATCAAGTCCATTAGCTAGAAATCCGCTTGCATTTCTTGGGTCTGTACGTAACTCGTCAAGACCTAGAACTTCGACGGCCTTCAGCTTCTTCTCAAGAGTGTACTTTGCTTCCGCGTCGTGCCATGAATCACCCCACACGTTGATCAATTGTTCGAACGGAATGAAGTAGACACTACGACCTTGCTTCACCAATTCTTTTAGGACGCAAGTCATAGCAAAGGTCTTTCCGGTACCAAACGGCCCGGTGAAGGTAAGTCCCAATCCATAGTGGAAATTATCTTCGAACTTAGAAAGGTAATCCTGTACTACGGGGACGATCTTATCTGTATCAGGGCCATCAAAATCCTTCAAACAGATGTCGTGATACTCGCGCCCGATGTTTGCACGGAAATAGTGCTTCTGCAACATGATCTGCATTGCGCAATCACAATCGTACGTATTGAAATCAAGGGCGTATTTACCACGGCCACCACACGTCGGACAATTGCCCGGTGGATACATGTTTGCGATGCGATCATATGTCGCATCATCACTCTTGACCTTCGACAGCCTAGAAAAGACTTCTTGGTCTTCAGGGCTGCGGGATATATCCAGCGATGATGCTTGCAATGTTGTCAACTGCATTCTCCGGTTCGATAACGTGGTAGTTCATCTCGTAACCATCTAAGATAAACCCGATTGTCTGTTCAAGCTTTGCGTTGTCATACTGCGTATCGGGATCAAAATCACCGACAACGAAGAAAATCTCGTCAGCTTTGAACGTATCTCGTAGCATAACACCAGCAAGTCCCATCGTCAACGCCCACGTCTCCTGTTGCTTCAAAGAAACATTCTGATGAGTCTGCTGATTGTCCACTCGGACGAGTGAATATGCCAGAGAGTCAATTAGGGAATGGGTATAAAGGGTTGGGCGATCTACGCGATGTAACAGTGTAGCTCTTTGAGCCATTATCAATGTGTCAACACGATAATCAGACAGCATCCCTAAGTAAGGTTCTTTTCCAAACAATCCCGAATGAACAAAAAGTTGCTCGGTGAAAAAATCACGAGCAAGTTCATCTGAAATTTTTTCTTTGTTTGTATCTGGTGCGCCAACTATGACGAAGGCTGGTTGAACGATGCTCTCAGTTCTTCCAGTTCGGCTTTCGCTTCGCTCAATTGTTCCCATAAATCCAGAACCTCCAACTTAGTGTTCTCCAACTGTGCTGCGAGATGTAGATTATCGCGGGCTAGTTGGCTCAACTGCGGATCAAACGGCGATTCATCCTCTTTCGGATTCACCGATGCTACACACTGATCTACTTTCTTACGACCCCATTCACTTAGCTCATTGTAATTCAATCGCCAAAGCTTTTGGGCAACTTCATCTCTACTTATCTTCTTTTCCACGCTTCGTCATCCTTGGTTGCACTTTTAGACTAGGTTCTTTCACCTTCATATGACGCTGCAATACTGCCAACTCTTCTGGTTCTTCAGAAGCAATATATTCAAGCATCTCTTCGTCCAACTCAAGAGTGATGACTGGATTCGCAAGTCGCTTGTAAAGGTCGGGTCGTTCTTCGCGCAATGTATTCCAATCCATCTCAGGCGTATACTCCGCGACTTCCTTTGACACCTTCAATATACCGTCATCTGTTTCTACTTCGATAGTCCCACTGAGATAGTGAGGGTTGCGCTTCAAAACGAACACAGTATTACTAGTGCTGATATCCTTTTCAACATGCTCTACATCCCAACCAGGGAAACGAGACTCAATGAATTCGGCCTTGGTCATCCCCGTTTTCTTCCAGAAATCTGCAGGGACTTCAATCGTTTTGACCGGCAAAATGTGATCGCGACCATCGAAACCATCTTCGATCAGCCGCATGAATTCCTTCTTGAAACCTTCACGATTCGTCTTGTGTTCCTTCTCGCTTTGCTGTTCTTCATACAGGCGCTCAGCGAGCCACTTTAATCGCTCTTCTCTAGTCATCGCGAAACCTTCTTTCCATTACGAGCAAACCAATCTTCCTTGCGCCGCCTCTTGATTTCTTTCGCGATATGATTTCGAACACGTTTCTCTGAACATGTAAAAAATTTGGTTGCTGACAAAGCTGTTCCATGAATCCGAATCTTCGCACGCCAAGAAGGAATGCCCAAGAAACTCTTGCCGATCTGCGCGTACTCATAATCGTACTGACCTTCATCAAATCTAGCCCTAACCATCACATCATCCTATTAATATAAGCGATTGCATCTGATTTAACCTTGGCAATATCTTTTTCAACTTTCTTCTCAGAAAAGCCAAGTATCTCCGCGAGTAAGTACAGTTCACCAGCATAAGATGAAGCTGTTATCGATCCAAAACGAGTCTCGGTTGCCCCGTATCGCTCTACTGCATCGCGGTACATCGCAAGAATTTTCTTTTCAGAAAGCATTTTAAAGACTCTTCTTCCCTGTATCCTTAGAAAGACGAATGATCTGAGGCATTTTGTTTTCGTCTTCAAACTTTCTACGCTCGAAAGGATTAAGTGTTTCCCAATAAAGCCATTTGGCAATCTTCTCTTCGAATTCATCAACATCCATTTCGCTCGTTGCAAACTGTTCCTTAAGCTTTTCAATTTCCTTTTCAGAAATTTCATGATGAGTGATTCGATACATCCTAATAGGACGTTGATATACTCTGTGTCCAGAAGTTTTACGATAACGGAATTCATCCAATTCCATCAATCAAACTCCGGGTCTAGTTCGTAAAGGACAAGACGAGTGCTACAAGTTGGACAAACACCAAGCTTGCCGTCCCACCAATCCTTGAAGTCTGTTTCACACGCTCCGCGATGGTAAGTGCATCGCACGTTACCCGCTAATCGAACGTGCTTGCACGTGCCACGGAATTGAAACCCAGGACACGTGCAAAGTGAGTCGTTGAAAAGCGTACTCGACACTACATCGTAAACGGTACCATCACCTTTCGATTCTGACGGCACAGAGATAATGCTCGGTCTGAGCATTGTCTCACAAATGACTACCTTCATTGTTCCCGCTTCTCTAGATAGTCACGGTCTTTTTGTAGCTGAATCTCGATCCACTTGATCTGCTGCAAAAGTTGTTCACGCAGTTGTTCGTGAAAGTGGATACGAGACTTAGCTAGTGCTTCAGAAGTCATATAGCACCTTCCTGAGAGGTTTAACTCAGTCTAGCACTAAACTTTCTGCTCTGCAAGTTCATCCCACTTCTGTGGGACTTCACATACGCCACCAACACAGTCGAGAGCCATGAATTCCTCGACTGTCATTGCGCCAACGTGGGCCTGACTCACAACTTCCGGCCATTGTTCACGCGGAACAGGATTGATCGGTTCATTCTCACGAGAACCAAAGCGGTAAACGGTTGTGCCCTTGCAGTACGGAAGATACTCAAGCCAGATGTCACTGAACTCTTGTATGTCAGCATCCACCGGCATGTTGATCGTCTTCGAAACAGCGTTATCAATATGCTTCTGTACTGTCTTCTGCATCTCGAAGTGAGAACGAATAGGAATGTCGATAGCGGATTGAAGAAGTTCGGGAGAATAGCGGTTGAATGCATCTTCAACGACTAACTCTTGTTCGAGTACACGACGACCATCGTCGGTCGGCTTGAAATAATTGCGGTAATAGATAGGCGAAGGAATAGGTTCGATGCCCGAAGATACACCTGCAACCATACTGGTGGTTCCAGTGGGCGCAATGGTCAACATTGCGCAGTTACGAATTCCATGCTCTCGAATCTTATTGCGGATTCCACGCTTCAACGTCTTCGTGTATCCACTCTCAAGGAAGCGAGCATCAAAAGCAGGGAACGGGCCTTTCTCAATCGCCAGATTGATCGAAGCGTCATAGGCTGTATTCTTGATAGTCCCGAATAGACGGTCAACGAACGAGAATGATTCAGCATCGTCATAGCGCAGACCCATTTCTAGCAACATGGTGTGGAGGCCCATCACTCCTAATCCGATGCGTCGTACATTCTCGCAATTTTCCTTGATTTCGTTCAATGGGTAATGGTTCACCGTTAGAACGTTGTCAAGGAAGCGTACACCAAGGCGGATCGACTCGTCAAAAGCGTCCCAATCGAATACGCCATTCTCCACGAATCGCGGAAGTACGAGTGCGCCAAGGTCACAACAGCCGTAAGCCTCTAGCCAGATTTCTCCGCAGGGATTCGTGCTGATGAGTGGTTTATGATACCAGATATTGTTTTGCTGATTCGCGAGGTATCCATTGAGGATTCCAGGTTCCCCGGATTTGTAACTGTTCTCTACTAACTTGTCCCAGAGCCAGCGGGCACTGATAGTTCGGTCGAACTCATCAGTCCGTCCATTGAACATAAGGGGAATCTGCTCGTCGTTCCTGACCATCTCCTGAAACTTATCAGTCGGCAAGTCGTCAGGAAGAACGATAGAGATGTTCGCATTATTCAATTCATTCAGATCAAGCTTAGACTTGAGGAATTCTTCAACGTCAGGATGATTCAAGTCCAACGACAACATTAATGCCATGCGTCGGCCACCACCACCAACAATGACATCGCCAATACCGTTGATTAGCTGACCGTACGAAACAGAACCGGTAGCAACACCGCCTGTTCCCTTAATAGAATAGCCGCGACCTCGAATAGGAGATAGATTCATGCCTACTCCACCCATGAGGCCAGAAATGATGATCGTATCGGAAGCGGTCTTTCCCCACGCTTCACGAGAATCGCCCGTTGGGACTACAAAGCAGTTTAATAGCTGTGCTTTCGGTCGGCCTGCACCGTACCAGATTCGTCCACCAGGGCTGAAGCGACCAGAACTAAGCTGTTCTTCGAAGCGCTCGCCAAACTTCTTTACCTTTCCATTGTCTTCTGCTTGCGCTACATGATCTGCAACTCGGCGGCAAGCTTCTTGCCAAGTCTCTTCAGGATTACGTGCGTATCGGTCTTGGAAAATAGTTAATCCAAGCCCTTCGGGGCTGAACTCATTTCTCACTTGTCTCTACTTCCTTACTTCGTTGAGGTTCTGTATCAATTAGACGGCGCGAACGACAGTCCCGATGTACGAACGCATTATATCTTTGGGAAAACTACTTCTAGTCTACCAAAAGAAAAGGGCGGGCACAACTGTGCCCGCCCGATTGAACCCTCAACCCTTACGGATTGACGACTGCGATTCCGGTCGTTACGACCTTGAACGCAAGCTTCGTTCCGTTATTGCAGTCAGGACTTGTGCCCGTACCACCATCAGCAAAACCGTGGCCGGTGTTACCGTCAAAGCAAAGCCAACGATAACCATCACCTAGACCATCCTTACCAGCAGGCCCGGTTGCACCCGTATCTCCCTTGTCACCCTTCGGGCCAGTTGCACCAGTTTCACCCGTTGCGCCAGTGTCGCCCTTGTCTCCCTTTGCACCCGTAGCACCCCTCGGGCCAGCAGGCCCAGCAGGGCCGGTAGCGCCAGGAACCGGCGTACCTGCATCAGGATCAGGAACAGCAACACCGAAACGCCGATTCTCATTGGCGTTACAGGTCTGACCAATAGCAATCGAACGCACCGTTCCTGCACGAGGAACCGTGACCGTCTGCCCGAAGATGTTCTTCACCTTCAGCGGGGAGACGGTGGTCTTAGCAATACAGAACGGGCCAGCAAGACGACGACCCTGATCTGAACTCGAAGCAGTTGCGACAGCAGCGGCAGCTAGTGCTAGAACCGCAATCGCAAGAATGAACTTTAACCTACGCAAGATATTTCACCTTCCAGTTGTAGACGTGCCCCATGCACATCTTGTCATACTAAGCGTAGAGGAAGTTTGCGGCTTTGTCAACAAGATCACTCATTCGAGTGATAAATAAAAAGGCCGCTATCCGAAAATAGCGGCCTGAGCCTTTCACTCAACGATTTCGTCTGCGATGAAGTACGCGCTGCTGTAACCAGGGCCACAACAACCACCGCATTCACATCCACACATGCTGTGGTAATCAGAGTCCATCTCGATATCCAATCGGTACGTCTTCCCGTCCTTCTCGAAGACGATTGAATCCCAATTGACTGAGAGAACTACCGCACCGACTACATCGTCGGTTCCTACACGTACTGTCTTCATCACATCTCCCTCGGTTGGTGTCAGTGTCACCACTTAGGAGAATCTGTAGACGAGTAACTGCATAGTCAAGACGACTAACGAGTTACTATGAAAATTCTAAAGAATAGCGGAGGCAAGATTCGAACTTGCGTTCTCATGGTTATGAGCCATGCGAGATACCTGGCTTCTCTACTCCGCGCGATCTGCGAACTGTACGAATTCTATGACAGTTTGCACAAACTAATTCACATTTTGCGATTTCTGCGTCGATTTTAGCACGGCCACAACCTTGTCCGACAAGTCGCGCTACGGCTGCTATCTTGTCAGTTCCTATGTGGTCGAACTCTAAAACTTCAGGGAAATCAGAGAAGGACTGGTCACAATCAACGCATGAAGAGGAAGCTTTAATGCCGCGAACATACGCTGACATTTCTGCTCTTCGAGCAGCATCCAACGCATAATATCTTTCACGATTTTCTCGTGCGTAGTCGCGCATATAGACGCGCTTCGCTTCTTCATCTCTGGCTATTTTGCTCCACCCCGCGCGAATATCCTCAACTGGAATCGAACCAGTGCTTACGGTTTAGGAAACCGTTGTTCTTCCTCTGAACTATGAGGACTTACCTTTCGATCACGCCCCAGGTCAGTCGATCTTCGACCGCTTAGTAGATTGAATCGTCTTCGAGACTTACGACGTTGTTCCGTCAAGTCTTCATCACGACGCTTGTCAATTGAATCCCAAGGCACAGGAGCGGATAGTGGGATCGAACCACCCTAGGAGAGGTTATGAGTCTCTCGTTTTCACCAGAATGATAATCCGCTCGTTAACGTCCGCCGACAGGAATCTCGCTGCGCTTCGGATAGTTGCACTGACAATTCGCCGGATGTCCATCTGTGCGGCACCAGTTGTTGAATGTGCCCTTACGCTTCTTGTCGGTTTGTTTCTTCTTAAACTTTAACGCGAACTCTTCGTTCTTATCGCGCTTCTCTTGCTTCTGATTAATCTTCGCCATATATTGAACTGTAACAGACGTTCGCAGTGCTGTCAACTGTAACAAGTAAGCCAGGTTTTGTCGTGTGCATACATCTAACTCACTGGTCAGCGGTAGACTTTTAGCCCTTCGCCTTGCCGCCCGTTATGTGGGCTTTCGACCAATGGCGGATTTTACACCGCTGCTCCCTACCTTGTCGTGTAGACTCACGAGCATCTTGGGATCGCACCTTGTCACATGCTTTGTGGTTAGACGGCCTGAAGCCTCCCACTACACACTATGTTCCTCGTGCTTCTGAAGTCTCACACGATTGGGTGCCTGGACTTTCCTCTAGTCTTTCGACCAGCGTATGCATTCGAGTTACAGGTAATGCAAGAGAATCCAAATCAAAGGAAAAACAATCACGAAAAGAATCATAATCGCGATGAAGAACCAATGTTGTATTCTCATAGTCCCCATGAGTGGATTCGAACCACCGACCTTCACCTTATGAGGGTGTTGCGCTACCGCTACGCCACATGGGAATGACTATCTTGACCAACCAGTGATTTGCACACTATCGCGGGTTTGATCTGTTCCCGCAACGACACTACGTCAGACCAAGATAGTTGATCATCTTCCTGTTCTCTGCTCATCGCAGAATGCACCAAGCGGGACTCGAACCCACACGACCTGTTTGGAAGACAGGAATGCTAACCATTAACATCACTGGTGCTTGCGCTCGCAGGCTGACAACTCACAAGGAATGTTCGATTTTCGCCATGGCTGAATCACCTTGATATTGCGCACTTTCCTGTACGTCGGCTCGAACCACCTATACAGGGATATCCTACGAGCAGTGCAATAGACAGGATTCGAACCTGCGACTTCGACCTTGGCAAGGTCGCACTCTACCAACTGAGTTACTATTGCTCATTCTCTTCAATTACTGTTACGCGCTTCATTAAATCATCGACATCGCGACGAAGTTGAAGCGCAGCATCCTGAATTACATTGGCCGCATCAGCAATCTGTTCTGCGGCTGCATCAAGTCTTGCTGTCGTGATCTGAATTTCGTTTTTCATTACTTCCAATAACGCTTATGCTGCCACATCAAGTATAGCACAATCATTGCGCCAAGCAAGATAAACATGCTGTGCATAGTAGTCACGATTGGATTCGAACCAACGACTTCTTCCTTCGCAGGGAAGCACTCTATCCACTGAGCTACGTGACTTTATGGAGAATACGAGATTCGAACTCGTCACCTTCGGATTGCAAAACCGACGCTCTCCCAAATGAGCTAATTCCCCGCAAGACTCACTCCACAACCGAACGCGGAGAGTATAAACCAGATGTGGGCGTATGATCCACGGCCTAGAGTCTATGGACACAGGTGGGATCGAACCACCGACCTCTTGAATGTCAATCAAGTGTTCTCCCGCTAAACTATGCGTCCTAATGCCACCACGAATAGCCGGTGGCTCGCTTTGTGCTTAAAACCCTGTCGTGTAAGACTTTGTTACGTCGTTACCGTCAATCTCAGGATACCAATTGCGCGTGTTCTTGATCTTCGTCTTCTTAGTATCATAAGCAGAATTGAAGACCGTCGCTGCATCAGTAATCGTGCCGGTGCTTTCAGGAACAACAGGATTACCAACGATATCCGTGGTATCAGGTGTAGTACGTTCTTGAACCTTTGTGTCTTGAGCCATAGCAACCTCCTACACATTACTGTACGGAGTATCGTGCATACCAGTGACCGCAAATCGGCAAGGAAATCCGACACGATATCTCTTAGTGTTCGTTTCGAACACAAAAGAAAAGTACGAAAGCTAGTCTAGGGACTTGAACCCTATCTCCTGCTGTACGAAAGCAGTGTGCCACCAGTAACACTTGACCAGCAAGTCCCACCAGTGTGCCGAAGCGGACGGTGGGTATCAATCTAGTTCTTGACGTGCTGCTTTCCGCGCTTGTTACCCGGCTTACCTCTACCATTAGGCTTACCGACTCGGTTGCGGTACTGTGCGCACTTGACGCGATTGCGGCCGTACTTCTTAGCGCCGCCACCCTTATCCTTCTGCTTCTTTCCCTTGACAGGATTAAGAAGTTGACCGGTTAGGGGTCTATCATTCTTGCGTCGTGCCAATTATAACCTCCATGCTTCCTAGAGAAGCGCGTTATTGCGCTACCTAGTTGGCATGAAAGTCACCTTCTAGAATCTTCATTCATCTCTCCCGTACGCTTGATCGCGTGCGCGTCGAAGTACCTTAATCAATCTATTGATTGATGATCGATCCAATGTCATGTATTGAGGAACTTCGTGTTCACTTTCGTAAGTACCGTCACTATTAAAAACGGTCATTTGAACAATTCCACCCGAATCTTCGGGTGACCAAGTTACCTTAGCCTCTTGACGAGTTTTACCATCAAGATTTGGTTCACCGTAAATATACTCTTTAGGCATCGCGCCGTTCCCTTGCCCATCGCGGGCGGTTGAGATATCCTTTCAAGCCAAGACCGGGAATCGAACCCGAACTCCATCCTTACCAAGGACGTGTGCTAACCGTTACCACTATCTCGGCAAAATGCCACCGATGGGAATCGAACCCATAACCCTCGCCTACCATGTTGGCGATGCTCTTCCATTGAGCTACGGTCGCGTATCTCGATCCGAACTGTTCTTCCTGTAAGCATGCATCCAGTACCTTACACTCCGGGAATGACCCTTCATGCGACAGTATCATTCTTGGATCGAGAAGCCAGTCAGGAAGGAATCGAACCTTCATCATCACTCTCGTCTACGCTTTTAGCGTCCTATAACCGTGAGTCTACGAGTGACTTATGTACCACTACACCGACCGATGGAGGGAGCCGGAATCACGAACAGTTAACGGCGACTGCTACGCCAACGTGAGACTCCCGAGATGGGGCAAAGGGTCGGAATCGAACCGACGTTCAACAGGATCACAACCTGCGGACTTCTCCAATTAGTCTACCCTTGCTTAGGGTGTCCGATGGGAGTTGAACCCACATCTGCTTCCTTCACAGGGAAGGGCATTAACCAATTATGCTACAGACACCGTGAAGCCGATACGAGGAATCGAACCCCGATGACTACTTTACAAGAGTAGCGTAATAGTCCTTTATACGATATCGGCATGGAGCGCGAGCAGGCTTTTACACCTGACTCGCGCGTGTCGAGACTGTGGAACGTGAGATTCAAGCAACTCACAACCGTGGAACCAATGCTTTGTCCATTCGAGGATATAAGTAATTGCCACGGAACCTTCGCTGCGCTGTCGCGCCACCGCTGTAGAAGGAACAACCCTTCCCCAAGACCTCACCGTTCCGACGCTAGTCCGCCCGGTTCAATCTCTTTCCTTCGGCTGCTACTGGCCCTGGTTGCCCAAGACGTTCACTGCTAGTGCGTTCACCGACAATCAGGCTTGGTCAAACCATCATGCCGATTTTCCG
>Ga0157369_10000327_pt1 | contig 63732 bp, 45 predicted proteins | sample C25metaG_FD_113461 | JGI IMG/M metagenome (GOLD analysis project Ga0157369, IMG submission 113461) | Corn rhizosphere microbial communities from Kellogg Biological Station, Michigan, USA - C2-5 metaG | ecosystem: Host-associated > Plants > Roots > Rhizosphere > Soil | place: USA: Michigan... | reverse complement strand
TCCGCGTGGTGCGCACCGAGCCGGTGGTGTTCTCGCCGAAGGAGCCAAACACGCTGTACTTCGCGTCGAACGTGCTGTGGCGTACGCGCGATGGCGGCAATTCATGGCAGACGATCAGTCCGGATCCGACGCGCAAGTCATGGACCGTGCCGGCGAGCGTCGGGAAGTACAGCAGCGATCAGACGGCGCAGCCCGCGCAGCGCGGCGTGATCTATGGGGTGGCCCCGTCGCCGCTCGAAGCCAACCGGATCTGGATCGGCACCGACGACGGCGTTATTCAACTCACCACCGACGGTGGTCAGCACTGGGCTGATGTAACGCCGCCGACACTCGGCGCCTGGCAGAAGGTGTCGATCATCGACGCCGGGCACTTCGACGCGCAGACTGCGTACGCCGCCATCAACACGCTGCGCCTCGACGATCTGACGCCGCACATCCTGCGCACCCACGACGGCGGCAAAACGTGGGCCGAGATCGTGAACGGCATTCCCGCCGGAGAAACTGTCAACGCCGTGCGCGAAGACACGAAGCGCAAGGGACTGCTGTTCGCTTCGACGGAACGGAGCGTCTACGTCTCGTTCGATGACGGCGCGAACTGGCAGTCGTTGCGGCTGAACCTGCCGGTCACGTCGGTGCGCGACGTCGTCATCAAGGATAACGACCTGGTGATCGCCACGCACGGGCGCAGCTTCTGGATCCTCGACGACATCTCGCCGCTGCGCCAGGCGCAAGCGACGATGAAGAACACGCTGTTCAAGCCGGCGAAGGCGATGCGCGTCCGCTGGAACACGAACACCGACACGCCGATTCCGCCGGACGTTCCCGCGGGACAGAATCCGCCGGACGGCGCGGTCATCGATTATTTCCTCCCGTCGGCGGCGTCGAACGTGAAGCTGGAAATTCTCGACAGCAGCGGCAAGGTGATTCGCACATACGCGAGCACCGACCAACCGGAACCGATCGATCCGAACCTTGCGATCCCCGCGTATTGGGTGCGGCCGTCTCGGGTCCTGTCGGCTGCGGCGGGCATGCACCGCTGGCTGTGGGACCTGCACTGGCAGCCCGCGCCGACGGGACGTCCGAACTACGCCATGCAGGCCGTGTACAGGGATACGCCTCCATCGCCGACCTCGCCGTGGGTGCTGCCGGGACAGTACAGCGTGCGGCTGACGGTAGATGGACAGAGCATGACGCAGCCGATCACGGTTGCGATGGATCCACGCGTCAAGACACCGGCTGCTGCGTTGCAGCAGCAGTTCTCGCTCTCGCAGCAACTCTACGGCCAGATCGAGGCGATTAACTCCGCGCTGGAAGAAGTCCGCAATGCGCGTCAGCGGCTCGGCGGGCAGGGCGGAGATGCGTCAGCGAAGATCGACGGGGTTGCAGGTCGCGAGCAAACCGGATTCGGTGGCGGCGGCGGACGCTTCGGTGGCAATGGGCCCGACACGCTGACCAGCGTCCGCGGATCGCTGTCGGCGTTGCTCGGCGAATTGCAGGGCGCGGATGTCGCGCCGACGACACAGCTCGCGAAGGAAGTCAGCGATAAGTTGCAGGCGGGAACGTCGATCATCGCCAAGTGGAACGCGCTGAAGAAGGAGTTGCCGCAATAGCTTTGCGCCCCACGTGCGCCTTCTGATGGCTCACGTGGGGCATTCGCCTCTCAAAGCTCTTTCGCGTACTCGTAGAGCGGCATGCCGAAGTGGTCACCGATTTTGCCGGTGGCGCGGTAGCCGTGTTTTTCATAGAAGCGAATGGCGCGCTGGAGCGGTGACGTGGTGTCGAGCGTCACCCGGGAACACTTTTGCGACTGCAGGCGTAACTCCGCGAATTCGAGCAGCTTGTCGGCGATGCCTCTTCCCTGCCACTCCGGCACGATGGCCATGCCACGCAGATGCCCGTCGCTGGGCGGGATGACGCACGTCGCGATCGTGCCGATCGTGCGGCCTTCCACTTCGGCGACGAATACGTCCATCTCGCGAAGCCGCGTGTGGATCGTGTCGGCAGTGAGCGCCGAGCCTTCAAATCCCTGGCGTGAGTAAGCGTCGCGAAACGGCTCGAACGCTTCCGCGAGACAAGCCAGCACCGCGGCAGCGTCGGCGGCCGTCGCTGGACGAATATCAAGCGACGTTGGCAGTGACTTGCCCATAACTACTGTCCGTGCGCAATCTTCTTTCTCGTGACCACGAGTTCTTCGACACCGCAGTTTCCGAGCGCGCCAGGCGTCTCATCGTTCGGGCCCTTGGGCGGACCAACGCGCATCTTTGCGCTCATCTCGCGGATTCGTATTTCGACCATGGAGGTGGCGTCGAGATCAGCTTGCGAGGGAGACGAGTAGTCGCGTCCGGTGGTGCGGCCCGGGAAGTAGCGGTCGATCATTTTGGTGAAGACCGCGTTCTTTGTGGCGCGGTCCGTGATCGCGTGCGCCGTTCCGAACAACACCACGCTGCGGTAATTAGTTGAGTGATACAGCGCCGAGCGCGAGTACACCAGCCCGTCGACGGTCGTGACCTCGACGCACACCGGGGCGCCGGTCGCGAGCCAGTTCTGCAGGCGGCTGGCTTGCGCGCCGTGCAGGTACAGGCGATCGGGCTCGGCGGGATCGTAGGCGTAGTTCATGGGGATGACGAACGGCTGCCCATCCTGCACAATGCCGACGTGCGCCACCAGTCCTGCGGCCAGGAATTCCGGACCGCGATCGGGCGCGGAACGTTCGGCGTGATTGCGGATGCGGGTGATCTCGGACATGGACTGAGCGTAACTTTCGACGGCCCGGAAGTCCACCCAAAGGTCGTCAACTCAAATTGCGGAATGCAGATTGCAGAAAACAGAATGACGACTTGAGTTTTTCATTCTGCATTCTGCATTCGTCATTCTGCATTTCGCGCTGATACACTCGCCCGGTTATGCGCCTGCGAATCGTTCTCTTCTTCTCTATTGCGATCCTGATCGCTGCCTCCGCCTTCGCCGCCGCGCCGGACGGGATTCCACGCGACTTGGCGCGCCAGCGCGCGGCCTCGGTCTCCGATATCCGCTACCGGATCTCTTTCACCATCGCCGCGAAGACGCCGACTGCCATAGCGCACGAAGAACTCACGTTCACGCTGAAGTCGCCGCAACCGCTGCTGCTCGATTATCGCGATGGAGCACTGAAGAACGTTCTCGTGAACGGCGCGAAGATGCCTGCCGAACTCGACAACGGGCACATCAACCTTCCCGCCGACAAGCTGCATGCCGGGGAGAATAAGGTCGTTCTCGATTTCGCTTCCAACGTCGCGCCGGCTAACAAGCCGCTGATCCGCTACGAGGACAAGGACGACGGCACCGAATACATCTACACGCTGTTCGTGCCGATGGACGCCAGTATGGCGTTTCCCTGCTTCGACCAGCCGGATCTCAAGGCCAGGTTCACGCTGTCGGTCAGCGCTCCGGCCGAATGGACCGTGATTTCGAACACGAACGGACACTATGTCGCCGACGACGACCAGGTGGCGACCACGACGTTCGACGAGACGCGCCCGATCAGCACTTACCTGTTCGCGTTCGCCGCCGGACACTTCAAGAAGATCGAACGCAAAGGCCTGCCGAATCTCTACGTGCGGCAGTCGAAATACGAGCGCGCGCTGGGCGAAGCGCAGGAGGTGCAGGAGACAGCGCAGCACGGCATCGAACATCTCTCCGAGTTTTTCGCGCAGCCGTTCCCGTTCCCGAAGTATGACATGGTGCTGATTCCCGGCTTCGCCTACGGCGGGATGGAACACGCGGGCGCAACGTTTCTGCGTGAGGAGTCGGTGCTGTTCCGCACCGCGCCGACCCACACCGACCACATCGGGCGGAAGCTGCTGGTGCTGCATGAGCTCACGCATCAGTGGTTCGGCGATCTCACCACCATGCGATGGTTCGACGACCTGTGGCTGAAGGAAGGCTTCGCGCAGTACATGGCCTACCAGACTCTGGCCACGCTCGAGCCGAACGAGAATATCTGGAAGCGCTTTTACGAATCGATCAAGCCGGCGGCGTATGCAATCGACTCCACCAAGGGCACCACGCCGATCTACCAGGACATCCCCAACCTGAAGGACGCCAAGTCCGCCTACGGCGCCATCGTGTATTCGAAAGCGCCCGGCGTGCTCAAGCAACTGTCCTTCGTCGTCGGCGAAGAGCACTTCCGCGACGGCCTGCGGATTTATCTGAAAGAACATCTTTACAGCAATGCCGAGTGGAGCGACCTGGTGAACGCGCTGGAACGCTCGTCGGGACAGAAGCTCGACCGCTGGTCCGACATGTGGATCAAGCATCGCGGCATGCCGCAGGTGGATGTGAAATGGGAATGCGATCCATCCAGAGGTGGCAAGCTTGTCCTGACGCAGACTGATGTTCTCGGAGAGGGCGGAATTTGGCCGATTGGCGGCTTCCTTTCGCTCTTCTTTGGTAGCGAGCGAATCGAGTTGCGTTACCGGCTCGACGGAAGGCAGCTTGAACAGGATTTGCCCCCGCGTCGAGGATGTCCGGACTACATCTTCGCTAACGAAAGAGACTACGCTTACGGCCGATTCCTACTGGATCCGCACAGCCGCGATTACGTGCTGGCACACATCGGAGAGACGCACGATCTTTTCGAAAGAACTCTATTGTTTGGATCGCTCTGGGAAGGCGTGCGCGTTGCCGACCTGGCGCCGCGACGCTACATCGAAGTCGCCGAGAAGGCCCTTCCGAACGAAACCGACGAATCGCTTACCCAGAGCCTTGTCGGACGCACCACCGGCGCACTGCACCGCTACGTGGGCGACGCGACGCGCAAACAGCTTGTGCCCGCGCTCGAAGACTTGGCCGCCGACAAGATGCAGAACTCGAAGGACGAGGGCCTGCGCATCATCTGGTTCCGCGGTTTGCGCGGCGCAGCCGAGAGCGATGCCGGACGCGCAAAGTTGAAAGACCTGCTCGCCGGTAAGCTCACCGTCCCCGGCGTGCAACTGCGCCAGCTCGATCGCTGGAATATCGTCACGTCGTTGATCGCGCTCGGCGATCCCGACGCCGATGCGATCTTCAAGGCCGAGCAGCAGCGCGACAAATCCGGCGACGGACTGAAGTACGCCTACGTCGCCGAAGCGGCTCGCCCCGACGCCGCGAACAAAAAGAAGTATTTCGACGACTTTCTGCATAACGCGCAGCGTCCGGAAGATTGGGTGGACCAGTCGCTGGGCGCGTTCAATTACTGGAACCAGTCGGAGTTGACGGCGCCGTATCTCGGTCCCGCGCTCGACGCGCTTCCGCAGATCAAGCGCGAGCGCAAGATATTCTTCCTCGTCGCGTGGCTGAACGCGTTCATCGACGGCCAGCGCTCAGCCGAATCCGATCGCCAGGTCTATGACTTCCTCGACAAGACAAAGCCAGAAGAAGACCTGCGGCTGAAAATCCTGCAGTCAGTCGATGACCTGGATCGCACGGTGAAGATCCGGCAGAAGTTCCCGGAGTAAAGCTTCACCGCAGAGTCGCCGAGATCGCTGAGTTCGCAGAGGAATGAAATCAAAGAAAGACCTTCGCAGTCTTCCAAGACTCCGCGAGCTTTGCGTTCTCCGCGTCTCTGCGGTGAAGCTTTTAGCTCGGGAAGTGGAAATACATGTACTGCTGCGAGGGGATGGGTACGCCGTCCTGGGTGGCGGGGCGGAAGCGCCATCCTTCGAGCGCGGCGAGGACGCGCTCCTCCGCGCCGTAGCCGAGCGTCTTCAGAATCTTCTTGTCGGTGATGTTTCCCTGGGCATCAATCGTGACCTGCACCACTACGTCGCCGCGCACTCCGGCCGGAAGCGAAGGCGGCACGGGATCGGGGAATATCCGCGGTAGCGCCGGACGCACTTCGTGTCCGTAAGCCGGCCCTGTGCCGAGCGATCCGTAGGGCGATCCCGCCAGCGTAGTTCGGACGTCTTCGCCTTTCGACGGTTCGCCTTCGGCCTTCGGCTTCTCCGCGACCTCGATCTTCGGGGGTTTCTTGTGGCGCACCGGAGCGGTGATTCCCTTGTGCGGTTCGGCGGCAGCATGTTCGCCGAGAGCGACGTCGTGCGGGAGGTAGATCATCGACATCGACGTCCCGCCGAAACCTGCCATGACGGATGTCGGTTGAATGAACTTCGGCTCGGGCTGGTGGATGAGGAACGCGATTACGGCGCAGTGCAACACGAATGACCCGAGGTGCGGCCACGACCACCGCCGTTGTTTGCGCTCTTCCACGAACATCGAGCACCCCACATCCGTTGGCTAAATCTTAGAGCAACTCTTGCCGGTTGTGCTACTCAGGAGCGCGCAAAAAAGTCCGCCTCTGGTCCTGTGGGTCAATTTGTGACACGTAAAAATTCGTCAAAGCCCAGTATTTCAGCGCTTTACGGCGACCACTCGCGGCCCCCGCGCGGCAACTAACTAGATACGACCAAAGAATACTTTTGATTGCCCGAGCGGGCGGCTCCGTGCGCGCGAGTTCAGCCGAGCCGGGTGTGGAGGTGGCATGAGAATCTTTCGCATGATGTTGCTCAGCGCGGCGCTGCTGGTCGGCGGCTCCGTCTTCGCGGCGGCCCAATACACCGGCGGCGTTTATCAGAACGGACAGTGGGTCGGCCAGAACAACCAGAATAACGAGGCCTATCAGCGCGGCTGGAGAGACGCGCAGGACGACGCGCGCCATAACCGTAATGCCGTGACGCGTGCGCAACGCTATCACAACGATGCCGACAGGCAGGCGTACGACCAGGGCTACTCCGCCGGACGCAGTGCGTGGGCGAGCGGTAATGGCCAGGTCTACGCGCCGAATGGCGTTTGGCAGCAGGGCCGCCGTCGTCGCGGCGATCACGATTGCGACAGCGACGATGCTTACTGCAACGGCTATCCGAATCCCAACTATCGTGGCAACAACGGCGGCTACTACGGGAATAACGGCGGCTATTACGGCAACGGCTACAACAACGGCGCGCAGGTCGCGCAGCAGTACGGATACAACGACGGCTTGCGTGAGGGCGCGAACGACCGCGCCACGGGTCACAGCTTCCGTCCGACGAATGACACCGGATATCGTCTCGCAACCAACGGATATCAGGGTCAGTTCGGCTCGCGTGACCAGTACAAGCAGTGGTATCGCCAGGCTTACGAGCAAGGCTACCAGCAGGGCTACAACGGCGGCGGCGGTCGACGCTGGCCCCGTTAGTTGAACCGGAAGTGCCTCTGGGGGGTGGCTGCGGCCACCCCCTATTTATTGCTTGGAATCAGCAACTTACACTGGGACTTGCCAATTCTTAAAAAATTAGTTACTTAATTGTAAGTGCTGCGTCTAACTCATTAGGACCGGCGAATCCGAACTGCAAAGTTCAGACGATCGTGCCGTTCTAACAAGCACCGAGGAACAGAATTGCCGCGCAAGCAATCCATCACGCTGACGGAAGCCGAGCTCCGGTTGATGAACATCCTGTGGCAGAAGGGTCCGGCCACGGTTCACCAGATTCAGAAGGCGCTGGACGGGACCGAGCTGGCCTACAACTCGGTTTTGACGACGATCCGGATCCTCGAGAAGAAGGGCTACGTCAAGCACGTGAAGGACGGGCGAGCGCACGTGTATGAGCCGACCGTCGGACAGCGAGAAGCCACGCGCTTCGAAATCCGCAACTTGGTCAGCCGTTTCTTCCGCGATTCGCATGAGGCGCTGGTGTTGAACATCCTGGAAGACGAGTCGCTCGACGCTGCAGAATTGCGGCGCCTGGAAGAGATGATCGCGCGGAGGCAGAAATGAGCGCGCTTCAGGCAGCGGCCCAAGGCACGGTCCAGCAGATGGCGCTCTCGCTGGCCGGCGGAACCGCGGTCGCGGTGATCGCCTGGCTCGCACTCCGGTTGCCGGCGCGTCCATCCTCGCGCGCACGCTTCGCGACATGGTTCGGCGTGCTCGTATCCATTGCAAGCCTCCCGGTATTTGCCGCGCTCGGAACGCGCGCGGCTGCAGACAGACTCTCTTCTTCTCCACACGCCTGGATCACCATTCCCGAAAATTGGGCGACCTATCTGTTCGTGGTTTGGATTGTCATTGCATGCGCCGGAATGGCGCGCGTGATCGCCGGCCTTTGGCAGGTTGGCCGCGTGCGCGCGTCGTGCCAGGAGATTCCGGGAAGCGAATTGCCGGCGTCCGTGAGCGAAAGGCTCGAGCGCTCCTGCTCGCAGCGTGCCGCCAGGATCTGCGTCTCCGATGCGGTACGCGTGCCCACGGCGATTGGCTTCTTCCATCCAACAGTCGTGATTCCGCGCTGGCTATATGGCGAACTGCCGGAAGACGAACTCAACCAGGTCGTGCTGCACGAACTCGCGCATCTCGCGCGCTGGGACGACTGGACAAACCTGGCGCAGAAGCTGGTTCGAGCCGCGTTGTTTTTTCATCCTGCCGTGTGGTGGATCGACCGCGAACTTTCGCTCGAGCGCGAGATGGCGTGTGACGACGCCGTGATCGCCGCCACCAAGAATCCCGATTCGTACGCGCGGTGTCTCACCATGCTGGCCGGGAAATCGCTCGGACGGCGTGGCGCGGCGCTCGCGCAGGCGGCGGTGCACAGGATGCACCAGGTGACCGCGCGAGTGATTCGGATCCTGGAACCGTCGCGGACCAGCGCCGGCGCGGGTTGGGCTTATGTCCTCACCACGGCGGCCGCCTTGGGCGTGGGAGGCGTCGTCGCTGTCAGCGGTGGTGCCGGAGTGATTGCTTTCCGTCCTTCGGTGGCTCAAGTCGCGCGCACATCAGCGCAAGCCGTGCGTCCACAAACACCGGCAGCCTTTAAGATCGTGCCCGCAGCGATGCACATGAGCAGTTCGCCTGCTCGACCGGCGAAGATGGTTCGGCACACGCGCGGCAAGTCACTGAATGTACAACCGCGCGCGCTTGCGGACCTGCGCACGGCGCAGCAGCGGCCACCGCAACAAGATGTCGTCGGCCACATTATTCCGGCGAAGGCGATCGCTGACGAGGCCGGTGCGCCGCCGTCGAACTTCGTCATCTTGACGGTCTTCAGCAGTTCGGAGAGCAATGTCCAGGTTTGGCAGTTGACCGTGTTCGTTCCTGAGGCGCCGCAGACGTCCGCGGCAACGCCGCGTCACACGACCTAGCCGTGAGCGATTCGGGCAGGTCGTTATTTTTTGGGTTCTGCAACTAATTATTTAGTTGCGGATTAGAAGCAAAGAGTCTTGGAGGAAACAATGAAGGGCCTATTGAAGTTGAAACAGAAGTTTGGACGTCGGCTGCTGGCGCCGGTACTGGCCGGAGCGCTGGCCGCGACGTTTGGAATTTACGAGATGGCGCGCCCGGTCTCGGCCGCGGTCAGCGGCCCCACCGCCGCGCCGCTCGACGTCGATAGCGTCGGCGCGCTGCTAGCGCTCGATCGCGCGATGGAAACAGTGGCGTCACGAATCACGCCGGCGGTGGTGAACGTGACCGTCACGGCGCGCACCAAGGGCAATGTCGCCATGTTCGGTCCGAGCGACGACAGCGAAGATCAGGGACGAGGTCAAGGTAACGACGAGATGCAGCGCTTCTTCGGCCAGTTCTTCGGGCAGCAGATGCCGCGCATGCAGATGCGTCCGCAACCGCAGATCGAGCACGTGGGTGGGAGCGGCGTGGTGATCTCGCCGGACGGCTACATTGTGACCAACAATCACGTAGTGCAAGGCGCCACCGACGTGCGCGTCACCTTCAGCAACGGCAAAGGAATGTCGGCGAAGGTAGTCGGCACGGATCCGATGACCGACCTCGCTGTGCTCAAGATCAACGGCAGCAACCTGCCGAACGTGCCCTGGGGCGATTCGACGGCGCTGCATCCCGGTCAGACCGTTCTCGCATTCGGCAACCCGCTCGGCATGCGATTCACCGTGACGCGCGGCATCGTCAGCGCGCTCAACCGCTCGAACCCTTACTCGGACGATCCGCGTAAGCCCGGTGGCTTCATCCAGACGGACGCGGCGATCAACCAGGGCAACTCCGGCGGGCCGCTGGTGAACGCGCGCGGCGAAGTGGTCGGCATCAACACCTTCCTGATCTCCCCCACCGGTGGCTTCGCGGGCATGGGATTTGCGATTCCCTCGCAGATCGTGAAGCCCACCGTCGAGACGCTGATCCGCCAAGGCCACATCGAGCATGCCTACATGGGCGTGAGCATCGAAGACCTGACGCCGGAGAACGCGCACTTCTTCGGGATGAACGAAGCGGGCGGCGCGGTAATCTCGCAGGTTTCGCCGGATTCACCGGCTGAGCACGCGGGACTGAAGGTCGGCGACGTCATCACCGCGGTCGACGGGCAGAAGGTCGCGGACTCGAGCTCGCTGCAAGTCGCAATTGCCGACAAGCGGCCCGGCGACAAGGCTTCGATCGGCGTGATGCGCGACGGCAAACCGATGACTATCACCGTCTCGCTGGCTGCCTACAACAACAAGGACAACGAAGTCGCCGATACGGGACAAGAGCACGGCAAGGCGCGGTGGGGCATCGGGCTGAGCGATGTAACGCCGGAAGCGCGGCAGCAGTTGCAGCTTCCGTCGAGCGTGCACGGTGCCGTCATCACCAACGTTCAGCCGGGCAGCCCGGCCGACAACGCGCAACTTTCCAGCGGCATGGTGATCGCGAGCGTCAACCGCAAGCCGGTGAATTCGGCGGCGGAAGCCAGGGAGGCGCTGGCCAACGTGCCGGCAGGTCAGGATGTTCTCCTGCTCGTCCAGACGCAGGGCGGAAGCGCCTTCCGCGTGCTGCACGCGCCCGCGGAGAAATAGCGGCGTTCACGGCGCGCAACCCCATCCGCGCGCCGGGAGCAGAGAGGCCGGGAGGAGACTCCCGGCCTTTATATCTTTGCTCGCAATTTTGAGTTTTGATCTTTCAACTTCGCTTCTCTGCGTCTCCGCGTCTCTGCGTCAGAGCCCCAGGTCCTTTACGGCTGGAGGACTTGCCGCGGCGCCGGACGAACCGTCTGGTTCTGCAACGCACTGGCGTCCCATCCACCGCCGAGTGCCTTCACGAGAAAGACTTCGGTCACCAGTTGCTGTCCGAGCAGTTGCGTCGCAAGCCGTTCGTTGTTGAGCAGCGTCGCCTGCGCGGTTATGACGTCGAGATACGTGGTGAGCCCGCCGACGTAGCGGTTGTTGGCGATCTGGAGCGCGCGGCGCGAATCTTCCACCGCCGCCTGCTGCGTGGCGGATGCCTGGGAAAGTGCATTGAGCGAGGAGAGCCCGTCTTCCACCTGCTGGAAGGCGTTGAGCACGGTCTGGCGATAATTCGCGACGGACTGATCGTATCCCGCACGAGCGGCGGCAAGGTTTGCGCTGTTGCGTCCGCCGGTCAGGACCGGCTGCAACGCGTCGGTGCCGATCGCCCACACAAGACTGGGGACGGAGAACAGCGAGGTGATGTCGCGGCTCTGAAGCCCGGCCGCGCCGGAGATGGTGAAGCGCGGAAAGAACGCCGCGCGCGCAAGTCCGACCTGTGCGTTAGTGAGCGCCATAACACGCTCGGCGGATGCGATGTCCGGCCGCCGCTCCAGCACATCCGAGGGCACACCCGGCGGGATCGGCGGCAGCGCCGTGTTGAACGTTCCTGTCGAGAGCGTGAACGTTTCCGGCGGGACGCCCGTCAGCACTGCGATCGCATGCTCGAACTGGCTACGCTGCCGCTGAAGCAGCGCGATCTGCGCCTTCGTCGAATCCAGCAGCGCGGCCTGCTGCGCGACCTCGAGGCCTGACGTGACTCCGCCGCGGTGCCGGTTCTCGACTAGCTCCAGTCCCCTCTGCTGATATCCAACCGACTGCTGCACAACCGCGATCTCGGCGTCGACTTCACGCAGCGAGAAGTAATCTCCCGCCATCTCCGCCGTAAGGACAAGCTGCACGTTCTGCGCGTCGGCAGCGGAAGATTGCAGCGAAGCATTCGCGGCTTCGAGATTGCGGCGCACGCGTCCGAAGACATCGGCCTCGTAACTCACCGCGAAGGGAATGCTGAAGACGCCCTGGCTGACGGCACTGGTCGGAGCGGTTGTGCCGCTGACCGGGCGGTTGGCGGAAAGACGTTGCCGCTGCACATTGGGATCGGTGGCGGCTTGCGGGAAGTACAGCGACGTCGCGACCCGCGCCAGCGCGCGTGCCTGCTCGAGGCGTGCCTGTGAAGCGGCGAGCGTCTGGTTCTGCTGCAGGAGTTGCTGCTCGTACCGGTTCAGTTCCGCATCCTCGAAGATCTCCCACCATGCTCCGCGCGGGATCGAGTCGCGCGGCGCGGCCGCCTGCCACGGGCCGGTCGTTGTCCAGGAAGGAGCGGTGGGAGCAGAGGGGCGCTGATACTTCGGTCCGACGGTGCAGGCAGTCAGGAAGACCGCCAGCAGAACTGCTGCACCCGCTCTCACTGCCCGCCGCCTCCGGACTTGGCGTCGGCGATGCGGACCTGTTGTCCTTCTTCCAGCGAATCGGACGGATTGATAATGATCTGGTCGGCGGTGGTCACGCCATCGAGGATCTCCAGCGTCGTGCCGAAGTCGCGTCCGATCGCGAGCGGCCGCAAATGCACCTTGCCGTCCGGGCCGACGACCGCCGCGCGCGCGCCTTCAGCGCGGAACAGCATCGCGTTCACCGGGATCGTCACCTTGTTGGCGCCGTACTTCACCGAGAAGTGCACCTGCCCGTAGGAACCGGGGAGGAGCTTGCCGTCACGATTCGTGACATCCACTTCCGTCAGCAGCGTGCGGGTGGTGGGATCGATGGCGTCGGCCGTGCGCGCCACTTTTCCTTCGAACTTCTCATTGGGAAATTCCTGCAGCGTGACCGCCGCCGTCATGCCCACCCGGATCGACGGCGTGTATGCCTGTGGCACGTTGACGAAGACGCGCAGCGTGTCCACTTGCGCGATGTCGAACAGCTCTCGTCCGGCCGAGCCGGCATTGGTGAGCGCGCCGGGATCGACGTTGCGCCGCGTGAGCACCCCGCCGAACGGCGCGTACACATGCTTGAACGACTCGAGTTCCTGCAAGCGCTTCAGGTTGGCATCGGCTGCCGCCAGGTTCGCCTGCGCTTGCTGAAACGCGGAGCTTCGCTCGTCGGTCTCCTGCTGCGACACCGAATCCGACTTCCGCAGGTCCTGCCAGCGCGCAGCCGAACTCTTCGCCAGTTGCACCTGCTCCACGATCTGCTGCCGCGCGGCCTGCGCCTGCCGCAATTCCTGGTCAATTTCCGGCGTGTCGATATCGGCGAGCAGTTCGCCCTTGTGGATGCGGCTGCCGATGTCCTTGTACCACTTCAAGAGGTAGCCGGATGTGCGCGCGTAGATCGGCGACTCCTGGAACGCTTGCATCGATCCGGGAAGCACCAACTCTTCGTCGGCCTTCTCCGCCACGGGATGTACGACCGCGACCACCGGCACCGCCGACCGTTCGGTCTCGTCGGCCAGCGCACGCTGCGCCGCGATTCGCTGGAAGAGCGTGAACGCGCCCGCAAGAACGAGGATGCCGACCGCGACCAGCGCGACAACGCCCGCGCTGCGCGTCTTGTTGCCCGAAGTTGATTCCGCCGAACTCACTTCTCTACCAGGCTCCTATCCATGTTCCGTCTGCTCGTCCCTGCGGCCGTGGATCATCACGAACACCGCAGGCACGAAAAACAATGTCGCAATGGTCGCGAACGTCAGCCCGCCCATCACCGCTCGGCCAAGTGGCGCGTTCTGCTCGCCGCCTTCGCCCAGCCCGAGCGCCATCGGCGCCATGCCGATGATCATCGCCAGAGCCGTCATCAACACCGGGCGCATGCGCGTGTAACCGGCTTCCAGCGCCGCCTGCATCGCCGGGACTCCTTCGCTCATCCGGTCGCGCGCGAACGACACCATCAGGATCGAGTTCGCAGTCGCGACGCCCATGCACATGACCGCGCCCGTCAGCGACGGCACGTTGAGCGTGGTGCGCGTCAGCAGCAACGTCCAGCAGATGCCGGCCAGCGCGCCGGGCAGCGCAGTAATGATGATGAACGGATCAAGCCAAGACTGGAAGTTTACGACAATCAGGAAATAAACGAGAAGAATGGCCATCAACAAACCGACGCCGAGGCCCAGGAATGATGACCGCATCGTCTCGACCTGCCCCCGAAGCACAAACTGCGTGCCGCGCGGCAGACGCTTCTCGAATTGCTTCAGCACCTTGTTGACGTCGGCGGCGACGCCGCCCAGGTCGCGCCGCTGCGTGCTCGCGTACACGTCGATCACGGGCTGCACGTTGTAGTGGGAAACCACGGCCGGCCGGACCGCGGGCGCGATCGTCACCAGGTTGCCGAGTACTTGCGGCGTTCGCGCGGCCGGGTCGCTCACCGGCGTATTCATCAGGTCCTGGAGCGACGTCATTTTGTACTGCGGCGTTTGTACGGCCATCTGATACGTCACGCCATTCCGCGGATCGAGCCAGAAATTCGGCGCGGTTTGGAAGCTGCCGCTCAGCGAGATGAGCACATTCTGCGCGACGTCGCGCGTGTTCAACCCGACCTGCGTGACGCGCGTGCGGTCAATGTCCATGCGGAGGGTCGGCAAGTCCATCATCTGCTGCACGTGGACGTCGGCGGCGCCGGGGATGTGGCGCATGCGATTCGCCACTTCCTGCGCCAGCGTGTAGTTCGCGGCCACGTCGTTACCAATGATCTGCACGTCGACGGGCGCGGGCAGACCGAAGTTCAGGATCTGGCCAACGATGTCGGCCGGTTGAAAGAAGAACTCCACGCCCGGGAAGCGCTGCGGCAGTTCCTGTCGCAGGCGGTCGATGTATTGCTCGGTCGGATGGTGGTTCTCTTTGAGCGATACCTGGATCTCGGCGTCGCTGGTGCCGATCACGCCGGAGTTGCTGTACGAAAGGTTCAAGCTCGAGTACGGGACGCCGATGTTGTCGAGCACGGTTTCGATCTCGCGAGCCGGAATCTCCCGCCGGATGACCTGCTCCACCTGGTCGCACAATCGCGCCGTCTCTTCCACGCGCAGTCCGGGATGCGCGCGAACATGCAGCCGCATCAGCCCGGCATCGACCGATGGAAAGAAGTCCTGCCCGAGCAGGAACACGATGCACATCGAGAGGAAGCAGAACGCTCCAAAAACCAGCGCGAACACGCGACGGTGATTCAGCGTGGCTTCCAGCAGTTCGGAGTAGCCCGCGCGCATGCGGTCGAAGCCGCGCTCGAATGCTCTCTGGAAGCGGCCGAAAACGGTGCGCGGCTCGGCCTCGTGATGCTGTTGCCGCCGCATCATGTACATGACGAGCGTCGGCACCAGCGTTCGCGAGAGCAGGTACGACGCGAGCATCGCGAACACCACCGCCTCCGCCAGCGGCACGAACAGGAACTTCGCCACGCCCGTCAGGAAGAACATCGGGACGAAGACGATGCAGATGCACAGCGTCGACACGAACGCCGGCACCGCGATCTGCTGCGAGCCGTCGAGGATCGCCTGCTTGAGTTCCTTGCCCTGGTTGATGTTGCGCTCGATGTTCTCGATCGCGACGGTGGCGTCGTCCACGAGAATGCCGACCGCAAGCGCCAGCCCTCCGAGCGTCATGATGTTGATCGTCTCGCCCAGCGCGCTCAGCAGGAGGATCGACACGCAAATCGACAGCGGAATTGAGATGGCGATAATCACCGTCGGGCGCCAGTCGCCCAGGAAGAGCAGGATCATGGCCGCGGTGAGCAGCGCCGCGATCATGCCTTCGCGCACCACGCCGTTGATGGACGCGCGCACGAACACCGACTGGTCGAACAGCGCCGTCACCTTCAAATCCGAGGGCAGCGATTCGGCGGCGTGTCCGGCCACGCGCTTCACAGCGTCGACGATGTCGAGTGTCGACGAGTTCCCGTGCTTCAGGATGGTCATCAGCGCGCCGCGCACGCCGTCCTGCCGCACGATGTTCGTCTGCGGCGAGAACGCGTCGCGAATGTGCGCGACGTCGCGCATATAGATGGTGGAACCGCTGGTGGTCTTGACCGGTAGCGCGTTCAGTTCGTCGATCGTCTCCGGCGTGCCGTTCATCTCCACCGAATACTCGGTCGACCCAAGCTTGGTGGTTCCGGAAGGCACGACCAGGTTCTGCGCGTTCACGGCGTTGGCGATGTCGACGGGCGTCAGCCCATACGACTGGAGCCGCGGGAGGTCGAGATCGACCTGTATCTGCCGCTGCTTACCGCCATAAGGAAACGGCGACGCGGCGCCCTGCACGGTCGCGAGTTGCACTCGCAGGAAGTTGTTGCCCAAGTCGAACAGCGTCTGCTCCGGCAGGACCTTACTGCTCAACCCGAGTTGCACCACGGGAATCGACGATGCCGAGTACGTGATGATGAATGGCGGGTTTGTCCCCGGAGGAGCCGAACGCAGGTTCGTCTGGGCGATGGCCACGACCTGTGACAGCGCGGTCTGCAGGTTCGCGCCCTGGTGGAAGAAGATCTTGATCACGCCCACGCCCGCCAGCGACTGCGATTCAATGTGCTCGATGTCGTTGACGGTGGTGGTCATGCCGCGCTCGGATCCGGTCACGATGCGGTTTGACATCTCCTGCGGCGACAGCCCATTGAACTGCCACACCACGCAGATGATCGGAATATTGATGTCCGGGAAGATGTCCACCGCCGTGCGCACGAGGACCAGCGGCGTCAAAATCAGGATCACCAGCGCCATCACGATGAAGGTGTATGGGCGCCGGAGCGCGAGTGAAACAATCCACATCGGTGGGCAACGACTCCAGAAACACCTCAGCCTGTCCCGGCCATCTTCGGGAAAGCAAACAGGTTAGGTCTGTGGTCTGACTACTATACCGCTTGTCGGCGGCGCAAACCACAAATCCAGAATAGCAGCTGGCACTAAGGTGCGGTGAAGGGTCCAGCTTCGAGATCGGAACGATAAATAATGTTCTTTGGCGCCACTTCGCCGACCGCGTCCGCGCGCACGCCGTAGCGTCCCGGTGACATCTGCATGCCAAACGGAATGTCCGGCGAGGTCGCCCCAGCGGCCAGCGTAAAGTGCTGGTATCCGAGCGCGAACGCCTTGTGGATCTCGTTTACCGCCACCACAATCACGGTGAGCATCACTTCGTTTCCCGAGTGATTGATGACGCGGAGCGACCCTCCCAGGTTTGTATCGCGCAGCTGCGGCGCCGATCGCCACTCGACTTCAAGAAGGCTGACGATCGTGATCGTGATGCTCAATCTTGCCAGCTGGGCGTTCACGTCGCTCGCCATCACCGTAACCTTCTTCTGTCCGGCCTGGGTTGGTGTGCCTTCGATTCTCCCAGTGTTGCGATCGAGTGCGAGCCCGGCAGGAAGCGTTCCATCCACAACCAACCAATGGAATGGTGCTAGCCCTCCCGTGGTTCGTAGCTCGATCGTGCAGGCTTGCTGTTCGACACATCGGGGACGCTCGGGCGGAATGATGACCAACTGGCGCGTCGGGGTCGTTTGAGCGGTTGCGCCCATGGCACCGAGCAGGAAAAGAGTGGCGATGAACGACAAACGCAGAACGAATGAGCGTCGGCGGATTGCCGACTTCATTCGGCAATTTGCAATCTGCATTCTGCAATTCACACGCACTTACGCCTCCGCCAATACGTTCTGCTCCAGGCAGGAGCGAATCGCCGCGGCGTCCCGCGCACTGAGCAGTTGGTTGCGGAATTCCTCATTCATCAGCTTGCGCGCGAGCCGCGCGAACACTTGCAGATGTTCCTTGGCGGCATCTTCCGGCAGCGCCAGCAGGATCGCGATCTCCACCGGCTTCTCATCCAACGATCCCCACTCGACCGGCTCCCGGAGCCTGAGCACGGCGATTGACGGAGCATGAACCGCCGCGCTCTTGCAATGCGGAACTGCGAAGCCATGACCGAGCCCGGTGGAGTAAACCTCTTCCCTCGCCCACACCGCGTCTTCGAGGCGAACACGGTCCTCGATGCGGCCGGCCACCCACAGCGTGCCCACGGCTTCGCGAATCGCCTCGTCCTTATTCTGTGCGGTCGCGGGCATCACCACGAGATCATCGGCGATCAAGGGCAGCTTTTCTCCGGAGTACGAGTCCAACAACGCGCCCACTTCCGCTGCGGACGCGCAACTGAGCGCGCGTTTCAGCAAGTCGCGGCAGTCGGAAGCATTCAACTTTGCAACGCGGTGCTTGAGGTCAGGAATGGCCGCCGACGGAACGCCGACCTCGTCGATCCCAAGCCCGATGACGATGGGCAGGTTTCGCGCATCCGCCGCCATCTGGCCGCATATTCCGATCCACTTCCCCGCACGATGCGCTGCATCGGCAATCTGCTGGAGAAATCGCAGGAACGCGGGCGCGAGCGGATTGGCGAGCGCCGCCAGTGCGGGATTGTCGCGGTCGGCTGCGAAGAAGTACTGCGCCAGATCGTTGGTCCCGACGCTGAAGAAGTCCACCTCGCGCGCCAGCTCCTCGATCAGGAACCCGGCAGACGGCACCTCGATCATGACGCCGAACTGTAGCTTGTCATCGAACGTGACCCGCTCGCCTGCGAGCTCCTGCTTGACCGACGCGATCAGCGCCTTGCACCAGCGCACTTCGTCGACCGTCGCGATCATCGGAACCATCAGCATCATGCGGCCGTGCGCGGATGCGCGCAGGATTGCCCGCACCTGCGAGCACAGCAGCGCTTCGTGGCGCGGATAGAGCCGCACGCCGCGTTCGCCGAGAAACGGGTTCTGCTCCTGCGGCAGATCGAGGCATGCAAGCGGCTTGTCGCCGCCCACGTCGAGCGTGCGAACAATCGTCGGCTTACCGCCCGCCGCGCGGGCCGCGGCGGAGTACGCTTCAAATTGTTCGGCTTCGGTCGGCGGCGTCTCGCGTCCGGCAAACAGCATCTCGGTTCTGAAGACGCCGATACCCTCCGCTCCGTTCTGGAAAGCTGGGCCAAGTTCTTCCACCGCGGCAACGTTGGCGCCGATCTCCAGTCGCTGGCCGTCTCTCGTGACTGCGGCCGACGACGCGAACTGCGACAACCGGGCGCGCCGCCGCTCTGCGATTTCGGATTCGTTTCTGAAATAGCGCTCGACTGCCTGCGACATCTCCGCGATCGCGAATCCGCGAGATCCGTCGACGATGGCTTCCTCGCTATCCGGCAGAAGCGCCGTTTCCCGAACGCCGGTGATGGCGGGGATCTCCAGCGAGCGTGCGAGGATGAGGGTGTGCGATGTCGCGCCGCCCGCTTCCAGGATCAAGCCGCGCAGATGTTGACGATCGAACGAGAGCAGTTGCTGCGGCGTGCAGTTCTCAGCGACGACAATCGACGGCTTCGTCAGCTGGGGTGTGTGCGTTGCCGGCTCTCCATAGATCTCCGCCAGCAGCCTCGCGCAAACGTCGTGCATGTCGAGCGCGCGTTCGCGAATGTACAAGCTCTCGGACGAGCGCATCATCTCGACAAACGATCCGCACGCTTCCACGATCGCCCGTCCGGCCGGGCGTCCATGCTCGACCAGGTTCGCCAGGCGGTCTGTAAAGGAAACATCGCTGAGTAATCCGCGATGCGCCTTGAGGACGTCCTGCTCCGTCTTGTTCGCGGCTCGAGCGAGTCGCACTTCCAGGGCTATTCGCGCGGCAGCCAGGGCTTTGTCGATTCGCTGCTGTTCCTGTTTTCGATCCTTCGGCTTCTCCGATTGCGCCGCCGCTGGAATCCGGAGCCCGCCCACGCGAACGATGTGCCCGCGACCGACGCCAGGGCTTGCTGCCGTCCCCAGCACCGCGTGCGCATGCGCATCTCTTAGTGTTCGCGGAAGCGACCCCCTGGACGGCGGCGCCGGAAGCAATGGCTCATCGCACTTCGGCAGTTCGGTTTCGATGAAGCGCTGAAGGCCGCTGAGCGCGGCCTCTTCGTCCAATCCGCGCACCGTGATCTCGCAGGAATCGCCATGCCGGACCTCGGCGGCGATGATCGAGAGCACGCTCTTCAGGTTCGCGATGGCGTAGTTCCGCAGGTTGCGTAACGTGCATTCCGATTGGAATTCTGCCGCGACCTCCGCCAGCCGGGTCGCTGGTCGCGCGTGCAGCCCCGCCGCGAGTTGGCATCGGAATTCGAAATCGCGCGCCTGGCGAGGTTTGGGATTCATGCGGATCAGTTCTTCAGCTTGGCGAACACGCCCGCCGGATTCTTGATCGCTTCCTGGACCGGCACGCGCAGGATCATCTTGCCCTCGAAGCGTTCCCCGCGCTCCACCTCGATGTCGGTGGCGAAGATCACGGCGTCGGCGGCCTGTATGTCGCCGTCCGAAAGCTCGTTCTCGATCCCGATCGCACCTTGCGTCTCCACCTTGATCGCGTGGCCGAGCGTCTTTGCCGTTTTCTCCAACTGTTCCGCAGCCATGTAGGTGTGCGCCACGCCCGTTGGACAGGCAGTGACGGCGACAACCTTCATGCTCCCTCCCCGGCGGATTTCACTTTCGTCGCTGTCACGGATAATGACTTCAGCACGTTGATGGCGACCGCCGTCACCAGCGTGCCGGCGACGATGGCAATCCCGTACGCCAGGCGATGATCCACCACTGGCAGCACGATCGGACCGCCGTGTGGCGCGTGATCGCCCACGCCGCCCACCATGGCGACGGTGGACGCGACCATCGATCCCAGCACAATGCACGGAATCACGCGCAACGGATCGGCCGCCGCAAACGGGATCGCGCCTTCGGTGATGCCGATCATCCCCATGGCCAATCCGGCGATTCCCGCTTCCTGCTCTTCCTGCGACCACAACTTCCGCCGCAGCAGCGTGGCCAGTCCCATGCCGAGTGGCGGCGTGCAAATGGCCGCCGCACACGCGCCCATGATGGCGTAGTTCCCTTCGCGGATCATCGCGGCGCCGAAAAAGAATGCGGTCTTGTTGATCGGCCCACCCATGTCGAAGGCGATCATCGCTCCCAGCAGGAGCGCCAGCACCACCGCGTTGCCGGTACTCATGCTTTTCAGCACGCCGTTTGCCGCGATCATCAGCTGCGCAATCGGCAAGCCAATCACCTTCAGCATGATCACGCCAATTGCCGCAGACGAAAGAATCGGAATCACGAGGATGGGCATGACCGGCCGCAGGTATTTTGGAACCGGAATTTTCTTCAAGAGGTGAACGATGTACCCGGCGATCAGCCCCGCGATAATGGCGCCGAGAAAGCCGGCATTGATCCCGCCGAATTTCGGGTCGCCGCAAAGAAAGCCGCCCACGAATCCCGGGACTAGCCCAGGCTTCCCCGCGATCGAGTACGCAATGTAGCCCGCCAGCACGGGCAGCATCAGCGTAAATGCGGTGACGCCAATGTCGAGGATGAGCTTGGCAACCGGCGCGTTCGAAAAGTCGGGACCGTTCGGCCCCATACCGCCTTCGCGCGCCACCCACGCAATCGCGGCGGCGATCATGACACCACCGCAGGCGATGAACGGGATGGCGTACGACACGCCCGTCAGCAGGTGTTGTCGCAGTTTTCGGAGTTCTTCGATCATGCCCGAGCCAGGCCTGGCTCGGGGCCATCATCTCACGAGAAGCCCCCTGACGGGCGTCGGGGCCGTTTGTTCAGGGTACACGACGGAACACTCGCGCTGATGTGCCTCGAGTATGCGAAGCACGTCGCTTTCGAATCGGGACGTGAGCGCGTATCCGCAGCGGCACTGCGCAGAAAATATCTCGATCGTCTCGCAAGTTCCGTCGGGCCGGGGGACGGGGTTCGCAAGCATGCGCCGTGTCACGATCATCGGCTCGGCCTCATACGCTGCGGGGAGGTCGGCTGGGAGCAGATCGATGGTCTTCATGGCTTGGTGTCCTAAGCGCTACGAATTGGTTATCGGCAGATCGTCGTGCCGACTTGAGCCCTTCGCGCGCTGCCCGGTCCAAAATGAAACGCGCGCGATGGCACGACTTTGGGCTTCCGCCCGTTCAACGCGATTCATAGCGAGATCTGCCCTCAAGTGCGCAGAACATCATGAAGACTCGGGGATTTCTGGAATCGACTGGACCAGCGGGCGGCAATCGGTTCCCGCTCTCAAGCGGCGGGCGCCTTGTGGATAGGCGAAAATGGCCGCTTCCCGCGCAAGGCAATCTAACCGGTGGCAAGGGTAGGGACGGATCGCGACGCTTGCTGCCGTCAGCGATCGAAGGCGGGCTCCGCGCAACGCGTCCGCCTCTTTAGTTCACGATGCGCTTCTTCTGTTCGGGGGCAACTTCGACCGGCAGATCGGCGCGGCGGCTCCATTCCTCCCACGCCCCGTCGTACATGCGCGCGTCATAACCGAGGAGTCGCGCAGCAAACCAGATTTCGGTGGCGCGGATTCCGATGTAGCAGTAGCTCACGACCTGGGAACCTGGTTTTACTCCAGCGGCACGAAACAACTCCTGGAGCGCAGCCCGATCGCTGAGCGAGATTCGCTCAATCGGAAGGTTTGCGGAGCCGGGTACGCGTCCGGCGATTCCGCCAAAGTCACGCGGCGATCGCGCGTCGATGATGGCAACCGACGACTGGTGCAGGTGACCGAGAACATACGAGGCATCGGCGAACGCATCGCGGTTGACCTGCGGCGTTAGTTGTCCGGGAACCGCGGTCACGACCTCGGCGGTCACGGGATTGCCCGCAGCCTTCCAGGCGTTAACGCCGCCTTCCAGAAGCGAGGTGCGGTCGCCCATACCGAGGTAGTTCAGCGTCCAAATGACGCGCGTGGACGGAGAAACCGATTCCTGGCTGTAATACACGACAATGCGCGAGTCGTTCGAGATACCGCGCTTTTCGAAGACGCTCTTGAGTTGCTCTGCCGACGGCAGTTCCATGCTCAAAGCATTGCCGCTCATGTCCTGCGGCGTCGAAATATCCTGGAGCGTGATGAACTGAGAGCCGGCAATGTGCTCCTTGTCGAACTCGGCTTTCGGACCCACGTAGAGCAGGACCAGCTTCGGGTCCTTGATATGAGCGCTGAGCCACGCGACCGACACCATGCGGTCATCGCCGGCCGAGGGAGCAGGCTGCGCCCAGGCGCAGGCGGTCGCAAGCAGGAACGCTGCCAACCATGCGAATGCAAATTTCGATTTCATCGTTCGCCTCTTTCTCAGTGCGAATTATCCACGATCACAGCGGCGGCGCGGCGGCCGCAGGCTGTACACCGGCGGGCAGCGTCGTCACAAGATCCTGGTCTTTAGCCTGCACCCATTCGAAAACCGATCCGTCGTACATGGCGGTCTTATGACCGAGATACTTCGCCACGAAATACAGAACCGACGACTGCATGCCGGTGCGGCAGTACGTGATGACTGTTTGCCCACTTCGAACACCGGCGTCTTCAAATGCTTTTTCTAATTCGTCCCGCGACAGGAACTCGGAGCCTTTCTCACGTACAAGATTCTTCCAATAGAGGCCCACGGCTCCCCGGATGTGTCCGGCCTTCTTCACGCCTTCCGACCGCCGCAGTCCGACGAACTCGGCCGCCGGACGTGCATCGAGAATTGCGTAATCCGGCGTGTGTTGCGCCAGGTAGCTCAGGTCGCGCATTTCGGCGGTCGTGATCACCAGGTCGAGCCGCGGATGTGGCGTGATCTGTCCTTTGCCGCTTCTGTCTTCGTGTTGCGACACCGGCCTCGCCTCGGCCCGCCACTTTTCCATGCCGCCATCCAGGAGCACGGCGCGCTCGCCGAGCCCGATGTAGTCGAGCGTGAAGTAAGCGCGAGCCGCGAATACTCCTCCGCCATCGCCATAGAGGACGATGCGAGACGTGTCTGTGATTCCCACATCTTCGAACAACGCCTGCAAATCGGCCAGCGGCGGCAGTTCATTGTGGACAGACGCGCCTTGATCCACCAGTTCATCCAGCCGGATGAAGCGGGCGCCCGGAATGTGTCCTTCATCAAACTGCTGGCGGTTCTGCGCGACGAACAGCACAACCACGTCGGGATCCTTCAGGTGATCCTGTAGCCACGCGGTGGACACCAGCATCTGGCGGTCGGCAACCGTGTTCGCGCCGTCCACTCGTGCGGACGTCAGCGCGCCGCAGATCAGGCAAGCACTCAATAATGCGTTCTTGGGCTTCGTCAACATCCGCGCTGCGGGTCGTGGTCTTGCCAGAGATAGCTGTTCCTATGGCTTTCCCATAGCAATTCGGCGGCCTAAGAATTCTTGTCGCAAGTAGCTGCTAAATGTGTGACATGGCAGCCGCGCGAGTCGGCGACGCTGTCCGCTTCCGGTACGGACTGTCCGGATACGAACAATAGGGAGGGAGTCGGTGCGGATATCTGGGGAGTCCTACATTTTGGCCGCAAGGCCGGACGAACATGGCGCTTGCGGCCAAAAATGGATGATCGGATTCGCTACTGCACGTTCACCGCTGAATCGGTGCACGTCCCGTTCGTCGGCTGTGCCGGCGGTGTAGGCGGCGTAGCCCAAGGCTTGCCCTGCCAGTCGAAGAACTCGGTCATGTCGCTGGCGACGGCGTCGCGCTTGTTCAGGTTCGGCAATCCCCAGCGCGTCTCAATGAACTTGAGCACGCCGGTTGAATCCGTCACGGTGTGTGCCACGTAGTTCTTCTTGCTGAACGGCGAGACCACCATGTTGGGGATGCGGAAGCCGTAGCGCGTGAAGTCGCCCGGCGGATCGTCATAGCCCTGCTGCGCCTTGGTGAACAGATCCACCGGCTTGATACCGTCTGGATTCGGAACTCCCGTCGTCGGCGGCGGGACGTGGTCATACATGCCGCCGTTTTCGTCATACATCAGGAAGAAGACGGAGTCCTTCCACGACGGGCTCTGCATGAGCGCATTGATGATCTTCGCCGTATCAGCCGCGCCGATCTGGATGTTGTTCGGAATGCCTGGATGCTCATCCTCGCTGCCGAATCCGGGTTCGATCATGGCCACGTTGGGCAGCGTGCCCGCTGCAACGTCCGCGAAGTATTGCGAGATCGGCACGAAGTTCGCCTGGTGCTGGCTCGCATACGGCTGGATGAAGTTCAGGATGGCGTCGCTCGCCTGCGTTTCGTAGTAGATCTTCCAGGTGAGTCCCTTTGCGTCGAGTTCGCTGAAGATGGTCGGCGCGTTCACCGAGGTCGTCGGTTTATGCGCATGACCGGCTGACGTCGCCGCCACCATGTACATCTTGCTCGGCTCGGTCTCCATCGGTCCCGGCGAAAACCACCGGTCTGACACCCCGAAGTTCGAAGCCATGAAGTAGTAATAAGGGAGATCGTTGCCGTCGTAGTAGCCCATGGCGCGCGAGCCGGACGTGTCCTGTCCGCCCTCGTTGAACGCGGCGGCGCTGGCCGACCACACGAACCCGTCCATCGTCGGCGTGTCCGACGACAGGTTGAACAGGTTGAAGTTCTGGTGGCTGGTGTACCACGCCGCGCTGGTGTTCTCGATGCACATCGTGCCCAGGTGGAACGACCCCACCGGCTTGTAATCGGGAACGCGCGGGTTGGTCTCTCCCGCCGGAAGCTCGTCGACCGTGCCGGGGATTCCGTGCGCCTGGCGGTATTCGTTCATCTTCGCGAAGTAGTGATCGAACGAGCGGTTCTCCATGATCATGTAAACCACATGGTTTACCGCCTGGATCCCGTTGGTGTTCGAACCCGGTGATCCGGTGCCCGGCCCGCCGGTCGGCGCGACGCCGCCGCCCGAACCGCCTGATCCGGTGGATCCGGGATTGGCTCCGCCGGTCGAACCCGAAGAGCCGCTGGTGCGATCAAGCATTAGGCCGCAGCCGCTGAGAGCGATAACGGCGCTCAACGCGGCAGCCATGCACGTCGCGCGCCACAAACGAGAGAGTTCCATGGAGCCCCTTCTTACTTCGTGAACAATTGCGTGCGCCAGCTCAGGCCCGGGCACGCGTCGGGATTACTGCCGTAGCCCACACTTGCCCTTGTGTCGGGCAAGTGTGGGGAAAGAGTTACTGGTTCGGCTTCGGACCTTCATTCTGGGCGCTCTTCACCGCCGGAGGCGCATCGCCGAAGCGCACCAGGTTCGGGAACGCCGGCGTCACTTCCAGCGGCATCTTGTCGCGCGCCGATTCGAACACCGGGGCTCCGGTCTTCTTCATCTCCACGTGGTCATCCCAGGCATCGAGATGAATACGGCTTCCCAGCGGCAGCGCCGCTACCTGCTTCACGTCTTTCACTTCCAGTTGCGGACTCTTCTGCATCAGGTTCGCCATCCGCAGGATGTCGTCCTTCTTCGCCATGCGGTTTCCGAAGTGCGGCGTGATCAAGTACTTCAGAGCCGGCGCGCGCTCCTGCATCTGCTTCAGGAACAGGCCCGCGTTTTGCAGCTTGTCCTTGTAGGGCGAGTTGGCGAGGAACTCTTCCGCTTTCTTGTCGGCCTCTTCTTCCTCGTTTTCCTTACGCGTCAGATCGAACTGGCGGAAGGTGGTCTCGTCGGGGAAGATGAGCCGGTCGCTGAAGGAGTAGCGCGTGTCGATCTGGTGGCCGAGCGAGATATGCCCAAGTTCGTGCGCCAGCACCATCGCCAGCGACGCTTCGTCCGGCAGCACATCGAGCAATCCGCGGCTGATCACGATCGTGTGTCCCACCGTGAACGATTCCAGCGGCATGGTCAGCAGGACGCGCGCGCGCACATCGGGATCGATGCTCAGCTTGTTCGTGATCTCGAGATTGTTCACCACCGTCTGCAGCACCTTCGACACATCGCTGTCCGGCGCAATCATTCCAGCACGCTCGAGACGGTCGAGCACGTTGTCTTCGGCCTCGCGCTGCCACATGTGCTGGCTCTGCACCGGGTTCCACTCGTTCGCCGACTTATCGGACTTGTCGGCGATCTGGTCGCTCGGATCGATCTCGATCGCTGTCATCTCTGACGAGCGTCCCGAGTGTTTCAGGTCGTAGCCCCACAACCGCGTCTGGCCCTTCATCGCCAGGCGACGGATGAGCATGTACTTGGCGTCGCTCTCCTCGGTGTAAACGTAAGCGGGCAGCCACAGTCCCGGCTGGAGGTTTTCGCGCCAGGTATCGAAGTGGAAGAAGAAGTTGGTCTGCGTGCGCGGCTCGTACGTCCCGTTGAAGCGCACGATGTGGTAGTCCTTGTCCTCCACCCAGATGCGCCCGCGGAAGTGAACGCCCTTCTGGTGCGGCTTCGGACTGACGTCGAACACCAGCGTCCGGACTTCCCCGATGAACTGCTGCCGCAGGAAGCTCAGATCGTAGTGATCGCGGTCAAAATTGTTGTTGAGCACCACCAGCTGCATGAAGCCGAGCGGCAGGTAGTTCATCTGCCAGAACTTGTTCAGCCGGTCGAGCACGCGCCACGTCATGTTCGACTTGTGCTTGGTGTACTCGGCGTCCTTGATGCCCTTCTCGTTCAGCACCAGCCGTCCGAGAAAGTAGGCGTCGCTCGCCGGCACTTCGCCCAGTTCGTCGTCATGCTTCAGGTTCTGGATATAGGTTTCGACGATCGGCGTGTACTTGTGCATGTCTTCCACCAGCTTGGCTTCCTGGTAGAAGATCGCGTCGACAATCCTGTCCTTCGCAGCCTGTTGCGGATCGGCCGATACGACCGGCGCAGTCGCGTCTTTCTTCTTCTTGTTCTTGTCGCCGGCGAAGGACGGCGCGGCCATGCTCGCGACCAGCACGGCCATCAAAATCGTGGTTAGAAATCTGCGCATATGCCTCCCGAACTTTTTCCTTAGCTGGCCAGTTCAAAGACGATGTGCACGGTGGCGTTGTAGTCCACCGCCTGTCCCTGGCGCTGAGCTGGTTTGAACCGGATCTTCTTTGCGGCGGTCATCGCCGACTCGTCGAGCCCGTGTCCCAGGCCGCGCTCCACGCCCAGCACTTCCACTTCGCCGCTGGAACGGAACACGACCTTCAGGAGCACTTCGCCCTCAATCTTCATCGACCGAGCTTCGGCGGTGTACGCCGGCTTCGGCTTCTCCAGGATTTCCACCGGCGTCACCGGCGCTGGAGCCTCGGCTTTCGCTTCCCGGCGCGTGGGCGAACTGTTGGACGCTGTCATGTCCCCGAACCCGGCGCCGGAAACCGTCCGGCTGCCGCCGCGAACTCCGCCGCGATCGCCCTCGCCCGGACCGGCAACTCCGTTGCCGAATCCCGCGGATGCGACGACGCCGCGGATGCCCTTCGTTCCACCGCTGCCGTTGCCGTAACCATCGCCCTGCGGCAGGTCAAAGCTGCCGACCTTCGCGACCGTAAGCTTGGCGTTCTCGTTCGTCTGCTTGCCGACCGGAACTCCATTCGGATCGCCGAATCCGCCGGTCTGCACCTCGCTGACTTTCGCCTTGATCGTCGGCTTCGCCGAACTGCCGGAGAACAATCCGGTCTCGATCGGCTTGTTCGGATTTCCCGAAGGCTTCGGAGCCGGCGGAACAGGCGTGTCGAACTTGCCGGTTTCTACCTTCGGCGGCTCCGGTTTCGGAGCCGGCGGCGCAGGCGTCGGAACCGGTGGCGGTTCCACCTTTGCCACTTCCACCTTAGGCGGCTCGATCTTCGGCTGTTCGATCTGCGGCTCCAGGCGCTTGATCACCTGCTGCGGTGGCGGCTGGATGTGCACCGGCGGCGGAGGCGGTGGTTCTACCTTCTCGGTTGGCGCAAGGTAAACGATGGGCCCAAGGTCTTTCTTCTTCTCGACGACCGTCGGCGCCATCATCCACAGTTGCGAGATGACGATGATGCCCACGATTTCCAGCGAGTAGCTGGTCGCCCAGGTCTTCCAAGAACGTTTTGTCTGCGATTCCGGAGTAAATATCGACTGCGGCACTTTGATTTCCCCAGGTTCGGCCTTATTCCACGGTTACCGATTTCGCCAGGTTGCGCGGCTGATCGACGTCGCATCCGCGGCGCACTGCCATGGCGTAGGCGAGCAGCTGCATTGGTATTACTTCGATGATGGGCGCCAGCAGATCAGTGGTCTGCGGCACATAAATCACGTGTTCGACGTCGCGTGCGATGTCCGTATCGCCCTCAGTGGCAATGGCGATGACACGTCCGGACCGCGCCGTCACTTCCTGGATGTTGGAACGAGTCTTGCTGTAGAGCAGCATCGAGAGTTCGTCGCGCTCGTCGCGGGTGGCCACCACCACCACGGGCAAGTCGCTATCGATCAGCGCATTCGGCCCGTGCTTCATCTCTCCCGCCGGGTATGCCTGCGCGTGGATGTAGGAGATCTCTTTCAGCTTGAGCGCCCCTTCCATCGCAATCGGGTAATGGATGCCGCGGCCCAGGTACAACGCCGCTTGCGCCCGTGAGTAAGATGCAACGATTTCGCGGCAGAGGTCGTCGCACTCCAGCACAGCCGCGGCCTTCTTCGGGATTTGGCGCAGTTCGGTGAGCAGCGCTTCCGCCTGCCCGGAATTCAGCGTGCCGCGCACCCGTCCCAGGTAAACCGCGAGTTGGAACAGCGCGGTAAGCTGCCCCGTGAATGCCTTAGTCGATGCGACGCCGATCTCCGGCCCGGCATTGGTGTAGATCGTGCCCTGCGCTTCCCGCGTGATCATCGAGCCGACCACGTTGCAGATCGCCAGCGTCTTCAGGCTTTTCGCCTTGGAAGCGCGCTGGGCCGCGAGCGTGTCGGCCGTTTCGCCCGATTGCGAGATCAGCAGCACCATCTCTTCCGGACGCATCAGCGGATCGCGATAGCGGAACTCGCTGGCGTAATCCACCTCTACCGGCAGTCCCGCCAGCTTTTCGATCATGTACTTGCCGGCGATGCCGGCGTGCCAGCTCGTGCCGCACGCTGCGATGTGCAGCTTGGGCATGCGCCGGAATTCTTCTTCGGTGATGTCCATCGCGCCGAAGTCCACGCTGTCGGCGGAGACGCGTCCCAGCATCGTGTCGCGGATCGCGGCCGGCTGCTCGTAGATCTCCTTGAGCATGAAGTGCGCGAAGCCCGCCTTCTCCATCACCGAAACGTCCCACGAGACGTGCTGCGGCTTGCGCTCAACGGGAACGCCGTCGAAGTCGGTGATCCGCATTCCGTCGGGCGTAAGCACCGCCAGGTCGCCGTCGTTGAGGAAAAGAACCTCGCGCGTGTGATCGAGGATCGCGGGAATGTCAGACGCCACGAAGAACTCGTGCTCACCCACGCCGAGCACGACCGGCGGGCCGTTGCGCGCGACGACGATCTTGTCTTTCTCCGTCGAGAGCATCACCGACACGGCGAAAACTCCCGCCAGTTCGCGTACCGCCAGCCGGACGGCTTCTTCCAGCTTCATCGTCGGCGCGTGGAGAAAGTAGTGGTGCTCGATCAGGTGGGCGAGCACTTCTGAGTCGGTGTCGCTGGCGAAGCTGTGGCCTTCGCCGATCAGCCGCGCCTTCAGTGCCGCGTAGTTTTCGATAATGCCGTTGTGGACGACGACGATCGTGCCTGAGCAATCGCGATGCGGGTGCGCATTCTCTTCTGTCGGATGACCGTGCGTCGCCCAGCGCGTGTGTCCGATCCCGTAGGTGCCGTCGACCGACGCATCGTGGCGGACGACATCTTCGAGGTTGCACAGTTTTCCGGCCGCGCGGCGTACTTGCAGGCCGTGGCCGTTGCCGGCGACGGCGATCCCAGCCGAATCGTATCCGCGATATTCCAGCCGCTTGAGTCCCTCGAGGATCAAGGGAACCACCTGTTTACTACCTACATAACCAACAATGCCGCACATAACAGGGAAACCTCGGGACGGAGCGCGCGCGCGTCGTGCGGTCTTGCCCGGGATCTCTTCCGGGCCGCAGCAACTCTGCGTTTCTACACGGATGGGAACTTCGGGCGCGGCGTTGCCAGAGCACCTGCACCTAATGAAAAGTTAGTAACGGCGGCCTGTTCAGCCAACCTGCTGCTCGTTTTTTACCTCTGTGTACGCGAGGAGCAGTTCAGGCCCATCATGAGTTCCCGCCCAACCTTAGGTGTAGTTTTCGGGACGCGTCCCGAAGCGATCAAGCTTGCCCCGGTCATCCACCATCTTCAGCGCTCCGGCGACTTTCGCCCGCTGCTGATCTCGACCTCTCAGCATCGCCAGATGCTCGACCAGGTGATGCAACTCTTCCACATCCGGCCCGACGTCGACCTCGACCTGATGACGCACAACCAGTCGCTCGGCGGAATCACCAGCCGCGTGCTTCAGTCGATGGACACCGTGCTCGGACAGCACAAGCTCGACTGCCTGATCGTGCAGGGCGACACGACCACCGCTTTCGCCGCGGCGCTCAGCGCCTTCTATCACAAGGTTCCGGTAGCGCACGTCGAAGCCGGCCTGCGCAGCCACGACATCTTCAACCCCTATCCCGAGGAAGTGAATCGCCGCCTCGCCGGTGTGGTCACGCAACTCCATCTCGCGCCCACGCCGATTGGCCGCGACAATCTTCTGCGCGAAGGCATTGCGCCCGAAAAGATCGTCGTCACCGGCAACACCGTGGTCGACGCCGCGCGCATGCTCGAGCGCGCCGGACTCGCCGACCAGCCGCTGCCGCCGGGAATTCCCGACGACGGACGCATCATCCTCGTGACCTCGCATCGCCGCGAATCGTGGGGTGCGGAGCTGGAAAGCATTTGTGACGCCATCATCGACATCGTCGAGCGCTTCGACGATGTGCGCATCGTTTATCCCGTGCACCTCAATCCGAACGTGCGCAGCACGGTGGCCGAAAAGCTCAGCACCATCGATCGCGTTCACCTGACGGCGCCGATGGATTACCTCGGTTTCCTCTCGCTTCTGCGCCGCTCGTACCTGGTGCTCACCGATTCCGGCGGCGTGCAGGAAGAGGCGCCGACGTTCGGCAAGCCGGTGCTGGTGCTGCGCAAGGTGACGGAGCGCCCGGAAGCCTCGATGCTCGGCCTGGCGCGGATCGTCGGCACTTCGCGCGAACGAATTGTGCACGAAGCGTCCACGCTGCTCACCGATCGCAACGTGTATCGCTCCATGTCGGAACGTGAAAGTCCTTACGGCGACGGACGCGCCGGCGAACGCATCTGCGTGGCGCTGCGTCGCTGGTTGAATGGCGTCCAGCCTGTGCTCGACGAAGGCGAACAGTTCGGCTTCGAGACGCAGGCGGAAGTCGTAGCGGTTTAACCGCACTAATTTTCGCCGCCGCGGGGAACGCAGGATCCGCGGCGGTGCGATCCCAGGAAGGGTTCCCCGGGCCCATGTTGGTTCACATTTTCATGGCGGTGATGACGCTGATTTGCATTTACACCGTGCGTCATTACTGCTTCACGGTTAATCGAGTGCTCGGCCGCCAGCGCCATCCTTACGTCGACATTGAGACGGCGGACTGGCCCACCGTCACCGTTCTGATCGCCGCTCACAACGAAGAAGCGGTCATCACCGATTGCATGCAGGCCCTGCTCGAAGTGGATTATCCCGCCGACAAGCTCGTCATCGTTCCGGTCAACGACCGCTCCACCGACCGCACGCGCGAGATCATCGACGACTTCGTTCGCCGCTATCCCGGCCGCATCACGCCCTTCCATCGCACTTGTGGCAAGCCGGGTAAAGCGGCAGCGCTCAAAGACGCCATGACCTACATCAAGGGCCAGGTCTTCCTCGTCTTCGACGCCGACTACATTCCCGGCAAGGCGCTCATCCGCCAGCTCGTTTCGCCGTTCTTCGATCCCGAAGTCGGCAGCGTGATGGGCCGCGTGGTTCCCATCAACGTGGGCAAGCGGCTCCTCACCCGGCTCCTCGATCTCGAGCGCTCCGGCGGATACCAGGTTGACCAGCAGGCGCGCATGAATCTCGGACTCGTGCCGCAGTACGGCGGCACTGTCGCCGGCGTGCGCAAGTCCGCGCTCGACGAAATCGGCGGATGGACCGAGAACACGCTCGCCGAAGACACCGATCTGACGTTCCGTCTCCTGCTTCACGGCTGGAAGACCGTTTACGCCAACCGCGCCGAATGCTACGAGGAAGTTCCCGAGCGCTGGCCGGTTCGCATCCGCCAGATCATGCGCTGGGCCAAGGGACACAACCAGGCGATGGTGCGCTACAGCGGCGCCATGCTGCGCTGCCCGCACGTCGGCTTCTTTGAGCGGCTCGACGGGCTGCTTCTCCTCGGCGTCTACGCCATGGCCCCGGTGCTCATGCTCGGATGGATCGTCGCCGTGGCTGTCTTCTACTCGGGCGTCGAAATCGGAGGCAGCGTCGCGGTTCTCTCGCTCGCCGCTTTCACCACGCTCGGCAACTTCGCCGCCTTCTACGAGATCGCTGCCGCCGCGCGTCTCGACGGATCGCGTGAGCGCATTCGCCTGTTGCCGTTCACGCTGCTCGGTTTCACCGTCAGCCTCGTCAGTGTTTCGCGCGCCGCGTGGCAGCAGGTGTGGGAATACGTCACCGGCAGTGACATGGTCTGGCACAAGACCGAACGCACCCGCGTCTCTCCCGTCGCCCTCACTGGGAGGTCGGCGTGAGCGTGCTCGCGCCCATGATGTTGACCGTCGCCACCACCGCGCTGGCGGCGCTGCCGCTCACTCCGGCGTTGCGCGAGCTGCGCCGCCGCGAAGACGCCGCCCCGCTGCCCACGCGCTCCGACGACGGCGACATTCGCAGCTTTGCTCACTCGTTTCGCCGCTATATCGAGCCCGCGCTCGCCGATCTGGATCAGGCCGCGCTCGCCAAGGAAACGCGGAGCATCACGCTGGCCGACGGCTCGCCCGCCCTGGTGCTCGGTGGCCGTGGCGCCTGCGATTTCGCCGGACGCACCGTGGAGCAAATCGTTCTCTGCGCGCACGACGCCTTCCTGCCGCCGCAAGTCAGCTTCACGCGCGATCTGTTTGTCCGCGGACGCTTGGTGGGTGGCGCCGACAATGTGATTCGCGCGGCGATGGTGGACGGCGACGCCTCGCTCGGCGATCGCACCATCGTGTTGCGCTGGCTGCACGTGCAGGGCAGCCTCACCGCCAACAGCGGCTGCCAGTTCTTCGGCCGCGTTTCCGCCGACAAGCTGATCAGCCTCGGTTACGGATGCCGCTTCGAGCGCATCAGCGGGCCCGCCATCATTGCCGGTCTCGACGAAGTGCCCGGATACCTCGAGCGGCTGCAGCATACCGGCAATCGCAGCACTATCGACCGCCGTTTCGGACGCTTGCGCGTCAATGGCGAAGTTCATCTCGCGACCGGCGACGTCGTGCAGGGACACATCGTGGCGCTCGGCAATGTCCGCATCGACGCCGGCGCGCAGGTCACCGGCAGCGTGAAAAGCCATCACGACATTCACCTCGGCGGCGGCGTGGAGGTCCACGGCGCCATCACCAGCTCCGGACGGCTCGAAATCTCCGAAAAATGTTTCGTCCGCGGCCCGCTGCTCTGCGAGCAGGAAGTCGTCATTGGAACCGGCACCCAGATTGGAAGCCCGGAATGCGCCACCACCATCAGCGCGCCGCGCATTCGCATTGCGCCCGGCGCCGTCGTCTATGGAACCTTGTGGGCGCGCGAGTTCGGTGAGGTGATGCCGTGACTCGCATCCTGCTGTTCCTCGTCGTGGTGCTCATCCTCGGCGGAAGCCTCGCCGCGGAGCAACGCAAGTTTGATCCCAGTTGCTGTGCCGTCGCCGGCGGCGCGCTCATCCTCAACGACTCCGGCGACGTCGTGGAACCTTATTTCGCCACCAAGGCGCTGCTCGTCGCGCAATCCGGAGGACTCGACGTCAAAGCCACGGCTTTGGCGTGGATCAACTGGCTGTTGCCGCGCCAGCACTCCGACGGGCGCTTCGACCGCTATTGCCGCAAGAACGATTCGTGGAAATCCTGCAGCGCCGCCGATGCCGACGACGCCATGCTCGCGCTCTGGCTCGAGCTGCTCTATCGCAACGCGCCCGACTCCGGCCTGCCGGCCGCGTGGAAACACAGCGCCGATCTTTCGCGCCAGTATCTCGGCACGCTGCGCAACTCGCGCCTCGGCGTCTACCACGTCTCGCACGGGAACCACGCCGCGCTCTTCATGGACAACGTCGAGGTTTACTCCGCGCTCGCGCAAGTCGCCCGCAACGAACGCCGCTTCGGCGACGACACCGCCGCCGACACCGACGAGCGCGCCGCGCAGGATCTGGCTAAGTCAATCGACAACGTTTTCTGGGACAACCAGCAGCAGCGCTTCCGTCCTGCGAATGAGAAGAGCCGGCCGGCGTTTTATCCAGACGTCGTCGCCCAGACTTATCCCTGGCTCGCCGGCATGCCCACGCCCGCCGGCAGCGCGCAGCAAGCCTGGGAGCGCTGGCGCCGCGTCTTCGCGCCGATGTGGCTCGATAACCGCTACGACCCGCACGTTTGGGGATTGGTCGCGGTGGCCGCCGTCGAAGTTGGTGACCTGCATACCGCGGGCTGCTGGCTGGATCGCGCCGCCACGCATCGCGGCGACCACGAATGGAACATCCTCGAAGAGGCCGCCTTTCAGGCGGTGGATGCCACCGTTCCGCAAGCCGACCGCGTCGGCAACTGCTCGTCTCGGGTGAATGGCGAATGAAGCGTCGACTCCAACGTGTGCTCATGCTCGGGCTGCTGCCGGTGCTGCTGCTCTGCACCGCGGCCTACATGTACCACCGGATTCCCTCCGCGCACGGCGACATCGACACCATCTTCATCCTCGTGCCCGACAACGTCGATGCCGGGAACATCGTGCTCCATGAATGGCAGGACGCCGCCGAAGAAGAAGGCCTGCACCTGCGCGTCATTCACGATTCCGAGTTCCTCAACCCCATGCGGCATCGTGTGTCGCGCGGCGTCATCGTTCCTGACTTGTTGCATCGCTCGGCCAACGGCTCTCTCATCGGCGCGCTGCACGACTACGTGCAGAACGGCGGCAAGCTCATGCTGGTCTACGACGCCGGCACCTATGACCTCGATGGCCACTACGCGAAGGTGGAATCGCGTCTCTCCGACCTGACCGGCGTCTCCTACGCCCTCTATGACGAATACAAGGCTGACGAAACCATTAACAGGGGCCAGGTGTGGGGTACGCGCGAAGCCATGCAGGCATTGGAGATCCCACCCGGCAAATACGTGCACGTCGAGAATCAGGTGTTTGAAGCGACTCTAAAGCCGATATCGGCGATCCCGGCTGCGGAGCCGCACCCCACCGCGGCCGACTACGTGCTCAGCGGCTATCTCCATGGTGAAGTGGTGTATCCGTCGTTCCGCACCGCGGGCCAGTTCGACGGCGAACTGCTCCTCCAGTCCAGGTTAGGGCTGGTTGCCGGAGCGCGGCGCTTCGGCAACGGCCGCGTCCTCTTTGTCAACTTGCCTCTCAGCTACCTCGAAGCGCGCACCGACGGCATGCTCATGCACAGCTTCCTGCGCTACTTCGCCGTGCACATGCTGAAGCTGCCGTACATGGCGTCGGTGCCGGATGGCGTGGGCGGGCTGATCTTCAACTGGCACATCGACTCCAAGCTCCATCTCGCTTCCCTGCGGTCGCTGATGGCGCAGCACATCTTCGATCAAGGGCCGTTTTCGGTTCACTTCACCGCCGGTCCCGACGTGAACACCTTCGGCGACGGCAAGGGAATCGACGTTGAGCACAACCCCGAGGCGCAGGCTCTGATTGCCGAGTTGATCAAGAAGGGTCACGTCATCGGCAGTCACGGCGGCTGGATCCATAACTACTTTGGCGAAAATCTCAACGACAACAACGAAGCCGAATTCGCGAAATACCTTCAGATGAACCTCGACGCGCTGCAACGCGTCGCCGGAAAGCCGATCACCGAATACTCCGCTCCGGTCGGTAACCAGCCGCGCTGGGTGGCGCAGTGGCTCGAGCAGCACGGCATCCTCAGCTACTATTTCGTCGGCGACAGCGGCATGGGACCCACGCAGGTCTATCGCGACCAGACCCGCGACGGCGGCTCCATCTGGGCTTTCCCGATCGTCCACATGGGCAAGTATGCCGCTCTCGAAGAAATGGGATTCGACAACGTTCCCGTCGAGCAAGTGCGCAGTTGGCTTCTGTCCACTGCCGACTACGCCGCCAGTTCCGAATCCGCGCATCTCATCTATACGCACGTCGTTGGAGCGAATCGCTATCTGCCCGCCATGCAGGCATTCCTGCACCGTACCGCCGATCTCGCCGCAAAAAATCAGTTCCGCTGGTACAGCATGACGCAGCTCGGCGATTTCATGAACCAGCGCAAGGCCGTCGACTGGAGCGTGATGTCCACCAACAACCGCTCCGTCCTGTTGCAGGCGCAGGCGCCTGGCACGCTCGCGCATCAGACCTGGGTCTTCCCCAAATCGCAGTACACGGAGCCGCAGATTCGCCAGGGAACGGGCACGGTTCGTGCCGAAGAGGACAAGTGGCTGGTAACCGCCGGCGAGGGAAAACAACTGGCGGTGGAGGTAGGCCAGCACTGAATGCGTGCGCCCCGTCAATTTCTCCGCACTTCGTCGAACGAGGACTTATGAAGCTGCGAATATTAGCGACGTTGCTGCTTGCGGTCGTCACCGCCGCGGCACAGGACTCAAAACCCGCGCCGCAAGGCTCGAGTTGGCCCGGCTGGGGCGGCGGAAGGGACACCTCCTCCGACTCGGGGCCGTCTTCCCGTGTCGGCCGTACGGTTCCGCAGGGATCGAGCGTTCCCGGACTCGGCGCCGCGGGATTCATCGACGGTCCCGGTTACATTGAGATCGGCGGCAGCCGCTCCGACCTCACCGCGCCCATCCAGCCGTGGACCGACCTTTACATCCGTGGCGACGTGCAGCCCACCGACCGCGACATTCTCAATCTCGACTTCGAGCGCCAGTCGCGGTACGGCGATTCCGGAATGCTCTACTCCCTCGGCGAGACGCACGTCTTCACCGACTTCCTGTACATGAGCCTCGACGGCGGCATGAGCACCGGCGGCTTCTTCATTCCCAAGTACAAGGCCGACGCTTTCGTGAACTACAAAACGCTGCCGAGCAGGCGGCTTGTCGTGACTGCCGGCATCGGGCTCGACCAGGCGAAAAACATCAACGGCCTCACTTCTCGCTCCGCGCGCATGGAAGCCGGCACCACCTATTACTTCGCCAACTGGCCTTTCATCGTGCAGGAAGGATTCACCCTGACGCAGGCTTCGCCCGGCAACGTCATGGCGCCCGCCGGGTATCTCGCCATCACCGAAGGTCACAACAAGGAGCACTACATCACCGTCCGCGCCGAAATCGGCCGCGAAGGATACGAGCTCTTCGGCAACAAGGCTTCCCAGTTCACCGCCTTCAACTTCCCCATCCACAATTGGACTGGGACGTGGCGGCAATGGGTGGGCAACAACTGGGGCGTCAATTTCTCGTTCGAGCGCTACGTGAATCCCTACTTCAATCGCAATGGAGCGACCGTTGGCCTCTTCCTCGATTTCTAGCCAGACCGCGGCCCTGCCCGCGGAACTCGAAGCGCTCCGCCACCGCGGCCATCGCGGCGGCCTCATCACCTCGCACCGCGCCTTTCTCACCGTGTCGCCCACGCTCGCCGACGGCGCGGTCAGCGCGACTCTCGTCATCGGGCTCTCCGCCGTCTGGCTGCGCGTTCTGCCCCTGGTCGGAGAATTCTGGGGACTGATGTTCCGCACCTGGAACCGCTGGCTCGGCCTCAACGCCGACGTCATGATGGTTCCTCAGCGTTGGGCGCCGCGCCTGCACTTCTCTCTGCCCTTCCTCGCCTTGCCTGCCGGCGGCATCAGCACCACCATTTGGACGTTGTCCGCCGCTGCCACCCTCGGCGCTTTCCTCGCCACCCAGCTCGCCAGCGAGGAGCACGTTGGCTGGCTCTACATTGTCCGCGCGATCGTCTTCATCCAGGGCAGCGCGCTCATCTACTTCGCTGTCGCAGCCGCCCGCTTCCCGCACGACGTCCCCACCTACACCATCGGGATGCTGGCGTTTGGCGTCATCCTCATCGGCCTTGTCCCGGCCGTCCTCGGTCTCACCTTCTATATGTTCGATTTCCCCGCCTGGAAGAAGATCGCCCTCACTCTCCTCATCATGGGACACCTGATCCTGTTCATCCCGTTGCAGTACATGCTGCACGCCTGGCTGCTGCACGTCTCCATCCTCTTTATGCCGGCGCTCTACTTTGTCGGCGGGCCTTTCCTCGACGTGCTGATCTTCGTCTGCTTCTATTCCTGGGGCATGAGCTGGCAATCCCGCCCCGCCTCGACGCAACAATAAGAAACGTCCAGTCGGCGTTCCCGCCGAGCATTCCCTCCTAAGCTCTTCCGCTGCTCCTGCGCGAAACCTCGTCTCGCGACGCTCCACCACCCGCTCGACGCGGCGCTCCGTCGTCCAATTCGCGCGCTGCAGGTCAAACTCTCCGGTTTTTCCCTGAGCTCTCCCGGTTTCTTGCGTCGTTCCCGACCCGCTCTAAGGACATTCCTTATGCCATTCCTAGGGCGAACAGCACCGGCAAACTCTACGGCCTTTCCAGCGGATAAACAGGGGACTCGCCCGATATAACCAGAGTTGATCCCTCCGTAACTTGAACCCTGCAACGAGCACCCAGGAGTTCAAGTTTTGCGAAATCGTTTCCTTTTCGCTCTCGCGATTGTTTCCTTGGCGGCTGCCTCCGCCTTCTCCCAGACTGTGGCTTTCTCCAGCCCGGCGAACGGAGCGACTGTATCGTCGCCCGTGAATGTCGCGGCCAACGGAACCAGCGGCACCGCCGCCATGCGTCTTTACGTGGACGACCAGCCGGTCACCACCGTGCAGGGCGCTTCGCTGAGCGCCAGCCCTTCTCTCGCGACCGGTAGCCACCACCTCGTGGTGGTCGGTTGGAACAACTCCGGCGGATCCTTCGTAGCCGACGAGAACGTCACCGTGGGCAGCAACACGGGCGCTTCCAGTGGCGGAACCGCTGTGTCGCCCGCCGGCGGCGTCGGCGTCACCATCGCCTCGCCCGGCAACGGCGCCACCGTTTCTTCTCCCGCGCAATTCTCCGCTTCGGCGACCGCCAACTCCGGACGCGTCATCACGGCCATGCGCCTCTACGTCGACAACAATCCCGTGACCACCGTCTCCGGCGCATCGTTGAACACCAGCGCTTCGCTCGCTAACGGCAATCACTACGTCGCCATCGTGGCGTGGGACAACGCCGGCGCATCGTACAGGTCGACGGAGAACATCACCGTGGGCACCACATCCAGCGGCGGCGGGACTCCGACCCCCACCCCGACTCCAACTCCGGCCTCGGGCGCGACCTCTACCACCTATCAGAACGATTTCAATGCCGCTTCGCAGTGGGCTTCCACGCAGTCGCTGCCCTCCGGCGCGCTTATGTATTCCACCGAGCGCATCAATCCGTACTTCGCCAACATCGCCGCCACCGGCATGGTGAAGGACCCGAAGCGCTACGTGCAGGTCCAGCAGTGGATGCAGTGGTACGTCGGCCACCTCAACTGGCCGGACCAGTGGGGCCTCTATGGCACCGTTTATGACTACAACATCGTGAACGGACAGGAAGTCTCCGCCGGCGACGCCGACTCCACAGACTCCTACTCCGCCACCTTCGTTTCACTCGCGTACGCCTACTGGCAGACCGGCGATCCCGCCGCGCAGAGCTATCTCCGCAGCATCGCTTACCAGCTCGACATCATCGGCGGCGTCATGATCCAGACGCAGCAATCCGACGGTCTCACCTGGGCCAAGCCCAATTACCAGATGAAGTACCTCATGGACAACTGCGAGGTCTATCGCGGTCTCGCCGATCTCTCCGCTCTCTTCGCCGCCATGGGCGACTCGCAGAAAGCGCAGTACTACGCCAGCGCAGCCGCCAACAACAAGACCGGCATCCTCTCCATGTGGATGAACGGCAAGTGGGCGATTTACAAGGACTGGTACGGAAACAACATCGGTCCCAACATGGCCACTTGGTATCCGGACGCGTCCTCGCAGGTCTTCCCTGTCCTCTACCAGGTCCTGCCCGCTTCCGACTCGCGCTCGCAACAGGCATACGCTTACCTGAACCAGGCATGGCCCGGCTGGCCGCAGCTCAGCTTCATGCAGCAGGACGCCTTCCCCTGGGTCATGGTCGCCGCCGGCGCCGCCCAGATGGGCGACACCGCTCGCGTCGGCCAGTACATGCAGAACGTCGAAGCCAAGTTCGTCAGCCAGGGATTCCCCTGGACTTGGTACAACATGGAAAACGGCTGGTTCATGCGCATGGCCAACTACGAAGACGGCGTCCGCCCCTTCTAAATGGATCGCGTAGGGGCGGACGTCTCGTCCGCCCTTACTCCACCTCATCGGAAATATTCACTTCGAGACCGCAGTCAGCTCGCCCCGGCTTCAACTGACAACCGGCAACTGACAACTTTCTGCGGAACCTGTCGCCCCGGTGCCCCAGCTCTCCCGGGAGATCCTGCGCCGACATCGATTCCGCTCCTTACAGGCCCCAGCAATGGGGCCTAATTTTTTTCGCCTGTCATCCTGAGGCCCGCCTTTGGCCGAAGGACCCCGCGAATGTTCACACCGCGATTGCGGCTCACACCTTCTCAACGCGAATCTCCCTCACATCTTTCGGAGGGGCACGGCTTCAGCCGTGCCATACAGGTCAGGGAGAAGCACCGGCTTTAGCCGCTGAGGTAAGGGTCCGCAATTCCGCAATCTCCTTACAACACAGCTGCCGCTGCTCTCGTCTAACTAACCACTGCCCACCGGCCGCCAGAGCCGGACGGCAACAAAATTTCCCTTGGGGCCCTATGTCGTCAGGTTTCTCCGTAGTTGATCCTCGGACCAGTGTCCTTCCTGTCGCATCCTCATCCGCAGCGCCGCTGCGCGTCGTCTGTTTCGGCGGCGGTACCGGGCTCTCCACCGTGCTGCGCGGGCTCAAGCACCACGTCGCCCGCGGACGCAGCCAGGGAGCCGCGGAGATCGAAAGCATCACCGCCGTGGTTTCCGTGATGGATGACGGCGGCTCCAGCGGACGCCTTCGCTCCGATCTCGGCATGCTTCCGCCCGGCGACATCCGCAATTGCCTGGTCGCGCTCGCCGATGACGAAGCCCTGCTCGCCCGCCTCTTCGACTACCGTTTTTCTTCCGGCCCCGGGCTCGCCGGACACAGCCTCGGCAACCTCATGCTCGCCGCGCTCGCTGGCATGACTCGTGACTTCGCTCAGGCGGTCAAGCTTTCTTCCCTCATGCTGGCCACTCGCGGACGCGTCCTGCCCGCCACCATGCAGCCCGCGCATCTCGCCGCCCTGCTGGCGGACGGAACCACCGTCATCGGAGAGTCGAACATCGGCGCCGCGCGCGCTCCCATTCAACGCGTCTCGCTCTTGCCGCAAGACTGCGCGCCGCTGCCGGAAACGCTGGAAGCCATCGCCAACGCCGATCTCATCACCATCGGACCCGGCTCGCTCTTCACCAGCCTGGTACCGCATCTTCTCGTCCGCGGCATTCCCGAAGCGATCGCCGCTTCGCGCGCGGCCAAAGTTTTCGTCTGCAACATCATGACGCAGCCCAACGAGACGCTCGGCCTCACCGCCGCCGGCCATCTGCGCGCGGTGCACGCTCACTCGCTGCCTGCGCTCTTCGACACCATGCTGGTGAACTCGGCGCCGCTCTCGGCTGAACTCATCGCGCGCTACGCCGAAGAAGGTTCCGCGCCGGTCACCTACGACGCTGCTGAACTGCGGGCACTTGGGGTCTCAGTCATAAACGATGACTTCGCCGCCGACGCCATGGTCGCCCGCCACAATCCACACCGCCTCGCCGCCTCGCTCCTCCGCATCGCGCTCGACCACCGCTCTACCAGCACGGCCTTGCCCCTCGCCGCCTGATGGGTCTCTGACGCAACTCTTCCCGACTGTCATCCTGAGGCACGGCCTTGCCCCTCGCCGCTTGATGAGTCTCTGACGCAACTCTTCCCGACTGTCATCCTGAGGCACGGCCCTGCCCCTCGCAGCTTGATGAGTCTCTGACGCAACTCTTCCCGACTGTCATCCTGAGCCACGGCCCTGCCCCTCGCAGCTTGATGAGTCTCTGACGCAACTCTTCCCGACTGTCATCCTGAGGCCCGCTTTTGGCCGAAGGACCCCTCAAGTGTTCGCACAATGAGGCGGCTCATACCTTTTCAACCTGAATGTCCGCGGTGTCATCCCGAAGCGGCCGTCGGTTGGCCGCGAGGGACCTGCCGCGATGTCCGCACACCGAATGCCGGTCGTCTTGGGAATCTCGCGCCGCAGGCGCACGGTGGGAGCACCGGCCTTCAGGCCGGTGAAGAAACGCCTTTGCTTGAGTCGGGGCTTCAGCCCTGGGTGCTTGCGATCTCTGCGTGTCGCTTTCGGAGGGGCACGGCTTCAGCCGTGCCGTTCAGGGCAGGAGAACTCCGGCTTTAGCCGCTGAGGTAAGGGATCTCTACTAGCAACTAGCCACTAACCACTAGCCACTTCTTTTCTCTCCACCGCATAAATCACGTGCGGCACCACCGCGCCGTTCGCCATCGTCCGAATCTCGCGTCCAATCAGCTTCCCGCCGATCTTCTCCACCGCGCGCCGCGAACGCAGATTCTCCTCGCCGACCACCAGCAGCACGCGCTTCACGAACCGGAACGCATGGTCGAGCATCAGCTTCTTCAACTCACCGTTGTACGCACCGCCCCAATACGCCCGCTCCAGGAACGTGAACCCGACCTCCACCTTTTCGCGCGTGACGTCGTGATATCGCGAGCTGCCGATGATCCGCCCCGTCTTTCGATCGACGACCACGAGCGCGCTCCCCGACGCCATCCCGCTCTCGAAGTACCGGGTGAACCCTTCCTTCGTGTAGCGCTCACGGTCCGGATGCAGCTCCCAGATCAGCGGATCGCTCGCCGCGCGAAACAACTCGTCGAAGTCTTCCCTGCGCAACGGCCGGACTTCGACCAGCTCGCCTGTCAGCGTTGGTTGAAGTTCAAAATTCACAGAATCTCCGGGTTGAGGATGGAATCCATTGTGTCCACAATCCAGCCCGCGGAGCGGGCGGAACATTAGTAGCCCACGGCGTAAGCCGTGGGTGTCGCTGCAAGAAAACAATCTGAGCCCGCTTTAGCGGGCGACACACGTTTAGCGAGGGCGTGAGCCCGAGCCCTTCTCGAGGTAGGGCTCCCTCGCTTCACTCGGGATGTTGTTGCTAACCACTAACTACTAGCTACCAACTACTTTATTTCGGCTCCGCCACCGGCGGCACCGTGTACACCTTCTCCAGCGCCGCTTCATACTCTCCGAACAGCGCCTTGATCGTGTCGAACTCGCGCTTCACCGTCGCGCGATACTCCGGATGCGTGGCGAAGTCGAACAGCAGTGCCGTCATCGCCTGCGCGTCCACCAGGAATCCCTTGTGCCCGACGTCAATGAGCGCGTCGGCTTCCATGCCATACGTGTGGTTCGCATAGTTCGAGCTCTGCGCGGTGAAGCCCATGCCTGGGATCGCGCTCGACACGCCGCCGGTTTCCTCGTAGCCGCTCGGCTTGCCCGGTTCGGCTTGCACCTTCGTCGCGCCGTACATCTTCATATATGCGAACCCGACTTCGTCGAGACTCGCCACCGAAATCCCGTCGCGATCTTTCGCGTACCAATCGATCTTCACTTTGGTTCCCGTCGCCAGCGCCGCAGCCTTGGCCGCGTTGTCCACCATCTCGTGTTCCTGCTTCAGGTACACCGCGTCGGGATAGCGGATGTAGAAGTCCGCTACCGTGCGGTCCGGCACCACGTTCGGCGCCGCGCCGCCTTCGGTGATCACGCCCTGGATGCGCGCCTCCGGACGCATATTGCTGCGCATTGAGTCGATGTTGTTGAACAGCTTGATCACCGCTTCCAGCGCGTTGCGCCCGTTCCACGGCGCCAGCTGATGCGCCGGCGCGCCGCTGAAGATGTAGTGAACGCCGTCGATGTTCATGCAGCAGATGCCGAAGCCCGGCGCCGAACGCGACGTCTGCCCGCTCGAGTGGCTGCGCACCAGGATGTCGACGCCGTTGAACACGTTCTTGTCGAACATGTCGGCCTTGGCGTTGGGCGGCATCATCTCTTCGCCCGGCGTGCCGAATACGGTCACGCTGCCCGGCTGCCCGCTGCGCTTCAAGTAGTCCACCATCGCCAGCGCCGCCGCGATCCCCACCGGTCCCTGCGCGCTGTGCTGGTCGCCGTGGAATGGACGCTGCGTGCCGCGCAGCGCGTCATACTCGAGGATGATGCCCAGGTTCGGCGCGCCCTTGTTGCCCTTCCACTTGCCGACGAACGCCGTGTCGAGCCCCGCGGCACCAACCGTGACATCGAAATCGTGCGCGCGCAGGTAGTCGATCAGGATCTTGATCGAGCGCGTCTCCTTGAATCCGATCTCCGGATTCTTGGTGATGTCGTCCGACATCGCTTGCAGCTCGGTCTCCCACAGCCGCTTCGCCACCGCGACCGTCTGGTCGCGCTGCGGGTTCGGCGCTGTCAGCTTCGTGACTAGCGCCGGCGCGTCGATAGACTTCTCCAGGTCGTCGATCTTCTTCAGCACGTCCTTGGCGGCTTCCCGCTCCGTCGGCGTCTCCTGCGCCACGGCTATGGTGCTGCAAACCATCATTCCAGTCGCAAGCGCTGCGACAACTTTCCACGCACGCTTCATCGTTCCCCTCCGTAATTGCGTTAACCCATGTTGACCGGTGTCATCCCGAGCGGCCGTCGGTTGGCCGCGAGGGATCTGTCGCAATGCCCGCACCAAACATGTCGGTCGCGTCGACGCAACCGTTTCCGCCGCAGGACAACAGCCCGCGAAGCGGGCGAGACATTTGTAGCCCACGGCGTAAGCCGTGGGTCAGCGCCGAAAACAGAAACCCGAGCCCGCTTCAGCGGGCGACACATTCTCCGACGAGGGCGTAAGCCCGAGTCTTCTCGCTTTGTTTTTCGCAGCCGCGCACCTTACCGAAGCGCGGCACGAAAAGCAACCGGGCTTTGACGCAGAGACACGGAGACGCAGAGTTTTTGTTTCTTATTTTCTCTGTGTCTCCGCGTCTCTGCGTCAGAGCTCCGGGGCCTCTTGCCATTTGCCATTTCTGCTCTGCCATCCGATAATCCCGCCGCTATGAAAAAGACCGTTCTTCTCGTCGCTCTTCTCGCCTCCACAATCGCTCTCGCTCAGCAGCCCGCCGGCGCCGGTGGTGGACAGCGCCCGCAAGCTCCGCCCGACAATCGTCCTGGCATGGATCAGGTGCGCGAAGCGCGCCGCAACGCCAACCAGGGAAACTTCGACCAGGCGATCGCGCTCTACCAGCAGGCTCTACAGGCGAACCCGCAACTCATGGAAGCCGAGAGCGGCATCGGCGCGATTCTTGACGTCGAAGGTAAGTACGACGAAGCGCGCAAGCACTTCGCCAACGCCATCGAGCTCGCCAAACCCGATCAAAAGGTCGGCGCGCTGAAGTCGATGGCCATCTCCTACGCCTTCCAGAAGAATTGCAAGGACGCGACCAAGTACGAGCAGCAGGCCTTCGACTCGCAGATGGCCGCCACGCCGCCCGACTACGTCGCCGCCGCTGAAACAGCAGACGAGCTGGCGCGCATCTGCCTTGAGTCCGGTGACTTCAACGCCGCCGAAAAGTGGTATAAGACCGGCCACGAAACCGCGTTCAAAAAATCCGATCTCACCGACGCCGAAAAAGATCTTTGGAACTTCCGTTGGGAGCACGCGCAGGCGCGTCTTGCCGCGCGTCGCGGCAAGAAAGCCGAAGCCGAGAAGCACGTCGCCGCCGCCAAGGCCATCATCGATCGCGGCGTGATCGACAAGGCGCAGGCCGCGTTCCTGCCCTACCTCGTCGGCTACGTTGCGTTTTACACCGGCGATTACAAAACGGCCATCGACCAGCTTCAACAAGCCAACCAGCGCGATCCGTTCATCCTCGTCCTGCTCGCGCAGGCTTACGAAAAGTCGGGACAGAAAGACCAGGCCATGGACCTTTATAAGAAGGTGCTGGCGATGAACATCCACAATCCAACCGGGGCGTTTTCGCGTCCGCTGGCGAAAGAAAAGGTCGGAAGCTAGGTTAGAAGCGAGTAACGATTCTCGACAAATTGTTCCACGTGGAACAATGTCTTAAAGACATGAATGACACAAACAAAGCACTTCGGACCAAGCCAATTGAAATTCATTGGCGGAATAGGTTCTGAAGGGCAGCGAAGCCGGAACGCGCCGCTGTTGGCCAAACGCTAATGGCGAAGTGCTAATTGGTCTTTCTGTACGCGCCGAGCACATCCTGAAGGCTGATGATGCCGATCACCTGCCGCGGGTCGGCGCGATGAACGACCGGCAGAAACGGCCAGTCGTGGATACGCTGCATGGCGACCTCCAGGGTGTTGTCCGGGAAGAGCGGCTCCATGCGCTTCAACGAGAGCAATTCGCGCACGACGGCATCGTGACGCTGAAGGACTGCCTGCTGTAGCGCGCCGCGTGTAATCGTTCCCCATCCTCCGGACCAATCATCGACCAGCGCTAGGTTGGCGCCGGATTCAATCACGCGTTGGAGAGCGGTTTCGACACGTACTTCGCCGTGGACGACCGGCACGTCAAGCGCCCGCATGGCATCTTCGACGCGATAGATGGCGGCTTCGCGCTCCTCTTCCATCGACGGCAGGTCGACACCGTCCTGGCGCGAGAGCATGTCGAAGATCGGGACCGGCTGGAGGTTTCGCGCGATCAGGTAAGCGATCGTGTTCGACACCAGCACGGGAAGAATGATCGAGTAGTCGCCGCTGACCTCCAGCACCATGAAGACCGACGTCATCGGAGCGCGAAGGAATCCGGCGAACAGTACGCCCATCCCGACCAGCGCATAGGTTCCGACCGAGCCGGTGAGGTGCGAGAAGAAGACGCGCTCGGCGCCGCCGACCGCGCCGCCCAGCATCGCGCCGATGAAGAGCGTGGGTGCGAACATGCCGCCGGGCGTGCCCGAGGTGAACGACAGCACGGTGGAGAGAATCTTCAATCCGGCGAGCATGCCCAGCAACTGCCAGGTGAAGTGCCCGTGCATGGCCTGGTCCATGACGTCGTAACCCGCGCCCATGACCTGCGGCGCGCCGGCGTAGCCGATGAGTCCGATCAGGAGTCCGGCGACGGCGGGCTGGAAGTATTGCGTTTGCGGCAGGGCCTTCAAGCGCGGGCGCAGGTAGCCGATCGCGCGAGAGAACACCACCGAAGCGAATGCTCCCACGACGCCCAGCACGGCGTAGGCGAGCAGTTCCGCCGGACGGAAGAACTGAACCGCGGGGATGCGGAACAGCGGCTCCGATCCCAGAAACCACCGCGCCACGACGACACTCGACACGGCGGAGAGGACCACGGAACCGAAGATGCCTGCGCTCCATCGTCCGACGACTTCCTCGATGACAAAGAGCACGGCGGAAATCGGCGCGTTGAAGGCTGCAGCCAGACCCGCAGCCGCGCCGACCGGAGCGATCAGGCGCAAGCGCTCGCGCGAGAGTTGGAGTTTGCGTCCGAGCAACGAAGCGATGGACGCGCCGATCTGGAGCGACGGGTCTTCCGGTCCAAGCGACTGGCCGCCGCCGATGGCCAGCGCCGAGCAGATGAACTTGCCGATGGCGGTGCGGAATGGAATGTATCCGTCGTAGATGTAGAGCGCAGCCTTGGTCTGATTGACGCCGCTGCCGCGAACGCGCGGGAAGAGGTGCACGACGAGCACAGCCACGACGAGCCCGGTCACGACGGGAACGATGACGAGCCGTTGCGGAGTGGGATGCACGCCGGAACCGAAGAGCCAGATGTGCGCGGCCTCGATGGCGATCCGGAAGCATACGACCGCCAGTCCTGAGAGCACGCCGATGAGGACGGCGAGCAGGAGAAAGAGATGCTCTTCGCTGAAGCGCGAGGTCCAGCGGCGCCGGGGCGTTGCGACAGCGACGGTTTCGGGAGGCAGGACGGCGCTCATCGCTCCTCCGCTTGGCGGTTGCGCGCGATCAGGGTCGCGGCCGAATCCTGCGAGGATGCTGCCGGACATTGTCCTCCCGACTGTTCGACGCGGAGCACGAATCTCATGACCGCGTCGGTGACATCGGGATCGAGTTCACGCGAACTGGAGAGCTGCTGGCGGAGAAGCGAGGCCTCTTTCTCGGTGTCGAGTTGATCCACCATCTGCGCCGCCGCGGGAGAAATGGACGTCGACGGTTGTGGCGGTTTGCAAACCTCGGCGCGCGCGGCAGCAATGTCGAGCACTCGCCGCAGACGCTCGATGCGACGGGAGGTCGGCAATCCACGAGCGAAGGGATCGAGTTCGAGCACGGCGCGAGCGGTGTCGAGCGAGGCGGCAACCGAATTGTCACCGGCGCCTTTTGCTCGCGCGAGATATTCCTCGGCGACGCGGTAGTCAGCGAGACGGAAAGCGGACATGCCGGCAGCGGACCAGATCGCGGGTGTCGCCTTGCGAAGGCCGATGACATCGCGGTAGAGGCGGAGCGCATTTTCGTCGTCACCGGCACGAACGAAACGATCGGCAACATCGGCGATGACGGCGGGATCGCGCGGCAGGTCGGCGGTGAGTCCGATCAGTTCCGAGCGGGCGTTGGTGACGGCGTTGTGGTTCAGCAGGAAATCGACGAGTTCGAGACGTGCCTGGCGGCGCATCGCCTGTCCCTGCCCGCTCCATCCGCCGTAGATCGCGCCGTGGTAGTAGCGCACCGCGTCGCTGGAATCCTGCTCCTTGGTGGCGAGGCGTGCGAGCGCGAGGTTCACTGGTCCGTTGCCCGGCTCTTCCTGCAAGAGCGTGAGGAGATAGGAGGTCGCCTGCCGCTGCTGGCCCGCGCGCGCGAGCGCTTCCGCGAGCTTGAGAGTGGTGTCGGGGTTGGTGGAGTCGTAGGTGAGAGCGGCGCGGTAGGAATCGACAGCCGAAGCGGCGTTGCCGGCAGCGAAGTCGGTATCGCCCGTCTTCAACCAGTGTTCAGCCAGCGCGGCACGCTCGCGTTGGTAAGCGGCGTTTACGAAGTGAGTGAGGACAAAAAGGGCGACGCTGATGACGATGACGACAGACAGGGTGCCGCCGCGGCTGGTCAAAGCGCCGCGCTCGGACGCAGGAGTGGCTACAGGATTGGGTGAATCCCCCATCTGCAATCTATCAGGATACGACATTTCGGGCAGAGAGAACCGAAACCTCTTTCGCCCGCTACGCGGGCTCCGGCGAGATCGGCGGCGTGACCCACGGCTTACGCCGTGGGCTAGGATCTTTCGCCCGCTTCGCGGGCTGAGCCACTTGCCGGAGGAGGGCGGATTTGCGGAACTCTGCATCTAACGTCAGCATGACGAAAATGATCCGACTTCTGGTTTTTGTGATCGTGATTGCCTGCTCCGCGATTGGTGCAGCCGCGCAAGGCAACGAAGTGGCGCTGACCGGCGGCGGAGACTTCATTTCCAACCAGCACTTGAGCGTGAGCCGGAGTTGGGCATCGAGGGCAGCCTGGCGCACCGGCTGTTCGACGCGCCGCTGATTGGACTCTATGCTGAAATTCCGATCGCGGCGGCGTTCAACTCCACGCCGCGGGCCAATCCAGAGTGTGTGACCGTGCTTCCGCACCCGCCGGGATGCATCACGCAGCCGTTCAACTACTCATCGATATTCGTGACACCGGGACTGAAGCTGCGCATTGGTGGACCGGGACTTGCGCCTTACGCGGTCGTGGGCGGCGGGATCGGACACTTTGCCCCGTCGGGATCGCAGGGATCGAGCACCAGCGCAGCGATTTCGTATGGCGCGGGCGTTGATATCCCGCTGATCCATTTCTTCGCGCTGCGCGGTGAGGTGCGGGACTACAACAGCGGTTATCCGGCGTTCGGCTTCGGCGGGAGCGGAAGGCAGCACAATTTGTTTGTGACGGGCGGAGTGGCGCTGAGGTTCTGAAGCCAGTGGCTAGTGGTCAGTGGCTAGTGGCTAGTGAAAAGAACAATTCAAAATTTCGATCCTATCTAGCTGTGTTGTGCGGCGGGACGAGCACGAAAGATGTGGGGAACGCGCCAGGCTGCCAACGCGACCAGTAGCGTGATCGTAGCCCACCAAGCGACGTTGGCTCCCGAATGGAAATACCAGAACTCGTGCAGCAGGTTCGGCAGAAAGATGAATCCGTAGAAGCTGTTCTCGAACGCGCGGTAATCGTATTTTTCCGGCGATGCGATGAACGCCTGGTAGAAGCGCGCGAACGGCCAGTAGCAGGCCAGGACGACACCTAAACAAACGAAGGCAGCGGCAGGCGTCCAGCGCGAAGCCGCTCGAAGTGCGCGATCGAGACGGCCAGCCGATGAAGCGTTCCAGAGCGGCCGGACGGCAACATAGGCGAGCGGAATGATCCAGAGCAAAAGAATTAAGACTGCGAGATACGCAGCGGCGTCGACGGCGATGGCGAGCCAGGTGTAGGTTTGGCTGGCGTCGGCGAGCATCCGGTTTTGGGCGGAGAACTCCCTCGGATCGTTTTCCAACCGCTGCAGCCGGAATCCAATGGCCTGGGCCTGCTCGGCCTGGCCGCTCTTTTGCAGTGCCACCTGCAAAGGACGATAGGCGGTGGCTTGAACGGAAGAGGCAATCAGCTTCTCAATGTCGACTCCTCCCAGTTGCATTCGCTCTCCGAATAAAGCGACCTTCCAATACGACGACATGCGGCTGGGATCGCCGAAAGACGGGGGAAGCTCGGATGGCACGTACACGCGGTAGTGATGACCGTCGGAAGCGACTCGAAGCTCGAGCTTGTATCGCCCGACGTGCGCATCCGGCCCCACGCGGTAATTGGCGTAGGTGCGCAGGTTCGTCAGATTGGGAATCGGATGAGACATGAACGCGGCCACCGTCATCCACGGCGCTGACGACCCGAAGGCATCGGGAGCGAGGCGAGAAAGCAGCACCAGGCGCTGGAGATAAGAATCATAGCGGGCGGCCGAGAAAGCCTTATCCATGGCCGCGAGCGCTACCGGATTCCGGGCAAGCCGCTGTTCGTACACCAGCGGATTGCTATACGGCGCAGCTGTACGATACAGCGCGAGATCGGCTTCGAGCAGGTAAGGCAGAGCGTTGTTGGGATCCGACTGTTCGAGCGCGGCGACACGGCGCTCGGCATCGGCCATCGCTGCGCGCTGCACAGGGGAATAAGAGTCGACGCTGCGCCCGTACGGCAGCACGTTCGTATCCCCGCGAATGAACACGGTGTTGATCCACGTCAGGTTGGGATCGAGAGTGATCGCCTCGTCCGCGAGCTGCCGCTGTTGCTGAGGATCAGATGCGTGCATCGCCAACCATGCGAGTACCGGGGCATTCTTCTCTGACCTCGCTTTGTTCGCTGCGCGTTGGACGTCCGCGGGAAGCGGCCTGGGGCTGAAATTGCGGAACGTGAGGACGCTGCCGCGCACGATGCTTAACGCCTCGCGGAATTGCGGCAGCGCGAAGAGCGCCAGGATCAGGACGACGAAAACGTAAGGAGGCCAGCGGCGCGGCGGGCGCGTGGCGGCGTCGAGCGGATCGGCGGCGAGCTTGCGCGATCCGGGGAAGAGCCATTGCCGGGCGAGCATGCGCGCCATGAAGGTGGCGCCTCCAAGCGCCCAGAAAATTCTTGCGCCGCGTCCGCGTACTTCGTCGAGCTCGGCGAGCATGGCTTCGCCCCAGGGACGCGATCGCTCGTCGAGGCGTCCGCAGAACCAGCGCAGGATCGAGAAGGTGGCCGCGCCGGCGCTCATAGTCCTGCCCGCTCCCATGCCGGGCGCAACTTCCGCGCGCGCTTCCGGTCGGCGGCAGGCGCTTCCGCCTTCAACTGATCGCGCGCCCACTCGCGTCCGTCGGCGCTGAGGCGATACATGTGTCGCGGCGGACGGCCGGGCTCGTGCGCTTCTTCCCACTTGGCCTCGAGCCAGCCGCGTTCCGAAAGGCGCATGAGGATGGGATAGAGCGTTCCGGATTGCAACGAGGTCTCGCGGCTGAGGTCGTATCCGTAACGCCACTCGGCGGGATGCTCAAGCAGAGAGGCCAGCAGCGAGAGCGTTTGCGGCGAGCGGCGGATGCCGGTGTCCTTAGTCATGGCGCGCTTAACTCTACATATATAGAGTAATTGCGTCAAGCGAGGTGGCGCGGCGAGGTTTCGGGCCGAAAGGGTGTGCAGCGCGGAGAGTGCGTGCTGTGTCGGGGTCCTTCGGCCAAAAGCGGCTCAGGATGACAGTTGCGAACGGTTGAGCAGCGCCAGCCTGAGCCCGCCGAGGGCGGCGGGCCTCCAAGTTGCGGCGGCGTCCAAGTTGCGGCGGGCGCAAATCGCGGAGGGCCTCCAAAGTGCGAGTTTCGCTTGCGTCCTGAGTTGCCGATTTGCGAGAATAAAGAGCTGCCCCACGAGAGTCTTAATGAGTATGGGGGCGTTGCGGATAATGCGTCCGCGGCGCCGGCTGGGGCATCAACAGTAGTAGAGCTGTTGGCTTCAACAACCCCGTAGATCACTACTCGGGGGAGACGTAGCAAGTTGCGTCTCTACGGAGTCCGCGGAGCAATTCCGCGGGGCGGTGGGTCTACTGGAGCCGACGGATGCTTTCAACATCCCCGTTTCGGGTAGGCATGCGAGAGCGTGTCTGCGCCGGGACTGAAGGCGGAAAATACAGTGGCGACACCAGCAGCAGGCGCGATTTGCGGCCTCGACAACTATCTTGTCCTCCCGGACCAGTCCATGGATGCGCGCATTGCCGCGGCCAGGGAGACGCTCGGCTCCGAGGTGGTCATTCTTGGACATCATTACCAGCGCGATGAAGTGATCAAGTTCGCCGACGTGACCGGCGACTCGTACCGGCTTTCGCAGGTGGCCTCGCAGGCGGGCGCGCGGACGATCGTCTTCTGCGGCGTGCACTTCATGGCGGAAAGCGCCGACGTGCTCTCGCGTCCCGAGCAGCGCGTGATCCTGCCCGACCTGAATGCCGGGTGCTCGATGGCCGACATGGCCGAGATCTCGCAGGTGGAAGACTGCTGGGAGCAGTTGATCGCCGCGGGTGTCACGGACGATGCCGGCGCGGGCATCACGCCGGTGACGTATATGAATTCGGCGGCTGCGATCAAGGCGTTCTGCGGCGAGCGCGACGGCGTTGTGTGCACGTCGTCGAATGCTGCGGGCGCGTTCAAGTGGGCGTTTGCGAAGACGCCGAAGATCCTGTTTCTTCCCGACCAGCACCTGGGACGCAACACCGCGTTCGCGATGGGCATTCCGCTGAACGAGATGGTGGTGTGGGATCCGTACATGATCATGGGCGGAACGTCGCCGGAGCGGCTGCGCGCGGCGAAGGTGATCCTGTGGAAGGGACATTGCTCGGTGCATCAGCGCTTCCTGCCGGAGCACGTGGATAACGTGAGAGCGAAGTTTCCGGGGATCCGGGTGATTGTGCATCCGGAGTGCCGCTGGGAGGTTTGCCAGAAAGCCGATGCCATCGGATCGACCGACAGGCTCATCAAACTGGTACGCGAGGCGCCGGCGGGAACGAAGTTCGCGGTGGGGACGGAGATTCACCTCGTCAACCGCGTGGCGAAAGAAGCGGCGCGCGAGGGCAAGAAGGTCATCACACTGGATGACGCCGGCTGCCTGTGCACGACCATGTTCCGCATCTCGCCGCAGCACTTGTGCTGGGCGCTGGAGAACCTGGTGGACGGACACGTGGTGAACCGCATCAGCGTTCCGGCGGAGACAAAGTATTGGGCAAGAACGGCGCTGGACCGGATGCTGGAAATTCAATGAAAGTGAAAAGTGAAATCGGGTAATCGGGGAAAGTGAACAAACTTGCCCGAATTAACTCTTCACTTTGTACCTGTATTTATGTCTGACCGAACGTTCACATTATCGGAAGCGCAGGCGCTGTTGCCGGTGCTGGAGTCGCTGCTGCGGGCGGCGATGGAAGGCAAGAAGACCGCGGAAGCGGTGTCGGACGATCTGTCGGCGCTGCAGAACCGGATCTTCCTGAGCGGCGGATATCACGTCGACATCTTGCAGGTGCTCCGGCGCAAGGGCGAAGGCGAGAAGGGCGCGCAGCGCGCTCGCGACGCTATCGCCGAGATCTCCGCGACCGGCGTGCAGGTGAAAGACCTCGATATCGGGCTGCTGGATTTTCCCTGCCAGGTGGAGGGCGAGATCGTGCTGCTGTGCTGGAAGTCTGGGGAGACGTCGATCACACACTGGCACGGAACAGAAGAAGGCTTCGCCGGACGCAAGCCGATCGACGAGCGGATCAGCGGGAAGAAGCAGAATCCGGAGAAGCCGAATTGAGTAGTGAGTAGTGAGTAGTGAGTAGTGAGTAGTGAGTAGCGAGTAGTGAGTAGCGAGTAGGGAGTAGCGAGAACAAACGGCACAGATTGCTCTGTGCCGTTGTCGTTGGAAGCGCCGCTGGGACCGATTTGCGTCTTAACAAACGACGACTAATTCACGTCTGGAGTGTTGGCCGGCGAGGACGCCGGCCCTCCATTTACTTCTTCACTTCGACAGGCTGCAGGAGTTTGAAGCTGAGCGCCGACTCGGCGGGCAGGACGATGTCCTTGTTGCCGGTGTAGGCCGCGCCAGCGGTTCCGGCGCCGCCTCCGGCTAGCGCGCCGATGGCTGCTCCCTTGCCGCCGCCGGCGAGTCCTCCGATCAACGCTCCAACGCCCGCGCCGCCACCGATCAGGGTGGCGCTGCGCTTACCCTTGCCCTTCTCGCTCCGCGACACGGACGAGGTTTCGACCGGATACGACTTTCCTCCGATCGTGACTTCCTTCAAAGAAATTTTGAGACGCGCGCCGCCCTTGAACTTGCCGAGCGGCACCGCTTCCTCCACCACGCCGCGCGCGTTCGCGCCCTCGGGGATGAGGACGTTGCCGTTGCTCTCGACTGGTTCGGCGAGAGTAGCCATGAACTCGTCACCCGAATGGCTGGCCCTGCTGCCGAGAGCCTGACCAAGACGGACGGTGAGCACGGTGCCGGCCGGAAGCGACGACGGAGCAGCCGACGGAACAGCAGCCGCCGTGGTGGCAGCGCCGGGAGCTGCTTTTGCGCCGGAGGCGGGCGCAGGCTTGGCCGACGTGCCGGGCGCAGGCGCGGGAGCGCTTGCGGTGGTGTCGGCGGCTCCGGGCTGGGTGGAGGCGGGCTGTTCGGGCTTGCTGGCACAAGCCGTGACAAAGAACAGCAGAGTCATGCTGGCGAGAAACTTGAGAGAGCGCATTCATACCCTCCAAACGGGACAAGTTTTAGCAGAGACGGCGCTCTCGCCGCAAATCATCGCCGTAATTGCCATAATCGCCGGAATCGAATTACCGCGTCTAGTCACGGCGGTTCCGGCGATGGTGCGACCAAAATGAAACAGCGTGTCTCACCGCGGAGGCGCGGAGATTTCTGAGAGTCTTGCAAAAAGCCAGGAGCCCTACTCACCCCGAAGGTTCGGGTCAGGTAGGGCTCCCTCGTCGCTTCGCTCCTCTGGATGTAGAGGAACGCCAGTTCTTAAAGGATCAGCGGCAAAAAGATCAGCGGCAAAAAAATCAGCAGCAGTTACTTCGCCGCGTTCAGCGCCGCCAGTTTCTGCGTTGCGTATTCGGCTTCGGGACTCTTGGGATCCTGCGACTTGATGTCGTTGTAGATCTTGGCCGCTTCGGCGGGCTGCTTGGCGTCGACGTAGAGCTCGGCGAGTTCCGACTGCGCGTTGAACTTGGTGACCGAGCCGGTCGGGTGATCGATGAGATCCTTCAGGACGCGAATCGCATCGGCCTGCCGGTTGGTGGCAGCGTAGAGCTGCGCGAGCGCGAACTTGGCGAGGCCGGCAACGTCCTTATCGCCGCTGTCGGCGCTCTTCTTGAGCGCGGTCTCGGCGTCGCCGTATTTGCCTTCATCGCGGAAGGTGAGGCCCATGAAATATTCGGCGAGGTGGCCGGCGCCGGTGTGGCTGTACTTGGAGGCGATGTCGGCGAACTCGCGGCGGGCAGCCTGGGCGCGCTCGGCGGCCGAGCTGAACGACTCGATGCCCGGCATCGGCGGAGTTCCCGGCGGACGCAACGTCCGCTGGTAGGTTTGGATGGCATGCCCGAGAGCCTGGTTCGAGGCGTCCTGTTGCTGCTGGTACCAATACCAGCCGCCCCACACGCCGCCAATGACGACGAGGCCGATGATGACGTAGATGACCAGGTTGCGGACGTGCTCCGATGCCCAGGAGAAAGTTTCCGCCGCGGTATCCGCGAAACGGTCGTGCTTGAGGTTATGTCTGGCTTCAGCGCGCACAGCTACTTCTTTCTTCGAGTTCTCGACGAGGGAATATGAACATTCAGTTTACCAACCCGCGAATGGAACCGTCAAAGCGACCGGGGCCGGGAAATTACTGAAAATGCGTGGGTAAATAAGTTCCGGCCGGCGGCGGAAGGTCCGCGAAACAACCCTGGGGCAGGGCTGCGGCTTCGAACCTAAGGAGAACCTACTTTCGTGCATAGAAGCTTGTAGGCGACGGGCGTAATCTGTGAGCGCCCCGGGTCGCCGTCGGCCGCCTCCGATCGGGGCGGCCACCCACGTATGCCAAAGGAAGGCAAACGTGGGCCACCCAGGGCGATCGCCACTTCGACGCGGGAGGATTTGCCATGCGCAAGCTGGGATATGCCCTGCTCGGAATCGTCGTGCTCGTGATCGTCGCCCTTTTGGCGGCACCGATGTTCATCGACGTGAACCAGTATCGCGGGAAGATCCAGTCGGAGTTGCAGGCGCGGCTGGGACGCGACGTGTCGCTGGGCGACATGCACCTGAAGCTGCTGCCGCTGCGGGTGAGCGCCGATAACGTCACCATCGGCGAAGATAGCCGATTCAAGACCGGGCGTCCGTTCGCGCAGGCGCAGGCGCTGGCCGTGTCGGCGGAAGTGATGCCGTTGCTGCGCGGGCAGCTCGACGTCAACTCGCTGACGCTGGAGCACCCGTCGATCGAGCTGGTGCGCGATCCGTCCGGCGTGTGGAACTTCACCAGCCTTGGTTCCCGGGCAGCGCAGGCGAAGCCGAAGTCTACGCAGGCGCAGCCTCCGGGACAGAGCCTCTCGCTCGCGGCGCTCGACATCACCGACGGGACCGTCGCGATTACCGACCTGCAAAAGCACCAGTCGCGCGCGGTGTATGACCACATCGACCTCTCGATCCGCGACTTCGCCCCGGGCAAACCGTTCTCGATCGAAGCGAAGGCTCACCTGCCGGGTAAAGGCACGCAGGTCCTGGAGATCGACGGCACCGGCGGGCCGATGAATGACGCCAACGTCGCCAATACGCCGTTCGACGGCAAGTTGAAAATGCAGCAGGTGGCGTTGTCGTCGCTGAACAAATTCCTCAACGCGAATGCGCTGAAGGATATGGACGCCGAGGTCACAGGCAATGCCAACGTCAAGAATCAGAATGGCATGTTGGCGTCCGACGGATCGCTGCGCTTCGAGAACGGCCGCATAGACGGGCAGGATGTGGGCATGCCGGTCAACCTCGACTACAAGGCGAGCGACGACCTGAACAAGGACGTGATCCAGATCGACAAGGGCACGGTGAAGCTCGGCTCGAGCACGTTGAGCGTCACGGGCAACGTCAACACGCACCCGGCGACGGCGATCGCCGACCTGCACGCGGTGGCGAAGAACGCGAACCTCGGCGAGTTGGCGAAACTGGCGGGAGCGACAGGATCGGGCACGCTCGACCTGGACGCGCGCGGAACCGGCCCGATGAACGAAGCGATGCAATACAGCGGTTCGGGACGGCTGACCAACGCGTCGTACCAGCCATCGTCGCTGACGCAGCCGCTGAAGATCAAGGACGTGGCGCTGCAGTTCACGAAGAACGGCATCACCATGCAGAACCTGGCGGTTTCGCTGGGGCAGACCAACGCCTCCGGCCAAATCACCTTGCGCAATCTGAGCGCGCCGAACGTGGACTTCAATCTCTCGGCCGACAAGGTGGACGTGGCCGAGTTGCAGAAGATGCAGAAGCCGATGGCTGCCGCCAGACCGGGAGTGAAGGCGCAGGGCTCGGCGCTGGCTAACGTCACGGGTAAAGGCGTGGTCTCGGTGGGAACGCTGGCGTATGACCAGCTTGTGCTGAACAACATCCACTCGAACGTGGATCTGGATCGCGGCATCATCCGGTTCACGCCGGTCACGTCGCAGATCTACAACGGGCAGCAGAACGGCAACGTGACTGTCGACACGCGCACGACGCCGGCAACCGTGCAGATGGCGCTCGGACTTCAGAACGTGGACGCGAACAAGCTGCTGTCGTCGGTCAGCTCGGTGAAAGAGACGCTGTACGGTCTGCTGGCGGCGAAGTCGCAGGCCAGCTTCGCAGTAGGCTCGAGCGCGGCCGATATCGCGAAGTCGCTGAACGGAAACCTGTCACTGAACCTGACCAACGGCAAGCTGGCGCACGTGGACCTGCTGAACCAGTTGGCCAATATCGCCAAGTTCGCGCGCGGCGGACAGGCACAACCGTTCACGAACCTCGCCAAGATGACGGGAAACTTCAACATAACGAACGGCGTGGCGGCAACGAATGACCTGGTGGCGCAGATCGACGGCGGCTCGTTGGCTGCGCAAGGCACCGCCAACCTCGTCAACAACGCGTTGAACATGCACATGACGGCGGTGCTGGGCAAAGCGCTGAGCCAGACCGTGGGCGGGACGGGCATCGGCGGATTCATGAACACCGCGCTGGCGAATCGCAACGGCGAACTCGTGATCCCAGTGCTGGTTACCGGCACGTTCGACCGTCCGCAGTTTGCGCCCGACCTGCAAAAGCTAGCGGAGATGAAGCTGCAGAACCTGCTGCCGACGTCGGGCAATCCGGCGGCGGGAATCCTGGGCGGGATCCTCGGCGGACAAGGCGGGCAGCAGCAGCAGGGCGGGCTGGGCGGAATCCTGGGCGCGCTGGGCGGGCGACAGCAGCAACAGCAGCAGAACCAGAGCCTGCCGCAGTCGTCACAGCCGCCGAATCAACAGCAACAGAGGCAGCCGAATGCGGGCGACCTGTTGCAGCAGATGCTGGGCGGGCAGCAGAAGAAGCAGCAACAGCAGCCACAGCAGAAGCCGCCGCAGTAGCGACGCCAGGACCAATAGCGCACGCTACTTCGTTGATCTTTGGATCATCGGGAATCTATAGTAAATACACGTTCCCCCCTGGTTTCGTGGAGTTCCCTTTGATTCGTCGTGCGCTCGTCTCCGTTCTGTTGATCGCAATGGTTCCCGCCCCTGTCTTACTGGCGCAGGGAGGGGTGCCGGCTGGCTCTCTCCCGCTCATGAATATGGGCGCCGACTATATTGAATCGCGTTTTGCCCAGCTGGACTTCGCGCAGACGATGCTGGAAAAGCAGAACCGGAACGCCAAGGATGTGGCCGAGCACAACGCGAAGCTGATCGCGTCGGGGCTCGTCTCAGCGCTTGACCTGCAGGCGTCTGGAACGGCGCTGCACGAATACAACACCGCCGCCGAGCTGCTGAAAGACCAGAAAGCGAAAGAGGCTGTCCCGCACCTGGAGAGAGCGGTCCGCGCTTATCCCAAGTTCGTTTCCGCGCACCAGGGTCTCGGCGTCGCTTACGAGAACCTCGACGATCGGGAGAAGGCGCGCGTGGAATTCGAAATCGCCGTCCGCCTCGATCCCAAGTTCGAGGCACCGCTACTGCACCTGGGCAGACTTGACCTATCGACAGAAAACATTTCCGCTGCCCGGGACGAATTCGAGAAAGCCGCCGCGATTCGTCCGGCCGATCCGCAGGCCCTAATGCTGCTGTGCTACGCACAGAATCGTTCAGGCGACCATGAGCATGCAATCGAGACAGCGGGCCGCGTGCATGCACTCGATCACAAGGGATATGCGAACGTCCACTACGTTTCCGCCTCGTCGGCGATCGCTCTGCGGGATTACTCGACGGCCGAGCGCGAATTGAAGGCGTTTGTCGACGAAGATCCGTCGAATCCGCTGGCGCCCGCGTCGCGCAAGAACCTGGAAATCATTGCGCGCAGCCGGAACGTGAATTTGTCGAGCGCAGCTCCTGGCGCCGCCGCCGTGGCTGTCCGGGCGGCAAATCTCGCGAATTCGGATCGCCTGCACGGCGAGCTCGCCGCGCTCGGCGGAGAGACGGACGATGACACCTGTTCTGAGTGCTCAAGTGAACTCGATGTAGCCGCGGCACCGCGCGATAACCCTGACGCCACCAGCGGCTTCACTGTCCGAAAATCCGTCGACGAAGTTGCGATCTTCTTCTCCGCCAGCCATCGCGGCCATGACATAACGGACCTGAAGGCATCGGACATCCGTATTCTCGACGCGAATCGTCCGCCGGAACGGGTGATCCAGTTCACGCCACAGTCGCGGCTGCCTCTGCACCTGGCCGTGTTGATCGATACCAGCGGCTCGGTCCACGAACGCTTCTCGTTCGAGAAGGACGCGGCGTCCCAGTTCGTCGAGAAAATGCTGCAAAATCCAACCGACCTCGGCTTTGTCGCCGGCTTCTCGCTCGACACGAATGTCACGCAGGACTTCACCTCCGACCGGAAATTGCTCGCGGCCGGCATCCAGAAGCTGGAGAACAAGGGCGGGACATCGCTGTTCGACGCGGTATCGCTGGCGTGCTGGAAGCTGGCGGCCTTCCCGGAACGTGAGCGGGTAGCAAACGTGCTCGTCGTGCTCACGGACGGACAGGACAACTCCAGCCACACCAGCCTGAAGCAGGCGATCCGCACCGCGGAAGCCACCGGTGTCACCATCTATGCCATCAGCACCACGAGCCACGCAGGTGCGAAGACAGACGCGGACAAGGTGCTGCTGGAACTGGCAGAGCGCAGCGGCGGGTCGGCGACGTTCCCCGATACGCTGCTAGGACTCAACCGCACTTTCGACAGCCTCAAGACTGCTATTCGCAGCCGCTACCTGGTCGCGTACAAGCCCGCGGATTTCGTAGCCAACGGAGCGTATCGTCCCATCACGATCCTCGCGGAGCAGAACGGCCAACGCCTGCAAGTGCACGCCCGCAAGGGATACCACGCGCGCGCCGCGGCCATGCAGAGCGACGGGACCCACTTGCCCTGAGAACGCCGCTAACGCGGCACGCGCGCCCCGGTCGACATCCCGCCGCTAGGTGACGGGGAGCTTCATGCGCTTCATGAGGTCGGCGTAGCGGGGGTCGGAGCGCAGGCTGTCGAGATGCGGGCCGTGGATGAAGGCCGGCAGCAGGTCATCGTGGGCGGCGTAGCTCTTCTCCAGCCATTGGAACGCTTTGTCCTTGTCTCCCAAGCCCGCATAGGCGGTGGCGTAGGTAAAGCGAGTGCGCCAGGTTTCATGTCCTAACTTTTCGTCGAGCAGTTTCGACGCCTCGATGTTCAAGCGCGCCCAATCGGCGGCGGTCGTCACAGTTCTGGCTTCCGGTTTCGGCTGATCGTTGTCTTTTTGGGCTTCCGCGAACGCTTCGGCGAATCGACCCACGGTGGCGTAGTTGAGCGCGAGCGTGCGGTGAGCGTAGCTGTAAGACGGATCGAGCGCGATGACCTTGCGCGCCTGCTCGATGGCTTCGTCGGGCTTGTGGAGCATGCCGAGGATGTTGGCGTAATTCGCGCCGACGATGAGAGACAACGGATCGAGGGCCAGCGCCTGCTGGAACTGCTTCTGCGCTTCGTCGAAGCGTCCGAGCGGAACCAGCACTTGTAGCGCATAGAAGTAATGAGCGTTGGAGTCGTTGGGGTTCAGCTCGATGGCGCGGCGGAATTCGTTCTCGGAGGCGGCCCAGTCGTAGTGCCACCCTAAGACGGTCGCAATGACGATGTGGCCCTCGGCGAGATTCGGCTGGAGTTCGAGCGCCTTCTTCCCTGCGGCCTCCGCCAAGGGAATGGACTCGGTGGACGGAAGCACGTAAAAGCCGGACGCCACAAGATAGGTTCCGGCGAGGCCGACCCACGCTTCAGCGTAGTTTGGGTCCTTTTCCGTCGCGCGACGGAAGAGTTCGAGCGCTTGCGCGATGTCGTCGGGGCGACGCCGATTCCAGTGGTAACGGCCCTTGAGGTAGAGATCGTACGCCTCGGGGTTGACGGCCGCGGCGGCATGGGAGGTGGCGGGCTGCTGAGCGGTGGAGAGGCGGGAGCGCAGCTTGCCGGACAGGTCGCGCGCGATGTCGTCCTGGAGAGCGGCGACGTCGGACATAGGGCGCTGATACTGATCGCCCCAAAGCTGCGTGCCGTCATTGGTATTGACCAGCTCGGCCTGGATCACGAGCGCGTCGCCGCGGTGCACAAGGCGGCCGGTGAGGACTGCATCGACATGGAGGTCTTGTCCAACCTGACGGGGATCGGCGTCGCGGTTCTTGTAGTGAAAGACGGTGCTGCGCGCCATCACCTTGAGTTGCGGAACCTGCGAGAGGCTGTTGATGAGGCCCTCGGTGATGCCGTCGGCGAGATAGTCGGTGCTGGTGTCACTGTTGGCGAAGGGCAGGACGGCGAGCGAGGAGACGGAACCGCGCGTGGACGTGGCCCGGTACCAGGTTCCGGCCGCCACGGTTGCGGCCACGACCGCCGCGACGAGCGTCCAGGCGATCCAACGCCGCTTCGACGTAGACGCCGCGGGAAGCGGCACGACCGCGGTTCGTCCGGAATCGGTGTCGCGCTTGAGGCGCGTAAGCTCGGCGGCGAGGTCGTAAGCGGTCTGGTAGCGGAGCTTGCGGTCCTTCTCCAGCGCGCGCGTGAGGATGTGATCGAATTCGGTGGGAATCTCCGAGTTGAGGCGTACCGGCGTGACCGGCGTCTTGTGCAGGATCGAATCGAAAATGGCGGCGGAGGTGGTTCCCTTGAACGGAAGCGTGCCGGTGGCCATTTCGTAAAGAACGACGCCGAGGGAGAAGAGGTCGGATCGCGGGTCC
>Ga0157369_10000326_pt1 | contig 63940 bp, 58 predicted proteins | sample C25metaG_FD_113461 | JGI IMG/M metagenome (GOLD analysis project Ga0157369, IMG submission 113461) | Corn rhizosphere microbial communities from Kellogg Biological Station, Michigan, USA - C2-5 metaG | ecosystem: Host-associated > Plants > Roots > Rhizosphere > Soil | place: USA: Michigan... | reverse complement strand
GCTGCCGCTGCAGTTCAAGGGTTCGGATAGCGTGCAATCGCTCGGCATCACGGGCGAAGAGACGTACGATCTGGAAGGCCTCGGCGATGACTTCAAGCCGCAGCAGGAAGTGACGCTGGTGATCCATCGCAAGGATGGACAGACGCAGCGCGTGCCGGTTCTGCTTCGCATCGATACGCCGATCGAAGTCGACTACTACAAGCACGGCGGGATTCTGCCGTTCGTGCTGCGATCGTTGTTGGCGGCGTAAGGCGCGTCGCGTTCAGCGAATCGCTGATTGCAGGCGCCGTGCTTTGTTTCTATGAAGCGCGGCGATTCTAAGCCCGGCTTTGGTCGGGCTTTTTTTATTCTCGCTTATCGGTGCGGCGAACGAAGCGCCTCCGCCCGGCTATTGAATCTTTACAAACAGCAAACGGATTCGCTTCGTGCAACTCCCCTTTTTTTGCCATTCCCATTTGTAATCCCACCAAAGCTAAAGAATGAATATCCTCAGCCGTTATGCAGAAGCGGCGGATGGCAGCGAAATCCGAGGTTCGCCCCGCCGCTTGCAATTCTGCATGGGTTGTTGATTGAGTCTAAGGAGACCTTATAAATGAAGAAGCTTATTCGGGCGTTGTTGATTTCCACGAGTGCGGCGCTGATCGCGACGGGTTGCGCATCCGGTCCGGAGTACAAGGACGTGGCGTCCGCCATTCCTACACTCTCGGCCGATCACGGTCGTATCTATTTCTTCCGTTCGGCCAACATCGGCGGATCGGCGATTCAGCCTGAAATCAAGCTCAACGATAAAGTCGTAGGCCGCTCGGTACCAGGCGGCTTCTTCTTCGTCGATGAAGCGCCTGGCGAATATACGGTATCGACGTCGACCGAAGTGAAGCACGATATCAAGTTCACACTGCGCGCCGGCGATACGAAGTATGTGCGCACGACGGTGAGCATGGGATTCCTCGTGGGCCATATCACGCCGACGCTCGACGATCCGGAAACGGCGCCGCAGGAAATCGAGCAGCTGAAGTACACGGGCACGCCGATGAGTACCGCGGCGAAATAAGAAGTTGATACGGGCGACCGGTCCGGTTCGGCGCGAGCCGATCGGTCGCTGGCAAATCAATCGTTCAGACTCCCCTCTGCCATGGACATCCACTATCCCGCTGGTCCCACCGAAGTGCCGCTCGGTTTTTCTCGGCCTAGTGCATCGTATAAGCGCAAGGCCTGGCTGGCGGTGGCCGGGCTCGTCACGTTTATCGTGCTTTACCTGGCGCTGACCGTTTGGTTTGCCATGACAGGCATCAACCGGCTACTGGCGCTCAATGGGCACTCGAGCGCGATCGACGGTCTGGTCTGTGTGTGCAACTTGTTTCTGACCGTATTCCTGATCAAGGCGTTGTTCTTCATCAAGAAAGGCAAATACGCGGGCGTGATAGAAGTCCAACGCGCGGAGCAGCCGGGCCTGTTCGCCTTTCTCGATCGAGTAGCGGACGACGCCGGCGCGCCGCGCCCCCACAAAGTGTTTTTAAGCAGCCGTGTGAATGCTGCCGTGTTCTATGACCTCTCGCTCGCCAACCTGATTTTTCCGTCGCGCAAAAATTTGGAAATCGGCTTGGGGCTCGTGAACATGCTCAATATGGGCGAGTTCAAGGCCGTCTGCGCGCACGAATTCGGGCATTTTGCACAGCGCTCCATGGCGCTCGGGCGATGGGTTTACACCACGCAGCAGATTGCGGCGCATATCGTCGGCAAGCGCGACATCTTGGATGCGTTCTTGAGGCGCCTGTCGAACATCGACATCCGCATTGCATGGATTGGGTGGGGATTGAGCCTCATCGTGTGGGCGCTGCGTTCGATCGTCGATACAGGGTTCCGGCTGGTGATGATCGTCCAGCGGGCGCTCTCGCGTGAGATGGAAATGCAGGCCGACTTGGTCGCGGTGTCGCTCACGGGCAGCGACGCGCTGATCCATGCGCTCCATCAGTTGCAGGTGGCCGACGACGCGTGGGACCGTGCCGTGGGCTTCGTGCGCAGCGAAGCCGCCGTCGAGCGTCCGCCCCGCGACGTCTTTGTCGTGCAGCGGGCCATCGCCGAGCGGCTCGGGCACATCTACAACGACCCGGCTTACGGCCAGCGGCCACAAGTACCCGTGACCGACTCAGCGGCGTTTCGCGTCTTCAAGGCGGAGCTTGCACAGCCGCCGCGCATGTGGGCCACCCATCCTCAGAACCACGAGCGCGAAGAAAACGCCAAGCGCGTTTATCTGCATGCGGCAGAGGACACGCGCAGCGCCTGGACCCTGTTCGACGACGTGCCCGGCTTGCGCGAGCGAATGACCCGGCAACTGATCGGCGAGACCGAGCAACCTGTGGTTGAGCCGGAGGTGACGTTGCAACGGCTTGACGATCAATTCGCCATCGAACAGCTCAAGCCGCACTACCGCGGCATTTATCTGGGCTTTCCTTTTATGCGCCACGCCGCGCGCGTCGACGAGCTCTACGCGCAGATGCCGGCAGAAGGCGCGCTCGATCTGGACACGCTGTATCCGGCATCGATCAGTCAGGATTTGGACGCATTGCGTGCAGTGGACCACGAGCATGCGTTGCTGCGTTCGCTACGGGATGGGGTGTACGTTGCCGCCGACGGCGTGATTCGTCACCGTGGGCGCATCATCAAGCGCAGCGAGCTACAAGCGACCATCGACAAAGTGGGAGCGGAGCGTGCGGAGATACGGGGACGTTTGGCGGCTGTGCTCAAGCGTGTGAGAAGCCTGCACTTGGCATATGCCGAGCAACGGTCGCCGCAATGGCATGCCTATCTGAAGGGACTCTTGCACGTGCTGCACTACGCGCACCACGCCGAGGCGGAATTGCGCGATACGCAAGCCGCCCTCGCGCGCTGCTGGCAACGGGTGACTGCGGCTGGATCGGTTAACGCGCGCGGTGTGAAGGACGTTCTCGCGAACGCAGAAACCGTGCAGCAAGCGCTGACCGAAGTGTATGGCATGAGAGACCACGTTCAGCCCGGCGAAAGGATTCTCGCCGAACTTGGCCAGGAAAGCTGGTCTGCCATGCTGGGCGGGCTAGACTTGCACAACCCCGTGCGTCAAAACATCAACGATTGGCTGCGCCTCGTCGATAGTTGGGTTAATCATGCGGCCGGTTGCTTGTCGAGGCTTAGCCGCGCCGCGCTTGGCGAATTGCTACGTACAGAGGCGGCGATCGCCGCGGCCACTCGTGGGGAGCCGCTGCCGGAAGCGCCGGCTACGGCGCCGGCAGCGCCTTCCGCTTACAGCACGCTCGTTCTTGACGCCGAGCGCTTTCAGCGAATTGAGAAGCCTGATTTCCGGGAGCGCTTTCGCTCGGCCCAAGGATTCGTTCCCGGGCTGGCGCGGGCTGCTGTGGCCATTGGGATTGTCGGCGCGGTGCTGCTGTTTGGCTGGTCGACCGACGAAGCTTCGGTGGTCGTCTATAACCCATTGGAGCGGGCGGTAGTCGCCACGGTGGATGGCCAGCGGCTCACGCTCACGCCGAATGCGCATGCAAGCGTCGACGTTCACGCCGGCCGCGACATTGCCGTTGAAACGCGCACGCAAGACGACGATCGGATCGAAGCGTTCAGCGTCCCGATCGGTCGCGCCGACAAGCACTTCGTCTACACGGTGGCGAGCGCCGCGCCTCTGCGTCGATGGACGGCGACGTACGGCCCTGCCGAACCGGTCCCGCCGAGCTTGTTGCCACCACAGCGTTGGCAAGCCGCTACGACGGACGTGGTGTTCGCCGCGCCTCCCGCCAGCATCAAGAGCAACGGTGGCAGTAGCGGCGGCATTCGCACGGTGCTCGAGGGCAGTGACGACATGACGCCCGATGCGCTCGTTGAGCAATTGAAGGACAAGGCCGCCGCGGCGCCGATGCTGCTATCGCACGTGCGATACGACGCGCCCGATAGTGCATCCCTACGTGACTGGCTCGGCTTGGCCAGCGACACACCGGGTTTTCGCGAAGCCTTCGAGGCACGCCGTGCGCATTTTCCGATTGATGTGGTGGCCATGCGGTTCGAGCAAGATGCGGCCAAGGGCACGGCCGCGCACGATATCGTGTGTGCTCGGCAGCGGGCTCTCGCAGAGAAGGCGCCTAATCAACCGGATCTTGCGTACCTTGTGACGCGCTGTATGCCTGCTGGTCCTGAGCAGGACGCGGCGTTCCAGGCAGGGCATCGGCGCTGGCTCGATTCCGTGTGGTTCGCCAATGCCGCCGGCTGGGACGCGAGCTTACACGGACGATTCCCCGAGGCGCTGGCCGATTATGAGTTCGCGCTCAAGAGCCCCGCTCTGCGCGATTCGGCGGCGGTTGAATTGCTGCGCATGGCGCGTCTTGTCGATCCTGAAGCGGCGAAATCGCGCGAGGCGTCGCTGGCCGAGCAGTCTCCTGCCGTGCGGAATCTGTTGATGTACGAGCCGGCGGACACGCGGCCTGCCGGGGCGTATCTGCCGATTATTCTGCTCGGCCGGGGCAAGTTGGATGAGGCTGTGAAGTCTGCCGTCGGAACGCCCGGGTACGCGCATGTGGTGCGGATGGCGGCGGCTTCTTACGGTGCTTCGGCGGAACTGCGCGCGCGTGCGGAAAGGCTGTCTGCGGATGAAGGTATTGATCCGTACACCGTAGTGCTCGCGCTTGCGATGGGCGCTCCGGCGAACACACCGGCTATTCGGGGGCTCGAGATGATGATGGCGAAGCAGTATGACTTGCCGGATCTGCCTTCCAGGTTGGATCGCTTTCTTGCGGCGGCTCGCGGTGGCGATGCGGGCGCCGTTCGAATGTTGGATGGGCTGCCTGTGGGGCTGCGTGCTCAAGCGCTCGTGGCGGGGATGTACGTAATGGGGGCGCGGGCGCCGGAGCAATGGAGGACGTTTGCGCGGCGCGCGTTATTTGCGATGGAGCGGCCGTATTTGGGGTAGATTGAAGCGGCTGGTTTTCGTGAACTCCACTCGGAATTGTCGATATGCAGCCTACTCTTACCGCGATATTGCCCTGCAATGATCTTGATCGTACCGAGGCGTTTTTTGTGCGGCTGGGATTCCAGCGGGAGAAAGGTAGTCCCGACGACTATCGAATGCTCGCCGACGGATTGGGTGGGCACATCCATTTGAATCCGGCCGTCGCAGGGTGGCTCGTTCCTGGCCGCAACCCGTTCGGGCTTTACCTCTACCGTGAGGATGTCGACGCGCTCGCTGCCGTGTTTCGTGGCGAAATCCTCGGGAAGGGGGAGCCGAGCGACAAGCCATGGGGTATGTATGAGTTCGCTCTGAACGGACCTGACGACGTGCTGGTGAGAGTGGGGTGGCCGACAATTCCGTTTGACGCGCAATGAGATCGATCCCGTCCTCGAGCGCTGAATATGTGATGGGATCCACCGCTGCGCGATATCCGATGCCTTGCACAGCCCCGCCATCGATCTACGAATGAATGGTTTCCCCACGATTGAGCATGCCGATGAACTCGTCGATCTTGCGAGCCCGTGTCTCCGGCTTCTTGGCATTCTGAATCCGAAACAGAATGGCGTAGCGGTTGCGGCCGTTCAGCGTCGCAAAGAATGCGCTGGCCTTGGGATTGGCATCCAGTGCGGCCTGCAGATCATCCGGCACAACCGAGTTGCTAGGCGACGCATAGGCCGCCTCCCAGCGGCCATCCGCTTTGGCTTTCTCGATTTCTCGCATGCCGGAAGGGAGCATTCTGCCTGCGGCGATCAGCGCTTCGGCTCTCTCTTTATTGAGCTTCGACCAAATGCTTTTTGCGGAGCGCCGAGTGAAACGCTGCAACCAGTATTCGTCGCTTTCGGCCTGCTTTTGACCATCAATCCATCCATAACAAAGGGCACTCTCCACCGCCTGTCCGTAAGTCACCGTAGGCTGCGCGGCGCCCTTTTTGGCAAGGCGTAGCCATATCCCGAGCGAAGTATCGCCATTTTGCGTCAACCAGTTTTCCCATTCCTTCTGGTTTAGGAATGTCAGGCGGGGTTCAGTCATAGCGGTGCAGAACGGTACAGAATGATGTCGGAAGCATACATCTTGACGCGACTACCGGAGGCACCTTCACGATCGCATCGCCGTCCTGCCGCTGTGCTCGATGGGCGTCGGCAAGGTCCACCGGATCGGCCCGCTCCCGCGGTTTGCCGTCGGTCATGGCCGCCACCCATTTAAAAGTTGAAACCCATACGAAAAGGGACTCACGGCTCCGCCCGCATCGACCATGCCTCGCCGGATTAAGGTAGAGATCGCAGCCGGCCGCTGTCGAAAACTCCCTGAAAGCTTGCCCCCGTAGAATCCGAGTTCGCTAAAAATCGAACGACTAGCGAAATACTAAAAATCTCTCCGGGGTATTAATGAAATCGACCAAGTACTTCCTGGCGCCCGTACTGGGCGTCATGGCTTGCGCCGCCCATGCGCAAAGCAGCGTAACGCTTTATGGGTCTATCGACGAGGGATTCGAATACGTCAGCAACGTTGCCGGCCACCACGATTACGCTCTGGTCAGTAATACTCAACTGCTCGGCAACCGCTGGGGCATCAAAGGAAAAGAAGACCTCGGCGGCGGCGTGAGCGCCATTTTTCAGCTCGAGAATGGCTTCAGCGTGAATAACGGGAGCGCGCTGCCGAACGGACAAATGTTCGGCCGGCAGGCGTACGTGGGTATCGGCTCGAATACGTTGGGCACCGTGTCGCTAGGCCGGCAATACGATTCGATCGTCGACTACATCGCGCCGTTAACCGCAACCGGCGCGTGGGGCGGCACTCTGTTCTCGCATCCGTTCGATGCGGACAACATCAATGGCACGATTCGAATCAACAACTCGGTGAAATACACGAGTGTCAATTACGCTGGCTTGCAGTTCGGCGGTCTTTACGGTTTTAGCAATCAGGCAGGGGCATTCGCGAGCAATCGCACGTGGAGTATCGGTAGCCGGTATCAGAACGGGCCGTTGACAGTGGCGGCGGCGTTCATGAATATCGACGGCGCCGGCGCAAACGGATCGGGAGCCGTCGTCAGTCCGCCGTATCTTTCGGCACAGCAGCGCGTTGGGGCACTCGGCGCGACTTACGCGGTGGGCCCAGCGTTGCTCGGGCTCGTCTATACGCATACCGATATCGTCAGCCGGCCAACCACACCTCCGAGTACCTTGAAGTTCGACAACTTCGAGTTCAATGCGAAGGTCAACGTTGCGAGCGCGTGGTACTTGGCGGCGATGTACACCTACACCAGCGAGTCGATCGCTTTTTCGGGCGGCCATACTTATCCCCACCGCAATCAGTTCGGTTTGATGGCGGACTATCGTCTTTCGAAGCGCACCGATCTCTATGCGCAAGCCGCTTACCAACGCGCCTCGGGACCCAACGTCTTCGCTTCGGTCGGTAGTTTGACGGATTCGTCGTCGCGCAATCAGGCTGTCACTCGCGTGGGTATTCGTACGTCGTTCTAAGCGGTTGAGGCCTCCCTTCGCCGGGAGGCCTCAACCGTCGCCCCGCCCTATTTCACGGTCGACAAACCCCACGATCCCTACTACGATTTCCGCTCCGAACGACAAACGAGAGGAGTTCCCATGGCGCTTTCCAGCTTAGTTGCGTTCGCGGTGGCCTTGATCGTGACAGCCGGCTCCCCCGGCCCGAGCGTCGCCGCGCTCGTGGCGCGCGTGCTTACAAATGGAATTCGCGATGTCCTCCCGTTTCTCGCGGCGATGTGGATCGGCGAGGCGCTCTGGCTCACCGCCGCGGTAGGCGGGCTCACCGTGCTAGCTCACACGTTCGCGCTGGCGTTTCTTGCGCTGAAAATCGGCGGCGTCGCTTATCTGCTGTTTTTGGCCTGGAAAATGTGGTTCGCGCCCGTCGCCTCTGAAGAAGGGCAGTTGCCGCAAGGGCAATCACCGTGGCGCATGTTTGTCGCGGGGCTGACCGTCACGCTCGGCAACCCGAAGATCATGGTCTTCTACCTGGCCCTGCTTCCGACGATCGTCGATGTCTCGCGAGTCGGGCTGGGCACCTGGTTCGAACTGACGACGACCATGCTTGTCGTGCTCGCCACCACCGATTGTTGCTGGGCGCTTCTCGCCACGCGAGCGAAACAATTGTTGACGAGCCGACGGGCCGTCAAGATCGCAAACCGCGTCAGCGCAACGGCAATGGCCGGAGCCGCAGCAGCCATCGCTGCGCGGTAACGATCCCAAGTTCGGCCCAGCAGCGCCAAACATAAGGTGCGGCACCCGACGCACCGGGTCCGCCACTCTCCCCCATTCGGCCTAGACTTGAACGGTTAGCGCGCGAAATCCGGCGCTCGAATCCGTTGCAACGCGCCGTGTCAGTCCGTTCTTCCCGCGCTCCTCCGCCCGCCCAAGCACGAAGGAGGTTATCGCCATGGCCGAAAACTGGAAGGTTGCCGGTACGTATTTTGAAAGCTGCAACTGCTATGCGCCCTGCGCCTGCGTTTGTCTAAGCCCGCCATCGGATGGCGACTGCGCCGTGTTGATCGGCTGGCACGTCGATCAGGGCGAATTCGCGGGCGTGGCGCTAGACGGCCTCAACGCCGCCCTCTTTGCCTATGCGCCGGGCCACATGCTCGAAAACAAATGGAGAGTGGCGCTGTACTTGGACGAACGCGCGTCGCCTCAGCAACAAGATGCGTTAGGTAAGATCTTTTCCGGCCAAGCCGGCGGGCCGCTCAGTGCGTTAGGCCCGATGATTGGCGACGTGATGGGCGTCAAGCCAGTCGCGATCGACTACCAGCTCGACGGCAAGCGCCGCAGCCTGCGTATCCCCGATATCGCGGAGATGGAAATCGAGGCGATGACAGGCCAAGACGGCGGAGACGTCACGTTGAGCAATCATCCCCTCACGCCCGTGCCTGGGTTTACAGCGGTAGTCGGTAAATCGAAGCGGTTTCGCTACACGGATCACGGCTTCTCCAGAGAAATCTCCGATCGAAACGGCTTCTATTCACCGTTCGCCTACCATGGTTGAACTGACGTTTCGGCACGGAGTCGCCATCCAGCGGTTGCCCGCCATGGAACGGATCATCGTCCTGTCAGGCCTCGTCGGTTGCGCCATGCTGGCATGGGCCTACTTGCTGTCTATGAGTTGGGGCATGGCGCATATGGACGAGGCGTCGCTGGCGATGATGCCGCGAATGGCGAACTGGGGCGCCGTCGATCTGTTGCTGATCTTGGCGATGTGGGCCGTCATGATGGCGGCCATGATGCTGCCGTCGAGCATACCGATGGTGCTCAGTTTCGCGGCCTTGGCCCATCAGCGGCAGGCGCAAGCCCTGCCCTATGCGAAGACAAGCGTATTTGTGCTCGGTTACCTGGCTGTGTGGGCCGGCTTCAGCTTGCTCGCGACGTTCGCACAGTGGGGCTTGCTCGAAGCTCGTCTAATCACACCGATGATGAGCGCCACGCATTGGCTTGCCGGGGGGCTGTTGATCTCTGCCGGCGTGTTTCAACTCACGCCTTTGAAACATCGTTGCCTCACGCGGTGTACTTCTCCGCTCGGCTTTCTTCTGAACGAATGGCGCGACGGTGCCGTCGGCGCCTGGATCATGGGGTTCCGCCACGGACTGTTTTGCCTCGGCTGCTGCGGCGCACTGATGGCGTTGCTGTTCGTGTTCGGTGTCATGAACGCGCTGTGGATCGCCGTGCTATCCGCTTACGTCTTGCTCGAAAAGCTGCTGCCGCGGGCTCGGTGGCTGCCATTCGCGGCGGGAGCCGTGCTCATTGTTTGGGGATGCGCCGTTGTCGCGGCAACGTAACATGCCCCCCGATCAAGCTGCGTTGCGCGCGTCGGCGATACGTTGCGGCGCTTCGGGCCGGGCATACAAGCGTTCGAGATACGCCTGCAAACGCGGGAACGCATCGAGCAGATGAACCTCGTTCGCCCAGTCGATCAAATAGACCGTCACGCAATCCGCCACCGTCAGCCGATCGCCGACGATAAATTCACGCCCTTCGAGATGTTTATCGAGGACTTCCGCCATCGTGGCGAAATCCTCTCTCGCCAATGCGATATCGGCAGGCGACCGCTTATCGGCCGGAGAAAGGAATGAGTGCCGCGTGATTCTCCACAGCGGCTGTTCGAGTTCGGTCACGGCAAAGAGTGTCCACCGATAAACCTGCGCGCGTTCTTTGAGATCGACAGGCAGCAGCGCTTTCTCCGGGTACTTATCGGCGAGGTACAGCACGATCGCGGCCGACTCGGGGATGATTTGGTCCCCATCCACCAGCACGGGAACCCTTCCCGCCGGATTGATCCGCAGGAATTCCGGCCGCTTGTGCTCGCCGGCCAGCAAGTTCACCGATACGTATTCGAAATCCGCATCGACTTCGTTAAGCCCCCAAAGCGCGCGTTGCGAACGCGTCCCGGCAAATCCGTATAGCTTCATCACACGCTCCCACCACTATCGAGAAAAGCGCCCTCGCGGGCGATGCACCGATCGACGCTCACACCTTCTTAGCCGGTCAAGCGCCGGGGATCGGAAGAATAGGCATGACCTCGATCGATTCTCCCGGGAAGATCGTGAAATGCGGATGCGCTTCGAACATCTTCGCCGCCTCTTCATGCGAAGCGCTGCGCACGACAGTGAAGGCGGCCAATGCGTTCGCCGCGTCCTGAATGCCGTGTTCGCTGATCGTCTTGGTTTTACCTAGCGGGCCGCCAAGTTCGACGATCGCCTGTTGGTGCTTGTCGACCCACGCTTTCCAGGCCGCCATGCCCTCCTGCTCTCTAGCGCGCCGCGCCTCTTCCGACAACGCGTGCCAAGCCTTCATGCGTGCGCTTTCCTTGCTGCCTAGGAAAACGGCGAGAAACAAGTGTTGGTCCGCCATGCGTCCTCCGCTCAGTGATGGCAACACGGTCAAGCGCCGCGTTGCCTTGACAATATAGGTTGATATCAACATACTTGCAACATGTCACACGCAAAAAAACTTCCCTTCGAATCGACGCTGATGGTGCGCGATTGCTGCCTGTGTCTGCATATGCAGCGGGCTGCGAGAAATCTAGCGCGCCTATTCGACGATGCGCTGCGTCCGCTGGATCTCACGAACGGGCAGTTTTCTCTGTTGATGTCGCTCAATCGCCCGCATCCGCCAGCGATGAAAGACGTGGCGTCGTTGTTGGCGATGGATCGCACGACGCTCACCGCGGCGCTCAAGCCGCTCGAACGCCGCGGCCTCGTTACCATCACGCAGGATCAAGACGACAAGCGCGGCCGTCGGCTTAGTCTGACCGCCAGCGGCCATCGATTGCTCGCCAAAGCGTTTCCGATTTGGCAGCAAACGCATGCCGAAATCGAACGCCCGTTTTCCGCGCGTGAGCTGGAGCGGTTGCGGGGGCAGTTGGTTGAGCTTTCGTAGGCGAACGAACCCGACCCTAGCCCAGAATGACCAACGGCTGCCCTTCGGCAGCCGTCGCATGCGGGACTCTCTCGGGAGGCATTGACCGCCGGCAGTGGCGTCAAAGCGCGGTAACGAGCCCCGTCGACATCGTCTCGCGCACATAGCGCGCGAATTCAAGCGCCGCCGGCTGGACGGCCGTCGGCAGTTGCAGGCAAATCGCGAAAGGAGGCAAGGCAGGCAAGCCCGCCTCATGCGGCGCGAGAACGTCCAAATCGGCCGGCACTGTCGAAACGAGCCATGCGGTAATCGCCAATCCGGCGCGCACCGTGGCGGCCGTCGCTTCGATGTTTCCGCTCTCGAATACGGTGCGCCAAGCAATCCCCTCCTCCGCGAGCGCGCCGAGCACCGGCTGCCGAAACGCGCAGCGTTCGTCCACCATCGATAGCGGCAACGGACGCTTCTTCCAAGCATCGCCACTACGCCCTTTCACCCAGACGAGCGGTTCCACGCGCACGATTTCGCCTTCGGCTTCGCTCGCCACATACTCCACCAAGGAGATGTCGACGCGCCCGCTATCCACCGCCTCGCGCAATTCCGGCGACGCGGCGCAGACGAGCGATAGGTCCACCTGCGGATGGACTTCCGCGAAGGCCTTCATCGCCGGCGCGAGCGGCGTGATGAGATCGTAAGGCACCCCCACGCGCAGGCCGCCGCGTAGCGGCTGCGCCGTCATGTCAGCCCAGATTTCATCGTTGAGCTTAAGCAGTTGACGCGCTTTGACGAGAAACAGCTCGCCTTGGCGCGACAATTCAAGCTTGCGCGCCTTACGGACGAATAGCAGGCAGTCCAAGACATCTTCGAGGCGTTTGACTTGCTGACTGACGGCGCCTTGCGTCATATGCAGCACGTTCGCCGCCACGGTCATGCTGCCGCTATCGGCGACAGTGACGAAGGTGCGAACGAGGTCGAGATCGAGGGTACGGTTCATGGACGCATTATGTTCCGTAATGGCTGGCATCAACATTATTGGTTTTGCCGATGCGACAGCTGTCCGTAAAGTACTCGGGATGCCAACCTGGAGTTCAGCATGCTTACCCATTCATTCGCCGAATCGTTCGACGTAGAAGCTGCGTTCGAGGACGTGACGGAGTATTGGTCGCCGAAAGTCGTCGCGCGGGTCAACGATCAATATGTGAAGGTCGCCAAATTGCACGGCCAGTTCGTGTGGCACGACCACGCGAACGAAGACGAGCTGTTCTTTGTCGTGCGCGGGCGCTTGAAGATCGAATACGAAGGCGGGCACTTTGTCGATCTGCCCGCCGGATCGATGCACGTGGTGCCGCGCGGCACGCTGCACAATCCTGTCGCCGAAGAGGAGTGCTGGATCGTATTGATTGAACCGGTGCAGACCAAACATACGGGCGACGTCGATTCGCCGTTGACTAAATCCATCGAGGACCAACTGGGTTAAAAAGGCATCTCTGCTGACACAGCGGTGGCAGTAGGTGTTTCGTAGGATGCGAGCGGCGTCGCGCCATGCTAGCGCGACGATATCGCCACCGCCCGGCGTGCTCGCCAGAGTGCGGCGGCCGGCACTCGCCTACACCACCCAGGGAAGCCCATGGATTTTGTTTCTGTCCGCATCATCACCGACGACATTAAGCGACTCGTTCAATTCTACGAAAACCTCGGGCTAAAGGCCGTCTGGTACACGGATGACTTCGCCGAGTTGTCGTCGGCCACCTGTACGCTGGCGATCGGCAGCAAGCGGACGATGGACCTGTTCGGCGCGGGCGCTGCGACACCGGCGGCCAACCGTTCGGTCATCCTCGAATTCCGCGTGGATGATGTCGATGATGCTTATCGGAAGCTCGAAAGTCAGCTCACCGATGTCGTTCAGCAACCGACCACTCAGCCGTGGGGAAATCGCTCGCTGCTTTTCCGGGATCCGGATGGTAACTTGGTCAATCTCTTCACCCCCGTCAGCCCAGAGGCAATTCGCAAGTATGCGAAGGCGTAATTGCTCTTGGCTCCTGAGCCCGTTCGATTAATGCGGCTCGAGCGACGCCGCTAAGATATCCGTCGCCTTGTGGCCTGGGGCGACGCCCTCGATCAATATCACATCGCCGGTGGAATTTTGCGTGCGCAGCGCAAGGATGCGTTGATAGGCCGCGGATTCGTACCATGCGCGAGCGTGGTCGAGATCCGGAAAGGCAATGGCGATGAGATCGTCGGTCCATTCGCCTTCTACTACCTTTCGCTTACCGCCGTGGATGATGAACTGGCCTTGGAAAGGCGCGAGGGTATCGTCGATGTGGGCAAGGTAGTCTGCGATTTCCGGGCCCATTTGGACATTGCTGAGACGCGCGATTGCATAGGCAGTCATGGTTTCACTCCGTCGATGTTCGTCTTCGATTGATCGGTGCATGCCGCTTGGAGGCGTGTGGGACGCAGGGAATGTCGCACGCTGCGGCAGTGAGCGAAGTTTGATACGCGAGCGTGTGCGGGGACAATTACGTTGGAGGTAATGGGTTTTGCTCGGCGTTCGCGCGCCGCTGCGGTCGACTAGCAACCGAGCCGGCTAGATCGTGAGCAATCTCCGCGTTTTCGCGTCCGGCTTCCAGCGATGGTTAGAATAGGGTCCTGCCTGTCTACGGACCTGTTCTCAAATGACGACGAAACAAAGGTTAGGCACCGCGCTAATTTGTGCGCTCGCCTGGATCATCATCGACCAACTGACGAAGGCATTGTTCAAGCAACTATTAACGCCTGGCGAGGTAGTGTCGTTTTTGGCGGGAAGCCTACTCGTTTTGCCGACCTATAACCATGGTGCGTTCCTCAGTCTCGGGGCTGACATGTCCGATGCGACGCGCGACCTCATTTTCATATACGGTGTTCTGGCGATTCTGGCCGGGCTGCTCGTATGGCTGTTGCGGTCGTCTAGGCTGAGGCGCGTTGAGGTCATTGGAATAGCGTGCATTCTCGGCGGCGGACTTAGCAATTTGCTCGATCGCTGCGTCTACCATGGCCGGGTTTTCGATTTCTTGAATATGGGAATCGGGCAAGTTAGGACGGGCATATTCAATGTTGCGGACGTTGGGATTATGCTCGGCGTGGCGCTGCTTCTGGTGGGTGGGGTGAAAGGTAGGACTACGTTGCCGGGGGGTGCGGGGGCTTGAGGGGCGGGGGGCTTGGGGGGGTGGCGGATGTCGTTGAGGGGGATGGGCTGCGCGTTGCGATTCGCGTGCTGCCGCTCGGTGTCGTGCGAGGCGCGGGGTTAGCGTATGCCATCGCATGAGACGGTTCTCGGCCAACTCCGGTCAGTCGCCGGACACATAAAGTGAGCACTCGACCGGCCGATCCGCTCCGAGACCGGCCCGAAGTGAGCTTTTTTGTCGGGTTGAAGGGGTCTTCGTCGAGGCGAATGCGAGTCCGTTGACCCGCGGGAATCCAATGCCTCACTCGACGGCGATAACGCGTGTATGAAAGCTGTTACGCAACAGGGAACGCGTTGAGCGCGATACTACGCACTGGATCTGCGATTTGAACAACGCGATCAGGAGGCAACAAGTGACGCGAGACGATCGATACGACGAGGCACTAGGGTTGATGGAAAACTACGTCCATCATCTTGCTGCGCAGCTTGATGCGCCGCAGTTGACGACGGTAGCCAAGATTGCGTACGGATACCGCTACGTGGAGAAAGGTGCAGTCCAGGCGATGTTGCAAAAGATGGCTCGTCTGGTCAGCGCCCTCAGGGCGGTGCGCATACTCCTCGCACATGGATTTGTTGCCGAACAGGCTGCTGTTTGCCGTATCGCAGATGAAGCGAGCGAAGACATTAATTTTCTCGCGCTCGGCCTGATTCACGGGGAGACAGATCTACACAAGGCTTTCATCGAAGCGTTCAATCTCGAAGAGTTCGAGGATGCCGAGCGCCTGATGGAGACGGCAACCAAGCGACCAAATATTCCGAGAGACAGAATCCACGCATACCTGACGCAAAACCCTTCGGCGGGCTCCGATCCAAGCTCGGGCAAAGCTGCGATGAAGGCGCTGCACAAAACGTATTCAGGCTACGTCCATGGCGCGTCCCCTTACATCATGGAAACCTATGGCGGAAATCCCGCTCGCTTTCACATGAACGGCATGCTCGGCACGCCCCTCGTGAATTCCCACGTCGACGCCTTCTGGAATTACATGCTGCGGGGCCTCATGTCGTTTGCAATGGTGGCGAAGGCGTCGGGTGATGAAACGCTCTTCGCGTCGATCCGGCAATATTGCCGCGATTTTGAAGCAGGCGCACCGCGAAAGGGTTGACGGCTTCGCCCCCTGAAAGCCGCCGTTGAGTCTCTGCTCGCTCGAAAGGCAGCAGTGGGTCGGCTACGGAAGTTCGAGACCGAAGCGTCGGATGGACCGCACAACCGACTTCGAATTTCCGGGTTCGTTTAGGGTTATTCGACGCCTGCCAACACGCACGGAGGCACCGTCACGTTCCTGTGGCCAATGGCAGGCATCGAATAACCCTAAACGACGATGGACGTTGGTCTTCTAGCTCGGCGGGACATTCAGACGGCAACTCCACTCCAAGTGCAGACCCTAGTAAATCGTTCGCATGCGCTGATATATACTTCGGCCAGCATTCGACGGCGCTCAGAAAACCGATTTCGCAACGATCTGACTAAAGGTCGACCTGGAATGGTCCTCGGTCGTAGGATCGAGTGACAGCGCACTCGGTGCCCCACCGGAGCCAAAAAAATGAAGCGTGTGGCAGATTTTGTACTGACGAACTGGGTTGTCTTGCTCCTCATGTTCGTCATTTCCCTCCTGGGCAATGCTGTCACAATCTTCACCGGCTGGAAGGCATTTTATAACGATTACCTCTCTAAAACGATTTCGATGCCGACGTGGCTAATCGTGGTCGTGCTCGTCGTGCTGCCGTTCGCTATTGCAGTATTCATGGCGCGCAGGCGTCCTGATTCCCTGTCGACTGCCCCCAAAGAGCGGATAACAAACCAGACGTTCGGAATGGACGCAGTTGTGATCGATGGGAAGCATTTCACCGGCTGTACTTTCAACGGAACGGATCTTATTTTAGAAGGCATCGCCCCATTCGGATTTGAGTATTGCACATTCAATGATCCGCGCTTCCGGGTTACCAAACACGCCGAACTGACGCTGGGTGCTTTGATCGCAATGTATAAGAACGAGCCTTTTCGACCATTCGTAGAAGGCACGTTTAACATCATAAGGCAGGGCGGAAGCTTCCCTCGCGGTCCGGGCGCTTAGACGTATACCAACCATCCCCGCCAGCATTCGTTTTATGTTCGAGGCTGCGATCGATGGCCCTTTACGCGCGAAGGTTGGATGCGGCTATCGGAAGGACCGTTGGACCACGGCAGCGGCCGCTGATGCGATGGTTGGTCGAGCGACTGCAGTGGGTTGACACCAGCGGTTCGCCCACGCTGGAAGCAGCCACTCACTTATCCTGGAATTTCACTGATTTCAGTAGTTTTTCAAAACCACTGAAAAACCTCGCCCCGGATGTCGCGAGCGGCGCGCCTTACGCCTAGACGAACTATCCGATTCCCTCACCCGCCTCATTCCCCCACCGCCCCACGCCCACATCCCACCTGCACCACCGGAAACACGGCGAAGCAAACTTGCGCGAGCAACCCGATCATCCCCGCGGCAGATGCGAAGCCGTCAAAATACGACTGCACCGACGTACCGAAAAACAGCACCGCCGTTACGATCTCTGCGCTCATCAACGTCGCGAAGCCGATCACGCCCATCAGCAACGCATCGTTGAAATGCCTCAGCACCCCGAATCTTCCCCCACTCCACCGCGAAAGCTTCCAACTCACGGCGAGCATCAACGGCGCCTCCAATAATACGGCGAGCGTCTCACCCACGCACGGCGCCACCAACGTAACCCGAATCGCGCCCAACAGGAAGCCGATCGAGAAAGCGCTCAACGCATAAACAACGCCAGCTTGAACGCAAGCCACACGTCTAGATCCGCGCATCGCATTTGCCACTTACGCTTGCGACGCAGGTCTCGGCTCACACGTATAAAGATCCGTGTGCCCGAACCCCTGCGAGTAGTCGAGCACCGAGATGACAACAGGCGTGACCCGAAATATGGGCACGTCGTCGGCGGTAGGCATTGGCACCGGCGGCGGGGCGTTCACCTCTGGGTACTTCAGCGGCAGCATTCCAATGATCCGCTCCGCTTCCGCTCGACCGGTCACCGCCTGCGCGTGCGCCGCCATCGACAATCCTGCAATCGCCATTAGATCCGACGTGTCGTGATCGATGGCCAGCGAAACGCGATCGTCGCGCGCCAGATTGCGCGCCTTTTGGCTATCCAAACCACAAAGGAAGTAAAGCGTAAGGCCTTCGCTAACATAACCGACGGTTGTCACCTGCGGCCAACCATCCGGCCTGATCGTCGCAATGGACATGATCCTGTGCTGATCCAGCAATGACAGGATCTTCTGCTTGAGCTGCTCACTCATCGCGCCCTCCCGGTTCCTGACAGAACCCATCATCGTCGCGCGCGTTGTCGAGCCGTTGATGCAGGTCAATCGCGTTGAGGGTTAGGCGCAAACCCGGCGCCCCATCGTCCGATTCAACCACCGGATTGCAGCCCCCCGCACCGGCGTAAAATACCCCCATCCGACAACAGCATCCTTCGACCCACCTCCCGGGGCCCACATGCGACTTGCCGACTTCATCGCCCGCAACATCGAGCCGATCCTCGTCGAATGGGAGGCTTTCGCCGCCACGCTACTCCCGGCCGCGCGAAGCATGGATTCATCCGCCCTACGCGATCACGCCGAACAAATCCTCCTGGCGGTAGCCAAAGACATCTCGACACCCCAAACCACAGAAGCCCAGCACGAAAAATCCCTAGGCCGCGCTCCCCTGCCGATCGATGCGACCGAAACAGCCGCGCAAACCCACGCCATCCTGCGAGCCCGACGCGGCTTCGACATCAACCAACTGGCCGCCGAATATCGCGCGCTGCGCGCGAGCGTGTTGCGCTTGTGGATCGACAAATGCCATCCCAGCGCCCCACATATGGACGACATGATTCGGTTCAACGAAGCGATCGATCAAGCATTAGCCGAATCGGTATCGTTTTTCACCGAGCAGGTGGAGCAGGCGCGCAACCTGTTGCTCGGCATGCTCGGCCACGACATGCGCAGTCCGTTGCAGACGATCCAGATAACCGCGTCCTATCTGGCCGCGCTCAATGCGGGCGAACGCGTATCAGAGGCCGCCGGCAGATTGATCAGGAGCGGCGTTCGGATGCAATCGCTGCTCGACGATCTATGCGACTTCAATCGAACCCAACTCGGGTTGGGGATCAACATCTCCCCTCACGATGTCCATCTCGAGCCGGTGCTCGCCGATGTGGTCGATGAACTGCGGGCAGCGTATCCGGGGCGGCAGATTGCGTTGGAGATCGACGGTGATCTGCGCGGGGGATGGGATGAACAGCGTATGCAGCAGCTGCTGAGCAATCTCGTGATCAACGCCATCAAGTACGGGGCGCCCGACGCGCCCGTTCTCGTCATCGCGGTGGCAACCGACGCGGACGTTCGCATCGAAGTGAAGAACCAGGGCGAGCCAATCGATCCGCAAACACTGGCGCGGATCTTCGATCCTCTTCAGCGTGGCGGCGACCAGAAAGACAAGGGCGGCAGCACGAGCGGCTTGGGATTGGGCCTTTACATCGCCAGTGAAATCGCCCGAGCCCATCACGGCAAGATCGAAGCAAAGTCCGATCCGGAGGAAACTGCATTTATCGTTCGCGTGCCGCGGCGCGCGAAGTGATCGGCGATCGATCGGCCGGCTCAGTCCTGCGTCGGCCGGTCGATCGACATCCCTAATTCCGCCGCCATGCGTTCGACCAGCGCGCGCAGTTGAGCCACCTCTTCCGATAAGCGCGCTTGTTCAGCCTTTAACGTCTCCAGTTCGGTCGAAGGCATGGCGCTCTCGGCCGATGCGCGCGCGGCCGCCATCATCTCGGCGCTCACCTCGCCGCACATCAAGTGCATCCATCGATTCTCCCGCTCCCCCGGCGCACACGGCAATTTGACGACAAGCGCAGGCGTGCGCGCCGCGAGTTCGTCAAGAAAGGCTTCGACCGACGAGTTGTCCGCAAACCCGTGCAACCGCGCCGCGTTCAATCGCAATTCGGCCACGGTCTGGGGGCCGCGGAGCAACAGAATCGTCAGCAATGCCGCCGACTGGCTCGGGATGCCGAGCACGCGGTTCATGTTGTGCTCGTAGCGCGTCACGCGGCTACTGCTCGCTTCCATGACCAGGCTCAGACGCTTCAGGCCATCGATTGCCGTCTGCACGTCGGGCTCCGTGGCGCTCATCACCGGCGAGCGAGCGGTCTTTTGATTGCAGCCCGCGGTCAGGGCGTTGAGCGAGAGCGGGTAGGTGTCGGGCACGGTGTGCTGCTTCTCGACCAATACGCCGAGGACGCGGGCTTCGAGAGGGGTCAGTTCACGCAAGGTTTGGCTCATGGGACTACGGCAAGCGGCGAAAGGGACGGTGGGTGCATATGATATCCGGGATGCGCCTTTGATCGCCCCGAGCCATCGCGCCATCGGCATCTTGCAGACGATTCCCAGCGGCCAGCCGCCTGAAATCCGGATTCGCCCATACGGCAAGCGCTAGTCCAATCCGTTTTTGTTATCGCCAAATCCGGCTTTCGAATTGTTCGGCTATCGGCGGCCCTCTATAGTCTTCCGTCAACAGCATCCCACCTTGACGAGGAGAGCCGTTTTGAAACTGGTGCGTTTTGGCGAGCGGGGTAAGGAACGCCCCGGCCTCGTGGATCAGCAAGGGCGCGTCCGCGATCTGTCCGGCCATATCGCCGACATCGCATCGGACACCCTGTCGTCCGCCACGCTAAGTCGTCTCGCGACGGTCGACGTCGACTCCCTTCCGTTAGCGTCCAGCGATGTCAGGTTAGGCCCCTGCGTCGGCCGAGTCGGCAAGATGATCTGCGTCGGCCTCAACTACTCCGACCACGCGGCCGAATCGAATATGCCGGTGCCGACCGAGCCCGTCCTCTTCATGAAGGCGACCAGCGCAATCGTCGGCCCGTATGACCATGTCGAAATTCCGCCTGGCGCACAGAAGGTCGACTGGGAAGTTGAACTCGGCGTGGTCATCGGCAGCGAAGCGCGCTACGTCAAGCGAGAGCGCGCGCTCGACTATGTCGCCGGATATTGCATCGTCAACGATGTGTCGGAACGCGCCTACCAGCTCGAACGCGGCGGCCAGTGGGATAAAGGCAAAGGCTGCGACACGTTCGGCCCGCTCGGCCCATGGCTAGTCACAAGCGATGAGATCGCCGATCCTCAATCGCTCGACATGTGGCTAGAAGTCGATGGCAAGCGCTATCAGTCCGGCAACACGCGCACCATGATCTTCGATGTCGCCACGCTCATCTCGTACATCAGCCAATTTATGAGCCTGCAACCGGGCGATGTCATCTCGACCGGCACGCCGCCCGGCGTCGGCATGGGGCAAAAGCCCGAACCCGTCTATCTGCGCGCGGGCCAAACGATGCGGCTCGGCATCGCCGGTCTCGGCGAGCAGCAGCAACGCACCGTCGATGCTCGCATCGAGGAGGAGGCCCCATGAATCAAATCGACTTGAACGGTCGCACCGCCGTCATCACCGGCGGTGCGCGCGGAATCGGCTTTGCCGTCGCGCAACGCGCGTTGCGTTCGGGGGCTGAAGTCTGCCTATGGGATGTCGATGCGGCGCGCCTCGAACGCAGTCAACGCGAGCTCTCCGAACTCGGCACGGTATCGGTCGTCGCCGTCGATCTCGTCGACGATGCGGCCGTCGAAGCGGCGGCTGCGTCGACTTTCGAGCGCCATGGCTCGATCGATATCCTCGTGAACAGCGCCGGTATCACAGGCGGCAACGGTGCGACTTGGGAGCTGGATCCGAAGGTATGGCGCCACGTCATCGAGGTCAATCTGATCGGCTCGTATCTAACGTGTCGCGCCGTGGTGCCGCGCATGCTCGAGCGAGGCTATGGCCGCATCGTCAATATCGCGTCGGTCGCGGGCAAAGAAGGCAATCCGAATGCGTCCCACTACAGCGCCTCCAAGTCCGGGCTCATTGGTTTGACGAAATCGCTCGGCAAGGAACTGGCGACGCGCAACATCCTCGTCAACGCCGTCACGCCGGCCGCCTGCAAGACCGAGATATTCGATTCGATGTCGCAGCAGCACATCGATTACATGCTCGCGAAGATCCCGATGAACCGCTTCTTGATGCCGGACGAAGCCGCTTCGTTGATCCTATGGCTCGCCTCCGAGGATTGCGCCTTCAGCACGGGCTCCGTATTCGATCTTTCGGGCGGTCGCGCCACTTACTGATACTGATGCGGAGCGTCACTTCATGGGCATGCCAACCATCAAGCAAGTCCGCGCGTTCACCGTCCGCGGCGGCGGCGCCGATTATCACGATCAGTCGGGCGGCCATTGGATCGACGATCACATCGCGACCCCGATGGCGCGTTACCCCGAATATCGGCAAAGCCGGCAGTCGTTTGGGATCAATGTGCTCGGCACGTTGGTCGTCGAGATTGAAGCCAGCGATGGGAATGTCGGCTTCGCTGTGACAACGGGCGGCGAGATCGGCGCATTCATCGTCGAAAAACATCTCGCCCGTTTTCTGGAAGGCCGCAGCGTGACCGACATCGAGACGATGTGGGATCAGATGTATTACGCGACGCTGTATTACGGCCGCAAAGGCATCGTGCTCAACACGATCTCCGGAGTCGATCTCGCGCTGTGGGATCTGCTCGGCAAGGTGCGGCAGGAGCCCGTGTTCCAATTGCTGGGCGGCCCGGTGCGCGATGAATTGATCTTCTACGCTACGGGCGCTCGACCCGATCTCGCTAAGGAAATGGGCTTTATCGGTGGCAAGCTGCCGCTGCAGCACGCCCCCGCCGAAGGCGACGAAGGTCTACGCAAAAATATCGACAAACTTGCGCTTATGCGCGATCGCGTCGGCGACGATTTCTGGTTGATGTACGACTGCTGGATGAGCCTGGACTTGCGCTATGCGACGCGGCTCGCCCATGCGGCGCACGAGTATGGTTTGAAATGGATCGAAGAATGCCTGCCGCCGGACGACTATTGGGGTTATGCAGAACTGCGCCGCAACGTGCCGCCGGGCATGATGGTATCGACCGGTGAGCACGAAGCGACGCGGTGGGGCTTTCGGATGTTGCTCGAAATGGGGTGCTGCGATTTGATTCAGCCCGACGTCGGTTGGTGTGGCGGCATCACCGAGCTCATCAAGATTTCGGCGCTCGCCGATGCGCACAATGTCATGGTCGTGCCACACGGCTCCTCGGTGTATAGCTACCATTTCGTCGTCACGCGGCACAATTCGCCGTTCGCGGAATTCCTCATGATGGCGCCGCAGGCCGATCGTGTCGTGCCGATGTTTACGCCGCTGCTGCTCGACGAGCCTGTGCCGGTCAATGGTCGCATGAAGGTGCCGGAGACGCCGGGTTTCGGCGTCCGCCTGAACCCCGAATGCGCCCTCGTGCGCCCTTATACACACTGAACGCACCGAATGCACCGCGTTATCGCCGAAACGATGCAAGGAGGCAGTCTTGTTACTCGAGCATAAGGTGGCGATCGTCACCGGCGGATCGCGCGGTATCGGCCGCGCCATCGCCCTCGCCTGCGCCCGCGAAGGCGCCGATGTCGTCATCAATTATTGGAGCGATAACGACGCCTCCTATGGCAGGCGGTCGGCCATCGACGAGGTCATCAGTGAAATCGAGGCGCGCGGCCGGCGCGCGATCGCGGTGGAAGGCAACGTGGCGCTGGCGCAAACGGGCGTCGATCTCGTCAGGCATGCCGTCGATGCTTTCGGCAAAGTCGATGTGCTGGCCAGCAACGCCGGCATCTGCCCGTTTCATGCCTTCCTCGATATGCCGCCTTCCGTGCTCGAACGCACCGTCGGCGTCAATTTGAACGGCGCGTTTTATGTCACGCAGGCCGTGGCGAATCAAATGAAGGAACAAGGCACGGGCGGCGCGATCGTCGCCACCAGTTCGATCAGCGCACTCGTTGGCGGCGGCATGCAAACGCATTACACGCCGACGAAAGCCGGCGTGCATTCGCTGATGCAATCGTGCGCCATCGCGCTCGGCCCCTATGGCATTCGATGCAATTCGGTCATGCCGGGCACGATCGCCACGGATCTGAACGCGGACGATCTCGCCGACGCGGAGAAACGCGCTTATTTCGAACGCCGGATTCCGCTCGGCCGGTTGGGCGCGCCGGAGGATGTGGCCGATTGCGTCGTCTTCCTCGCGTCGGATCTGGCTCGTTACGTAACAGGCGCCGCGTTGCTCGTCGATGGCGGGCTATTCGTCAATCTTCAATGAGGCGCTTCCGGCGCTGGCTTATCGGCGATAGGCTGAGAGAACCGCCGCAGTAGATTGACAAAGTGATGCGCGGCCTCGGGCAGCGTTTCCTCTTTGCGCACGAGGAGGCCGTAGCCCGGCAAGTGCTTGCCGATCTCGATCGGCAGCGCCACGAGCAGCTTGCCGCGCACGTGATCACGCACGACGGATTCGGGCAGCATAGCCACGGCGTCGAATGTCTCGATCAACTGCAAGGTGGCGAATACCGAGCCGCATTCGGTGAGATTCGCGGGCGTGTTGAGCCCCGCTTGCGCCAGCTCTTCTTCGAACAGCACGCGTGCGGGGCTGGTCACGGGTTGCGCCACCCAGGGCCATTCGACGAGCTCGGCAAGTGTGACGGTCGCGCGGCGTGCGAGCGGATGGCGGGCGCGCACGATGATGACAAGTGTTTCGCGCGCGAGCGGCTCGAAATGGAAATCGTTGTGCTGCAGGGCCGTGGTGAAGCGTGCGAGCGCCAGGTCGATCTCGCGGCGATAAAGGAGCTGGACGATCTGATCGCTCGTCTCGCCGAGGATGCGGATATTGAGCAACGGGCGCTCCGTCTTGAGCGCGGCGACGGCCAGCGCGAGGACGTCGGGCGCGGCGCCCATGATCGCGCCAACCGTCAACTGGCCGTGCCCGCCTTTGCGCTTGACGTCGAGATCCTCGGCGAAACGCGTCAGCTCCGACAACGCTCGGCGCGCATAAGCGAGGACCACGGCGCCCAAGGCGGTAGGCGCGATGCCGCGCGCGTTGCGCTCGAAGAGGCGAAAGCCGAATGCGTCTTCGACATCGCCGAGCATGCGGCTCGCGCTGGGCTGCGCGACGTTGACTTGGTCCGCGGCTTGATGGACGTTGCGCGTATCGTCGAGCGCGACGAGTAGCGCAAGATGCTTGAACTTGAGCCGATTGACGAGCGATAGCACTGCGGCGGCGGACGGTGTCATAGGTGATTCGCTTTGTGGATCGCCCAATGATGATAACGGATTGGTTTGTTATCGCAGTGCGATTTATAGTCCTTTCAACTTGCCGATGGCGGACGATGAGAATTCGCCTACGAGTGGAGACGAGACGATGCAAGTAGTGGATCCGCACGTGCATTTCTGGGATTTGGAGACGCACCATTACCCGTGGCTCGCCCATCCGAGGACATCGTTCGTCGGCGACGCCAAGCTGCTCCGTCACGATTACCTGCCGAGCGATCTGCAGCGCGACGCCGGCAACGTCGACATTTTAAAAGTGGTGCATGTCGAAGCGAATCACGATCCGGCCGATTCGGTAGAGGAAACGCGTTGGTTGCAATCGCTGGCGGACAGTGCGGAACGAGAGGAAGGCGATCGCGCGGTAGGCGGTGGATTTCCGAACGGGATCGTCGCGGCGGCGGATTTGAGTGCGCCGAGCGGTGAAGTCGAGGCGATCCTGGCCTCGCACGCCGCGTTCGCCAATACGCGGGGCATTCGTCAAATCCTGAACGTGCATGCCGATCCGCTCTACGGCTATGTCGATCGACACTTCATGCGCGATCCGGCATGGCGAGCGAACTTCGCGCTGCTCGAACGTTACGGGCTGTCATTCGATCTTCAGATCTATCCGTCGCAAATGCGGGAGGCCGTGGAACTCGCGCGGCTTTATCCGAATACGCAGTTCATTCTCAATCACGCCGGCATGTTCGTGGATCGAGACAGCCTCAATGGCTATCGCGCGTGGCGTGACGGGCTCCGTGAGCTCGCGGCCTGCCCCAACATCGCGGTGAAGATCAGCGGGCTCGCCATGTTCGATCACCGCTGGACGATCGAAAGCCTGCGGCCCTATGCGCTCGAAGCGATCGACGCGTTCGGCGTCGAGCGGGCCATGTTTGCTTCGAATTTTCCGGTCGATCGATTGTTCGGCACGTATGAAGACTTGTGGGCGGCCTATGCGCGGATCGTGCTCGGCGCCAGCGTCGAGGAGCGCACCGCGCTGTTTCGAGGCAACGCCGAACGGATTTATCGGATTTGACGGACATCTCAAACCTCGGAGACGAATTTGAACCGCGATCAGTCATCGCCGCCAACGCCACGCCTTGCGTTGCGAAACGCGAGCAAATCGTTTGGACAGGTGCGCGCGTTGGTCGACGGCAATCTCGTGCTGATGCCCGGCCAGGTGCATGCGCTGCTCGGCGAAAACGGCGCCGGTAAATCGACGCTCGTTAAAATCCTCGCCGGCGCGCACGCGCCCGATACGGGCGAGCTCAGCATCGACGGCACGCCGCAGCGCTTCGCTTCGCCGGCCGATGCGCGCGATGCGGGCATTGCGGTGATCTATCAAGAGCCCACGCTGTTCTTCGATCTATCGATCGCCGAGAACATTTTTATGGGCCGCCAACCGGTGGACCGTCTCAAGCGCATCGACTACGACGCGATGCATCGCGAAGTGGCTACGTTGCTCGCTTCGCTCGGCGTCGATTTGAAACCGCAGCAGCTCGTGCGCGGCCTGTCGATCGCCGATCAGCAGGTGATTGAAATCGCCAAGGCGCTATCGTTGAACGCGAACGTGCTCATCATGGACGAGCCCACGGCCGCGCTTTCCCTTCCCGAGGTGGAACGGTTGTTCGCCATTGTCCGCGGGCTGCGCGAACGCGGTGCGGCGATTCTCTTCATCACGCACCGGCTCGAAGAAGTGTTTGCACTGGCGCAGCACGTCACGATCATGCGCGACGGTGCAAAGGTCTACGATGCGCCGGCGCACGACATGACCACCGCGGAAATCGTCGCCAAGATGGTTGGCCGAGATCTGGATACGTTCTATCCGAAGGCCGAGGTCGCGCCCGGCGCGATCAAGCTCTCCGTGCGGGGCTTAACGCGCGTCGGTGTATTCAAGGACATCTCGTTCGACGTGCGAGCGGGCGAAATCGTCGCGCTGGCCGGTCTCGTGGGCGCCGGCCGCAGCGAAGTGGCGCGCGCGATCTTCGGTATCGATGCAATCGATAGCGGCGAAGTGTCGGTCGCGGGCCGGCGCTTGGTGTCGGGCCGGCCCGATCTCGCACTCAAAGCGGGGCTCGCGATGGTGCCTGAAGATCGACGCCAACAAGGGCTCGCGCTCGAACTCAGCATTGCGCGCAACGCGTCGATGACCGTGCTAGGTCGGCTCACGCGCTTCGGGCTGATTTCAAGCAAACGTGAGGTGTCGCTGGCTGGCGATTGGGGGCAGCGCCTGCGGCTCAAAGCGAACGATCTGCATGCGCCAGCCGGGACGCTTTCCGGCGGCAATCAACAGAAAGTCGTGCTCGGCAAATGGCTCGCCACCGGCCCGCAAGTGCTGATCATCGACGAACCCACGCGCGGCATCGACGTCGGCGCGAAAGCTGAAGTGTATGCGGCGCTCAGCGATCTCGTGCGCGACGGCATGGCCGTCCTCATGATTTCGAGCGAATTGCCGGAAGTGCTCGGCATGGCCGACCGCGTGCTCGTGATGCACGAGGGGCGCATCAGCGCTGAGATTGCACGGGCGGAGGCGAACGAAGAGCGGATCATGAGCGCGGCGCTCGGGCAAGCCGATAGCTTCTTAGGGCGGGCCGCATGACGCTCCATGCCGACATGTTGCCTCGCGACTCCGATCGCCTCGCGCCCCCGCTTCCGCGCTGGCTCGCGCATCTAGCGAAGAGCCGAGAAACGGCGTTGTTTGTCGTGCTGCTCGCGCTGATCGCCTGCACCGGGCTTGCTCGCCCGCAGTTTCTCAATCTGCAAAACCTGCGAGACGTCTTGCTGAACGTCTCGATCGTCGCTCTGCTGACGGCGGGCATGACGGTGGTGATGTTGATGCGCCATATCGATCTATCGGTCGGCTCGGTCGTCGGCATCAGTGCGTACGGCGTAGGCTGCCTGTTCGTCGCTTTCCCGCATCTGCCCGTTTTCATCGCGTTGGCCGCCGGGATCGGCATCGGTTTACTTGCGGGCTCGATCAATGCTGCGCTCGTCGCCCTCGGGCGTGTGCCGTCGCTCGTCGCCACGCTATCGACGCTGTATATCTTCCGCGGCGCCGATTACGCATGGGTGAGCGGCGGCCAGATCAATGCGAGCAGTTTGCCCGATGCGTTTTCGAAACTAGCCACGGGCTCGGTGCTCGGCATCCCGACTCTCGCGTTGATCGCGGCAATCGTCTTGGCAGGCCTCGCGCTTTATCTGAAGCAGTACCGCGGCGGCCGCGAATATTACGCCATCGGCTCGAATCCCGAAGCGGCGCGTTTGGCCGGCATTCAGGTCGAGCGCCGCGTCATGGCCGGTTTCTTGATCTCGGGTGCGATTGCAGGCCTTGCCGGCGCGTTGTGGCTCGCCCGCTTCGGCACCGTCGATGCGAGCACGGCCAAGGGCATCGAGTTGCAGGTCGTCGCGGCGGCGGTGGTCGGCAGCGTGGCGATCACCGGCGGGGCCGGTACGATCCTCGGCGCCACGTTGGGCTCGCTGGTACTGGGCGTGATCAGCATCGCGCTCGTCGTGCTGCGCATCTCGCCGTTCTGGGAGCAAGCGATTCAAGGCGCGCTGATCGTGGCCGCCGTTGCCATCGATACGCTACTCGCCCGTTCGCTCGCCCAACGCATGATGAGGAAGCGTGACCATGGCTAACGCCGCTGCTCCCGTGAGCTCGCCCAAGCATCGCCGGCTTCATCTGACCTGGGAAGTGCTGCTCACGTTCATTCTCTTGGGATCGCTCGCGTTCGGCCGCTTGCTCTCGCCCGTATTCGTCACTGCCGACAATCTCGGCAATGTCCTGCTCGATATCACCGAGATCTCGCTGATGGCGTTGCCGATGACGTTCATCATCGTGATGGGCGAGATTGACCTATCGGTGGCGTCGGTCCTCGGCGCATCGAGCGCACTGATGGGGGTGCTCTGGCACATGGGGCTGCCGATGCCCGTTGCGATGGTGCTCGTCGTGGTGGGCGGCGCGGCGGCCGGGCTGCTGAACGGGTGGCTCGTCGTGCGCTTAGGGTTGCCTTCGCTCGCCGTGACGATCGGCACGCTCGCGCTCTTTCGGGGGCTTGCGTATGTGCTGCTCGGCGATCAAGCGGTCGCGGATTTTCCTGCGTCTTATACGGCGTTCGGGATGGATACGCTGGCCGGTAGCTTCATTCCGCTGCCGTTCACGATTGTCGTCGTCGGCGCCGTGCTGTTCGCCACGGTGCTGCACGCCACGCCGTTCGGACGCAGCCTCTATGCGATCGGCGCCAATGCGTCGGCGGCACGGTTCTCAGGCATCGACGTGCAGAAGATCAAGCTGCGGATGTTCATCCTCTCGGGCATCGTCAGCGCGATCGCCGGCATCATCTTTACGTTGCGCTTCACGAGCGCACGAGGCGATAACGGCGAAGGCTTCGAACTCGCCGTCATTGCGGCTGTGCTGTTCGGCGGCGTCAGCATTTTCGGCGGACGCGGTTCGCTCTATGGCGTACTGCTGTCGCTCTTAATCGTCGGTGTGCTCAGGAATGCGTTGACGCTCGTCGATGTGTCGAGCGAAACGCTGACGATCGTGACCGGATTGCTCTTGTTGTCTTCTGTCCTGATTCCAAATCTCGTCGCCAGTTGGCGGGCGCGCCAGGACAGGCTCAGTATCGCGGCGAAGCGTTAGCGCGCCGCGAGGCAGCAGGAGCGATGGTTGGTGCGGGCGCGAGACAACCGTCCGTTCGTCTATGTAAAAGGAACCTTGAGGAGACAGATGATGCAAAAACCATGGCGCGCCGCAGCCGCGGCGACGTTGGTCGGCTTGGTCGGATTGGCGCTCGGATTCGCATCGGCGGCCGGTGCGGCGGAGATCAAGGAAGGGCTCAAGATCGCGTTCGTGCCTAAGCAGATCAACAACCCCTACGAGGTGACCGCCGATAACGGCGGCATGGCCGCGATCAAGGATTTCAAGGGCGAGGGCAAGGTCGTCGGGCCTTCCGATGCCGGCGCGTCGTCGCAAGTCCAATACATCAACACGCTGACGACGCAGCACGTGGACGCGATCGTGATCGCCGCCAACGATCCGAACACCGTCGTCCCGTATTTGAAGCGCGCGATGGCGCGCGGTATCAAAGTCGTGACCTTCGATTCCGACACGGCGCCGGCAGGCCGTACGATCTTCGTCAATCAAACGAACGCCGAGCAAATCGGCCGTAGCCAGATCCAACTAGCCGCCAGCCTGATGAATAACGAGGGCGAATTTGCGATTCTATCGGCGACGCCGAATGCGACGAATCAGAACACGTGGATCAAATGGATGAAGGAGGAATTGAAAGATCCGAAGTACGCGAAGATGAAGCTCGTCAAAATCGCGTACGGCAATGACGACGATCAGCAATCGTTCGTCGAAACGCAGGGCTTGCTGCAGGCCTATCCGAATTTGAAGGCCATTATCGCGCCGACTTCGGTCGGGATTGCGGCGGCCGCGCGTTATATCTCATCGTCGCCGAGCAAAGGCAAGGTGGCCGTCACGGGGCTCGGCACCCCGAACCAAATGCGCGAGTTCGTCAAGAACGGCACCGTCTCGGCGTTCCAGCTTTGGGATCCGGGCCAGCTCGGGTATTTAGCCGCCTATGCGGCAGCCAACTTGGCGTCGGGCGCGATCACCGGCAAGCCGGGCGAGACGTTCTCGGCGGGCAAGCTCGGTACGCGGACAATCGGTAAGGACGGCGAAGTCATCCTCGGCCCGCCGCAGACATTCAACGCCAGCAACATCGACAAGTTCAACTTCTGATGCAACGTGCGAAGGGGCCCCGGCGCCGATGTGGGCCGGGACCCGCTTCGCGCTCTGTGACGAAGCCGTGCGGTGCGAAGGACGCGATCAAATCCCGACTTTCGGCGCCGTCAAAATCAACCGCAAGCCCAGCGCCGTAATCGCGCCGGCGGCGATCCGATCGACCCACTTCTTGGCGCGCAGATAAACCTCGCGCGGCCGCTTGCTCGAAAAGCACAGCGCGACGATCGTGTACCAGCCGAATTCGACGGAAAACACCAGCGGGGGCAGCACGAAGTAGCACCACAGCGGCGGATGCTGCGGCAGTAGCGCGGCGAAAATACTGCCGTACCAAATGGCTGTCTTCGGGTTGCTCAATTGCGTCGTCAAACCCACCCAGAACGATTTGCGCGGGCTGCTCGCGGCAGCGACGGCGGCATCTTGCATGGCGATCGGGCGATCGGCTCCGCGCCAAATTTTAGAGGCAACGTAAATTAAATAAGCGCCGCCTGCCATCTTCAGGCCGATATACAGCCATTCAACGGCCTGCAATAGCGTATAAAGCCCGGCTAACGCAATGCTGCCGAAAAAGATGCCGCCGGCGCCCATGCCGAGCGCGGTGGCGAGGCCATCCCTACGAGAAAGCCCAATTGCATTGCGTGCGACGAGAACGAAGCTTGGCCCGGGAATCATGGCGCCAAGCCAAAGCGAAGCCAGAATGGCGAGAATCGCTGCGGATGCGGTCATTGGAATCTCCTTAGGGTTAGGCGGAGATTGTAGCCCCCAAGCACGCTACCCGCGCAACAAGCCAACGCAAAGCGCGATTCCGCACGCGTATGTACCGACCCCGCCGACAAACCGCGCCGGGTTCGGCTTCGCCATCGAGGGCCACGCGATCAATCCGAGCACGATCAAGCAGCGCGAAACGGTGGCGCCGACGATCAAAATCAGCGTCGACTGAGAGGGCTGGTGTGCGCCGTAATAGAGAAACAGCAATGCGAAAAACGGCACATATTCGGCCGTATTGCCGTGCGCACGCACGAGTTTGTTGAGCCGGTTCGTAGGATCCGTTAGGCAACCCGATACGGTATGCGTCTGAAAACGTGTACCCGATACCGCCATCCCGAGCCCGAACAACAATAGGCCAAGAATCGCCACGCAAACGAGTGCGATCGTATTCATTGATCCCCCTTGGGGCGCGCGGCGTTCGCCCTTACCTCGGGCTCAGCCCACGCGGATAGTACGCTTTAGAAGGCCCAAAGGATCGCATATCGATTCACCTGCGTCGATAGTCGTCGTGCTCGGAAAAGCGCGTGCCCCCGATCTCGCTCTCCAACTGCGATGGCGCGCGATGGAGAACATTCACGGTGGATCCGGCAGACAGGCCAGACGAATGCGCACCGGTTGCAAGCACTGAACCGCGCGGCGTCGATTCGTCGGTTCGCGTTCCCACCCGCACAGCAGGGGTCGCCGGTTCGTCGATGTGAATCTCTTCGTGGACCGGCCCGGAATGCTGAGGCGTTTGCGCGGCGCGAAACGCCGTGACCGGCGATTCCGTCAGCTCGAACGCGCTGCGATCGCCGCCTTGCGCTTCCAGATCCTCCACTTCTGCGGTACCGGGACTTTTCTTCGCGAACATCCCGGCGAATCCGGCGTATAGCGTGCCGAGAATCAACGCGGTCAACAGGTTGCCGTAGTTGTTTTCCTCGGCGGGGCTCAAGTACGGCGTCTTGATACCGAAGTTCGTCCCGGCCATCACGACGATGCTGAACAGCGCCGCGCGAGCGGGATAGGTGCCGAGCAGCATGTTCGCCACTTCTTTCCCCGTGGGCACTTGCAGCGAAAGGCGATTGCGATAGTGCTGATTCACGCGGCTCAAGCCGCCGCCAAGCTTGGCTAATGCGTTGCCCGGCGTTTCATCCATGCCTTCTTTGAACAGATGCGACAACGTCAGGTTGATGTCGTCCATCAGCTCGCCGGCCCCGTTGAACACACCGCGCATCCCATCGGCATGCATCGACGTGCCGGGCGCCGCGTACGACATCGCCGAGCCCACGCCCATTTCGACGCCGGCATAGGCCGTGCCGGAGACGATCGTCGGCTTCAGTTGGATGTCCTTCATCTGGCCAGGCGTACGAATGAACAGTTGCGACGAGTCACGCCCGAGGCAATAGGCAAGGCCGAAGGCCGCCAATGCCGGGCCCGCCTCGGCCAAGTTGCCGAGCGCCGCCGTCACGGCCAGCGAAGTGGCGCCCGCAAGCACAAGCGCGCTGCGGCCAACCGACGACCAAGTCGTCGCCGTCCCGTCACGGTAATCTTTCACGCCGCCGGCGGTCAGCAAGACGATCGGCGGCAGCGTCGCCACGAGGCCGGCCGTGACCGCGCGCATCTCGGGGGTAAAGCCTTTGTCGTCGTTCATGCCGTTCGAAGCGAGCTGCCGTGCCCACGTCATCAGCATCACGCAGAAAGCGCCCTTGGCCGCCATGTGCGTGAACGACGTCAACTTCATCGCGGTCGGGTTTTCGAAGTTGTTATTGGCGAAGTCGAGCAGGAACCGAGCGAACGCGCTTTGCTGTTCGCGCGGCGTTTTCAGTTGCCAGTTCGCAAACAAGCCGGCGTTGCCCCCCGCCTCGATCACTGCGCGCAATTCGGCGTTGTGCGCGAAGTTGCCTTTCAGCAAATTCTCCGTGGCGTTCGCTATCTGCGACGCTTCCGGTGGAAGCTGCTGCAACACCTGCACGGCCACCGAATCGGCTTGCGTGCGAATCGATTCATGCTCGATCACGGGCGCATTGTTCGACGAATGGGTGCTGCCGATGCTGCTCGTGCCGCGGCGCTGCGTGGTGACGGCCACGGACTGATCGCTGCGCTGACTACGCACGGAAGGCGGCAGCGCTTGCGTCGAGCGAATGGATTCCTGCGAGCTTGCGGAGGACAATCGCGGCGAGCGCGGCGCCAATCCTTCTAACGACGACGAGCGCGACATCGTCGTCGACTGGCGCGCGTGATCCTGGGCCGGCTGTAGGTTCTGCGGGGCGTGTTCGTGAGCCGAGGCATCGGCGTTCTCGGCGTTGTCTACCGGAATGGTGCTCATGGGCATCCCTCGATGAGGTGCGGATCATGTCAGCGAAAAGGTGCAGCTGACTATAGGCACGCAAAATCGAGAAACCCTGAGCGGCGCGATGCGTCGGACCAAAAACCGAAGCCGGGTGCAGGCAAACCCTTACGCTACGGCGCGCGCCGCATTCCTGCCGCGCAACCATTCGAGCGCGAGCAGCAATGTCGTCGAAAAGATGATGAGGATTGTCGCCAGCGCGGCGATCGTCGGCGTGATGTTCTCGCGAATACCGGTGAACATTTGCCGCGGCAACGTCGTTTGATCCGCACCCGCCAGGAACAGCGTGACCACGACTTCATCGAACGATGTCGCAAACGCAAACAAAGCACCCGAAATCACGCCCGGCGCAATGACGGGCAACGTGATTCGAAAGAAGGTGCGCGTCGGATTCGCTCCAAGCGAGAGGCTTGCACGCACCAGGTTTCCGTCGAAGCCCTGCAACGTAGCGCCCACCGTCGTGACGACAAACGGCACGCCGAGCGCGGCATGCGCCATGATCAGCCCGATGTAGGTATTGGCGAGCCCGAGCGGCGCGAAGAAGAGATACATGCCCACGCCCACTACGATCACGGGCACGATCATCGGCGAAATCAATACGGCCATGAGGATCGCCTTGCCGCGGAAGTTCGCCTTCGCCAAGCCGAGCGCCGCCAAGGTGCCGAGCACCGTGGCCAGCACCGTGGCGGAGGGCGCGACGATAAAGCTGTTTTTAGCGGCCAAACGCCACTCGTCGGACATGACGAGGTTGTGATACCAACGCAACGACCAGCCCGGGATCGGATAGACGAGAAACGTGCTCGACGAAAAGGAGAGCGGCACGATCGCGAGGACAGGCAGGATCAAGTACAGCAGCGTCAGCACGGCCAAGCCGCGCAGCAAGAAGTACCACGCGCGCTCGACGAGCGACGTATGCGGGGCGAACAAAGGTTTCGAAAGTTTCATCGTCGTCTCCGGCTCGCGGCGTTATAGGCTGGGCGACGCTTTCGTGAAGCGTCCGTACACGGCGTACAGCACGAGCGTCGCCGCCAGCAAGAGGCCGCCGAGCGCGCAAGCCATGCCCCAATTGATCGTCACGTTCGTGAAGTAGGCGACGTAGTAGCTGACCATCTGATCGTTCGGGCCGCCCAGCAAAGCCGGCGTGATGTAGTAGCCGATCGCGAGGATGAACACGAGCAACGCGCCCGCGCCGATGCCCGGGTAAGTTTGCGGCACGTACACCCGCCAAAACGCCGCGAAAGGATGACTGCCGAGCGAAACGGCCGCGCGTTGATACGTGCGCGGAATCGACTTCATCACGCTGTAGAGCGGCAAGATCATGAACGGCAGCAGAATGTGCGTCATCGAGATATAGACGCCCACGCGATTGAACAGCAGCTCGAGCGGCGCGTGAATCAAGCCGAGCTCGCGCAATCCGTGATTGACGAGCCCTTCGGTCTGCAGAATCACGATCCAGGCGGCGACGCGCACGAGAATCGACGTCCAGAACGGAATCAGCACGAGAATCATCGCCAGGTTCGCGCGGCGCTCGCTCAGCGTCGAAATCCAGTAGGCGAGCGGGTAGCCGAGCAGCAGCGCCGCGAGCGTGACCACCGCGCCGATCACGAAGGTGCGCCCGAATACGCTCAAATAGATGCGCTGATCGGGATCGGTCCGCTCGATATGGCCGAACGCGTCTTGCCGATGGTCGAGCGAGGCCAGCAGATAAAACGAGGAGTAGTGCGAGCCGTTCTTGGCGATCGCGCGCCAGTAGCGCGCTTCGCCCCAACGCGGATCGAGATCGACCAACTTCGCTCGCACTTGCTCGGGCGTCAAGGCGAGCGGATGGCCGGCGTCGTCGGCGAACGGCAGCGCGCGCGCCGTCTTCGCGACGAGCGAGCGATAGCCCGGTATTTCCACGTTGAGCCGGCGCGCCAAGCTGCCCATGACTTCGCCGTCCTGGGCCGCGGCCAAATCGGTCGCGAGCGCGGCATAGGCCGCCACCGGCGGCTCGCTCTTGCGATCCCATCCATGCAGTTGGACGACTGTCTTCGGCAGCGCCGTCGCTACCTCGGGGTTCTGCACCGCGCGGGTCAGCAGCGCCGCGATCGGCACCACAAAAATCAGCAGCAGGAAGATCGCCAGCGGTGCGATCAAGAGCAACGCCGTCGCTCGTTTGCGCGCCTGTGCGGCCCTCAATTCCCGCTTCAACGTCGCCGTCGATGCGCTATTGGGCTCGCTCGGAATCGTCATCGTTTGCACGCTCATCTCCTGCCTTGCGTCTTGCTTTGTGCTTTTACTTCTCGCTTGCGTCCGTCGCGCGGGCCGAGGCTACTCGATCCGCGCGACGTTCTGTTGCTTACTTCGACGCCCAGGAGGCGAAGCGCTGCTCGAGTTCGTCACCGTAGTCGGTCCAGAATGCGGCGTCTTGCAGCACCGCACTCTTGCCGTTAGCCGGCGAATTCGGCAGATTCGCGAGCGTCTTGGCGTCGAGCGATTTGATCGCATCGCGATTCGCCGGGCCGTAAGCGATGTGCTGCGCATAGGCCTGTTGCGGCTTCGACGAAATCGAGTAGGCGATGAACTGCTCGGCCAGCGCCTTGTTCGGCGAGCCCTTCGGGATGACCCAGTAATCGAGATCGTAGATGCTGCCGTTCCACACCACCTTGAGGTTCTTACCCTCGCGCTGCGCGGCGTCGATCCGGCCGTTGAACGCCGACGACATCACGACATCGCCCGCCACGAGGAACTGCGGCGGCTGCGCGCCCGCTTCCCACCATTGGATGTTCGGCTTCAGTTCGTCGAGCTTCTTGAACGCGCGATCTTGGCCTGCCTTCGTGGCCAGCACCTTGTAGACGTCCTTCGGCGCCACGCCATCCGCCATCAGCGCGAATTCGAGGTTGCCGCGCGCGCCCTTGCGCAACGCGCGCTTGCCCGGGAATTTCTTGACGTCCCAGAAATCGGCCCAGCCCGTCGGCGCCGTCTTCAGCTTATCGGCGTTGTAGGCGATCGCCGTCGACCACACGAAGAAGCCCACCCCGCAAGCGCTCGGCGATTCGGGAATCAGTTCCGATTTCTTCGCGATCTTCGACCAATCGAGCTTCTCGTAGAGACCTTCGTCGCAGCCACGCCCGAGATCGCCCGATTCGACTTCGACCACGTCCCAGTTGACGTGCTTGGCTTCCACCATCGCTTTGATCTTGGCCGTTTCGCCGTTGTACTCCACGGCCGTCACCTTGTTGCCCGTCTTTTGCTCGAACGGTTGGTAATAGGCGACTTTCTGCGCATCGGCGTTCGCGCCGCCGAAGTTGACCACCGTCAGCTCGGCGGCGCTGGCGGCGGCCGCCGCGCACATCGTCGCCGCACAGGCCACAGCCAGCGTGGTAAGGGTGCGGCGCGTCATGATGCTTTTCGTCTTCATCTAGGTTCTCCTCTGCGTGGCTACGTGGACTTGCGTTCGTGAATGCGTCCGCCGGACCCGCGGACAAGGCGATGCTCTCTTTCTCTTTTGTCTGTTCTTTCTTTGGCGCGGACCGTCGACCTAGGCGAAGACGCGCAGATGCTCGGGTGCGAACTCGAGCGCCACATGGGCGCCAGGGGCGTAGCTATCGAGCGCTTCCGTCCCGAGCGGAACCTTGACGAAGCATTCGTCCTGCTCGCGCACCGCGCAGCGCATCCGGACGTGATCGCCGTAATAGATCAGGCCACGCACTTCGCTCGCGAGCGCGTTGCCGCCTTCGCGCGCCCCGCCGTGGGAAGCCAGACGTAGGCGTTCGGGCCGGATGCAGCCGATGGCCGGCGCGCCCGCCCTCGCGTTCGCCACGTTGCGGCCCACGACATGGGTACCATCGCGCAGGCGCACCCGGCAAAACTCGCCGTCGACATCCGAGATCGTGCCTTGCAAGCGGTTGCTGTCGCCGATGAAATTCGCCACGAACTCGTTGCACGGGCTTTCATAGAGGCGATCGACGGTATCGAGCTGCTGCACGATCCCCTTATCGAATACGGCGACGCGATCGGACATCGTCAGCGCCTCGCCCTGATCGTGCGTGACGTAGACGAAGGTCAAGCCGAGCTTGTCGTGCAACGCTTTCAGTTCGTACTGCATGTGCTCGCGCAACTGCTTATCGAGCGCGCCCAGCGGTTCGTCCATCAGCACGAGCCGCGGCTGGAACACGAGCGCCCGCGCAAGCGCGATCCGTTGCTGTTGGCCGCCGGAGAGCTGCGCCGGATAACGCTTCGCGAAGCTTTCCATGCGCACCATCTTGAGCGCTTCGGCGACGCGATCCGCACGCTCGGCGGCGTCCATCTTGCGTACGGTCAACGGATAGGCGACGTTTTGCTCGACCGTGAGGTGCGGGAATAGCGCGTAGTTCTGAAACACCATGCCGATGTTGCGCTTGTGCGGCGGCACGGTGTTGAGCAACTGCCCGTCGAGGCGAATTTCGCCGCCGGTCGGAAATTCGAAGCCGGCCAACATCATGAGGCAGGTCGTCTTGCCCGAGCCGGACGGCCCGAGCAGCGTCAGGAACTCCCCCTGGTAGATGTCGAGGTCGAGCGACTTCACGACGAGGGATTCGCCGTCGTACGTCTTGCGTACGCCGCGAAAGCTTACGATCACCTGATCCGTTTTCATCGTCTCCTCACTCCTATCAAGCGCCGATGGGGCCGCCGGTTGATTCGCCAGTTGATTCGCCGATTGGCTCGCCGATTGGCTCGCCGATTGGCTCCATCGACACGCGATCATCGCATTTCCTTTGCGATCCAATATAATCGGTTACGGTTCTACGTAACGGAACCATTTCATTATTCCGAAGGGAACCACTTTGGATACGATCATTCTGTCGGACTGGCTCGGCGCCCGGCTCGAGCGCGCTGCGGCGGAGCCGATGTACCGCCAAGTGCTGCGCCTCGTGCAGCATGCGATCCTGACGGGGCAACTGGCCCCCGGCACCAAGCTGCCTAGCTCCCGAACGCTGGCGGAAGATCTCGACATCGCGCGCAACACCGTGCTGCGCGTGTATGACCAATTGACGGCTGAAGGCTATGTGCTGTCGAGCACCGGCAGCGGCACTTACGTGGCGGATACGCGGCCCGATGCGGCTGCGGTCCGCCCGCGCGCGGTGGCGCGAGCGAGCGAACCGGCTCCGATGCGGGAGAATCGCGCACATGAAAGCTTGTCCCTGCGCGGGCGGCGTTTGATCGGCCGAGCGGGCGTGGCGCCCAAGCAATGGGGCGCGTTTATGCCCGGCGTGCCCGATGTGACCGAATTTCCCGCACGCACCTGGAGCCGCCTGCAGGCGCGGCTCTGGAAGGAAGCGAACCCCGATCTCCTGACGTACGCGCCCGGCAGCGGCTACCGTCCGCTGCGCCGCGCGTTGTCCGATTATCTGCGCGTGGCGCGCTCGGTCAAATGTTCGCCCGATCAAATCATCATCACTACGGGTATTCATCAATCGATGGATCTCGCAGTCAAGTTGCTCACCGATGTCGGCGATCGCGCGTGGGTCGAGGAGCCTTGCTATTGGGGGGCCCGCAGCGTCCTGCAAACGGCCGGGCTCGAACTCGAACCGATTCCCGTCGATAGCGAAGGCTTGAACCCGCTCGATCTCACCCATGCCGCCACGCACGCGCCCCCGCGCCTCGCGGTGGTGACACCCTCGCATCAGTATCCGCTCGGCATGGTGATGAGTCTCGCGCGGCGACGCACACTCTTGGAGTATGCGCGGCTTCATGGCGTCTGGATCGTGGAAGACGACTATGACAGCGAGTTCCGCTACGGCAGCCGTCCGATCGCGTCGCTGCAAGGGCTCGACGAGGCCGGACGCGTGATTTACGTGGGCAGCCTCGGCAAGATTTTGTATCCGGGGCTTCGAATCGGCTACATGGTCGCGCCCGAGCATCTCGTCGACACGTTCCGCACGGGCGTGGCCGAGTTGTACCGCGAGGGGCAGTTGATCCACCAAGCGGTGCTGGCGGAATTCATCTTGGGCGGCTACCTGACCTCGCACGTGCGGCGCATGCGCACGCTCTATGGCGAGCGGCGCGAAATGCTGATCGATGCGATCACCTCGCGCTTCGGCGATACGCTGTCCGTCATGGGCGATGAAGCCGGCTTGCACCTGGTGCTCGGCCTGCCGGACGCCGTGGACGATCGCGCGATCACGGCCGCCGCCTTCGATGCCGGCGTGATCGTGCGGCCGCTCGCAACCTACTACAGCCGCGAAGAAGTGGCTCGCCGAGGGCTGTTGCTCGGCTACGCCTGCGTGCCGAACGATGGGATCGCCCCGGCTTTCGATACGTTGGCGCGCGTGATCGAGAGGCACCTGAACGCCAGTGAGGCGCAGGTCGCTTGAGCGTGAGCTGAGCGCATCCGCCGCAGGTCGCCGATTTCCTACGCCGCTCGCATCGGGTGGCGATGGGCTTGCCCCCTACTCGCCGCCGACTTCGTTCGTAGTTGGGATCCTCGCAGTTGTCAGCGGTTGCCATTGGCTTGATTCGTAATCTCAATCGGCCATGAATCGATTCCAGATCGTTCCCCTTCCTTACGTTTCGTAGCCACCTCCATCTAACATTTACTATTTTTCCCAATAATGCCATTCGTAGTTTATTAATTACGCGAACTGGTCAAACTACGAATTACATCCTAATAGCACGAGTGTGCCGCAGATTTTCTTCGAAATCATTTTTTTCACTCTTGCAAATCTCAGAACCTCATCTACAATCCGCTACCACTTCATCGCAACACGAATATGAGCGAAATAAATTCAAGCGATCTCTTAACCGTGCATTCGCTGTCATTTATTCGAATGCTTTTGCGAATCCTAGAAATGCACACTTAGTACGTGCATCGTAATACTGCCGTGCGCACGGTAGATAAAGCCGCCATGAAAGTGGCGTTCCAAAACTGCTCTTAGGAGAAAGCCATGAGCGTCAAGAAAATTACCACGAAGACCGTGGTGTTCAAGTACTTCTAAGTAGTCGATCGGCGGTTGGGGCGTTTTTCCCCAACCGCTTTTTCTTGGAGATGCGATAAATGCTAGAAGAAATAAAGTACGTCCCGTACAAGCAAACCGCTTTCGCCGCCACCGACACGGGAATCAACGTATCGTCCCCCTGGCTTTCGCTCGATGTCGACGTCGACGACGAACAGAGAGCCAGCGTTAGGCGAGTGCTCGATCGCATCGCCGCCGGCGGCGAATTGGCCTCCGACCTCGACATCCAGAATTTCCTGACTTTCTTCGCCGACTACCCCGTGCTGCACGCCATGCCGCGCGCGTGGGGAGCGAACGCTGCCGTCACCTATTCCAGCGATGCGCCGGATTTGCTGGATTCGGCCGGCCCACGGCAATTTCTCGAGCTGCTTAACCCGTTCGCCGATATCGACATCGAAGAATCGTTCCCCTATTTCCCCGAAAAATGGGAATGGGATATCGACGCAATCGCCGCCGAATCGCGGATCGAAGGCGCCGATGAACTGTATGACCCGGTGTCCGCCTATACGGCGATCCGCGTCAGACGGCTTCAATTTCAGATCGAGCAATCTAAATTCGCCCATGAATTACTGGAGCGAATCGAAGCGCTGCGCGATCACGACGAGCCGCGATTCTTTCAGCTACTGGCCATCGTTCTGTCGCAGCAGTTCTACGTGACGCGCGAATGTTGCTCCTGCCTGAATCCCGCGATCGAGAACCTGTCGTTGATCAGCGATCAGATCCGCGCCTACCGGGACGAGGAAGTCCATCACGATCGCTTGATCCTCGCGAGCATTCGTGAGCTGACCGATCAGCCCGAATCGGAATTCACGTTCACGGCCGATACGAAGCTGGGCATCGAAGTGATCAAATATGCGGCGAGAACCTGCGCGTTAGGGTTTTCAGCGTTGGTTTCGATCATGGAAGGGACCGTCTACCCGGCCAGCGATCCCGTCGGCGATATCTTGGTGAGATCGTCCAAGCCGTCCGCCCACATCGGCGTGGAAGCCCACTTCCAAATCAACCGGCGTGGCAACCACACGGCGATTCCTGAAACGTTCGTGAAGGCGCTGCCGCCCGTCACGAAGCGGACCGTCGCCATCGCGGCGCGGCTGGCCGAGGTGGCGATTCGATTGGACAGCGGGCTCTCGCAAGCGGTGTTGAAGTATCTTTGACGCTTCGTTGACGGCTCGTTGACGGCTCGTTGACGGCCTGTCGACGGTATGCCGATGCGGCCGGTCAGCATAGCTTATTGTCCGGCCCCGCGATCGAGCGACGCCGCGCGCAATCGATCGGCCGAATTCGCGAATGTGCGCTCGCGCAGTTGCGCCAGCTGCGCGTCCCGCTCGGTCGCGGGCAAGCCCATGGCGTCGATGCGTGCGCGTTGCGACGCGTAATCCGCGTATTTCGCGCGCCAGGCCACGTCGCTCTGCTGCATCTGAATGATTCGCTCCGCCGCTTGCGGCCCGAGCGTTTGCGTCGCCTGCGCCCGCAATTGGTCGAACGGCAGGCCCTGCCGTTCGAGTTTGGCTACGGCGTCGACACTTTCACGCGCATGCTTGGCGCGATCGATGGCGCTGCGTTCGGCAAGGGGTAGGCTTTCGTCGAGCGCCTGAAGGCGAGCGGCCTTTTGGTCCGCCTTCAACGTCGGATCGCGCAGGATGCGAAGGCGCTCGATCATGTTGTGCGCTCGCCGCCAATCGGCGCCGAAAAACGCTTCGTTCCAGTCGGCGCCGAGCGTTCGGCTCGCCACCGATGCACGCTCGTCCAGCGAAGCCTGCATCGCGTCGAGTTCCCCTTCGCTTTGGGAGCTCGCGTCACCCGTAGCGGGTGGCGTGGCAAGCGGCGCGAGGCGGGCAAGCGTCGCGCGGTATGACTGATACCGCTGCCAGACATCGAGCGCTTCCGGCTGCGCCGCCGTTCCGTCGAGTTGCGCCGCGATTTGCCGACGCACGAGCGTATCCAACGCGCTCGCAGGCATCTCGTTTTGAGCCGTCAGGAAGTAGTCGAAGAAGTCGCGCACGCCACGGGCTTTGCGCAGTTTCCCGTGCGCGTCGAGCGGCAGCCGCGGCGGCGTCGTTCCGGCGAGCGAAACTGGCAGCGGCGTGGCGGACGCGGTCGCAGCCACAGGCGACCCCGACTGCGCCGCTCGCATCGGCAACACGGCAGGCGCGCTTGCGGCGTTCTGCGCGCCCGCCCGCGGCGCCCCGGCCGGCGCATTGAAATACCAGACCGCAGCGGCAGCGGCCACGCCTACCACGGCGAACGAACCCGGCTTCCACGCGGTCCTCTTTGCATCGGCAGGGCGCATCATCGTTACAGCCCCTGTAGTTTCAAACGATTGGCATGGGTACGGATGACCGCCACCGGATCCTCGGCGTTTTGTCCGAGCACGCCCAGCACTTGATTGATTTCGTCGACGTGATTCCAGTGATAGCTCGTACTCAGCACCTGCCCGAACAATGAGCTGCAGACCGAAACGAGCCCATCGTTCGGGCCTGAATTGCGATTGACCATGATCGTGCCCGAGCCTCGCAGCGTCAGAGTGGACGGATCGGTGACGTTGGCCCAGTCGAGCGCCCCCGACACGCTCGTATCGGTCGCGCCGCGCAGGCCAAGCGCGGACCACGTGGGCTGGATAGCGCTGCCGGCCCACGAATACAGCAAGTGCGTATTGCCGTCGACCGTTTCCGTCGGCGCCCCCGTTTGGCACGAGCCCGGCGCTCCAAGGCCCGCGCTTGGCACCGCCTCGTTGAACTGCGCCGCCCCCGCGCTCGTGAGCGCGGTCAACGCCGCGATCGCATCCTGGTTCGTGTTGAAATTGCTGCTGAACAGCGTGCCGAGCAGATTGGCGAATTTGCCGATCAACGGCTCGGCCAAGCCCGTCGGATCTTTCGCGAGCACACCGGCGACGTAATCGGCGAATTCCGAGCCGCGGTGCGGCGTGCCGATCGTCGTGACCGACGCCACCAGTTCGGGCGCCACGGCCGCGACATATCGAACGCTCAACCCGCCTTGGCTGTGGCCGATCAGGTTGACCTTCTGCGCGCCCGTCGCCGCCAGCACTTGCTTGACGTACGCGAGCAATTGCTCGCCGCGTCCGTCCGGGCCCAGATCGCTTTGGAAGCCGGAAAGATTGGCCACGTAGACATTAGCGCCATGCGATTCGAGATCGGATGCAATGCCGTACCAGTAGTCGATCACGTTCGCGTAGCGATCGGTGCCCGAGAGGCCATGCACGAGCACGATCGGGTATTGGGTCGCGGCGTAATCGTCTGACGATGGGGCCGTATCGGCGAACGCGACGCCCGGTTCGGCGAGCGAAAGCAATGCCGCCGTTCCCGCGACGCCGGCAAATGAAGCGCTACCCACTGCCAACGCCGTCAAGCTGCTCAACATCTTCTTTTTTAAAGATCCAGTCATACCGTTTTCTCCAATTTTCGTTTCGTCGAATTGCGATCGCAATTCATACGGTGTTTTAAACGGCACTGCCCGGGAACCGCTTGGCGGGGCCCAAGGCAGCGCATTGGAGTGAAGCAGCAAACGGCGTTTTGCGTAAGGGAATTTCTCTGATTAGAAACGTATCCCTAATCGGATTAAGACTTTACGTATGATTAATTTTCAAATGCATTACGAAAAATCTGATTAACATGGAACGACGATTTTATCCATCGATTAAGAACTCGCATAACGGTTGAGCTACCAATTCGCTTAGGGTTTGTGCCGAACAATCGGCGCGTGATTCCGGCATGCCATGGCTGCGCGCAACGGCTGGCAGCGCTCGCGCGATGTCCCGCGCCGGGGAACGATCGAAGAAAAAGGCCGGCGCAGTTCATCGCGCCGGCCTTCGAGCGTCAATGCTTCTTGCTTGCGCCGCTTAGGCTTCAGCGGCGGTGGCCCTCGCCCTCTGCGGCTCGTCGGCCAGCAGGCCCTTGGTGAGTTCGAGCGCCTGACGCTCGAACAGGCGCCGATACAACCCGCGATCGAGCCGGATCAACGCATCGTGGCTTCCTTCCTCGACGATCCGGCCCTTGTCGAGCACGAGTAGACGATCGAGCGAGCGCACCGTAGAGAGCCGGTGCGCGACGACGAGCGTGGTCCGCCCCACCATGAGCCGCTCCATCGCTTGCTGAATCAACGCCTCGCTCTCGCTGTCGAGGCTCGATGTGGCTTCATCGAAGATCAGCACCGGCGCATCCGCTAGAAAAGCGCGCGCAATCGCGACGCGTTGCCGCTCCCCACCCGACAACTTGACGCCGCGCTCGCCGACGAGCGTGTCATAGCCATGCGGCAGCCCGGCGATAAACTCGTCCGCATTGGCGAGCTGCGCGGCACGCATGATTTCCGCGCGCGAGGCGCTGGGCCGCGCGTAGGCGATGTTCTCCGCCAGCGAGCGGTGAAACAGCAGCGGCTCCTGCTGGACGATCGCGATTTGAGCACGCAGTGAGGCCTGCTTCACCGAGGCGATATCCTGCCCGTCGATCGTGATCCTGCCGTCGTTAATGTCGTAAAGACGTTGGATCAGCTTGATGAACGTCGTCTTGCCCGAGCCTGAATGGCCGATCAGCCCCACGCGCTCACCGGGGGCGATGCGCACCGAGAAATCCGAATACAGCGGCGTGGCGTGGGCATCGTAGCGAAACGTCACATGCTCGAAGCGAATCTCGCCGCGCTCGACCGTCAATTCGCCGGCGCCCGGTTGATCGTCGATGCCGAGCGGCTGGTGGGTCAGCTGAGCCAGCTCTTCCATATCGTTGACCGAGCGCTGCAGTTGCCGCACCAGCATGCCGACATCGCGCAAATAGCCCTGCAAGACGAGAAACATCGTCAACGCGAACGCGATATCGCCCACTCCGGCTCGACCCTCAAGCCAGAGCATCATGCCGACGCCGAGCATGGCCGCCTGCATCGCGGCGAGCATCACATTCTGCAAACTGCCGTTGAAGGTCCCACGCAGCCAAGCGCGGCGCGTGCGATGACGCCATTTGTCGATCACGCGCGAGAGCCGCTGCTCCTCGCGCGTTTCGGCGCCGAACGCCTTGACGACGGCGTTGCAGGTGACCGCATCGGCCAACGCGCCGCCCATGCGCGTATCCCACGCATTGCCCAGGCGCGCCGCGGGCGCGACGAAGCTGAGCGTGAGCGCGACCGTCACAGCGATATAGAGCAATGCACCCGCGCCGACAACGGCGCCCATGATGGGCCATCGCACGCCGAGCAGAACGGTGGAGCCCACGAGCATGACGAAGGACGGAAACAACCCGAGCAGCACCGTATCGTTGAGCATATCGAGCGCCCACATGCCGCGTGTGATTTTGCGCACGGTCGAACCGGCGAAGCTGTTCGCATGCCAATCGGTGGACAAGCGCTGCACGCGATAAAAGGCGTCGCCGGCGATGTCGCTCATCATGCGCAAGGTGAGCACGGTGATGCTGTAGTACGTGAAGTACCGCAGCGCGGCGCCGGCCACCGCCAGCGCGATAAGCGAGGCAAACGGCTCCAGCACGGCGTGCAACGCGCCAGCCTTAGCGTGGCCCGCGCTCGCCAAGGCATCGACGAGATGGCCTGCGAACCACGGCGTCAGGATGTCGGCGAAGCCCGTCAATAGTGCGACGAAGACGATCGCGGCAATGCGGATGCGTTGCCGGATCCAATGCGTGAAGGCGAAGCTGAAAACGTCCTTGAACGTCTGCCCGCCAAGATCGATTTTTTTGTGAATCATAGGCGCTCCGCCCGGGGTATGACGCGCCCGGGACCCTGGAAATAGAGTAAAAAATGCTACGCGGAGCCGATCGAAACGATCGATGCCAACGCGCGCCGCTTACTGCGGCGCAAAGACTTGGAAAATGCGAGAGCCGGTTTTCGCGCCGGGAAACCCCGGTGGAACGCGGCGAGAAAGATCGACGCCAACAGCGACGTCAGCGTCGCATGTCGCGAGAGCGAGGTCGTGCCACGTTCGGGGCGGCTGCAAGCGTAGTGATCGACATCGAACGCCTCCCTTAGTGGTTGAGTGAAAAGTGGGCTACCAGTGTAGCAGCATCTCGAAATGTTCGTTGAATGCTAATTCGGACACAGGGGATATCAAGCGCGCCGTGCTGAACGAAGGGATGCGGGGGACCAACCTGCGCGCTACTTCGCGACGCTGTTTTCCTTGATATACATCATGGCCGTTACCGTTCCTCCCATGCCGCCGAGCGCGTTCTGAACGATGTATTCGTGCTTCATCGTCGCAAACGATAGCCGCACGCTTTCATGGCAAATCGCCCCGGTGGCAAGCGGAGCGACATGCGTAATCACTACGTCGCTCATTGTGATTCGCGAGAATTCCGATGTTTGAAGATCTTTTCGACAAGAACTCGAGCACTGACCCAACAGCAAACAGGAGACCGAACGAAGCAAAACTGAGCGGGAACTGCCAAATGGAGTCGAAAGTGCCGAGCGTTGCCGTATGCCATGGCGCACTGGGCTTGTATCGAACCGGTATTTGCTCCCCGAGCTCCAGGCCCCAAAATGAATGTCCATAAAATGGCGTTCGCTCTCCTTCTTTTGTTACGAACTCGATCCGAGGATGATGCCCACCGTGATCAAGCGCCACGACACGCCCATCAACAACCACAGAGGACGCAATGAAGTCTCGCGTGTCCGATGCGAGCGCGGCCGAAAAGATCAAACAACACACACCAGCGACGACAAAAATAATCACCTTGCAATACCGCATCAGTACTTCATCAGACATTGGCATAGTGGTGTGTTAATTTACGCGCATCGAGAATCTGCAACACCGTCCCCATCGCCGCCGCGATAGTCATCAAGGCAACAAAAACAAACGATCCCCAAAGAGAGTCGAAGCCGTCAATCGTTGCCGTATGCCATGGCGCGCTGGGCTCGTATCGAACGGGTATTTTCTCCCCGAGATCTAGCCCCAAGAATGAATGCCCATAAAATGATGTTCGCTCGCCTTCTTTTGTTACGAACTCGATGCGCGGATGGTGCCCACCGCGATCAAGCGCCACGACACGCCCTGATACAACCACAGAGGACGCAATAAAGTCCCGCCTATCCGATGCAAGTTGGATCGAAACGATCGAGAAAAGTACGCCGGCAGCGAAAAAGAATGCCGCCTTGCAATATCGCATCAGCGTTTCGTCGGTCATGGGCATGGCGTGGGGGAATTCAATGCGTGATCGGCTCGCAGCCTACCAGCAAGGGGCGTCGCACAAGCAAAGGGAGGTGGTTTTCAGACGAAGTAACGCTGATTAGCAGTGCCAATGGCAATCCCGCGCTCGGGAACGAGCGCTCGCCGGAGCGCGCCCGGCAGCGCGGCAAACGAGAGGAAACGGGAGGAGAGGCACTGACAACGCGAAAGCTCTCGTCTCTCGCATCCCAATCAGCCATAAACGACACGCGCAGCGCTCGCACCACGCGGCCAGGCGCACCACGGCGCCATTAGCCATTCCGACGCGCTGTTCAAGCCGCCGGCATCAAATCCACCCGCGTCGAGGGGCCGTTGTCCTTCATGCCCTCCGTGCCGAAATGCGGCTCGGCGATCTTCAGCCGGCTCTCGTCGATCTTCTGGCTTAGATACTGCCGCACGTTTTGGGCGCGCTGATTCGCCAGAGCATGCAAGCTCGTATCGTCGACGGTCGCGTGGTAAGCCAACGCCCGTTTCATATCTTCGTCGGGCACCGACTTCGTCAAACCGATGAAGTTGCGCGGCTTTTTGAAATCGGCGTCGTCGTACGCTTGCTTCAAGTAATGGGTGTACTCGTCGGGCGTCAAGGTCACCGTCGACGGATCGACCGGCTGGCCGCCGCGCGACGTCGCTTTCGCTTTCTCCTTCTTGACGAGATCGTCCACGTACACGAGCCGCAGGCCTTGCATATCGACGTTCGCGTCGGCGCGCCCGCTCAATTCGAGTTTCACCTCGTGCTTCTCGGTCAGCAGCTTGGCCAGCGTGTCGAGCTTCTCGCGCGCCGAATCGCTCAGCGCCGCCGAGCCCGGCGCAAACGCGATGTACTGCAGCTGTTGCGCGCTCGCTTGCCCCTCCGAGCCGCCGCCGAATGCATTGGCCAGCAGCGAGAACGGCGCCGTAACGGCCCTTTCGATCAAATGAACGACCGCGCTCCAAATCAGGCTGCTCAAGCTGAACTGAGGATTCGACAGCGATCCCGAGACCGGAATATTCACGTCGATTTGGCCCCGCCTGTTTTTCAGCAGCGAAATGGCGAGCCGCACCGGCAAATGCGTTTCAGTGGCGTTTTCCACGTGCTCGCCGAACGTCAGTTGATCGATGAACAGGTGGTTTTCGGCCGTCAATTGATCGTTTGCCAGTTTGTAGTGCAAATCGACATTCAAACTGCCCTTCGTGATCGGATAGCCCGCATATTTCAGCGAATACGGGGTGAGGTTCTTCAGCTCGATATCGTGTGCGCTCGCCGTCAAATCGAGCGTCGGCTTCGACGCGAGCGGATTGGCCGTTCCGCGAATGGCGACCGGGCCGTTGCTGGCCAAGCTCGCACTGATGTCGACCGGCGCCGGGGTTGTGATCTCCGTGCCGAAGGTACCGATCGTACCGGTGATGTCGACCAGATCGGCCGTGTAGTTCGGCTTGACGAAATCGTCCGTGTAGTTGACGTGCCCCTGCTGCAACACCACCTGGCCGATGCGGGCATGCAGCGGCGGCGCATTCGGGTTGGGTGGGGGTGCGGTTTCGACGTGAGCGGTAGTCGTCGATGATTTCCCCTTCGCGGCCTCAGCCGGTTCCGAAGCCGCGCGTTGCTGAGCGAGCACGTCGTTCAGATTCAGCTTCCCTTGCGCATCGAGCAGCACGCGCCCGAAGAAACGCGAGAACGTGATGCGCGCGACATCGAGGTTAATACCATGCGCGTCGTAGCGCGCATTGATGCCGCCGATGCCGAGCGTGCCCCAGCCCGCAAGCGGCGCCGATGTGGTGCGATCGAGCAGGCGCACATCGACGAGCGCCGCCCCGCCCCGGTAGGAATACGACGGCGGGCCGCTCTTCGGCATCGTGGCCTTCAGCTCGCCGCGGGCGTTCAATAGCGCGGCCGCGATCTTCGCGTTGAGCCGCCCGCCGAAGTACGGTTCGAACGGCGAGAGATCGAGCCGGTTCGCCTGCACTTTCAGCGTGGCGTCGAGTGGAGACGGAACCAGATCGCCGTCGAGGTTCAGCGTGCCCTTACCGTTCAACGACGCTTCGAGTTTGACTGCCAGCGGCCGGCCCAGGTCTTCCGACACATTGCGCACATTGAGTTGGATCGGGGCGAGATGCAGCGTCGCCCCGTGCGCGGCGGCTTCGTCGGTGAGATCCACCGAGGCGTCCTTCAGCGCGAGTTCGCCGATCCGGTAGCGCCAGCCGGGCTGCGCCGCGCTCGTCGGGTTCGATTCGGCGCCGTGGGCCGGCTCCCGGCCGCGCCGTTCGTGCGCGGCGGAATGCCGCTGAGGCTGCGGCTCGCGCGGCCGGTCCGCCTTCGTCACGTGCGGCGGGTTCGCTAGCGCCATCAGACTGATGCGGCCTTCCTTATCGCGAACGCCGGTAACAGATAGCCCCGTCGCTTCGATGCGTTCGATATCGGCCGAACGCGCCGCCAGGTCGATGGCTTTGACGGCGACGCGGCCTTGCGCAATCGCGAGGGCCGGCGCCGCGCCCTTGGCGGTGTCGGGCCCGGCGATTTTCACCGACTTGAGCGTCAGCTCGCCCGCGCCGACGCGCAGTTGAGCCGCCGCGCCGGACCAGTCGGCGTCGAGGGAAAGCGATGCGCCAAGCGCTCCCTCCGTCACGCGTGCGCTAACGAGGCTGTCCAAGTAGGGCTGCGCCAACGGCAAAGCGAGGCTGTCGATCGTTAACTTGGCGTCGGCACGCTTCGCCGCGATGCCCAGCTCGCCGGCCGCGGCCAGGCTACCGCCCTGCTTCAGCGCCGTTTTCACGGCATAGCGCGCTTTGGCCGCGCCCAGCGTCGAAAAATCGTCGAGGGTCGTGGTGAGGTTCGTCAGATCGAGCGAGACGGGCCGATCAGGTACACGATCCTCGAGTGAGATCGTGCCGTCGTTCAACGCGAAATGCTTGATCGACAGATCGAGCGGAACCGCTGCCGGCACGCTAGCATCTGTTGCCGAAGACACCGCGGCCGACGATGCGGCGCTAGCAGGACTACCGCCACTGGCCGAAGACGCGGCAGCCGTATCGCGCGAGGCAGCCGCCGCCGAGCTCGCGGCGCTAGCCGATGACGGTGACGATGGCGGCTGCGCCACGCCCTCGGATGCCGAGCGAGGCGCCGCTGCAAACGCGAGTGCAATGCTCAGCTCGCCCGAGTGCTCTCGAGTCAGGCTCAGCGACGGTTGATCCAACCGGATCTCATCGAAGCGATAAACGCTTGCCAGCGGTTCGAGCCCCGCCGCCGCCACGTGCAGCGCGTGGGCCGAGAAGACCGGCGCGTGGGCCGCATCGACGATCCGAGCGTCGGTCAGATCGGCTGTGCCCGAAACCGTCAACGTCGGCTTATCGGCCGAGATCAAAAAACGCAGCTTCAAATCGCCGGCCAGCTTGCCGCTTTGCACCTCGAGCGGCAGCTTGGTCGGCACGTAAGACAGCAAACGCGGCACGTCGAGATCGTCGAACGTCAAGGTGACGTCCGATTCGCGCGATTTCGCGAACGGTTTCGTTCGCCCGTGGATCGCGATCGGGCTACCGTCGACGCGCGCGGAAAAGCGCGGATCGACAAAGATGTCGGTTTGCGACGGCAACGTCGCGATAAACGGCACGCCGAGCGAGAATTGATCGACCACGTGCTGGGCGCCAAGCAGGCGATCGTCGAAATCGATGCGCCCGTTTTCCACGGCGATGTTCGATACGGAAAACAGCGTCGGCCCCGCTTGCGGCTTCGACGGCTTCGCGAATTTGTCGGCGATGTCGCTGAAGTTGAAGCGCTGGGCGTCGTAGCGAACCACATGGACGTGCGGCGAATCGATCCGCACCTCCGTGACGATCGGCGCGAATCGCAGCAGCGTCAGCCACGAAGCGCGCACGACAAGCCGTTCGATCGCGGCGAATTCCCCCGCGCCGCCCGGCTCGCCCACGCGCACGCCGTCCGCTTCGAGCCGAAGCGTATAGGGATTGAGCGCGACATGGCGGATGGTCGTCGGACGGGCGAGCGTTTCACCGAGCTGCTTTTCGGCGATGTGCCGAATCAGCGGGGGCGCTGCGAAGAAGCCGATCAACCCGTACAGCACGACGGCGATCACCACGCCGATCGCCGTGCGCCGCGCGCCGCGCGATCGCAATGTCTCCTCGAGCCGCGGCAGCATGCCGGCCTTCCGTTCGTTCGTCATCGCACGGCTCCGTACACGCTCGCTAACCCCTTTTTTTGATTGGCTTGACTGGCTCGATTCGCTTTACACCGGCGCCCTCAACGCGCCTCGACCTTGGGCGGCGCCCAACTGCCGTCGGTCGCGCTAGGCTGCGGCGCATACAACCGCATCACGAGTTCGAACGGCCCTGGGGGCGCCGGCAGCCAGTTCGATTGATGCGCCCGCCCAGGGGATTTCGACGACACGTAGATGTCGATGGAACCATCGCGATTGCGCTGCACGCGATCATGGGAATCGACCGAAAAACGCGGCACGCGTTCCGTCGTGAGCTCGCCGTTTGGCGTGTAAGCGGTGATGGTCCAATAGGCGCGCGCAGGCGGCAGCGATTTGCGCTCGAAATGCATGACGTAGCTGCGGCCGCCGTCGAGCGGCTGGCCGGCGCCGTCGACGAGTGCGGTCGGGAAAGCTTCGTCCTGTTTGGTCGCCACGCCCGGGTGGGCATAGGTCGCATACGCCCGCAGCGCATAGTCGTCGTCGTAATGGCCCACGCCGTCGCCCAGCCAATTCCATCCGTTGCCCGACACTGCATTGGGCGGAGGCGTTTGCACACGCTTTAGGCCTTCGGCCACGCCGGCTGCAATCGCTTGCGAGGAGCCGTTGGGAAAATGAACGGCTTCGCCCGGTTTCACACCAATATCGGCCAGTACCTTAAGCGCATGGGTGTCTCCAGACGCCGGCGGATTGTCGCGCAACGCTTCGGCCAATTTGCCGAAAAAGCCGTTCGCGTCCAGTTGAGCGACGGCGACCGCGTTCGCGGCGAGACCCGTCGACGCCTCGGCGACGCTTTCGTCGGCATCCTCCGCCCTGGCCTTGGCCACGCGGCGTTCGTGCTTCGCGTGCTTGCCGCGAGCAGCGTGGCGCTGATGCTCCTCGGCGAGATACGCTGAAAGAGGCATGACGTGTACTTCGTTTTCCAGTCGACGCGCCCACGGCACCGCGCGCGCATCGAGCGCGGCGATCCGCACGCCGAGCCACAGGTTCTTGCCGGGCGCGTCCACCCGCTCGATGCCCGACGGCAACTGGCCGTCCCAGCCCGGCGGGACGAAGGCGATCGTCTGGGGCTTCGGCGCCCCCGTTCGGGCATTGGCGGTCGGGCCCGTCGACCAAACGACGTTGGTCCACATATCGAGCACGCGCGCATCGAGGAAACGCCCGCGCGTGTCGGGCACGGAAACCACCACAGGCTCTTGCGACAAATCGAGCCAGGCATTCGCCGATAGCGTGTCGACATCGGTCAGCGGCGGCAATCCTTGCGCATCGGCCGTTGCAACGGGAACGGGATGCAAGACATTGAGCACCGCGCCCGAATCCGCGCCGGCCCCCGCCAGCGCCGCGCCACGCGCAGTGGCCATCACGACGAGCGGATAGCCGAACACGTACGAATCGACGACCTCGTCCTGAGTCCATCCGCTCGAGTTCGACGGAGGAGGCGCCTTGACCGGCGCGGCGCATCCCGCGATGACGGTGGCTGCGACACATGCCAGCCAAGAACACGCCCCCGCGGGCAGCAATGATTTTCGCGTTTTTGTTGTCATTTGAATGGTCTGTTTAGGAGGCAGCCGGCGGCCCACTCCGCCTTCGCCGTTATGCCGCGCCCGACCCGGCCAGGATCTCGCGCTACGTCGATTCTCGTTCGAATCGCGAGAGCGTTGTATCGTATCCTCGCCCGCTAAGCAACTGATCTACGGAAACTCGGGGACAAAGTCGCAACACTTGCGCCAGCGGCGGCGCATTTCCTTCGTCGCCGACAGACGCAAAGGCTCATAGTCCGCCAGTCTCGCCCGTTCGAAAAGCTTCGTTACAGCCGCTTGACCTTCCCATCATAGGAAGGTCGATAGTTGATGCTATTGCGGCTATGCCCGCTCTTTGCGCCGTTTTAGCCATCATGACCGATCTTGCTTCCCCCCATCTCGCCGAAGCGCCGAGCGTTGAACTCGACATTCAAGGCATGACCTGCGCCTCTTGCGCCGCGCGCGTCGAAAAAGCGCTGGCGCGCGTGCCAGGCGTGGCCGCCGCCACCGTGAATCTGGCGACCGAACGAGCGTCCGTGGGGATGCCGGCGCCGCTGACGCCCGCTGACAGGGATCGTCTCGTCAAAGCCGTCGTCGACGCCGGCTATGAGGCGCGGCTCGTCGAAACCGAAACCCCGGCCGCGGGCGAGGGCGCCCCTACCTTGCAGCCCTCTCAGTCAAGCCAGCCGACCCGGGAGCAACGGGCGCGGCGCGAGCTGGCCGCCGTTGCGCTGGCGGCGTTGCTCAGTGCGCCGCTGGTGCTGCCCATGCTTACCGCGCCGTTCGGCGATGAAATTGCCCTGCCCGTGTGGCTGCAGCTTTTGCTGGCGAGCGTCGTCCAATTCGTCTGCGGCGCGCGCTTCTATAGCAGCGCCTATCGCGCCGTGCGTGCGCGCGCCGGCAACATGGACCTGCTCGTGGCGCTGGGCACGTCGGCCGCTTACGGTTTGAGCGTCTGGCAAGCGTTCGTCCACCCGGGCGACACCATGCATCTGTACTTCGAAGCGTCGGCGGTGGTCATTACGTTGGTTCGGCTCGGCAAGTGGCTCGAAGCGCGCGCCAAACGCGAAACGACCGAGGCGATCCGCGCGCTGAGCGCGCTGCGGCCCGAGCGCGCTCACGTCAAGGACGAACTCGGCAATGAACGCGAAGTCCCGCTGGCGCAAGTGCGCGTGGGTATGGTCGTGGTTGTCAGGCCCGGCGAGCGGATGCCCGTCGACGGGACGATCGCGGCAGGCCGTACCCATGTCGACGAATCGCTGATTACCGGCGAAAGCCTGCCCGTCGCGAAAGGACCGGGCGAGCATGTCACAGCCGGCTCGATCAACGGAGAAGGCGCGCTGGAGGTAACGACGACAGCAACGGGCGCGGAGACGACGCTCGCACGCATCATTCGGCTCGTCGAAAGCGCGCAGGCGGAAAAAGCGCCGATCCAGCGGCTCGTCGATCGCGTCAGCGCGGTCTTCGTGCCGGCGATCCTCGTGCTGGCTGCGGCCACGTTCGCGGCGTGGCTGCTGGCCGGTGCTTCGGTGGAGACGGCGATTCTCAATGCGGTTTCTGTGCTCGTGATCGCCTGCCCGTGCGCGCTCGGGCTCGCCACGCCGGCGGCGATCATGGCTGGCACGGGAGTCGCGGCTCGGCACGGCGTGCTGATCAAAGACGCCGAAGCGCTCGAACTCGCGCAACGTGTGTCGGTCGTCGCGTTCGACAAAACCGGCACATTGACGGTCGGCAAACCGCGGCTTGTCGCGTTTGAGCCTTGTGGTGCGCCGGATGGCGAGTCTTACGGCGCGCCCGGCCGCATTGGCCTCGAGGATGCGCTTGCGCTTGCGGCAGCCGTCGAGCGCGGCAGCGATCATCCGCTGGCGCGGGCTCTCCTCGCCGAATATGAAGCGCGGGCCGCCGCTGGGCAGCCGGCAGCGACCGCGGACGCTGGGGTCGCTGAGATCGCTGGGGTCGCCAGCTCAGGCCTGCCCGCCGTCTCACACGCAAAAGCGGTGGCGGGGCGCGGCATGCAGGCCGACGTCGATGGCGTGACGATCTGCGTCGGCAATCAGCGCTGGCTCGACGAGCTCGGCATCGCGCCCCCGGCCGAGGCGCGCGAGCGCGCCGCCGAACTGGAAGCCGCCGGAAACACGGTCTCTTGGCTGATTCGGCAAGGCTCGGCAGAAGCGCCCGCCGCCGCTCTAGCCCTGATGGCGTTCGGCGACAGCATCAAGCCGACTGCTCGCGCCGCCGTCGAGCAATTACGCGCGCGCGGCGTCAAGAGCGTGCTCATCACGGGCGACAATCGTGGCGCGGCGGCAGCCGTCGCACAGGCGCTCGGCATCGACGAGTATTACGCTCAGGTGCTGCCGGGCGATAAAGCCGAGATCGTCACGCGTTTGAAGGCGCACACGGGGCAGATCGTCGCCATGGCCGGCGACGGCATCAACGATGCCCCCGCGCTCGCCGCCGCCGATATCGGGATTGCGCTAGCCACGGGCACGGATGTCGCGATGCATGCGGCGGGCGTCACGCTGATGCGCGGCGATCCCGCGCTCGTCGCCGATGCGATCGACATCTCCCGCCGGACCTATCGGAAGATCCAGCAGAACCTGTTTTGGGCGTTCGTCTACAACTTGATCGGTATTCCGCTCGCGGCGCTCGGGCTGCTCAATCCAATGCTGGCCGGCGCGGCGATGGCGTTTTCGAGCGTCAGCGTCGTCACGAACGCGCTGTTGCTCAAGCGCTGGAAAGGGGTGCAACGAGCCTAGGGAGAGAGCGGGCGCGGCCGGCCGCCGAAAGCGCCCTGCGCTCGCGGCCTGGCGTTCACGGCGATGGCGCGGCGCGTGGCTTCAGTGCGCAGCCGGTTTCGCCTTCTCCCTCGGATGACGAAGATGCGCGAGCCTCGCGTGCTTGGCCGGCTGCGGCGCAGCGCTCGGGGCGGAGGCCGCCTCGGGCGCCTCGGGCGTTTGCGTCCCGGCCGATAACGCCGCGGTGGCGCTGGCCATGCTCGCCAACGCGGCTTGCTGTTCGGTCAACACAGATTGCATCTGCTGCTGCGCCGCTTGCGACCGATCGGCGAAACCGATGAACGCGACACTCTGCCAGACGCAGACGGCGAGCAGCAGCGCGACGCCGGCCAACGCAAGCGCGAGCCAGCGGCGGGTGCGGCGCCAGCGCTCCTCGGCCGTTCGCCGTTCTTGCGCGAACGCGGCTTCGAGGGAGGCGACGGTCCGGGTTAGCGCCGTGGGTTCGGCGCTCTCTGGGGGTGGCGACGGTTCGCCGAGAAAGACCGCTGCGGAGGGGGTGGGCGCTTCGGTCCGGCTTGCTTTCGGGGATGCAGCGCTCGCAGCCTGCGCGGGCGCCGGCGCGGGTGTCGCGGGTGTCGCGGCTATGGCGGGCGTTACCGGTTCCTCGGCGCTCTTCTCTGCGCGGGCGGCCTTTCGGCCGGAAACCGGTTTCTCAACGCCCGCCAGCTGGGCCTGAACGGCTCGCTCCGTCGGCTCGGCTTCAACCGCCGCGGCATCATTACGCGCGGCGGCTGCCGTCATCGAAAGAAGCATGCCCTCGGGCAGCTCGAAGCCGAGCAACGTGCCTTGGCGCGGATCGAATGGTGAAGGCTGCGCCGCCGGGCCATCGGCATCCTGTGCCTCAGCGCCCGCGCCCTGTATCGCGGGATCGACGGCCGTCCGTGCCGGCCCGCGCTCGTCGCTCGACGCGGCCGCGCGTGCCCGGCTTTTTGCCGACGAAGTACCTGGGGAACGGGAAGAGGAGGATGCTGCGGAATCTGCCATGGCGTAGGGTGACGGCCGCGGCTCGGCGCGGCTCATTGGTATCGTGATCAAGCGTGGTCGAACGCGACATTGTCTCATGATCGGCCCGCGATGCGGCCGCGCCGGGGCTTCGCGCTCGCCGAAATCGCTCCGCCAAGCCCGGTTAGCGGCCTTCCCGCCCTACGTCGGCCGCGCCACTGCCGTTGCCCTCGCCGGTTTCGGATTCCTCCCGCAGCGCGCGCACGCCGGGCGCATTGCGCAACAAGTGGCAAACCTTCACGAATTCGTCCGGCGGCACACGCGCGAAGCCGATCACGATATCGTCGCAATCGGGCGCTTCTTCGCTTTGCTGGACGACGAACTGCTTCACGCGCTCGCTGGTCGGGCCGAGCACCGTCCGCAGGGAGTCGAGCGTGAGCGCCCCGCGATCCGCGCGCAGCGAAACACGTCGCCGCTGCCGCACCGAGATATAGCGCCGCTCGATCGGCTTCATCCCCGCCAGGATCGCGAGGATGATGATCGTCGCCGCGATCGCGGCGGTGTTCATCCCCGCCCCGACGGCAAGCCCGATCGCCGCGACCGACCAGAGGCTCGCCGCCGTCGTGAGCCCACGGATCACCTCGCCGCGCAGCAAAATCGCCCCCGCGCCCAGAAAGCCGATGCCCGACACGACTTGGGCGGCGATTCGGGACGGATCGAGCACGACGTTGGGACGGCCCAGAACATCGGCGAAGCCAAACTGCGAGACGATCATGACGAGCGCCGCGCCGACGCTCACGAGCATGTGGGTGCGCAAGCCCGCGGCCCAGGACTGGCGCTCGCGCTCAAACCCGATCACGCTGCCGAGGATGGCGGCAAGAATCAGCCGCAAGACGAGTTCGACGTTGCTCAACATGGCCCAGCCCTCCGTTGTTGTTTGGCCGGCCTGCCCCGCACCGCGCCTTTGCATTATCCTTTGCGCTTTGCACTTAGCGCTTCGCGCTTCGTGTCCAGCGACGCCCTTGACCGATACGCGCCGCCCCGTTACTCAGCCACTTCGCATCATGTCCATTTCGATCGATCGCTCGATCGCGGCCGAAGCCGCCGCCTTGCGCGCACACTATGCGCAAACCGTCCTGCCGATCTGGCGCGGGCCGGGATTCAATAGCGCGTTGCAATTACCGTACGAGGCCGTCGGCGCCGACGATCACGCGCCTGTCCCCGTGGTCCGCTACCGCGCCATGGCCTGCGCGCGGCAGTTGTTCATGTTCTCGCATGCTGGCGAAGCCGCACACGCCGAGCAACTCTTTCACGCGATGTGTCGTTATTTCCACGACGAACAGCACGGCGGATGGTTTTACAGCGTCGATGCGCAAGGCGCGCCGCTCGACACGACCAAGGATCTCTACACGCACGCGTTCGTGATCTTCGCCTGCGCTCACTACGCGGCGGCCACGGGGGATCGAAATGCGTTGCGGGTGATCGGAGAAACCGCTTCGCTCGTGCAAGCGCGCTTTGCGGCCTCCGGCGCGTTACTGAACGCCGCGCTCGATGCGAACTTTTCCGCCGTATGCACGGGGCCGTTGCAGAACCCCCTCATGCATCTCACCGAGGCCTATTTGGCGGCCTACGAGACGACGGGCGAACCGAGTTACGAATCGGCGCTAGCGCAGCTAGCCGATGCCGTGGCGCGCCACTTCGTCCATGCGCCGACCGGCGCTATCGCCGAGTTGCCGATTGGCAGCGCCGACAATCGGCTAGAGCCGGGGCATCAGTTCGAATGGTTTTATCTGGTCAAGCGAGCCGGGCCGGTCATGTCAGCGTCAGGATTGGAGGGCAACCTGTCTCGTGCGTTCGATTTTGCGCAGCGGCATGGGGTCGATCCGGCGACCGGCGGCGTCTGCGCCGCGCTGGACGAGAGCGGCGGCGTCAAGGACGCCACGCAGCGGATTTGGGCGCAGACAGAGTATCTGCGTGCGCTGGCCACGCGGGGGCGGGATGAAGATCGGGAAACGCTCGCGCTGCAGATTCCGCGCTTTCAAGCGCGCTTTCTGCATGCCCGGGGCTGGTACGAGTGCGTGACGCCGGCCGGCGAGGTAGCACGCGCCGACATGCCGTCGACGACGCCTTATCACCTCGCCACGGCCTACGCTGCGTTGCCGGCGTGAGGCGTTGCCACCCCAGCGCCGCCTCAATAAGCCAGCATCGGCTCGCTAACGGCCGCATGAGCCGCCGCCGCGAAGCGCGCGTCGCCGAGCACGGCGGGTGAAATCTCGAATACCGACACGGCCTCTTTGAGCTGACGCGTCTGATCGTGCAACGAGGACGCCGCCGCGGCCGCTTCTTCGACGAGGGCCGCGTTCTGCTGCGTCATGCTGTCCATCTGCACGACGGCCTGGTTGACCTGCTCGATGCCCGTGCTCTGTTCGAGCGACGATGCGCTGATCTCGGCCATCATCTGCGCCACGCGCGAGATCGACGTCGACACTTTCTTCATCGCGTCGCCCGCCCGCTCGACGAGCTCCGAGCCGCCTTCGATCTGCGATACCGATTCGCTGATGAGCGCCTTGATCTCCTTCGCCGATTGCGCGCTGCGCTGAGCAAGGCCACGCACTTCGCCCGCCACCACCGCAAAACCGCGGCCCTGCTCGCCCGCACGCGCCGCCTCGACAGCCGCGTTGAGCGCGAGGATGTTCGTTTGGAAAGCGATGCCGTCGATCACGGTGATGATTTCGGCGATGCGATCGGAACTCTGCGCGATGCCGCGCATTTTGTCGACGACGCTGTCCACCACGCTCGCGCCCTCGGACGTCGAACGCAACGCGTCGTCCGCCAATTCGTTCGCTTCGCGCGCGTGATCGGCGTTTTGACGCACGGTGGCCGTCAGCTCTTCCATGCTCGATGCCGTTTCTTCGAGCGAAGCCGCTTGGCTTTCTGTCCGCGCGGACAGATCCGCATTGCCCGTCGCAATTTCGTCGGCGCCGGTATAGATGGAATCGGCGGCGTCTCGCACGGTCTTCACCGTCTGAGCCACGCTTGCCTGCATGCGCGCCAAGCCCGCATAGAGCCGGCCGATTTCGTTCGCGCCACGCGCAGCGATCGGCTCCATCAAATTGCCGCGCGCAATGCGTTCGAAGTGACGGCCCGCTTCTTCGAGCGGCGCAACCACGCCGCGCTTGAGCGCCGCATACACGGCGGCGGTGCCGACGAGCAACAAGGCGAGAATCGCCAGGCTCACGCCGCGAAACATCGCCAAGCGCGAATCGATCGAATCGAGCGAGGCGCGGCTCGCCCCATCGCCGAATTGCGTGAAGGCGCGCTGCTCGTTGATGAAAGCGTCTTGGAACGATTGCGTCGGCTGATCCATGAACGCCTTCACGTTGTTGGCGTCGAGGTATTGCACGAGTTCGCCGAGCGCCGTATGCAGCGCTTGATATTTCTCGGTCAGCGCTGCGGCATGAGCACGGTTTTCATCGTTCGCCTTCGGCGCATCGGCAAACCGTGCGAACGATTTATCGGCAAGCTCGAGCTGCTCGCGTGCATGCTGGACGATCGCCGTCGGCTCCGCGCCGCCGCCGACCATCCGCGTGCCGGCGCGCGAGAGGTTGATGCGGGCGTCCATGAGGTGTTGGGTCGTCTCGTTAACTGCGTTAACTTGCACAAGCGCAACATTCGCGAGCTCGCCGACGTCGCGGTGCGTACTGGTCAGGAACCAGAAGCCGATTCCCCCCGTGATGAGCTGCAGCAGGCAGAAGGCGGCCAAGACGAACAAAAGGCCGGAGGCGAGCTTGATCTTGCTGAACATCTAGAACATCCGAAAGAAAACGAAAGGGGGGGCCGAAGCGGCGGTCATCAGGGTTTACGGCAATCGGGCCGATTGCTTGAGGGCAAATGATTCCTTGACGCGGCGCCGCTCTCCTTCCTAGAGTGGTACGCGACACGACACGGGGCGTCGCCCCGAAGGGGCTCCGCATGACCGATCTTTTCGATCTCGCCCGTGGCGCGCTGCACGCGCAGCCGTTCAGCACGCTGCTAGGCACCGAGTTGGTCAACATCGGCGAGCGAGACGTCACACTGCGGCTGTCCATCCGCGACGATCTGCGCCAGCAGCACGGGTTCGTTCATGGGGGCGTCACGAGCTATTTGGCCGACAACGCGCTCACGTTCGCGGGGGCCTTGGCCTTGGGGCCGCGTGTCGTCACCGGCGAGTACAAGATCAATTACCTTCGCCCCGCCGTGCGGGGCACGCTGCTCGCCCGTGCGGAGCTCATCTACGCCGGGCGCGGCCATGCGATCTGCCAATGCCGCATCTATGTGATCGACGGGGAGAAAGAAACGCTCGTGGCCCTGGCCCAAGGCACGATCAACCGCGTCGGCGACGGCCCGAACGCCTCGTTGCCGCACCACGACGAGCACGACGAGGCAAGCGGCGACGAAAGCGCATGAGGCGGCAGCCGGAAGGCTCGTCATCAACCGTGCCGTGGAGCGGCGCCGTTAAAATGCACATCGAGACTGGATCGCGAGGGCGATGGGCGCTAGAATGGCGGCCCTTCAAAAAAGCGCGCGCGGCTTTCGCCTGCGTGCGCCGTCGTTCGATTCCATGGCAAAACTTCTGACCGATCTCGAATTCCAGCGCTTTTCCGAACTTCAGCAAAAGCAAGCCAGCTTTACCATCACGAGCGAAGAGGCCGACGAGTTGCGCACCATCGTCGAGCGCGCGCAACAAAAGCGCGACGACCGCGCCGCGGCCATGCAAGCGATCGAGACCCACATCGCACAGTTCGAAATCACCCCTGACGAATTGTTCTCGCCCGAGCAAATCGGCGAGGCTGCGCGCGCTTATGGCCTCATCGCCGCCGCCAAGAAGGAGCGCACCCTGCCGCCCGCACTGACGTTCGGCGGCAAGACCTATCAATGGACGCGCGCGTTGCCCGACGATATTCGCGTGCCGTTGTTCGATGCGTTCAAGGCGGGCCAATCGGTGAAGCCGTTCCTGGCGACGCCCAAGGATGCAACGCGCAACGCCGCAACGATCGCGCGACTCGAACGCGAAACGGGCGCCGTCTACGCCGACGCATGGCTAGAGGAACTCGCAATTTCTCGCACGCTCGTCGACGAAGCTGCGGCGAAGTTGGCTGCCTGAGCGGGAGATGCACTAAGGCGAGCGCGCGTCGCTCGTCAGCGGCATCTTCACTTCGACGACCGCCGGATCCGCCGTCGGACCAATCGCAAAGCCGCACGCCTTGACGAGCCCCATCATCGGCCCGTTCTCGCGCAGCACTTCGCCGACCAGCCAACGCGTGCCGCGCGAACGGACGTATGCCTTCATCCGCTGCATCAGCATTCGACCGAGCCCTTTGCCCTTCAAATCCGAACGCACGGCCACCGCAAACTCCGCATTCTCGTTATCGGGATCGGTGATCGTGCGAACGACGCCGAGCGTTCGCGCATCGGCCCCTTCCCCTGTCGTGGCGATGAACGCCATTTCGCGGTCGTAGTCGATCTGCGTCATCCGAGCGAGCTGAGTGTGGTCGAAGCCGCTCACCGCACCGAAAAACCGCAATCGGAGATCGTCGGGCGTCATCGCCGAAATAAACGCGCTGTGGGCCGCTTCGTCCTCCGGGCGGATCGGCCTTATCGTGAGCCGTTGCCCATGCCAATCCAGCGTTTCCTCGAACTGACGAGGATACGGCACGATGGCGAGCCGACCGCGCGCGCGCCCTAACGCGATGCGCGGCGCGACGAGACGCACATGCAGCCGCGTGACCCGGATCACCGCCGTCAAGCCGACAATCTGCTCCACACTGCAGACGGCTTCGGACAAAGCGATCAGCGTATCGAGCACCGGGCCAATCGGCGCGCGGGTGGCATACGGAGATCGCGAGACGATCTCGCGTGCGAGGACGGAATTGAGCGGCGGCAAGCCGTACACCGCGAACGGCGCCGTGGCGCCATCGATAGGCGGGGCGTTGAATTCGAAAACCGGGCCGAATTGCGCGTCGTCGCGCAGCGTTACGGTGACATCGACGACGTGCTCGTCGGCTGCGTCTTGGCCGGCCGCCGTCGCCGCTTCGCTCGTTACGTCCAAGCCAAACCCGCCCAGCAGCCGCGCGGCGTCCGTCCCCACTAGCGCGGCGAGCCCCGCCTCCAACGCCGTCCGGGCCATCGTCTGGGCCGATTCGATCGCGGCAGGCGCTTGCGCGGGCAATCCTTCCGGCGTCTGCATCAGCATTTCGCGCGCAAGCCGATAGTCGACGAGGCGTGCGAAAGCGCGCGCGAGCCGATGCGGCGTCGAATGAACCGCAATGCCGTGAGCACGCAGCTCGTCCCGCGTCGCCTCATCCACCGCCCCGAAAAAACAGGCAAGCAACCCGCGATAGGCGAAGCGCCGATGGTCGATCAACACCCGCGCCACATCGGCGACGGGCGCGCTCAACGTCGAGGCGTGAACGACGAACGCCGTACCCGTCTCCCGATGCGGCGCGAGCGCTTCCAACGCAAGGCCGAAATGCTCGGGCCGGACATCGTTGCCGAGCACGAGCGGATTGCCGGCCATCACGCGCGGCAAGGCGTTTGTGACGGCGACCGCCGCCGCCTCCGGCCAATCGGCCAGCGTCGTCGAGGACGCGCTGAATGCATCGGCCGCCAATGCAGCGAGGCCCCGGTCGCTCGTGATCAGCGTCGCCGTTGAGCTAGCCGCGATACGGCCG
>Ga0157369_10000324_pt1 | contig 64201 bp, 66 predicted proteins | sample C25metaG_FD_113461 | JGI IMG/M metagenome (GOLD analysis project Ga0157369, IMG submission 113461) | Corn rhizosphere microbial communities from Kellogg Biological Station, Michigan, USA - C2-5 metaG | ecosystem: Host-associated > Plants > Roots > Rhizosphere > Soil | place: USA: Michigan... | reverse complement strand
GCGGGACGCCGCAAACTTCAATTTCTTCCGGCGCTGACACGCGGCGCGTCCGGCTAAACAGGACGGCGTATACGAGATTTCGCACACCGCTTTCACCATGAGGACTGCGCAGCAGATTCGACTTCCCGTCGACCCCTTCATCCTGCAGCGCCTGGCGCGCGAAGGCGCATCGTTGCGAGAACCGTTTTTCGCATACTGTGGCGCCAGAAAGGGGCTGCGCTGGGCTGAATCGCTCCAGCCGGGAACCCATGAAGGGGCGTGGCCGCGGCAGCTCTATGAGCACACAGGCGACGGCTCCGCGCCCGCGGCGGACCAAAGACGCAGCTTCACGCTTGCAACTGGCCTAGGAGAGGAAGTGCGGGTGGCCGAGCGCATCATTGCGCGGTGCGACCAGGACATCGCCGGCGCCGAGTCGGCTTTCGCGTACGACCCGGTCGAAAACGAGTACACCGGCGAACCCGTGCAGACGGTCGACTCGGACCTCGAAGCGCTGTGGCGCGAGCAGCGCGCCGGCAACACCGCGGCGGCGCGCGACATCGTGATTGCGAACAATGACCGGATGGACGACGTGGAGGGCAACCCCGTATTTTGTCTGTCCGCCGCGTACATGCTCGCATACACCAAAATGGACCACGAGGAGCTGGAAGCCTCGCTCGTTTGGCTGGACGGGCTTGCGCAGCGCACCTCGTCGCTGCCGGACGCGGACATCCTGAAGGCGACGCTGTTGTGCAACCGATGCTGGCCACCGACCGGCACGCGCTGGCCAGACCGGCAGACAAGACGTGAGGCGGCCGCGCGTCTTGCGCTTCGCTCGCTCGAGCGAGGACTACCCGCACACCGCTTCGGCCTGGTGCTGCTGGAAACCGTCTGTTCCATGCTTTCAGAGCAGGGCGACGTTGCGCCGTCCAGGACTGGCACGCTGCGGCGCGCCGCGAACATGTTGCGCTATGCCAGCTACTTCTGCGACGCGCGACTCATGTGCACGTCGCTGGTTTTCAGCTGACTGACCCCGGAGCGTGCCGCGGCCGAAATGAAAAAAAGCCTTCGCGCGTCAAGCGAAGGCTTTCGAATTTCATGCGTGGCGCTCGGTGACGTCCGGTCGGGGCGCGAAACGCCCGAACCCGTGAGGAACCCTTGCAAGGCTGTCGAGCGTTTGAGCCTGAAGCTGCAGGACGCGCTCTTTTCCCCGTCGGTAAGCGCGCCCATCGCCAGGTCATCTCCCGTTATGAGGTCGAAGGCGGCGTGGTCATAACACGCGCGGAGAAAAACGCCCCGCACAGGCGAACCTGGAGCGGGGCGGGTCAATCAGGAAAACTTGTGCATCGACTTGATGGCGATGCCATGGCGCGTCAACACGTCGCGCACGGTATCTTCGTACAGCTCCTGACAAAGTACGTGCAGGTCACCGTATTTGAATGCCAGGGCGTAATCGACGCCCTTTTTGATGCGGTGGATGTTGGCCAGCTCATTTTCGGCCAGATGGAACTGCTCGACTGTCGTCATTGCCGGGTTTCTCCGCTCTGCTCGCCGGCGACTGCTGAAAAGTCAGCGTCGGGCCAGTGCTTGTCAGTCATCGAATGCATCTCCGCCACCGAGTGCGCGAGCGCGCACACGTCATGAGGATGCTCCCGGCCGTCGGCAAGCTGGGCACGAAAGCGCTGCTGTCGCAGCACCAGCAGGTTGCCCTCACGGACGACATACATCTCCGGCGCCAGCTTGATATCAATGCGGAACCCGTTCTGTTCAATCGTGAGCTCCGGGTCGTTGTTGCCGGGTGCAAGCCGCAGGGCGTCCACGGGCACATTGTGCACTTCTCCGAAGAGGCGATTGTCGCCGACATCCTGTGTCAGCATGCGTGAGAGCGCATCACGCAGGTCGACGCCCTCGACGTTGCCGGTCACTTTGCCCTGCGAGTTTTCAAAAGCCCATTGCCAAGTCTTCTTCATCATGTCCTCAGGTCTCAACCAATGTGACTGGTATAGGACCGGGTCGAGTATGGAAAAACAGTGCTGGCGGCCAGTCGGGTAGTATGTACAGGGGCCACGCACCAGGGCGAGGAACGCAGCAGCGAGGAGGTCGCGCAGTGGGCATTCGAGTGGGCACGGCATCGTGGACCGACAAGACGCTTATTGAGTCCAAGCGTTTCTATCCGAAGGGTTGCACGAGCGCAGAAGCGCGCCTTCGGTACTTTTCATCCCAGTTCTCGTTCGTCGAAGTCGATTCGAGCTATTACGCGATGCCCTCGGCAAGCAATTCTCGGCTGTGGGTGGAGCGCACTCCGGCCGACTTTGTCTTCAACATCAAGTCGTTCAGGCTCTTCACCGGCCACCAGACGCCGCGTGTTGCCTTGCCGCGGGACATCGAGGCCGCGCTGCCGAAGTCGTCGAAGGCAAACGTGTACCTGAAGGACTTTCCGCCAGACCTGCTCGATGAGATGTGGCGTCGGTATGCGGAAGGTATCCGTCCCCTGAAGGAGGGTGGCAAGCTGGGTGCGGTCCACTTCCAGTATGCCCCGTGGGTCACCTCGGCACCTGAGGGGCAGGCGCTCGTGCGCGAGTGCGTCGGCCGCATGCCAGAGTTCACGCTCGCAGTTGAGTTCCGCAACCGCTCCTGGTTCGACGGCGAAGACCGTACCCGGGAGACGCTCGCGCTGGAGCGCGAGCTCGGCGTGGTAAACGTCGTTGTCGACGAACCGCAGGGCATGAAGAACACGATTCCCTCAGTCTGGGAAGTGACTCACCCGACGCTCGCCCTGGTGCGGCTGCACGGCCGCAACCACGAAACGTGGAATATCCAGGGCGCAACAGCTGCCTCCGACCGGTTCAACTACGACTACACCGACGAGGAGCTGACGGGACTGGCCGACAGTATCCAGCGCCTCGCCACCTATGTTCGTGACGCTTTAGTCGTGTTCAACAACAACTGGGAGGACCAGGGCGTGCGCAATGCGCGCTCGCTGATGCGCATCCTGGGCATAGCGCCCGGGCCGGAAGAGCTGTTCTGAGCGGTTGCCCTGCCGCCCGGCTCGACCTTCTGCCAGGTGAGCCGGGGCACTTCGGTCAGCGCGTAGTGCGGGCGGCGCCCAGGCCGCCGTCACGGCCGTGCCCGTAGAACGGCTGGGTGTATTTGCCGTCGGCGCCCGTGTCGGCCGACGCGACGGTCGAGGGCGTCAGACCGCAGGGTTCCGGCCGCGCGCACCATGGCCCGCGCAAGGAGGTGAGGGAGGAGCCGGCGCAGCCAGCAAGCACAACGACGGTCGAGACTGCCAGGATTGCTTTGAGCATGAGCTTTTTCCGGTTAGGTGCGACGACCTATTTTGGACCCCCGGCCTGTTCGGACTCTGCTCGGTGCCGAGCACAGCAGGTCTCTTTGCGTGAGGCGCCGCCGGACTTCTCCAGTTTGCAGCGCTTCAGGCGGCGAGAGCTTCGCCCGCCATGTGTCCAATTATGGATGAGAGGGGCCGCTCGTGCTTGCCAGACGCCGTGACGACCACGAGCTTGGGGCGGCACGACGATGACGCGCTCAGCTTGAGTTCGGGTGCAATGACGCACGCCATGGGACCGCTCTCGGGGAAGGTAGGCGCGTGCCTGGCGAGAATGGGTGACCGAGCCAGGTCCGCGGAAAAGGCATCCGCGTGGATGGCCCAGGCGCCTCGGACGTTGAGCCACTCCACCTCAGACGCGCGCAGCGAGCTGCTGAGCCTGTTTAGCGGTCTGGTCAAGCCGGACGAGGCTATCGGCGCGCTGCAACGGCGACTCTCGTCGGCAGGCTATGCGGTTGCCCGGCAAGGCTCGGAGCTCAAGGTGGAGAGCGTGACGCAGCTCGGTGACCTGAAGTTGAACGAGCCGGCACAGCTCATCGCAAGATTTGACGACAACACGAACCGCTTGATTTCCGTCGGGCTTCAGCAGGAGCACCTTTCAGCCCTGAGGCCCGATGCCTCCTCGGGCAGCTTGCTTGGCGAGGCGGTGAAGCGATTTGGCCCGCCGGCGCTGACCACGACAACCTTTGAGCAGGACAGCCCGGTCTTGGACGACGTCGCGTGGCACACGGGCTCGACAGGTGGCGTGCACATGGGCAGTCGCAGGACTGTGGAGAACGACTATTCTCAGACGCTGCTCTGGGCGACCGAGCCTGCAACGGCTCCGTGAGCATCTTGCCTGCAAACCCCCGTTCTTCGTCAGGGCGTATCTCGCAAAAAGCCGACCCAGTGCTGAGTCGGCTTGAAATCATGCTGAGGCTGCGTGTCGATAGTCCGTCAGCGCCTGCTCACCCGAAACGCCCGTTGCCTTGAGCTTTTCCTGGTGCGCCGCGTCTCGTCGCTGATGAATCTGGTGCACCTCGGGAAATCCGAGGGCGGCCAGCTCGGGACGCTCGCATTGAGCAGTCAGCACACCGTACGGCCAGTCGAGGAGGCAGGCTTCGTTGTCCAGTTGGTGAACCGTGTACGAGGACGCCGGCTCGCCGCGGGCATGCAGGAGCACAACGACGCTGGCCGCGAGGTCCAGGTCGTAGACACATCCCAGCAGGCTGCCCAGGAGGTCTCCCGAGAACAGCGTAAGGGAGAGAACCTGTCGTTCGCGCTTCGTTCGCGCGAGGGTTTCGAGCACATCCAGCAGCGTGTCCTGGGAAGTGCGCAGCGTTTCGGGCGCCACCAGGCTAAGCACCGACTTGCCACCGGCAAATGCTTCATCAATCGGCTCGAGATAGCCGGCGATGCGCGTCTTCGCGGGAGCGAAATCGTCCCAATGCCCGGTGAACCGGGCAACGTCCTGCAGTCCGGCGCCGACGTGAACGATGAGTTGCAGGTCCTGAATCGTGTCCATTTTTCCGCATCCTCGAGGGTTGTCCTGTGAGGTATAGGCGCTCCCTGCGCATCGTCACTGCCTTGGAACGTTCCCTGTGGACGGTGTCGGTTGGGTGCGTAAAGAATTCTGCCGGGTTCGCTACACGAAGCACCTCAACCAGGACATCTTCGTCATGAAAAACCGTTTCTTTGCCAAAGCGGCTTTGGTCGCAGCATTCGCAATCGCCTCTACAGTGGCGTTTGCTGTGCCCCAGATGCCCGTCGATGAGTCGGTCTCGCAGGGGTCTGGGATGGTGACGCCCGGTCAGGCGGTCGGCTTCATCAAGGCGGACCGCGGGTTCTCGAACTACAAGGGTGAGGGCGGGCTCGCGGTATGCGCCGCGCAAAGCTTTGGCGGGAGCTGCACGGTCTGGGTGACTCCGGCCGAATTCATCAAGCGCGAATTCCCGAGCCGAAAGTACGTCGGATTTCAGCTATTCCTCCTGAAGGATGGCCCGCAGCTCTACCTCTACTATCGATAGGCGGCAGAGCATATGGCCCAATTACAAGAGCTTATCGAGGCAACAAGCGCACAGTGGAACGAGGAAGACCCGATGCTGGCGTGGGCCGGCGAGTGCGGGGACTTCGCTGACGCGGTTTACTACGCTGCGCGTGCGCAGGGACTTGAGCTCGAGATAGAAGGTGTTCTCGGCAAACTCCACGATGGCTGTGAATTCGTGGCACCGCCAGGCACGTCCCTTGAGCGGCTCGAGGAGTATGGCGTTTTGTCCAACCTGAACCACGCGTGGTTGATTCACGGAGGACGCCACTACGATGCCGCGAGCCCGGCCGGCGTGGACACACCCTTCGACCTGAGGCATTTTCGGCAGGTGGCTGTGGAAATCCTCCGCGAGCACCATCCCGACAAGCTTGCCGTGTTATGCGGTCAGCACACGTACTGGCGGGAGTCGGCGGAGCTGCTGGATGCGTTCCTGTTGGCGCGCTACGGCAGCACGGATATGGCTGCGATTCGCGACCTGTAACCATGATTCGTGAAAACCCCTCATGACTAGCCGTCTGGGGGGTTGTCGTTTGTTCAAGAAAGCGTTTCTTCAAGACGGTGCGGCCCGAAAACGTCGAGGCGCGGGCTCAATCCCTGCATCATTGAACTGGCTATGCAGCAGGCGATTCTGGTCTGGATGACCGCGACCGGCCGGGGATATTCCCAGGACGAATTGATGCGACGGCGCCCACATCGCGGCTCGCCCGGGCATAGTGCGTGCGGCTCTGCAGCATGCCAGTCATTCGGAATGGTCCCATAATCATAGTGGGCTGTCCCTCAGCCCCAACAGGGCGGCGCGCTGCGCGCCGTCTGCGAGGAGTCGCCCATGCCTGCTCGTTCCATCGCGTCCCTGTCCCTAAGTTTTGGGCTGGTGTCCATACCGGTCAAGCTTTACTCGGCTACTGAAAGTTCGACTGCCGTGAAATTCAACCTTCTCGCGCCTGACGGCTCCCGCCTCGAGCAGCAGTACGTGTCCAAGAGCACCGGCAAAAAGGTCGAGCGCGCCGACATGCAGAAGGGCTACGAATTCGAGAAGGACCAGTTCGTCGTCTTCAGCAAGGACGAGCTGAAGGCGCTCGAGGAAAGCCCGAGCCATATCGTGGAAATTCTCTCGTTCGTGCCGGACAAGGCCGTCGACCCCATCTACTACGACAAGGCCTATTTCATCGCGCCAGACAAGCGCGGCGGCAAGCCATACAGCCTGCTACAGGACGCATTGCGCGAGAGCCATCGGTGCGCACTCGCGAGCTGGAACAACAGGGGAAAAACTTCCATCGTACAGATTCGGCCGACGGATGAGGGCCTGGTCTTCCAGCAGCTTCTGTGGGGCGACGAAGTGCGGTCGATGGCGGACCTGCACATCGAGCACGTCGAGGCCTCCGACGCGGAGCTTCAGCTCGCGATGAAGATAATCGAGCAGGGCGCAGCCGACACCTATGACCCGAACCAGTACGAGAACTCGGAGAAAAAGCGCGTGCTCGCGGCCATTGACGCGAAAATCCAGGGCAAGCAGATTGTCACCCCGGCGGCGGAACTGGAGCCGGCCGGCGGGCAGGTCATCGACCTGATGGAGGCGCTGCGTGCGAGCCTCGCGCGCGGCGGCAAGGCGAAGGCTCCCGCGGCGAAGACCGCGGAACCTGCGGAAGCCGAGCCCGCCCCAGCGGCCAAGCCGCGCAAGACAGCCAGGCGGGCGGAACCGACGCCTGAAGCTGCGCCGGCAAAGCGGGCGCGCCGGTGACCCGTCGCCATCCCGCGCACGGCTATTCCCTGCGGGACCTCCAGTCGCTTCTGGGCGTCTCGCGCAGGGTGCTGTCCGGCCTGGTTTCTTCCGGATTCGTCTCGCCATCGCGCGGAAAGCGCAACGAGCTGCGCTTCAGCTTCCGGGACGTGGTGCTGCTGCGCACCGCCTACAAGCTACAGTCCGCGAAAATCCCGACGCGCCGTATCCTGACTGCTCTCAAGCGCCTGAAGGACGACCTGCCGGAAGAATCGCCGCTCAGCGGGCTCCGGCTCAGCGCCGTCGGCAATGCCGTTGCCGTCCGCACGGGCCCAACCCAGTGGGACGCGAACTCCGGACAGCTGCTGCTCGACTTTGGCGAACCGGACGTCAAAGGCGGCGTCACCATCATGGGCAAGGCGCCGGCGAGCCTTAAATCGCGGCAACAGCAGGCGGCGGACTGGTATGCGCGCGCGGAGCAGCTGCAGGCGACCGACCCGGCCGGCGCGGAGCGGGCATATCGCAAGGCCATCGAAACTTCGCCTGAGCCTCACTACCATGCCTACAACAACCTGGGCGCGCTCCTCACACATGACGACAGCCGATGCGCGGACGCGCTCAGGGTCTTCGAGGAAGCGCTCGAGCACTTCGCCAACGAGGAACTGCTTCACTACAACCGCGCGGTGACCCTTGAGCACATGGACCGACTTGAGGATGCCGCCGAAAGCTACCTGCGTTGCCTGCAGATAAACGCACATAACGACGACGCACTGTTCAGTCGCGGGGTGATACTCGAAAAGCTCGGGCGGCTCGACGAGGCAGCGGAAGCCTACGTGAAAGCGTTGCGGCTCAACCCGGACCACGATGAAGCGATGCTCCATCTGGAGCAGTTGCTTGGCAAGCTCAAGGGCAACAAACAGGCGGTCATCCGGCATCTGAGCGCTCTGCGCCGGTCAAACGCCTAGGTCAATACCGATGGCCGAAAGCAACCTTCCCGCCGCGGGGACAGCCGCGATTCCTGCAAAGATGCCCGTGCGCATCGCGCCGCAACTCGCCACCGCGGCGAAGCAGCCGCCCGCGAGCGAAGGGTGGCTATGGGACCTGAAATTCGACGGGTACCGGATGATGACGCGCATCGAGGGCAGCGACATCCGCCTTCTCACAAAGGGAGGCCACGACTGGTCGGGCCGGCTGCCTCAGCTCAGGCAGGCTGTGTCACGCCTGGAAGTGCAAAACGCGTGGCTTGACGGAGAAATTGTCGTGCTCAATGCCGCAGGCCTGCCCGACTTCAGCGCACTGCAGACTGCATTTGACCGACGCAGCACGGCAACCATCGTCATGTTCGTTTTCGACCTGATGTGGCTCAATGGTGTCGACCTGCGGCCACTACCGCTGCGTGAACGACGCGAGATGCTCGCGCGCATCATCCAGCCGGCACAGGGGCCCATACTGCGCCTCTCGGAGCTATTCGACCAGGACCCGCAATCTCTTCTCGCCTCAGCGCGCCAGCTGAAGCTCGAAGGCCTCATGGGCAAGCGCGCAGACGCGCCGTATCGGTCGGGCCGCGGCACGGACTGGGTCAAGCTCAAGTGCAACCTGCGGCAGGAGTTCGTGATTGGCGGATTCAGCCGGCGACGCGGCGCCACCTCGGGCGTGCAGTCGCTGCTTCTCGGCGTCCATGACCTGGATGGCTCCCTGCGCTTCGCAGGACGGGTGCAGCCTCAACTGTCGCCGGCGAAGGCCGCTTCTTTCTACGAGGCGGCGCTGTCGCTTGCCCGGCCCGGACATCCCTTCAAGCGGCCACCCGAGCTCGAGCGCGGCCGCGACTACTACTGGGTGGAGCCCGAGCTCGTCTGTGAAGTCGCGTTTCTCGAGTGGACCCGCGGCGGGACGATTCGGCATCCCAGCTTCATCGGGATGCGCACCGACAAGCCTGCGCGCGAAATCACGGAGGAAGCGGTTGCCGACGTCGATACGCAAGCGAGCCCTGCTGCACCCGGGACGCGCCGCGCGCCGGTGGTGTGCGGCATCCGGATAAGCAACGAGGACCGGGTCATCGACGCGCGCGCCGGCCACACGAAGCTCGAGCTCGTGCGCTACTACGAGGCGATTGCCGAATGGGCGCTACCGCATCTTCGCCGCCGGCCGCTTTCGCTGGTGCGCGCGCCGGACGGCATCGCAGGAGAACTGTTCTTCCAGAAGCACGCGGAGCAGGCGAAGATTCCAGGCGTCGAAGAGCTGCCCGCGCACATGCATCCGGGGCACGCGCCTTTGCTTGTGGCTAACACCCAGAAGGCACTCGTGGGCATGGCCCAGATGGGCGTCGTCGAACTGCACACGTGGAACGCCAGCGAACCGGACCTTGAGCACCCGGACCGCGTCATCTTCGACCTGGACCCCGACCCCGCATTGCCGTGGGAAGCCGTGCTGGAGGCGGCAGGGATGGTACGGCTGGTGCTGGATGAACTCGAGCTCCTCTCGTTCCCGAAGACGAGCGGAGGCAAAGGCCTGCACATCGTCGTGCCGCTAACCGGCGCGCAAGGCTGGGATGAGGTGAAGGCGTTCTCCAAAGCCGTTGCACAGCACCTCGCACGCGTGGTGCCTTCGCGCTTCTCCTCCGTGTCCGGGCCAAAGAACCGTGTCGGCAAGGTCTTTGTCGATTATCTTCGCAACGGCAGGGGCGCCACCTCCGTTGCGGCCTTTTCCGTTCGCGCAAGGCCCGGAATGGGAGTATCGATGCCGCTCTCGTGGGAAGAGGTGCCATCTCTCTCGAGCGCGGACCAATGGACCATGCAATCCGCGGTTGCGCGCCAGCGCAGACTGGGCGGCGATGTATGGGCGGGGTACGGAGAGGCACAGCAGAGCATCACTGCGGACATGCGGGAGGTGCTTGGTTTGCCATAGCTGCGCAAGCGCCCGCTAAAGCACCCAACCGCGCGCCTGCCCGGCGCTGATAAACAGAATCCCCCGAAACGCGAGCGTTTACGGGGGACTCCAGGGAATCAACCTCGGATTACCGGACTGGTGGCAAAACGGGGTACATCAAAAAACCGCTTTTCCGGTTACCCGGCAGCGTGCTCGGCCTGCCGCTCCTTCAGGACACTGATTGCCGCGTCAACGTCCTGCCACGTCTTGCCGTCGCTGATGTGGTAGTAGCCGTCGCCGCTGTCATAGATGACATCAGCCGCGAGCAGTACGTGTTCCCGGGGCTCAGTGAGTTCCATCTGCTCGCCGTTTTCCATGATGAGCGGTTCAACATCCTCGGTACGTGCTGCGTCAGTCAGCTCCCAGAGGTCGAGCCACGACGTGAAGCACTTCAGGCAACGCATGTGCTGGTAGACGCGGGAGCCAAGAACGACGTCGCCGTGCTTGAGCTCGCCTTCAGTGCCGCAGCACGGACACGGCTCGCCCGAGTTCTCCTTTGCCGCGCGCAATGCCGAGGCGGCAGCGGGTGTGTGCAGACCGAACCCGTCACGGCCCGCGAGACGATACAGCGCCCACCACTTGTGACCGCAGTCGTTGCAGCCCACAAGGAACTCCCACTGGAGCGCCTCGAGACTGCTGTTCATGCGGTCCCCGATGTTCCGGCTTGCGCATGACGGGCAATGCTGGCCGCCGGCAGCCAGATAGTCGGCGATAACGACGTCACGCTCGAACCCTGCGCGAAACGTCCGCGCGGTTTGTGGCGCCGGTTGTGCTCCGGTTCCGCGGTGCTGCTTGCCGCGAATGGCGGACACGTAGTTCCGGTATCCGTCCATCTTTGCAACCAGTGCCAGTGCGTCGTGGCGCTTCAGACTCATGCCGAGACCGTGCAGATGCTTCTGTGCAATGGTTGCGCGGCCCTTCAGATGCTGCTGTTCTTTGTCCTGCATGTGATGCTCCTGAGATTTCGGGTCTCGCCCGTATCTGTCAGTGGTCGGCTTGTGACTCGCAAGACCCTGGATGTCAGGTGAATTGCGCTGCAAAAGAGCACGAGATTTTCCTTAGCCAATCTGGCCCCGACCGAGAAGGGCTCGTACACCCACAACGTCTAGCGACGCCCTGTACGCCGCATCGGCTAAAGCGGCACGCGCCGAATCCCTCGCTATACCGCACAGGGCCACTCCTGCCTGTCGTGCGCACGACGAAAGTCGATGGTGAAAGGAGCGAAGTACGCGAAACCCGAGAAGCTGTTCTTCGCAAGAGCGAGGCCTCGAGGACGCAAGTGCACAGCTGCCGTAGAGAGGCCATCCTCTCTTCAAAGGACATCTCATGAGCATCAAGGTATCAACGGGCCAAATCAAGGCTCTGGTTAAGAGCATCCGCACGTCGTTCAGCAACGGCGCGCAACCGAAGTTGGGCAGCAACCTGGAAGACGCGGCTCACGCACTCGGCTTCCGTAGCTGGGACGCATGTGCTGCGGTAGCAGGAAACGCGGGGAATGCGCGCGGAGACGAACCTGTGTTCGCGCCGCCTGTGGGCATCCGGATTCTCGTTGAGGCACATACGCTGGAAGGGGGGCGTGACGACCCGGGCTTCATCGAGGTAGAGCTGACGGACAGGCTGATTGACCTCATCAGCCGCTTTAGCAGCCTGGCCGAAGACGCCAAGCTGTGCACCATCAAGTACGAGACTCCTGCAATCACGGTGCGCTCGCTGGACGATTCACTGGAATGCAGTCATCTCGCTGTCGGCGCCGACTACTTCTGGCTCGAAGGAGACTTCGGCGGGAAACAATGGTCGTCACGCTTCGAGACCACGATGATTCGGTTCAGCTGGCTTAGATGGGCGCTCAAGCGCTGGAAGGACGGAGGGCTCGACTTCCCGCTCGTGCTGTCAGAGGGCGAGATGCACGTCGAACGCAAGCACGTGGAAGGGCTCGTCGACGATGGCCGCTTGCCCGAGGATGCGTGCGACATCTTGTTCGGCAAAACCTGATTCTTCCTAGACAGCCTTTGCTAGCCAGCCGCAAGGGCCGTATGAGCGGCCCGTTCTAAAGCGCGGCTGGTACTGACAGGTCACGTCGCCAAACGAGCCGCCTATACAAGACACTATCCCAGACAGGAAACTCCATCATGAAAAAGGCCATCTCCCTTTTCGCCATCCTCGCAGCGGTTTTCAACGTCGGCCACGCAGAAGAACTTGGCTCGGTCGATACGGCATTCCAGCTCTTGGGTCCGAATCACAAGATTATCGTGGAAGTTTTTGACGACCCCTCGGTCCAAGGCGTCAGCTGCGATATTTCGAGAGCCAAAGCAGGCGGCATCGGAGCAGCGGTTGGCTTCAGCACCGATACGTCGGACGCATCTATCGCGTGCCGTCAGTTGGGTCCGATTTCCTTCAAAGGGACGGTCCCGCAACAGGCCGAGGTGTTCACCGAGAAGACCTCGCCGATGTTCAAGCACCTCCGCGTGGTTCGCATTGTGGATAAACGACGCAATACGCTTGTCTACCTGACGTACAGTGACAAGCTCATCGACGGCTCACCGAAGAACAGCATCTCTACGGTTCCGGTCGAGCGCAGTATTCCGATTCCGTTACAGCAGTGATTCGACGCCAGGCCCTCAGCCTGGCGTCTTTCTTTTGGCTTGTACGATAAAAACGCGGCGAAGCGTACTACTCGTTTGGCATGGCGCGTAGAGACGGAGAGGGTTTCAACAGGCTCGCCACGCTGCAACCGGGAACACGGTTTCGCGCCATCCCGCCATCTCAATCGCTAGATTGAGTACCGCTTTCGAACATCAAAATCAAGGAAGTGCTTATGCAGCTGATTGCCCTCACGTTCGTTGCTTCGCTGCTCTACAGCATGAGCATGTTCGTGTATCTCCCGTGCAAACTGTATTGCCTGGAGCGGACGTCGCGAGATGTGTGGGCATACCTTTCGCGCCGGCGGCTATTGATGACAGGACTGGCGTACCTGGTCTCGTCACCCGGCCCAGGTCTTATCGCGTTCTGTATCAGCGCCGCGGGCGTCAGCGGAAGTCGCGACGTTGGTGTGCCCGACTGGCTGGAGATTTCCGGGTGGGCGTTTTTCTTTCTCTGGCTTGTTATCGCGATTATGCTGTTCAGCCTGATAGTTTTCCGGCCGGCCAGGCCTCCGATTCCGTCACCACGATAAGAAAAGGACCGCCATCCCTGGTGGTCCTTTTCTTCGTGCCGGGCGGTACTCGCTATGGATTGCCGCCCCGCGGCACACGCCGGCGTCACTGGTACTCGGTTGTTTCGCCCTTGCGTACAAGGTAGTCAGGGTTGACCGATTTGACGATGACGCGCCCCAGCCCCGGCGCTGTGCGTTCTGTCTTCGTGCGCACGACACCGCCTTCGCGAAGATGCTTCTGCTTGCCCGAGAACGTCTCCTGCCCGGTTGTCACGGCGGCCAGCACGGTCTGCGAGAACGGTCCGTCGTAAAGGAGCGGAACCGAAGCGATGCCGACGCTTTCGCATACGGCGCGCGCGTCGTCGACATTCAGGTAGCGCTGCATCCCGCGGAAACCCGTGCCGACATCGAAGGCGCGGAAGTGCAGCCCACCGCCGTACGCCAGGTCCTGCACGCCGGCCCCAAGCGTTTCCCCAAGAACGAACACAGGCTTGTCTGTCACGCCGAGCTGGCGCGCGATTTCTTCGAGCCTTTCGTCAAGCTTTAGCGCCCGCAGGACGCGCAGGTAGACATTGCGGGCGTTCGCCTTATTGTCCTTGAATGCCAGCCCCTTATGGCCGAGGCCTTTCGAGAACACGAGCAGTCGCCCGTGACCTTCAATCGCGTGTTCCTGCGGCACCAGGCAGAGGCCCGTGAACGTGCCATGCAGTTTTTCCGTGATGACGACCGGCTCACCTTCCTGCAGAACGTGCGGATAGCTCTTGACGTTCTCAATGTCGAAGGAGGGAATCAGGTCGAAGCCCGCATTGAAGACCTCGCCGGCGAGTTCGGGCGGAATGTACGGTTCGTACTTGGTGATGCCCAGCACTTCACCGACGTCCTCGCCTACCGTTACAGCGTGGCGGTGGCCGCGTTCGTCCAGCAGGTGGGCTTCGGTAGCGGACACCGGTTGCAGCGGGAAGACAAGACCCTGTGATAGCTCGTCGCGCAGTTTGATAGCGCGCACCCGATTGCCCCGTGACCCGGCACATTTGCCCTTGCGCTTCCGCTCATCCCAGAGACCCAGGATACTGAGCACATATTCCGGCACCACGGCCGCCTCAGGGATGTAGACGACCAGCTGCCGGGGCGCGAATGCACCTTTCGGGACGATGGCCTGATAGCCGTCGATGCGTACGAATTCGATTGAATCTGCGTTGGGGTGCGCAACGATGGCGTCGATGGCGCGAACCTGGACCTTAAATGTGCTCATTTGACTCTGCCGTCAGTCGGAATGAGCGGGAATAGCGCAGCGGTTTAGATGTCGGCGCCGGCCAGTCTGCCAGGAGTGCGGAAAAGAAAAATCCTCCGGGTTTTCACCTCGGAGGATTTGAAATCGTGCTACATCGACTTACGCAGTCATCGCGTCGGCCAGTTCACGCTTGAGCGATTCCTCGCTTTCGCGCTGCAGCGTCCGGATGACCATACGGTCCCGTTCATCGACGAGTGTTTCGTCGGCGAGAACCATTCCGCCGAACTTCTCGTGGGTGAAGAACCACTCGGCGAAAACCACCTTGCGTTCCTGGATGGCCTGATGAAACTGCTGCAGCGCGCGGACGTACTGCTCGCCTCGCACGCAGACAGCAAAGCCCTCGTCGTCCCATGCTGCTACGACATTGCCGTCAGCACCTGCGCGGCCCACCGCCGGGAAATCGAGCTGCCCGTTGAACCGGTGCAGGTCGAAGCCTGCGAACCACAGGATTGCCTTCGGCTCAGCAGAGCCCGTGCCGCTGAATCGGACCTCATCGAGATTGCGAGTGAGCCGGGCGGCTTCCAGAAGGTTGGGAGCCTTCACGGAGGAATCGCCTGCCTCCAGCCTCTCGAGAACCGCTTCTTTGCTGCACGACGTCGCGCACAACCTCGACGCGAGCGGGGTGGGGCGAATCTGGCCTTGCGTGCCGGGGTGGGAGCCCAGCGCAAGTCCCACGATACGACCTGCTGCGTTCAGGACGAGTTGAGCGTGTTGCGTGTTCTGCATCTTGTGACCCATATGTGTGGTTGACCTGTTCTGTGTAGAGCCGGGCGTCTTACCTAGTGCTGTGCCTGTGCAAGGACACGTACGGAGCCTGACGGGTGCGTCGAGTCGGCGTCAGTGTCGCCAACCGATTCCTGCAGGCCCCGCTTCGCGTCAAAGCCTGCACGCGTTGCGAGCTCTACGCCGAAGGCATCGGCTTCGAGTTCCTGACGTTGGACCTCTGTGTCCATCGCAGCGGTTGCTGCCGCTATGACGACAGCGGTGGACGTTTCAGGGGCCTGCCGGCTTGCTGCGAGCAGGTAGGTCGTAACGCGTCCCTCCAGATGATGCAGGCGCAGGTGCCCCAGCTCATGGCCGATAGCAAATGCGAGGGCATCATCCGACATCCGCCGCGCAAAGTCGTAGCGCACGAGGATACGGTTGCTGCCCATTGCTGCAGCCTCGGGGTCATTCGTACCGAGGTCCGTGACGACAAGCTCTACGCCTTTGAGCGCATCGCCCTGTTCAAGGCGTTGAAACACCGCCATGACACGCTGCGCGGTAGGGTTCGACAGCGGGACAGCGTGCTGTTGCGCCACGTTCCATGCCGCGGCACCGACGTCCTGGACGAGAGTTTTGGCGGTTGCCTGAAAGTCCTGGGGTTCTGCTGCCAGAGCAGCAGTGGACACAAGCAGCGACAGCAGGATGAAAAGGACCTTGCGCATAGTGCGCCTCCAAGGGAAAGTTGACCTGTTCCGTCTAGATAACCGTCTGGAGGTGCGGCAAGGCCTTCGAACCATTCGCACGGGAGGCAAGGCGCGGCCACGACTCTAAAATCTAAAATGATAGTTTCGTTTTAGGTTAAAATGAAAATTCCGCATCGTGCGGGAACGCCAGGCAGGAGGGGCGTCAACCTAAAGCGTCGGGAAATAAGCCGCCACCCTATACGCGCGACGGGACCGCGTTCGGTGCCGGGTTAGCTTTCCACGGAGACCTATTGTGAAGACTGTATTGTGTGGCCAAGGCCGAAGCACCATTCCGGCGAAACTCGTCCCGCACGCCGAAATCCGGCTGTGGGAGCGCACCACGTTGACCCGAGACGCCATCAAGGAGTTGCTGGCGGCCCGAAAATGCGTCGGCCTTCGCCTGCAGGAGGGTTACAAGCGCGCTGTAGTCATTTACAGCGAGCCCGACGATTGTTGCTTTGTCGTAGTGCAGAACTACCGTACCGGCGAAGTGGTGACCGTTCTTCCTCTCGAATACTGGGCATTTGACCGGTTGACGGAAAGTTCGGCGCAGGCCTGGCAGGCGAGAGAACTGGTTCTGGGCGCGGAGACGGCCCTGGCCGTGGAGCGCGCAGGGGGCGATATCGTTGTCCACGAGCCGCTGCCTCCGTTGGAGCGCGCTGACAGCTATGTCACGTGGCACGTGCAGCGCAAGCGTCTGCTCGAGGCACTGCAGGTGCGCGCTTGGTGCCCGGTGCCCAACGCGCGCCCGACAGAAGAGGAGCGTGCGCTGGCCGAGCGTGGCAAGGAGCTGCTCCGGGGCTTTTCCGGCGATGACCTTGCACCCGGCAAGAGCCACCCGGAGTGCACGCTGGTGCTCAAGCTGCTGCGCGACCCGCCGTTCCAGCCCATTGTGTTTCCGAGCCAGCTGTTGAAGGAGAGCCTCGGGCAGATGCTTGTCGATTCCCGGTTTGTCGCGACCATGGTGCGCAAGATGGCGAGCCGTGACTTGCTGAACGAAGACCTCCTCGGTGTGCACATCGAAATCGGCGAAAACCGGTTCGAGTTCAGCCCGGAGGAGCAGCGTGCGTTCTTCCAGGCATGTGTCGCCTGCGTTGAGGCGGCACTGGCGTCGACGACCACGCCGGCAGGACTGGGCGTAACACAATCCCGGGAAGAGGGTGCCCGCGCGCAGGATGCCGTGCAGGAAGCTGGGGAACAAGTGACTCCGGTGGCGCAAGTTGTTCCGCTCGAGCGCGCTGCTGCGTCTGAGCCTGAAGTGGCGACGGTTGCGACCAGTCATCTGGTTGACCAGGTGGAGAGTGCACCGGCAGCACCGGCCCCCCTGCCCGTTGCGGCTCCGGGTGTGGGCAAGGAAGTGCGCGTGAAGCCGGCGCCGACCGAGTTCGAATCCCTGTTGATGGAGTCGGGCTGGTCCATTCGCCGTCCGGAGGCCACGCGCCGAGCGTTCCGCGCGGCCTGAGCCGACAGCTTGCCATCACAACCAAACCGACCCAAGGACGTCGAAATGACACATCGACCCTACCGCATTCACCGTCAGGCTGGCCTGGACAGCCAGTTCATCTCCATCGAGCTGGATGGGCAGCAGGTGTATGTGCTTGAGCGGGAGGACGAGGGGAAGGGCATCTGGGCGCTGTATCCCGTACGTGACGGCGTGCGCGGCGCCAAGATGGAGCGGGACCAGTATGCGAATGACCTCATCGAGCTCGTGACGCACGAGCTTATCTGCGCCGGCCACATTGCCAGCGTGGAAGGGGGATACGTCGTGCCTGTCCCGGTCGATACCGGCGACTTTTATGTGTCGGGGCTCGGGTATCTGTGTTGCCGCACGCCGGTGAACAGGGTGCTGAGCGAGGCGGCCGTGAGCGCCTGCGGCATCCATGCGCGCCACCAGATTCGCCCGGCAACGCTCGAAGAGCGAGAGGCCGCGGGGCTGGACCTCAAAGACACCACGCGCTCCGCCGTGTTCCTTATGCCCTAGAAAGGCCTGTGCCCATGACGACCATTCATCCTTTCTGTGTCTCGATTACGGGTGCGGACGACGCCGTACGCATCGAGCAGCTCGTCGCGCTCAGTCGCGAGTTTCCCTTTGTCGAGTGGGGCATCCTGCACTATCCAACCAAGGAGGGTAAGCCGCGCAATCCGACGGAGGCCTGGCGCGCGCAACTTGCAAAGGCTCGCCGGGACCACGACCTGAAGACCGCACTGCACCTCTGCGATGAAAACACGTTCTGGATGCTGCTCATGACGATGTTTCAGAAGCATATCCCGTTCATCCACAACGACCTGCGCGAGTACGACCGCGTGCAGGTCAACATCAATGCGCGCGGCAAGGCTTTCACGAGAAAAGAGGTCGTTGACGTCTACACGACGCTGGCGTGCCACGGCGCACGGCTCATCCTCCAGCAGCACGACGGCACAGCCGCCGCCATCGAGACCTATCTGTCGAGCATGTCGCTCGGCTCCCTGGCGCGCTCGGCGCACGCCGGCGATATTTCGGTGCTGCTTGACGCATCGCGCGGCAAGGGTATCGCGCCGGATACGTGGCGGCCGCCGCTGGTTCGTTTCGGTCAGGCGTTGCATACCGGATACGCCGGCGGCATCTCGCCGGCGAACATCGAAGCGGTCCTCGACGCGACCGAGGCCGCTGTGCGCGAGCATGGCCAGCCAGGCGCGCGCTATTGGCTCGACATGGAGACAGGCGTGCGCACCGACAACCAGTTCGACCTGAAAAAGGTCGAGCAGGTGCTCTGCGCCGTCGCGCGCCGTGCGCCGACCCCAATCCCGACGGCTCCGCCGCATCACTGACACCCGGGAGCCTCTACAGGCCCCCCATTTCGCTTTTGGAGAATCACATGACTCAATCCGTTCTACTCAAACGCATCCAGGACGACGCGCTGGCCGCGCGTAAGGCTCGCGACACCGAGAAGGGCACCTTCCTCACCACGCTCTTTTCCGAAGCCAACCGGGTCGGGAAGGACGACGGCAACCGTGACTCGACCGAGGCCGAGGTGGAGGCAGTCGTCAGGAAGTTCATTAACGGCATCGACAGCACGCTCGCGGAATTCAGCAAGCGCGGCGTGCCGGCCGACAGCGAGTTGCGCGCGCAGGCGAACTTCGAGCGTCCGCTGCTCGAGCAGTACCTGCCGAAACAGGCGACGGAGGACGAAATCCGCTCCGCAGTCGCATCGGCCGTCGCGGGCCTTGCCGAGGTGAACATGAAGCAGATGGGCGTAGTGATGGGCGGCCTGACCGCACAGTTCGGCCTGAACTTCGACAAGACCTTCGCAAGCGGCCTGGTCAAAGCCGCCCTCAGCGCGAAAGCATGACAGGGGCCGGTGTGAGTTGCCTCCTTGCTTGAGCATCGAAGCCCGCCACGCACCACGCCGGCGGGCTTCTCCTTTTCTAAAGTTCCATTCTTTGGCCGCTCGCTAGACCTCCCAGGACAATCAAGGAGAGAGAGATGGGAAGTCTATGCGTACGCAGTATTCCGGGTCTCAGCACCCTGCAGATGCTGGAGCGCGCGAGCAACGGCAGCTATCGAAAAGGGGCTCGCTGGGGTAGCGACACCACGCAGCATGAACTCGTTGCGCTTGCCCCCGGCAAGGGTGGCGCCTATGGCGTCGTGAAATGGCACCTGCTCAACACGGGCGAGGTGTTCTTTACGGCACTTGTCATCATGGTGAGCCGCGGCAAAGGGGAGTTCTGCTGGAAGACTTACGACGAGTTCGCCGGGCCAGGTGAAATCGGTATGCCAGAGCATCTGCTCCGGATGCTGACGCCTGTCGATGAGCTACCGGCGAGCGTCTTGCCGATTCAGCGCCAGCGCGCGACGCAATGGCGCCAGGCGGTGCAGGCCCGGCTCGACAGCCTGCGCGCGCCGAAGCCGGAACCTGGCGACCAGATTGTGTTCAAGACCCCTGTGACCTTTGTGGTCGAAGGCGACGAGGTGCAGGTCTCCAGCTTCGAGGTGAGGGAGTGGGGGCGGCGCCGACGTCTGGTTGGGCAAACACCGGGCGGCACGCGGTTCACGGCGCGCATCTCGCGCTTCGTGTGGGACAACTACGCGTTCAGCGTTGTTCGCCAGCCGTGATGTGATTCGACGCCTCGGCAACGACCGGCAGTTCATCAGCGGAAGTGTTGAGGGACTATCGGGGGTGATTGCAGGGCGCAGATTTCTGCGCCCTTTTTCTTCGCTTCACTTTGACGTCACCTCCGCCTTGAAGGACGAGGCACGTCATCAGGCGCGGTGCCCGGCAAATCCTCAATCGAGGGAGCGTTCTCCCTGTTTCGAGGATTCGGGGGTAAGACAGGGTTCAAGCGTGGCTACGCGCGCACGTCCGTGTCTATAGGGTCTAGCGCAAGACAACTCCAAAAGGACAACCAGTTTGAACTCGCACACCCAAATCGTCGGCAACCGCCTGAAGAACATCCGTCACGATATCGACCCTGCACTCGTGCAGGCCCAGATAGACAAGAAGATTGCCGACCTGGAAGCACAGCGCATCGAAATGAAGGCCAGGGCGGTGGAAAGCCTCGAAGCCTATGAGCGTGCCAAGGCTGAAGGCACGGCACATCGGTGGACCCGGGTTCCCGAAGGTCCCGCGTACGTCGACCCGCTGGTCGATGAGTGGATTGAATTGGAGCGGACCCATTACGCCCGGGTACGCGTTATCGAGTTGCCGAAGACTGGAAAGCGTTTCGTGCTCGCGTACGGCGATATCGAGGATTCTGCGGTGACCAGCGGTACAGGCCCGTTCAAGAGTTGCGAGGAAGCCTCCGGGTGGTTCCTGCGCTCAGGACGCTAACGCGCTGCCTTGAACAAAATGATTCTTTGAAGCCCGGCCCCAGTCATTCTGGATGGCCGGGCTTTTCGCACCATAGCGGGCTGGTAAGGCCCGCCGGTGGTCAGAAGCGCTCGTCGTAGTAGTCGTCGGCCGAGTCGTCATCGTCCCCGGCGTCGAGCAGCTTCAAGCCTTCTTCTGGATGTGCCTCGAGCCAGGCGTTGACGTCGTTGCGCAGTTTTTCTTCCACTTCCTGCAGGAGCGGCATAGGGGTCGTGTTCGCGAAGGAGCGATTCTGGACCAGCTGTAAGTAGGCGACGGTTATTTTCCCAGACCTTCCCGTTGTTCCTGCTCGATTGACCTGAGTCCGGCCAGGTTGCCACTCGACCGTGGAACACTGGTGTGCCGTGTCGCCTGCCGCCAGGGACAGGATGCGCGAATGGCCCCACCGAATCGCGTCGCCATACCCGCCGACACAGTGGTGTAGCCTGCTGCCCTCAGAGAGAAGGTCCCACGTTTCCACCAGCTCCCTGACCTGCACGCTGCCCAGCATTGTCGGCAGAGGGAGTCTGCGGTCTTCCGGCATCAGGGACTCGTTGGTACCGAGCTGCCGCTGGATTTCTTCCTGCAACCAGGCTTCATCCTTCAGCCCGCGCCGTGCTGCCGTCTCGTCCATGGCGCGAAACACGCCCCATGCGTTGGGCAGGTTGAGTTTGCGTAACAGTTTTCGCACCCTACGAACGAGCAGCAGTTGGTCCCGGACCTTCAACGGAAGGACGGCCCCAGCTACCTCATTGTGCTGCGTCAGAAGCTTGCTCAGCTCGCGCCAGCTGCGTTCGGACTCAATACCCTCCAGGAATGCGTCGCCGTAGTAACGGTAGGCCGTCGTGTACATGCGACGCAGGTCGTCATTCAGCCACGAAAGGAACTTCCTGAACTCCGCACGCCGGGCGCAGACCGTGCGCGAGGCCGGAAGACGCAGTTCCCGGAAGCGCGCCGGCATGACCGACGGCACCGTCACCAGCTCCGCGGGCAGTTCCGGTAGCAACGGCGCCTCCGGGCGAGTGGACATCAGCCAGATGTTGATGCGCGGATGCTTGTGCACTTCGAAGTAGGGCTCAAGCTTGTCGCGGCAACAGGCGAGGAGTGCTTCGTATTTGGCGCCGATGGCGAGTGGCAGTCCCTCCGTTCCCGCGCCGGTTTTCCGGAACTGTTTGTCGCTGGGCGTCCAGCCATAGCGACGTTTCATCATGCCCGCGCTCTTGTCGAAAGGAATCCACAACAGGCCCTTCCTGAACGCGTCGATGCGGTCCTCCCGATAGATGGGGTCTCCTTCGTTGGCGTACACGATGCGGCGAACCATCTCTATCTGTAGGTCGTCGTTGCCGTAGGCCTTCAGCTCCTCGCGCTTCTTGAAGTAGCGCAGCAGCGACTGGAAGGGCGTGTAGAGGTTGGAGATGGCCAGCTCGCGGCCGGCGAAGTACTCCGCGAAGTGTCGCGAGTACACGAGCGTGCGGGTCTCGAGGTCGACGGCAACCTGGATGCTGTTCAGGTCGAACACGTCGATGAGCTGGGCGGCCTTCGTGTTGCGCGCGCGATTGCGCTCCGCGACGTAATGGGTCAGCACGTAGTTCATCAGCCCCGCCCGCGCCGTCTTGATGATGCGGTATCGCTTCCGGTGAATGACGTTGACGGCGAGCGTGTAGTCGAGGGCTTCCAGTTCCGGCCTGCACAGGAATTCTGGCGTCGGCGCGAGCTGGCGTCGCTCCGGGACGTTCGGCAGGGTTGATTCGTCGCCCGTCACGGCCTGCCAGTGAGGAGCTTCCAGGAAGACGTCGATATCGTTGTAGACAGCAGGTCCTGTTCCCAGGATTTCGTCGATGGCCGACGCGACGGCCTGACCCGCGACGATACCGAACGACGGAAGCGCTTCTTTCGCCGACAGAAGGGCGAGTACCCGGTCGGCGAGGTCTGGGGTCTCAAGGAGACGTGCGTCGTGCTGTGGCATGAAGAGCTCGAAAAGACGGAGCTCTTCTGTAGCGAGAGACGCTTAAACCCAGGCACTCGCGCCAGCTAAAACGCATTTTCCGGACAGTGCGATTCGACTTCGGGCCGGCCGGGCACACAGGTGCTCAGCGCTTCGGGGTACTGCGTGCGAAGCGCGTTATTGCTGCTACCAAAGGCGCTTGCGCCAGGCGTTGCTATTCAAGACAGAACTTGTGCAACGCAACATTCGAGGTGAACCCATGGACCTAAACGCTGATTTCCTGAAGGAAATGCGCTCCCGCTTCAACAAGTACCTGCTGTTCGCAGAACTCATCGGCCTGGTGGCCATTGCGTTGGCTACGGTCGTCGCGATGCTGCTCGAGGTCAAGACGATGGTGCTCAGCCACGGCGTCACGCTGACCGACCTGCTGCTGATGTTCCTCTATCTCGAGGTTCTGGCGATGGTTGGCCAGTACTTCAAGCTCGGACAACTGCCGGTGCGCTTCCCGCTGTACATCGCCATGGTCGCGCTCGCCCGGGAGCTGATTCTGGGAAACGGAACGGCAACGGGCATTCACATGCTCGAGACCGCCGGCGCGGTTCTGCTGCTCGCGCTGGGTGTGCTGCTTATTCGCATCGGGCAGGTGAAGTTCCCGACCGAGGACGACAAGATGCTGGAGAAGTGATTTTCCGGACCGCGCGCTGCGCGGTCTTTTTCATGGGCGAGGCGTGTCTTGCGCGCTGGACAATCGCGCCCCTAAGGCTACGCCGGCCGCGATACTATCTGCATCCCGGTCGTGCCCGACAGCGCGGCCGATGGACCCGGCAAGGATGCACGGCACCCTCGGACCCGCGCATCGTAGCTGTCGACCTAAAACCTGAGGGGACCACCAAAATGAACCAGAACTTCCCGCGCATCATCGGCCTGGACGACATCCCGGCGCAGGCCGGCGACTGGCTGCAACGGCGTATTGACCAGGACGACGCTGACGAAGCAGACAAGCCGCTGATTGCCGCCGCGGCGCAGTGCGCGCAGGCCGCCGGCTCGGCGCCGGGCGCCTGGGTGGAGACAACGCTGCGTGCGCAATCCGGTGACGCCGTCGTCACCGCGATGACGAACCGCGCGCTCGAAGCCACCAGTGAGTATTATCACGGCAAATTCCCCCGCCAGAAGGGCGCGTCGGCGGAGGACGGCATGCTGGAGATGCTGGGCACCGGCGAGCAGCTGCGCGGCCACCTGAAGGACCTGGTCACCTACGTCGTCGACACAACGTCGTCCAGCTAGGCGACAACAGGCCACCGGCACAAGCCCACCGAAGAACCCATTTTTGCTGCAAAGATACGCTATGACCTCAGATAACCAGCCGCGGCCGACTTACTCCGAGCAACTCGAGGCCGTATGCAACATGCGGACGGCCGAAGAAATCACGCACGACGAGTGGACAGACGAGGTCAAGGCTGCGATTCAGCAGACCGCCAACGACTACGGCAAGACGTACACTCAGGTCGCGACCGACGTCGATATCGAATCGCCCAAGGTTCTGCAGCGCAACCGCGAGGACCTGGACGACCAGGTCAAGGCCTTCAACATCGGCCCGTATCCGGGCGGTACGCGCTAAATCGTGAACCCTCGTTTTTCGCGCGTCGTGGCGAGAACCGCCCAGCGCGACTTTCACTCACGCATTATTTGTGCTAGGCACGGCGCGCAATCCTGGCTAGGCTCTCGGTAGTCGGGAGAGCATAGCCAGGATTGCGCTGCGTTATCGATGCGCGCCTGGCGGGCTCGCAAAATGGGTCCCCCGAACGAGGAGGGGCAGTTGGCAATCTTTTCGCACATTGCGTTCGCACACAACGCGTCGGGAAAGCTGGTCGCCGCATCGGAGCTGTTCCAGCTGGAACCGGCGGAGCACACGTGCGTCGCGTGTGGCCGTGCACTCGAACTCCACTGCGCGCGAAAGGGAGTGGCCTATTTTTCACATCGTGAACTCAACGAGTGTTTCGGGGGCGCCGCTGAAGGGCTGCGCGCCGCCGCGGTCCAGATTCTTCGCTCCGAAGGGGGTATTGCTGCGCCGAGCCTGAAAGCCCTCGCGCGCAAGAAGCGAGGCCGCAAGGAGTCGAAGGCGGCGCTGCCGACGGACTGGCAGGCCTGGGGCGGAGGAGAGCCGCACACTCACGTTGACGGTGTCCCGGTCGATTTCGTTGCGGAAACACTCGCCGGCAGGCTGGCGATTCAGATTGCATTGCAGGGCGAGCCCGACCCGAGCTTGCGAGAGCGCCTACGCGGCCTGCCCATGCCCGTGCTCGAAGTTGTGCTGAAAAAGCCTGCGGGTATCCGCACCTTCGCTGACCTGCGTTTCGCGGTGGTTGAGGGCGGCGAGAACAAGCGGTGGCTTGCGCATCCCGCGCTCGAGATGGAACTGACTCCCCTGGAGCGCCAACTCGGGTGGGAGCCATCACCCGTGCCGCTCGACGGGCACCCGGCGGCTCGCGCGCGGCTGACCGTGCCCGCCCCGTCACGCAGAAAGGCCGCGATGCAGGATTTCGCCGAGTGCACGGTCTTTCACCAGTTGCCCACGTACCGCAAGATTGAAATCATCGAGGCGCGTCTGGGTCAGAAGCAGGCGAACTGGCCGACGGCCACGGCCATCTCGGTGCGCGGCGGCGAAACCTTCGGCTGTGACGTCCAGGTGTGGGAGGGCGATGCCTTCAGCCATTTTGTGCTCAATCCGAAATTGCCCGAACGCGTGATTACGTCGGAGGCCGTCCTGCATTGGCTGGCGAGCCGGTACGAGATGCAGCCGCCCTTTACCAATGCCGAAAAGGTTGCGGTCTACGACTACCTCAGTGAGCTTGTGCACCTCGGCTATCTCTCTTCGCTTGGCGGCCAGCGATATCAGGTTCTGCGGCGCCTGCCTGCAGGTACAAAAGATGCGGCGCACTGGGTGCCGCAGGCCACGCTCAGCGTAAGCGCGCTCCGACAGGCCTCGTTGCATCTGCAGGTTCCTATTCCTTTGCCCCAGGTTGAGCGGCTGCTCGACTTTTTCGACAACGGGCATCCTGCGGAATCCGTCGAGAGTTTCGTGGTTTCGCTTGCATACCGGCTTCATACGGCGCCGAAGGTGGCGCTTGAACTGCTCTTACGCACAGGCGTCGTTGCTCGCTCAGAAGGGCGCCGCGGCGGCCCGACCGGAGAACTGTTCTGATTCCAGCTGTCTAAAACAGGCTGGGATTTTAGAGCCCATTCTTAAACTGAGCGGTTGTACCAGTAGGAAGCCCTGTCAGGCGGGCGTTTGACGTTGCCACCTCATCATGTGAAATTCCGGGCCACAGCAAAACTCCGCTTAAATTGCCGCCGCTTAACAAAGTTTGAAGTTTTTCCGGCAAAGTCGGTATCATTCGTGTTTTGAAAAAATTGTTTTTGCGCCTGCGCAGCCTCGCGGGTTGCCTGGACCGATACACATGCCCGGAATCAAAGCCCATGAGGCTGCAGGTGCGGATGTGGGCACGCAGCAGCCGCCAATCGCAATCCCGCCGCTCTCAGATGCACTGCGCACGCTGCTTGCGCTGAGCGAGTCGGACCGACTGAACATCCGCGTTCTCGAGCTGATTTGCCTGAAGGACCCGGGTGCGGTCGCGCGCATCATCGCGTATGCGACGAGCGCCGCGCAGCTGGCGATGAACGCAGGTGCACGCGCGAGCGCGAAGTCGCGCACCCTGAGTGAGTCACTCACCCTCATTGGCTCGACCACGGCCTGCGACCTTCTGCTGGGCATGTGGGGCGTGGAGTCCATGCCGGTGCCCCCTGAACTGATATCCGCACGCAACGCGCTGGCAAAGCACATCTTCATGATGCTGGTTACCGCACGTCGCATCGTTCTGCACGCGGCCGTGGGTGACCAGGTGCCCGGCGATGAGCTGATGCTGCTGATTCTCGTGGACCGGCTGTCACTCGCGATGGCGCTGACGTCGGACGCGGACCCGGAGCTGCAGGAGTCCGTGGCTGACGCCATCATGCAGGGCCGGCATGCGTTTCATCGTGTCCCTGAAATTGCAGGGGCATTTCACGTGTCCCGCTCAATCACGAAGGCGTGGGCGCTCTCATCGCATCTCGACGGCTATCTCACCACGCTCGACCACTGGCAGGCCTTTGAGAAGTCGCTTGTGCCGGCAGTGTCGGTCGTCCTGTGCGCTGAAGCGGCCCTCGAGGCAGCCTATCACCCTGAGGCGGAAGACCTTGTGCGCAAGGAACTACCGCAGGTCGATAACGTCGCGCGGGCACTGGTGATGCGCGGCGTCGACCCGGTGGGTCTTGCCGCGCGATATTGAGCATCTCTGCACAGGTGGTGATTGTGGCGACGTCTGGAGTCGCCCACCTGGAGTGGAGGGGTAGGGCCGTCCCGGTCAGTCCCTGAATGCGTACATGGTGTCGCGCTCTGCCCGCATGAGGTGCTGGCCGCAATCCACCACGAGCGTCGTATCGTTGATGCTCTGATTTTGAGCAATGAACACGACGGCCTGCGTGATGTCCTGTGGGGATGCGCCGCGGCGAAGCGGCGTGGCTTTGTGCGCTTCCTCGAATTCCCGCGGGGACAGGTCGGGGTGCTTCATCGTCAGCCCTGGAGCCACGCCCGCTGTGCGGATAACCGGCGCGAATGACTGGGCAAGCATCGTGGTGGCGGTAGCCAGCGCGGCTTTGCTCAGCGTGTAGGAGAGATGGTCCGGCTGCAGGGCATACAGCTTCTGGTCGAGGATGTTGATGACGACGCCAGCGCGTTCCATCCGGCCTTCCTCTACGTGTGCTGCATACATGGCACCTGCGAGCGTCAGCGGCGCCGCCAGGTTGATGCTCATTGCACGCTGGAAGAGCCCATTGTCAAAGTCCTTGCCCGTATCCTGCTCGAAGAGCGAGGCGCTATTGACAAGTACTTCTGGTGTGCCGAATGCCTCGCGGCACATGGGGATGACGCGCGCCGCGGCATCGTTGCGCGAAAAGTCCGCCTGAATCGCAACTGCGCGGCGCCCTATTGCCTGTATGTCATCGACTGTGCGCATCGCACCTTCGGTCGAACGGCCGTAGTGCACGCAGATGTCGTAACCCGCACGTGCGAGTCCCAGCGCAATTTCACGGCCCAGCTGTACTCCGGCGCCAGTCACCAACGCTACAGGTGCGCGTCCTGAGGGGCTATTTGCCATGCTAATACTCCGAGTCTTTCATAAATCCAGTGATGCCAATTATAACGCCTACCTGCGGGATGCCAGGCGCGCGTGCCGGGTTAAGCCGGCCACTTCGTCTAAAGCGCGCGTTTTAGATTTGCATTGTTTGTTAAAGAAAGGATAATTCGCGCCGATAACGTAGCTTCAAGGACAGCCAGCCTGGTAACGACAAAGATGAAGAAAATTGCATTCGCCGCAGCACTCGCGGCATTCGCGCCCACCGTGTGGGCTCAAAGCAGCGTCACACTTTACGGCGTACTCGACAATGGTTTCACCTACCTGAGCAACGTGGGCGGCAAGAAGGTGTACCAGATGGAGAGCGGCAACCTCTGGGGCCCGAACTTCGGCCTCCAGGGTTCTGAGGACCTGGGCGGCAACCTGAAGGCCATCTTCAAGATTGAAGCCGGTTACGATATCAACAGCGGCCGGCTCGGCCAGGGGGGCCTTTTGTTTGGCCGCCAGGCCTATGTGGGGTTGAGCTCGGCAGACCTGGGCACGATTACGCTAGGTCGCCAGTACGACAGTCTTAGTGACGTTCTGGGCAATTACAGCAGCTGCTGGCTGTATGGCGGCTCGGGCTTCCACTTCAACGACAACGACAACGCGTGCCAGTCGGTGCGCTTTAACAACGCCGTCAAGTACAAGACGCCGACCTTCGCCGGTATCACCGGCTACGGCATGCTCGCGCTCGGCAACCAGAGCCAGTTCTCGCAGAACCGCACGTATGCGCTCGCGGCGACGTTCCAGCGCGGCGACTTTTCGATGGGCCTCGGTTACCTCGACGTGAATGACGCCGGGGGTCCCGGTGGGCCGTTCGATTCGGCAGGCATCAGCAAGGGCTTCTCCGCCGACCCGACGGGTGACAACTATGTTGGCTTTATGGCTGGCAACTACGTTGCCCTCCAGGACGCGCAGAAGTGGAAGGTAGCAGGCATTGGCGCGTCGTATGTCATCGGCAAGGCGACGGTGACCGCCGAGTACACCAACAGCAAGTACGAGCGTAGCCGCTATCTTGTGGACGTCGGTGGTGCCAGCAATCCGCTCACGGACGTCACGTTCAACAACTATGAAGTGGGTGTGCTGTACAGCGTCACGTCGTTCGTCGACGTCAACGCAGGGTACACGCTGTCGACGTTGCGCCTGAACGATGTCTCGCGCGAGTCGAAATTCCACATCTTCCAGTTGCTGGGCCTGTACCACCTGTCCAAACGCACGGACCTGTACGGCCTGATGAACTACCAGATTGCAGCAGGCGACGGCACGTATTTCGACGGTACCTCGTTCTCGCAGGCTGCGTCGGTTCAGGGGGTGTCGACCACCAACCACCAGCTGGGTCTTTCGGTGGGCATCCGTACGACGTTCTAAGGACGAGAGGCGCGACCCGGCGCGCCGCTGGCGCCGGGTCAAGCTTTACGTTCAAACTCCCAGAGCGCTGACTGGGGGCGATAGGCTCCGCTTCTGTCGGGCGCGAAGACTTCCGGCATACGCTCGCCTTGTTGCACCATTACGCCGGGGACGCTGTGTCCCTGCGCTTTCCAGACGCCTGTTTCCGGGCATGTTTGCCCGGTACGGACTGTCAGGTGACCCGTGGCGATTTCCGGGGATTTCGCAGGTTCTTCGAAGGTCCGCGCAAATTCGACGAGGTCCTTCGGATAGACGATATGCCTGTGCAGCGATGTGTCATCCAGCTCGAGCAGGTAGGCGAGGGCAGCGGCCTCGATTGCCCAGTAGCCGAAATAGAGCCCACGTTCCTCCGAAAGGTCGAGGTGGCTGTCATGCCAGTCGACGCTGCTCATGGAGGAATACCAGTTCTCCAGGTAGGCGTTGAGGTCGGTTAAGCTCTCTTCGTCGGAGTCGTCGTACACGCTGTTGATGCAATCACGATATGACTCGTGGAACCAGGTGTCGACGTCGACCCGGCCCTCGAGGCCATAGGCGAGAAGGTCTTCGTACAGCGTGTCTTGCGCCCGATAGGACGGGTCTTCCAGCGCGGCAATGCGTGGCAACAGGTCGCGCCGGTGCAGCAGGTAGCAGAGCCCGATGAGCTGCATCGCGCGCTCGTAGTCTTTGAGTTCTCCGAGGAGAAAGGGCGGCCAGTTCGGGCTCTCAAACTCCTTTCCCTGGAACCTCGCGTACTCCTCGTAGTCGGCCACTATCGGGTCGAGGTCGTCGCGCAGAAGCGCGATGGGCTCGCCTGCCGTGTAACGAAGCAGCAGCAGCGCAAAGCGGTTATCCGCGCGAAGCGAAGCTGCAATTGCGCGCTTCGAGTCCTCTGTGCCATTGGCCGGCAAGGCGGTTGTCCACGTGTCAATGGACGTGGTGAGAAAGTCTGAAAACCACGTGAAGTACTGTTCGCTGATGAACCGTTGACGCCTACGCTTTGCGAAGTCATCCATTACTTAGGCCCTTCCATATTTCTGGTCTAGCCGCCGCTGCTTCTCCTTCGCCGCGGTCGCCACTTCGGATTCCGTGTAGTGTAGGGGAATTTCGTGGTTCGGATGGTCATGCTCCTTACCAGCCAGCAGGGCCTCCTCGTGCTGAATTGCGCTCGGCAGGTAAAACGGAACGTAAAGGATGTGCCGGGCATATCCCTGCAAGAGAATGACCTCCGACATAGGCTGGCCTACAGCGGCGGCCAGGCACTGCCTTACCCAGGTGTCCGTCATCTGTGCAATCTTTTTGCCGGGTGACGAGGACTTGTCTTCGTCCTTCTCACCCACGGGCGGCGTCGGGGGTTCAGTCGCGGGTGAGGGTTGGCCGGTCTTCGCGGGCCCCTTTTTGCCGCCTCCCTTCTTGCCACCAGCCTTCGGAGGGGCAGGCATAGTGCCGTCATCGTCGAGTGGAGGTTCGAGCAACTCTTCGGGTCGAGGAAGCACCGTGTCGACGATGCGCGTCGCCACACCAAGCTTCGACACTACGCTCGGTTTGCCGTCCTTGTTCTTTGGCGCGGATTTCACCCTCGACGACTTCGCCTCGACTATCGCGAAGGGCCTGCCGTTGTTGTTCGAAGGCGTCGCGCGCCACACACCGTCAATGCCTTGACCGTGTGCTTTCGGGGCGAAGAGCTTGTTTAACAGGCCACCCTCGTTAAGCTTTCCGGGCACCGTTGCGGCAGGCTTCCTCGGCCAGCGTCCCAGTGCTCCCTGGTCGTGCGATTCCCACCCAGCACCCCACTTCAGGTGCTCATAGCAGAAGTAGTCGGCGATGTGCTCGCCGAGCAGCCCCGTGATTTTGTTCGTAATATCCGAGACTGCCAACTTGGCGTTCACGACCCCGGTGGACGGCGCCGCACTCGAGCGGTTGTGTCCTTGCTCCGCTTCAACGCCAACCTTACCCGGCTTCTCGGTCTCTTTGCGCAGCGCGACCGAACCCTCCGCCGAAGAGTTGGGTTGTTTCTTCTTCCAGTGCATGAGCTTTCGCTCGACGAACTGGGTCAACCAGTAAGGGAGATTGGTCTCAACAAATCCAAGCGCCTGGCCAAACGTTGCTTGCCCGGCGGGCGGCATTTCCCGGTAGACCCATGAGCTCTCGATGTGAACGCGGGACTCGGTCAGCAGCTTCTTCAACCCTGATGCGTCGAACAGCTTGTCGACGAGCTCTTCGGGGCTCGCCGGGCAGTGTGCTCGCTGGAGCACGAGCCGCAGAATATCGAATAGCAGCGGCCCGTAGATTTCAGACTTGTGGTTGACCAGGCGAAACGTCCGCTTGACGCCGGCACCGACCACCGGCACCCAGCCTACGACCGCGAACACGAGGTCAATGCCCGTTTCGATTCGAGTTAACTCGTCGCCGTGCTCGCGCGCATTCCAGACGTTCAGGACACTCTCTGACGTGTCGTAGATGTTCTGCGCGACGTAGAACAACGGGAATGCATTGGCTGCCATCGACAGTCCAATCTGCTCGACCGCATCTTCAATGGCTTGTTGGTCGGTGTCGTTCATTGGATGTCGGGGCGGCCTGAGAAGTGATTGAACAGGCTGCCCAGGTTCTCCTGCGTGATGCCCTGGTGGCCAGCGGCGTGCAGCTCCTTTAGGATGTCGGCCTGCTCGAGTGACTTCACCGCAGGCAACGACTGCTGTACGAAGGGTCGTGGGTCTTCGCCGAAGAATGCCCTGGCAGTGCCATCAGGGACGTCATGCAGCACCGCGTGGCCGTTCGCATCGAGCTTGCCAGCGAGTGTGGTGCCGTTGTCGAAGACGACCTTGTAGGGCGCGCCGGGCACGGGTTTCAGGTTGTTGTCAGTGAGATTCAGCTCGAGCTTGTTGTGCAGGTCGCCCTTGGGCAGGGCGGGCAAGTCGTAGGGGGCGCTCGTGGGGCCATTGAAGGCGTGTTGTGCGCCTTTGATGTCGATGTTGCCCGGCGCATGAATCTCGATATTGCCACCCTGGATGCGGATGTACGCGCCCCCGGATGTCAGCAGGACACCCTGGCTCGCCGCGACTTCAATCTTCTCGCTGGCCGACAGCACCTTCACCGTCTTTTGTGCGGTCAATTCGATGTTGTCCGACTGCGCCTGGATTTCCACCTTGCCTTTCGCAGCGAAGAGCTTCATCCCTGCGTTCTGGACGAACAGGCTGATGCGCTCCGAGACGCTCACGAGCAGCGATTTGCCGGTCGCGATGTGTGTGCTCTGGCCACTGACCACGTTGACCTGTTCGTCTGCGCCAAGGTGCACTGACTGCTGCGCCGACAGCGCGATGCCCGCCGGGCTGGCGGCGAGGAGAATGGGTTCTTTGAACGCGTTGGCCGAGCCCGTGCCACCGCCTGCCGTGTTTCCGCCCGTGCCCAGCCCTTGTCCCTGGACGTTGTCCGCCGTAGCGTCCGTCAAGGCCTTGAGTGCGTCGCGGCCTGCTTTCAGGCTTTCGGCCTGGTGCTGGGTGCTGGCATCGGACAGCGACTCAACCAGGTTGTGCGCGCCGGCGAGTTGCTGCTGGGCCTGCCGGACCTCGAGCTGCTGGTGCGCGGTGCCCGTGCCGGCGAAGGTTGTGAGGAACAGGCCGCGGTTCGCGCGAATCGCGCCATAGGCGTCGGTACGCAGGTCAAAGCCGGAGCCAAGGTAGCTGCCCCGGGTGTTGCCGTCCTGGGCAATCAGGTATCCCAGGTGAAGCATCGAGGCGCCCTGCGACGAAAACAGCTGCACGCGGTTCTGGCCCGTTGCGTCGTCCATCACAAGCTGGTTGTAGCCCGCGCCGCCATACTCCTTCGAACTGAAGCCCGACAGGATGCCGTTCGAGTGCCAACGAGGCTGGGTTGCTCCGTTGTACACGCGGCCGGTCGCAATGGGGCGGTCGCAGTCTCCGCCAATCCAGTCGAGGGTGACTTCTTCTCCGACGCGCGGTACGTGCACGCTTCCATAGCCACCGCCCGTGTCGGAGTAGGCTACGCGGACCCAGCATGTCGCACCGATACCTTCGCGTCGGTCCCAGTGCATGCGCACCAGGATGCGGTTCATTGCATCGGTGTACACCTCAGTGTTCGCAGGGCCCACCACCGTGGCGGTCTGCAGGTGCATGACGGGTTTCTTGTGGTCGAAGGGGCTGCGGAATGGCACCTTCCGGCGCTGCGCAGCCACCTCGACAAGAAGGAAGCCTTCACCGCCCAGGGCATCCGGGACGGTGAATGAGGAAGCCGACTGCTCATGGGCGTTGCGGACCTCTGCGAGCCGGGCGTCCAGGCTGTGCGGATACGGCCGGCTCTCGCCCACCGGGAGATTGTTTCGGATATACCAGTTGGCCTCAACGACTGCGAACTTGCGGTTATCGACCGAATCCTGGTCGTGCTCAGGATGGTTCGAGAGGGTGAACCAGCGCCCCACGTCGATGCCGGGCAGGCTGCCCACGCCATGAAAGCGTTTGGCACGCGATTCCCATTCCTCGAGCCTGAGCTTGGTCAGCTGGTCGCCGCGGTCCTCCTCCAGGTATGTGTACGGCCCGGTGTACTCATAGACCTCGGCCTGCTGCGGCAGGTCCCCCTGGTTCTCAACCGTTGGCCAGGCCTTCTCCTTGCGCGCATCCGGGTTCTTGTAGTCAAACGTCCGGCTCGAATACGACGTGCTCTGCAAGGTCCGTGTGCCCGACCAGTGCACGAAGGCGTTCGGCTGGCGTGTGATGCCCGCACGATAGAACTCGACGCGTTCTGGCGCGAGCGGCTGAAGCGAATACAGGTCATCCGTGATGACGAGGGTGTGCGACTTGCCGTCTTCAGCGTGCTCGAAGTAATAGAACCAGCCTTCGGACTCCATCAGCCGGTGCACGAAGTTCCAGTCGTCCTCGTACTGGACGCAGAACGAGCGTGTTGGCGACGGCTTGTGCACGTCGATTCGGTACGCGCCGACCGCTTGCGGATGCCCTTGAAAAACCGTTTCGAGGATTGCCTCGACTGTCCGGTCCTGGAATATGCGGGCGTCCTTGCGAAACTTCAGAAAATGGAGCCAGGACGAGAAAATCAGTTGCAGACTCACCAGTCGCCCGTCAGCCCCCAGGCGGCGCGCGGTATGCACGTAACCGTGTCGTGGACGATATGTCTTGTCGGTCTGCTGAACCCAGAGCGTGACAGGCTGCGCAATAAGCGACTTTAGCTCGAGCGAGTCCTGCAGCGAAACCACGTCGACGGCAAATTCGAAATTGCCGCCCAGCCGTGCCGTACCCACCACGATTTGTGGCAGCAGCACATCCGGTCCCGCTGGTGTGTCCAGTTTTACGATGCGGTCAGACTGGCGTACCCCGGCATTCATTAACGCGATAAGGTCCTGCGCTCCCATTTGATTTTCCTTGTGCCGGCTTCACTCAACGCCCAGCAAAAATCATACATGGAAGACTTTATACAGACAATATGACGGAAACAACCTTGCACCTTACAACGCGTCGGAACGGCAATAATCCCCTAATAATGCGCACATTATTAAAATAATAATCGGCTATCGTGAAAACTCAGTTGATAGCCAGATTGACTAACACGAACAATGTTCGTTATAATCCGGACTCACAAACCGCACTGAACTGGCTCCCTCCCCGAGGCAAATCCATGGCTTGGCAACCCGAATCAATGCAGACGCTTAAGCGTTCGAAGGGCCCAGATGGCAAGGCCCTTCCAGGCCTATGGGAGTGCGATATTGTCCGCATGGAGTGGGCAAACGAAGCGTGGCATTGCCAGGTGCCGATGCGCGAAATCGGGGACTCGCATTTTTACGAGTTCCGACCGCTCGAGATGGGCGGGCGCTGGAAGTCCATCGGCGCATTCCGTACGCGGGCAGCTGGGTGCGTGATGGCAGAGCGGCTAAGGGATGGAACCCATGTGTACCAGGGCGAGAGCCGGGACGACGTGGGTAAGATTCCGGGATACGTGGTTGCTTGGACTGAAGTGTCGACAGAGATTGCGGCGCACCCTTCGGTGACACATGCCTAATCGGCACACTCAGGGCGAGGGGGAGAAATCTCTCGTTGCACCGCCATCCCCTGCTGAGATTCGCGCCACGCGTGCAGCAGCGGGGCTTTCACAGAATGCAGCAGCTAAGCTGCTCTACAAGACGGGGCGAGTCTGGCAGTACTGGGAGGCTGGCGAGCGTCGCATGGACCCGGCATTCTGGGAGTTGTTTCGCATCAAGCTCGCTGCGAGCAATGCGCGTTCGTGATGGACTGTCTCCTGTAGCGAGCTCGCATCAGGTCGCAACAGGTCACTTCTCCAGGAAGCGCGCAAAGCCCCAACCTTCATGGCACGGCAAAGCGCGGAGGCGGTATATCTCAGGCGGGGCAGGCGGCAACAGCGGGCGGGGCATCGCTTTGCGCGCGCGTGCCTTCGACAGGGTGGCCTACGAGGAGGGTGCGCCAGTAGCGCCCACGGGCCTCGTAGTCACATCCCGCGATTTGGAACGACCAGTCGCTGCGCTCGAGCAGATGCGCGTGCGAACAGTTCGAATACGTGAAAACCAGTCTTCCGCCGGCATTGAGGTGGCGCGCGGCTTCATCCAGCATGCGCTGCGTCAGGTGACCATTCAGGTCCGCAAGTGCACGCTCATGGTCCTGAACCTCGGGTTTGTGAAAATAGGGCTGGTTGAAGAGGATGACGTCAAAGCGCTCACCCTTGAAGGCCTCGAAAAGGTCCGACTGACGGAACTCTGCTTCGATGCCGTTGCGTGCGGCGTTCTCCTGGGCGCTGCTGACCGCGGCGGCGTCGATATCCGCGCCGGTTGCGCACCACCCCTGCCGGGCAGCGAGTAGGGTCAGGGCGCCAGAACCGGCTCCCAGCTCGAGGAGTGAGCCCTTGGGCTCATCAAGGTGCGCGGCCCACCAGTTGCGCGAGACGAACTCCGTGGAGCTGCCTGCTCGCGGTGCGTAGACGCCGGCGGGCACCGTCAGTTCCATACCTTCGAACGTGAACGTGCCGCCCGCCTGCAGCCGAGCCAAAGTTTCCCGATAGCCCGACTCGAAGAGCGGGTAATTGGGCTTTCGCGGCGCCTCGTTCGCCAGCAGGCGCGCGAAGGTTGATTCGAAGTTAGATGGTTCAGCCACGGCGTTCGGTCCTGCGGCCTGGCTTTGCCAGTGCCATGTTTGAGCTTTGATGTCGGCGCATTATACCCAGGTCCTGTGGGAATCTGATTCGGCGAGCATGGCACCTAAAATGGCTCTTTTCCGCGGAGGGGTGTAAAACGCGGGGCTGGCCCAATGAAAAACCGCGGCCGGGTGGCTGCGGTCTGGGAATCAGGGTAGTTCGTTCAAATACCAGGCAGCAACTTTGCGTCTTCGACGACGTTTCGCAGCGAGTCGTGAACCTGCTCCTGGGCCAGGAACACCGACAGTGCATCGCGAAGTTCGTCGATTCGCCGGAAGATGTTTTTCAGCGCGGCTATGTTCTCAGCTGAGGCGGGAACATACGAATACGTGCTGTCAACGTCTCTGCCATTGAACATGCTGTCGCCGTCTACCTCTCCTGCATTTTTCGGCCGCGGGAACGGCGACACCAGGTTGTTCGTGTTGAGCGTTAGCGCCTCGCCCGTGGCTGGGTCAATTGCCCGCTTCATGGGCTGCGCGTGAACCTCAAGGCCGTTTCCTTCAGCGATACGGCGGCAACCCAAGGGCGAGCGAACCTGCACTTCGAGCCAGCCTTCCCAGACCAGCCCTGTTGCGCTGTCGTGCTGAAACCGCAATTCATCTTCGACGGCCTTGCGTAACCGCTCAATGTCGGTGTCCACCAGCTCTTTTGGCAAGCACTCGCCGTGCGCGTTGAATGTGATGCCCTTGCCTTCAGACTTGAGCGAGACCTGCACTGAAAGCTGCGGTGCCTTACGGCCGCGCACGTTGAGCGGTGAGACGAAATGCCACTCATCAATCACCTTGCCCGTGCGAACGCGCGTTTGCGTCACGCGCAGGTGACCGGGTTTGTTTCCATGCATGATGCTTCTCCGTTTCAGTTGGGCCTCATGCGTATAGCTTGCGCGCAGGTGGTTCGCTTAAAATGGCGCTTTTCTCCGGCGAGACGCACAGTAGGCCAGTTGCCGCGGCGGCTCTGTCCTTCGAAAAAGTCGTCCCCGGAAATTCCGGGGACGACGTAATCACGAGTGCGTGCGATGGTGAATTGCCCGGTAGAGCGTCATCGAACGCTCCGCCATCCCGAGCAGGTCGGCCACGCTGCGCTCAGTCGTGTCCGCCAGCCACTCTTCCGGCGTCTGCGTGCCGCCCATGTGCACAAACCAGGGCCGATGGATGCTGTGGCGAAACAGGGACTCGACGAGCGCGCGCGAGTGTGTGACGAGCACGACGCCTTCCGTTTTCGCGCCCAGGCCTTCAAACTCTTGCGCCAGCCAGTTGCCCAGCGCTCTGGCGTAGCTTTCCGACAGTCCGGTGTCCGGCTCGTCGAGCATCAGCCAGTTTGGCGTGTCGCGCCCCTTGGCTGTCGATACAGCGCCTGTGAGCGCAATCATCGACACGTTGCCGGTGCTGTCTATCTCGTCACCGAGCGCACCGTACATGAAGGCGCGATGCATGCCGGTGGCCGTACGGTGCCGCATCGATACCTGGAGGGGTTCACGCCGAGGCTTTGCGTCCTTGCAGAACTGAGTGAGCAGCCGTACGAAAAGGCTCTTGCCGCTGGCGTTATCACCGACCAGAACGGCGACCCGGGACTTCTCGCTCCCGTCGGTCAATCGCGCACTGAGCAGCGCTTCGTCTTCGTCGAAGAGGATAGTGTCCAGGGCTTTTTTTATAAGGTCCATGCGAGGGGTCCTAGAGGTGAGGTGTCCTCGCGGGTGTAGCCACTGAGGGCGGGGCGGCGTACTGCACAAGCCCCGCAACTGCCGGGTCTCGTCAGGCGCCCGTGCTTTTTGCACGGACCCCAGAGTTATCAAGCGGAGCGCACGCGTTCCGGGCGGGAGTGAGCCTTGTGGCTACGCCGCGCGCCGCCATGGCCAGCTCCCGTTGAGTCTGAAGCGACCGGTCATACCCGGTCAGATGGCCCTCAGCTGTGATGATGAGGGGTGCGGCATACGATGTGCCCAGGTTCTTTTTGTTGGCTGCCATTCTCGTTGTTTAATTCGTTGGGTTTTATCCGGCGGTATTTGTCGATGGGACAACGGCAATGCAGCGCAAAACTTGAGACTGATTGTGTGCAGGTCGTGCGTTTTATGCACGATGGGTTTTTGCCATTACTGAGATATTGAGTGGGATAAGTGGTCAGATATGACAAAAATCCGGGGCGAGACGCAGGCTGGTCAGCGCACCCTGGCAAGCACCTCTTAACGTCAGTGGCCGCTTCGCGGCCGGGCTTCTCGTCCTGTCGCACACACCGGCCCGAAAGCGTGCTCGGTACGAGAAGAAGTGCGGGGTAGGCCGGTGTGCGCGACAGGCAGGTTTGATGCCGGGTCCGCGGAAAGCCGCAAGCCCTTACCCGTTTTCAAGGCGTCGATATCAACAGAAAAGCCCCGACCAGAAATGCGGTCGAGGCTCGAAAGCGGGTGCATCAGATTGCGAAGTCGAGGATGTCCAGGTAGCTCGTGTCGACCGGTGCGCGCGGCCGTGACGCACGGAGGGACTTGATGCCAAGCCACTCGCGAAACGACAATCCACCATCTTCGGCGAGGTAGTCGCGGTAGCGCTGCTGGCTGCGCGATAGTTTCGGGGGTTTCGGGCTCTTGCATTTGACGAACTCGCGGCCCGCCAGCGTGACCGTGAAAATCGGGCTACCTCCGCTCAACGCGTTGCCCGGATGCTCTGTCATCAGGCCTTCGGCGACCAGTTCACGACACATCGCGAAATCATCTCCGCCGGGCCCTGTCGCAAAGAAGTTGCGATAGGGGTCGCCCCGGCCGTATTCGTCAAGCCCGAGCGAGTGCTGCAGGATGTCCAGCTTGCTGTCCACGAGAACTCCTTGTGAGGTGGCCGGCTGTCGGCCACCCGACTGAAAATGGGTCTAGGAGGTGTAGGCAGGAACGTTGCAACTGCCTGTTTTAGACGGTGGCCTGGCGCCAGGTGGCTAAACGCGGAAGGACACCCCTGGAGATAGTCATGACCACCTCAGCCAGCGCCGTACCGGCGCGTGAAGAAACCATTTTCGTCGCACCGGGCTCCCACCAGTGCCGCATCTACGCAATGCCCTATCACATGCGTCCCGGCCAGAAGCCGGGCGACATCGCGTGGGAGTACCAGCAGCGCGACTGGAAAGAAATCGGGATGCTCGATTCGCGCCTTAAACTGCGCTGTATCGAGCCCGACTATGCGCACCTCAAGGACGACCTCGAAGGCATGATGGGCGGCACCTTCATGCAGCTGACCGGCGGCAAGCTGGACAGCTGAGTGCAGTTCGCGGTCACTACGGCACAAGCCACCCGAATTTGATTCTCTGGAATCCTTCGAAACTGCGAGTTTCGGAGGATTTTACTTTGCCGGGTTCCCAAGGGCGGGGCTGTTCATTTTCGCGCTACAGCAACTTCGGGTCGACCTTCGGCACCTCGCGCGCCATGGCGCGTAGGCGGGTCGCCTGCGCGCAAACAAAATCGGATATCCGTTGTACGTGTGCGCGCTCATCGCCCACGTAGACATCCTCGGTTGCCTGTGCCGGCGCGTGCCTGAGCACAGCGTCGCTCATACGCACAATCGCGCGCGCGAGCGTCGCTGGCGGCGTGTTCGTGCGGCGCGCAAAGTCCGCGAGCGCGAACGGCGTGACTTCCTCCAGCACGAATGCGTCGCCATACGCCATTGCCATGTCCGCCTCGACGTCGTCTCCGTACACGTTCACCGACACGAGGTCGTACATGGGCGTGGGTGTCAGGCCTGCACGACCGACGAAAAAACTGATGTTCTTGCCGTGCGCATCGCTGTTTCCAAGTATCAGCTGCAGCAAGGCCCAGCGGACCAGGAAAGGGCGCGCGGTCGCAGGCGTCACCATTTTGTCGAGCAGGTTGAACAGTCTCTCGAAGCTCACACCTTCCCGGATATTGCGCACGTCCTCGCCCGCGCCAAGGTTGCGCTCGTACTTGAAGTCGCGCGGCAGGTCGAGCGCCTGGCACGCGTCGATGACATGCAGCCGGTGCACATGGCCCGCCAGCCCGTTGCGCCACTCGACCTTGCGGTCAAAGCGCTCGATGAGCAGAACCGGCTCAGGGAGCCGGCGAATCGACACCGGTGCTGTTGGCATGTTCAGGCGCGCGGCGAGGCTCATGCAAAAGTGCTCGTTGGCCACCATGAACGGCATGCGCGGATTGAAGCTCTCGGGCTTCAGCAGGTGCGTCGAGCTAAGCGAGCCGTCAGCCAGCGAGAGCTGCGCGCCCTCGACGAGCACCTGCAGCTTGTCCTGGTAGCCCGCCAGCGACAGACGAACCTTGCGGTCCCACACGGGAAACGGGATGGCGTCGCGCTCGCGGATGCGCTGGCTCAGTTCCTCTTCAGGCAACGGCCGGCGCACGGGCTCGAGTTGCTGCTCTCGCAGGATGCGCTCGGCTTCTTCATCCGTCGCGTCGAACGCCATGAAGCTGACTGCGCCAACCGGCTCCTTGCCGAGCACGTTTATCAGGGCGAAGGTGTTGCTCTTCGACACCTGGTTCACGATGGAGGCAATATCGAGCGCGCGCCCCTCCGGCAGCAGGTTCTCCAGGAAACGCTGCACAACACCCGAGTTCTCGGGCGGACGGTCCAGCGATATCGCAGGCGAGAGGTAGAACGAATCACGGGCGTCTGCCCATGCTCGTGCGTACTGGAAGCCATAGCGGCCTGCCTGGGCGTCATGTGTCAGCTTGCCGACCGGGCGGTCTCCGATGAACGCATGAAGGGAATGCTCACTCATTGCTTATCCTCCGTGTCTCTGCGCGAGGTGACGGCCGTCGGCGCGCGCTCATTGCCCGATTGCTGCGGCGTGTAACGCATCGCCTCCTCCTTGCTGGTGATGAGCATGCCGAGCCCAAGTCCGGAAAGAACCATCAGGAGTCGGTCGGCCCCCACGGATTTGCCGTTTTCCAGCCGCGACAGGACGTTCGGTGCCACGCCGCACGCGTGAGCGGCGTCGTCGATGCGAAGCTCCAGCGCCAGGCGCCGGTTGCGGACCAGCTCGCCCAGTGTGTCGAGGTCGAGCACCTGCGGGTCAGGCCGGGGGCCCGGCGCTTCGAGGGTACGTGCCATAGTTTCCCATCTCGGAAATAAACGCCGAACTGGCTTAGATTTTTGTGATGTTTCTAACATGAGAAACAATACATCAGCCGACCGGGAAATGTCAATTGTTTCCCGTATGGGAAACACAGGGCTGATTTCGTTAGGGCGGCGCAGGGCGCCAGGGCCGCAAATAAAACGGCCGCAAGGCGGCCGTTGGTAATCAGAGGCAACTATCGCCTAACAGATGGTGCCAGGGTCGTACCGGTTCTCGATACCGCGTGCAGCAAGCAGCGGGTTCAGGATGGAAAACTCATCGTCCGTCGGCGGTCTGTTTCGGTAGCCGACGATGTGGTCAGTGAACTTTCCGGGCTGGACGGACAGCGTCAGCACGGGTTCACCATCCTTGCGTAACGAATACGCGAGAATGCCCTTCTCCTGAAAGTGCGCGTAGAAGTGAGCAAGCGCGTGCTCCTGGCGCTTTCCTTCTTCGACGTAGTCGTCCTGCGTTTCAAGCAGGACCAGCTTGTAGTCGGTCATGGTGTCCTTGTGGGCATGCATCGCCACGTCGGCGATGTCTCACGTATAGGGTGCGAGGCACGCGGCTCGATTTAGGAATACCAGCACGTCCCTACACCAGAAATCTGGGCGTGTGGCTTTGCTGTACGCCGGTGAGAGAAACTGTACAGGACGAGGACTACAACTTGAGCTATATCGATATCGTCGACCACGACATGGTCGGATACCTGGCCGGCATTCCCGTGTACCACCCGCGCGGCACAATCAAGGGCGGCGATGAGTTTGACTGCAGCCCGGAAACACTGGTTCTTGGCGGCGGCTCCGGCGAACATCCCGCGATGGTGGTGAGCAATCTGAAGGCGCTCGCGTTGGACTATCTGGTCGAGTCCATCCATCTGGCACGGTTCAGCTCTTCCGGAGCAGAGGCCTTTAACGAGGTTCTCGCTGAAGCGAAAGCAGAAGCGTTTGACGAGTCGCTGGCGGAGGCAAACCCGGCAGAATCCACAATCCCCGCCTGTCGTTGTTTCCATTTCGCACAGTGGGGCGCCGACACCTACGCGGACGTCATTCAACGATGCAGCACGGGCGTACCGACGCCATACAGCCGTGAGCGGTTCCACAGCTTCGAGAACTGGCTTGCCTTGACGTTTGGCGAACTGGTTTTCTTCTCGTTCCCGGAATTTGCGCCGACGATTCCGGAGCACATTCGTGGAAGCATGGACGAACTCACGCGACACGGGCTCATGTGGATGCGCAACATCCAGGTGCTTCCGGCAGGCTACCCGATGAACGGGGGCAGACGGACGGTCGGCGGACAGACCCAGTGGGGCAGTTCGGCCTTTGAGGTCCGGCGACGCAGTGCCGCGCTTCGCGAGGCCACCGCAAGTGAAAAGCCGGCAGCGTCTGCCGGGAGAAGCGAACGGATGTCCGCAGTCCAAATCCCTATCGCAATCCACAAGGATGAGGGCAGTGTCTTCGGTGTGACTGTTCCCGATATCCCAGGATGTCATGCAGCTGGCGAGGACTTGGTTGAAGCGAAAGCAAATGCCAGGCAGGCCATCGAAGCACATATGCGCACGCTGGTTGAGACGGGCCATGCAACCGAATTCTGGATTTCGTCCGTCGAAGCCCTGCGAAAACAGGACGTTCTCGCGGACGCTGTCTGGGATTTCGTTGAAGTCGACGTCGCAGTATTCCAGAAATAGCACGCCGCGTCGGACTACTACCCATCAATGATTAAAGCGAGCCGATGGGCTCGCTTTTTCGTGGGTGGCTTACGGGCGCGACGCCAGTGGGTCCGGGCCGAAGCGGTTGTCACCGACGGTGCCGCGGATGAAATACGTCTCGATAGCCAGCCACACCGGGCCGACGAAGGGAATCAACGAGACGAAGATGAAGTACCAGTTGCGGTCGCGGTCCTGAATGCGCTTGATTTGCAGTGCGAGACCGACCCACATCATTGCAACACTCAAGGTGAACGCGAGCGCCCCTGCGAACAGCAGGGCGAGAGGAGAGTGGCGCGACAGCAGCACGAACGCCAGGAGGGGTAGCATCACGAGGCCGCCGGCCGCGCCGGCGCCAAGTGCCGCGAGGAAGTACTGCAAACGGCCGATTCGGCCCTGGAACGAGAACAGCAGAAACTTGAGGTCCATAACGCCTTTCCGTGGCATCCGGTCGCCGCCAGACCGACCGGTGAAGGCAGGAGACCGTGCCACGAATAGCGACCACCTCTTTTCTCATCCTGCTCGACAGGGGCAATGCCGAGACCATGTAGCGCGCGAAGCCACCATCGTCGGACTCACCGGGATACTCGACTTGGGGCGTGCCGGCGGCAGGTGGGATACGTCGTATTTCGGAGCAACGTTCGAACTGGACGGTCCCCTGTTTGGCAAGACCTGATTTCCAGCGGATTCAAATGGTTTGGTAAAATAGGGGTCGCCCATCTCTCGTACTGTAGTTCGGTACGCCCACATCCCCGCATGACCGAAGACCTCCTTGACCAGCCCACCATGCTCATTGCGCAGCTCATGAGCCCACTCGCCCTTGCCGCGAAATCGGGAGAAGCGGTGCTCGAGTGCACCTGCGAGGGCCGTCGCTATGCGGTCTGGTGTGGACACCATGAGCGGTCGACGGCTCATGCAACTGTCCGGTTGCTGCGCAAGAAGCTGCGGGACGCACGCGAAGAAGACGAATCCCTGTATGAGGCGGCGGCGCTTTCTGGTCGGAGCCTTGGCCCTGACCGGACGGCGTGGTCGTCGGTGACAGAGGGCGAGGACTTCGGCGACGGGGAGTTTGTTCAGCGTTGTGCGCGCTTTGGCTACCAGCTCGTCGCCTATGCCGGCCGGTCGCCTGTTGGATACTGCACCTTCGTGGTCCGTATTGAGGACGCCTTCGCGGGCCGAAAACCGGTTTTCGAGCTGGAGGTTCTCGAAATCTGGGTAGCCCCGAAGCACCGGGGCATTGGCGTCGGTGCAGCACTCGCGCAGGCCGTCGCGCAGCTTGTTGTGGCAGGTCTGGTTGACCTTGAAAGCAGGCTCTCGGTGGACGCGTTGCGCGTGCACTTTGATTTTCGCGTATGCGCCGATATTCACTCGTCCTCAGGCGCACACTTCCTGCAGCAGACGTCGACATACCTGCGTGAGGGCATCGACGAGCTTGGCGAGCTCTTTGCCTACGGACTGCAGTTCGTGTGCTTTGACGACATCGAGCTCGAGCTGCGCTAGTTGCGGCCCCCGGTATGCGCCCATTTCCCCTCCAGGCAGCGAAAAGAAAGACCTCGCAAAATTGCGAGGCCTTGAAGGCTTTCAACGACGGCACTGACTGCTACGGATGGCCCAGGGCAGACGCCATCACGGACGGGTGAACCTGCCCCGGTTCGTCGCGCGCGTGCGGCCGGCCGTCGTGTCGCGGACGGCATCTTCGTGGCTGCGTACGGTCGTGATGAAACGCTTGAACTCCTGGTCACGCGCGAACGTGCGATTCAACTCCTCGACGGTGCCCACGGCGTAGCCGACCTTCAGTGCTGCACCCGGCAGAGCCTGTTCGGCCCAGTCGTATGCGTTCATGTCACGTTTGCCAGCCTGAACAGCCACCGCCAGCGCTTCCAGTGCCTCGATGGCCGTATGCGGGCCGAGGTCATGAAATGCCGCCTCGAACGGATGACGTGCCGGCGCGGCCGGTTGGCGCAGCAGGGGTTGATGGGGTTGACCAGCGATTACGACGACTTTCTTCACGCGACTCTCCTTCGCAAATGACCTGCGAGGTATAGCGATGCGCTAAAATCGCGTTCGTTTTAGGTGCCTGAAGTGGTGCGTTAGCCGGAGCCGCCCCGCAAAAGGAACTTAAAACGGACCAACTGGACAAGAAGACGGGGGCAGGGGTGAGCGCTGTGCGATTTGCGCCATGGGTCGGCGCGCGGTATGCATCGGAGGGGTTCCAGGGTTTGCGCGTGCTGGTCGTATGCGAATCGCATTACGGCCGCAAGCGCTACGAGCGGCCGACGGTGACCCCTGAAGTCATCAAAGCCCTGGCACTGAACCACAAGCATCCACTTGCGCGCAGCAAACCTGGTCGGCATCCGCACTTCGCCAAAATCATGACAGCCGTGCACAACGAACGGTCCTCCGACCGATTCGACAATGCGCATCGTGCCGACTTCTGGGACCGTGTCGCCTACTACAACTTCGTGCAGGAGTTTCTGCCAAGCCACCGTGTTGCGCCGCCTGCGGGCGCGTGGGCTCGTGGAGTGGCCCCCTGGGACGAAGTGCTCGAGGTGTTGCAGCCAGAAGCGATTCTCTGCTTCAGTGCCCGGAACGGGGAGCGCGTGAAGGCCCACGCGCGGGGTGTGCCGGTTGCGGTCGTGAATCACCCGTCATCGAACTTCGCGTACCGACGTGTCAATCCTGTGATTGCCAGCTGCCTCGAAGCCGCGGCGCAAAGGAAGGCCGCAGGTACGACGACTTCGCTCGTTTCCGAAGGACCGGTTCTTCTGAAATGGCAGCAGGCCACACAGGCCGCCCACGGTGCGCACCCAACCATGTCGACGATACCCGCGGACGAGCTGACAGCTATCCTCGCGACCTGGAAAGGGCTGATGGAAGCCATTGATACGGCCAGCGAACGCGCGGCGCCGCGCGGTAGCCCATAATCCGCTGATGCGCTCGTGAACAGAAAAGCAGTCTTCCCACAATGCCCGTTTCCCGGAGCACAAAGTGACCCGACGCAAGAAGAAGCACCCAGCACTCAAGCTCAGTTCACCGGCGCCCGTCACGACAACCTTCACGGCACCGGTGCCAGCCGCGGCGAGCCAGACAGAGCTCACGCGTGACGAAATCGTGGCTGAGGCTCAGCGCCGGCTCAATGCACAGGACTGGGAGGGCCTGCGGCAGCTGAGCGAGATGCCTCCCGCCGCCATTCGGGAAGCGGACCGGGAAGACACAATTGTGCCGCTCCTGCTTTGCCGGTTGCGCGCGATAACGAGGCAACGGCCTTGGCATAACATTGAGAAGGAAGTCGCCGACGCGCCCGAGTTTCTCGAGTTGCTTGAGGAGCTGAATCACCGTGTACCGGAGTTTCATCAGAAGCCCGAGTTCGACCTGTTCTTCGCTGTCGACCGCTGGAAGGTCAAGGGCGAAGACCGGAACCTGAAGCTCCTGATGACGGCATTCGCGGCAAGTCCCAGTGAACGATTGCTGAGGAAGCTTCGCGGCACAGCCCTGTGGTTGCACGGCATGTCGGACGACACCTGGGAAGAGGAATTTTCGGAATGGGAACGTGCCACGCTCGCTGCGCTGCCACCCCTGTTGCCGTTGGTGATAGGCGCCTGCAGCACGCTCGAACGGACAGGCAACGCCTCGGAGGCTCTGTACGCAAAAGTCTGCCGGCTCGATGCATGGGCCCGGAACGTCGAGCCGCTCGAAGAGGATGAGATTGCCGACGCCATCCGGCATCTGCCAACTCCCGACATCGCGCAGCTGTACAAGCCCTGTGACTTTTTTACGCGCGTTGGCCCGACCAAAGCAATAAATCCGCTCGCGTGGGCCTTCCTGTTTGAAGCCTGCTGGACGGGCCCGGCGGGCTGGACAGACCTCGACGCGCGGTATCCCGACCAGCTGGGCTATGACGTCGCCGATGGGCTGAAGCTCCTCGTCAAGTCTGCGCTAGCGGGACACTCTGAGCCGGATGCGCAGTTCATGCGCGGACTCGACATCATCGCAGCCCGACATCAGGGTGACCGGGAAGAGTTCCGCGGGCAGTTTCTGTTGCTTCAGGGTGATGGTGGCCCGGAGGAGCTGGACGCCGGCATCGAACTGCCGAATGCCCGCGATGTGGTGCTCAAACTTGTTGAGAACGGGCCGCCGACGCTTCGCCTGCACGACGAGCTGATGACCCTCTATCACGCGTTGGATGCAAGCTACCAGTATGGGCAAATCGGGGAGCACGAGAGTCGGGTTCCGGAACTGGCCCGGCTCAATGAGCTGGCCGAAGGCTCTCTGGCGTTTACGGTCATGCTCGCCGATGTGGCGCCCAATGTGGGGCAGCAGCTCAACTACTCCCTGCGCGCTTTGCGTCGTCACACCGAACTGGGCCTCGACATCGAGGACTCGGTTCACACTCTCTCGCTCGAAGATGTGTCTGACGACGAGGTCGATGACGAGGCAGAAGGCATACTGGCGGGGTTGTGGCAGCTTCAACAGGTACGCGACCGCATGAACCCGGCCCAGGTCAAGCGCTGGCACGGTCTTATTGTGCCGGTGTTCCAGTACCTCGCCAAAGGGCAGTCAACCGACATGCGGGCGACCGTGAATACCCACTTGTGGCCTGTTCGAAAGGACCTGCTCGAAGTCAACCCGCTGCTGGCGGCACAAATTCACCATCAGGACGGGTGGCACAAGTTCGCTGTGTACGCCTACGTGCGCGCCCTTGGTGGGCCACACCACGATGCGGCACTAGCCGGCGCACGGGCGGTCATCCAGTCCGCCCCGAATGGTGAGGTAATCGAGGGTATTCTGGACGAGGTGCTGGAAATTGCAACCGTGTCTCCCGGCAATGGCGCTGCGCTCGACCTGCTCCTGCGACTGGCGCAGTCGCGCAGGAAGACGTTTGACAAGCAGTCCCAGTTCGAAAGAACTGCGCTTACGCGCTGGCCGGCGCTCAATCCCCAGGCACGCAAAGTTCTCTCGGCGCTCGACAGCATCAGCAGCTACAACGGATTCGAGGAACTCGGCAAATATGCGGGCATGACGGGTGAATGGGCCGAGCGGCACTACCGGCGCCTCGTTGACGACGGAATGGTGCTCGAAACTCCCGAAGGCTACGAAATCAATCCGCATATCAAGCATCTCGTCGAGCAGGAATCGAAGCATGCGATTCTTGCGCGCATCATCCGGACGGGCGGCTCGACGACCGCGGTCAAGCAGGTCTTCAACAGCGAGCGCGAGTACACCGTCTACCACGCGATGGTTCAGTTGTGCCCGAATCATCTCGTGTTCCCGAACTGCGCGTTGCAGAGCATTTTCAGCTACGACCGTATGAAAGAGCTGGTGGCGTCGGATGAGTTCTCCTACTACCTGATGGCCAGCGTCGACATCGTTGTAGTCTCCACCACCACGTATCTTCCGCTGTTGGCCGTCGAAGTCGACAGCGTGTACCACGACACACCGAAGCAGCTCGAACGGGACGACCGGAAAGACCGGATTTTTGAGGTGGGCGGCGTGCCACTGATGCGCCTGCGTCCAGTCGGCAGCCCCTCTCCCGAAACCATTCGCGCCCAGGTTGCCGAACACGTCGACGAACTCGTGCGCACCGTGCGGGAAGACATGCCGGGCTACGAGCAAACCGTGTCGCTGCTTCAGGACCTGACCGGTCAGCGCATCACGCGTTGACGGTGCGTTGTAGAAGGAACGCGAAAAAAGCCGGAAACCCTGTCAGGTCTCCGGCTTGAAAAAACACTTCGCTCAGACTTGTTTGCCGCGGGTGGCGCGAATTGCCGCGTCAAGCGCGTCGCGGATGGTCATGCCCTCAGCTTCTGCGCGCCGGCCCTTGTAGGCGTAGCACAGGATGCCGGCGCCGCTGCCGTTGCGCGCACGCCCCGGATACCACGTGGTCTCGGCGCTGACGGTAAAGTCCAGCCGCTCGCTGTCCGTAATCTCGCTGACTCCGGCTTGCGGCACCGGTGTACACAGTGGCGTGTTCAGCTGTTCACGCGTCACTTCGCGCTCCGCTTCAAGCGCAGAAATGGCCGTCTTCGCGTCGGCGGCTGCGCGACTCAGGTCCATCGTGCCTGCCGCCTCAGCCAGGGCCTCGAGCGACACCGGCTTGTGCGCGACTAGCCAGTACGCTTCCGTGCGGATGTTGCGCAGCATCTCGGCTTCCGCAGCATCCAAGTCGCTGTTCGTCACACGGTCTTCCAGCTCCGAGTTGAACGGACGGCGAAAGCGCTCTACCACGTTGCGGTAGGTGTTCACAGCCCGCATGACACCCGACATATCTCCGTACTTCTCGTCGAACTCCTGCTGCATCCGTCTTTCAATCAGGTGCGTATCCGCCGGCAGCCGACGCCACGCAGGCATGGCTGCCTGTGCGGCTTGAGGCACGGCCTGCAGCTCGTGAAGCTGTTCTTCTGCTTTCACACGGCGCAACCGTTCCGCGATGGCCGCATCCTTCCAGGTCGCAAAGGAATCCGGGCCCTTGAGCTCGCTGCGCAGGCGGTGAATCTCGGCATGCAGGAGGATAGGGTCATCCTCATTGCCGTCGCTCTGCGGTGAAAGTCCGCCGTGGAGGCGGTCACGCTCGGTTACGCAGGCGTCCGTTGCGAGATTCACCGCGGACAGCTTCATTGCCTCGGTCAGGAAGCACAGGTCATGCTTCGCGATGGCACGCAGGGCGAATTTCGCGCCTTCACACCATGCCGCGACCAGCGCCGATACCTTGGAGAGAGCACCGGTCTTCGCTGCGTCCCTGAAACCGTCGTCGTAAGCCTGGCGAATCGCTTCGCGCACGCTATCGGCATCTTCCAGGTCAATCGGGTCCGATTCGGACGAATGGCGTCGAATCGCCCACATCGTCCGACGGAGGTCGAGTAGCTGGTTCAGTTGAGCATCGTCACTTTCGTTGGGGGATTTCAAGAGTTCGCTCACAGTTGGCACTCCGTGGTTTGTTCCTGTTGAACCGGCTTCTGCGCAGCCTGCATCACTTCCGTCTGCAGGGCGCCGACGACGCGCGCTACGCGACGTTGGGCCATGCGCGCAAGCCGTTCATCACGTTCCTGCTCGATAGCCTTGCGTGCCTTGACGAGCGCCAGCGCCTCCAGGTCCTGGATGAGGGCGTCGCCGATGCTGCTTTCGAGGGAGCATGCTTCGCTCAGGCTGTCACCGTCAGTGACAAGGTTCTCTTCGCGGACGTGCAGCACTCCGGGCTCCGTGGGATGCCACGAGAGCTTCAGCCCATAACCAACCTTATCGCCAAAGCGCTCCTTGATTGCTTTGACGGTTTTTGCGCAGGAACTGCTCGCCCAGTTGGCCGCAAGAAAGGAGAGGCCGAGGTACCGGGTGAGAGCTACAACACGTGCACTGCGAATTTCCATGGTCTTCTCCAGGTGAAATGGTCTGGGGCGTATAGCCAACACGACCGCGTCCAACACCCTCTGCAGATGCGAGGGTGTGGGGCTTGCCATGGAAAATGCACCGTCTAAAGCGGCAGTCACTTTTTAGGCTTTCTGGGTTGTCGTGTGGAGTCCAGTCACGCCCGTCGCGCTTGTCTCAAGCCGCTGCAATGTCACCGATTCGAACCATCACCTCGACTGTGCCGCTGTCATTGCGGTCGGCCAGTGACTTTTCCAGCGCAACCAGACAGAATTCATCGGCGAGGCGCTCCTCGAATTGGGCGGTCGTGCCGGCAGGGAATTGATAGCCAGTCTCGTCGTCTATCACTGACTGCACCAGTCGTATCTTCTGCCCGCTCACGAAGTTGGAAAGGGCGTCAGTCATTCTTCGAGGGTGGCAACACCATCAGGAAGGACTCCGCGGCCATACGTCCGCGCTACTGACTCAGGACTGATGGCCCCTGCCTCCATTTGAGCAAGCGCGTCAGCGACCGTATCATTCGGCGGGAGCCGGTCGAGGTCTCGTTCGTCGCGTGGGCTGATGACACAGAAATGGCTCGCGACAATTCGCGGCCGGCCGGGCAGGGCACTGGGCAGCATCTGCTGCGCGAGTACACCGACTCCCATGTCCAGCGAAGCCGGGTTAAGCATCGGCGCCAGTCGCCGCACGGCGTTGCTCGCGCTACCGGCGTGAACCGAGAGGGTGACCCGAACACCCTTGCCGAGCAGGCCCACGACACGTTCCAGTGCCGGGCCGTCGAGGCGCTCCTCGTCGATGATGACGTGGTCCGGGTCCAGGTACCCGGCGGCCTCCAGTGTCCTGGCAACACTTGGCTGGTGGCCAGTCTTGCCGGCTGGAGCCTTGCACAGACCGAGGACTGTAACGTCCTGCACTTGACTGGGAAAGTCTGAAACCAGACAAACGGACCGCCCCCGCTTCGCGAGTTCGCTTGCTGTTGCGTGCAGGGTGGTCGTCTTGCCGGAACCGGTCGGCCCCGTCACAACGGTCAGTACCGGGCCCTGCAGAACGGCTTCGAACCACTGGTTGCCGAACGTAAGGCCAAGGTCAGAGATGGAACGTAGTGCAGATTCGCGATGAGGACGGAGCACCAGGTACCGTCCGTGGAGGGTCGGTAACGAGGCAATCGAGCACCAGACAGCCTTCCGGTTGTCCGCCCCTTCCACTACGAATCTGCCTTCCTGCGGAACGCCTGACTCGGCGTCGGTTAAGAGCCCAGCGAGGTTGAGGATATGTTCCGCCAGCAGGTCTCCTTTGAGACCGCTTAGTGTCGCCACTTGCTTTCGACGACCGTCGTGTGAGCGTTCCATTACCTTGAAGGAATGCGACTCGACAGCACGGACGGGGCCTGCCGCGCACAGATGAATCGAATCCACCTCCGGACAGAGCAGGCGCGCCATAATCCTGGGTAAGGCGGCATCCGAAGCAAATTGTGCGGTAGCACCTGCGTTTGCGTCGACTCCGGCGCTCTCCGGCTGCTGAGCTGTGGTCGAGTTGTTGCGTGCGGAGAGTGTGTTCCAGTCGCGCGCGCCGTGAATGGCGGCGATGGCCTCCAGCAGGCTGGCGTGTTTGAGCTTAACCCCATGCTTGTTCGCGAGGTGCTCTCCCAGGCGGTCGGCCTGGACTTTGTGGTCTACAGTCATGTCGTACTCCAGAAGCCCGAATTTGCACGAATGCCCGCGTTGTCGACTCGAGCTCCTGACGGAGTTCATGGCTGCGACAAGAATGAATTTTCTGGCTTCACCGTTTCGCCATCAGGCGATGCGGGCGGCGGGCGACAGTAGCCCCGCTCGAAGCCGTGAGACCCCGAGGTTGTCCTTGTAGAGAGACTGTTTTAGACCTCGACCATGCTCCACGTCTTTAGCTTTAGAGCCGGCGCACATCATCCTGAGATATGCAAAGGCACGCAGGTTTGGCTCTCGCTAAACCTCGAAGGACAACTCGAAGGAAGACATCACATGAACAGGGCGGACAAGGAAGCGGTGAAGAGCGTCATCGACGAAGTGGCGGTCACTCTCAATCTGGAGAAAGGTCTCTTTCGCAATGAACGCACGCGCGACGGCACGGTCGCTGCGCTCAAGCACCCCGATGGCTGGTTCATCAAGGTGACGGGCGGGCGGTTCCGTCGCTCCGACTACAGTGCGCCGAAGCTCGGCGTGTCGGTGGCGGGAATGGTGTACAACGAGGACAGCAAACTGGTCGAGTACCTGACGCTGCACGGCCTGCACGACGATACGGTGCGTTACGACTCGCCCCTCGACGACAGGAAGACGGTCGTCGAGCACATCATCACGCGCATGGCACCCGTCATCGCGGAAAGTGGCGTGGCACTGCAGGCCCGGTGGGCTCGCGAACGCGCGGCTCGCCAGGCGACGAAAGAACTGCGCGAGCGCTACGGCATCACGTCGAGGGACCACACGGTTCGCGTCGACATCCCTGACCGGCACGTCACGTTGAGCGTTCCTGACTATCAGACCAACCCGGACCATATCAAGGTCTGCCTGGACTTGCACTCGCTTACGCCGCAGGAAGCAGACGCGATTCTCGCGCTGCTGCGCGCGTCGCGTATGCATTGACCGGGCACGCAGCGAAGGACAAGAAAACGATAGCAGAGATGCAAAAAGAGGACTTTCCGCCGCTCGAGTTCCCCTCGTGCGACCGGGCGACAAAGCCGCGCAGCCTCAACGGCGACGGTTCGGTCCCGTACACGTGCGAAGTGAAAAACCACCTGGCCACGGCCGCCGCAAAACGTTTTGGTAGCGTTAGCGCGTGAGAAGCGGGGAGGTAAGGTGCGACTCAGCCACCGGCAAATCGGGATGTGAAATATCTGTATAGCAGATAAATTGAGAATATCCGAATTTCAGCTCAAGTGGAAATAGCTGAATAGCGGATATACCTATGTCTGCCGTACCCACGGCAGCCCCATGACCTGGTGCATTACGCAGGATGGCTCCTTCCTGGAGCGGGACCCTTCCGGCCGATAAGAGTAGGTCGAAACGAAGCGATTCTCCGAGCCCCTATCTGGGGGCTCTTTCTTTTTGGCCGTGCGGATGTGCGCACTGAACGCCCGGACGCTGAAAGCTAAAACGAGCCCAAGGGGCTCGTTTCGTGAGGAATGACACTCAGGCGACCGTCTCTCGATGGAACGTCATAGGTCCATGCGCGGCGTGCGCGGCCAGTACCTGCTCCTTGTTGAACGTCGCTTCGCTCGCGCCGGCGAAATCTGTCTCGCAATGCTCACAGCGGCGAAAGCGGCTTGCGACCAGGATATAGCCGGTGCCGGGCTCCGCACCTTCATCCTGTGCACTGACATGCTCTTCATACAGCCACGCGGTGCGCCAACACCCACATACCGGGCAGTCAACAGGGGCGGCGGTGAGCTTCCTGAATTCAGCCATTTCGAATCTCCTCGATGTTCTGAGGCGTGTAGCCACTGCACTGAAGAGGGGCGCCGTGTGGCTAGTCCGACACGCGCACACGATTGGCGTCGACCCAGCCCTCGAAATGACCACCCGACTTGCTGTTGATGAAGAGCAGTTGATACCAGCCGCGGTATGGCCGATAGAGGGTGACGTGGTCGCCGGGGATGATGAAAATGTCTCTTTCACGGCATTGCGTCGAGGGTGCCGTGTGAAAGTGCAACCGGCCCTTGCCGATGACACGGCCAGATAGCGGAGGCTGAAAAGCGTTGTCTGGCGTGCTCACCGCGCGCGACAGGTCAAGACAGTCCTCGAGCGTCTGGGCGTGTACGTCCAGACAGCCGAGAAGCCCACACACGGCTAGGCCTACGGACAGGAGTCGAATCAAGGGATTGAAAAAGGGCACAAGTTATTCCGATTGAACCGTCCAGGGACAACGACGCTGGATATGATTAAGGCGAACGTCAGGTGAAGGTTCGCTTTTTATCCGGCGCGCAGTAAAACCCCGTCCTTCAGGGCGGGGAGGACGTCAACCACGAGGTGTTTGCCTGCTGTCAGGGGCGGGTCATGGTCAATGTCTTGGTCTGAGCCGCAGCAGCAAGACTCACGCTTATGGTGGGGGCCTTGTGCGAGCCCACGTGGTCGGTCTGCCTAGTAGCGTTCGGCGCGTTGCATGCGTTCGGCCCTCAGGGGATGATTGCCGTCGTCTTGCGTGAAGGCCAGCGCCTCTATGAGTCCCTTGTTCCCGTCAAAACCGGCGGCTGTCGCCAGTTGTATGCCGAAATCGTCGGCCTCCAGTTCCTGGCTCCTCTTAAAATTTGGCAGTCCGGCCGCATACGGTGCGCAGTCCTGCCACTTGGCCACCGGCTGCCCGTCGGCTGCGGCAAGGGTAAGCAGCCTTTCGAACCTCAGCGTGTAGTGGCCAAGTGCGAGATGACCCATTTCGTGGGCAAGAACAAAGGCGAGCGCATCGTCGGTCCACAAATCGATGGCCCGCTTGAGTACAACGATACGGTTTCCGGGGAGCGCGGCGGCCGGTTCAGTGCCAGTCTTAATCAGCCGCAGGGTCCACTCCCGGTCGCCATATTTGGCTGCAAAAGCAACTGCCAACTGTTTGGCGATTCGTGCGACACGCGGATAGTCAGGGTCTCCATCGGGAACCCGGTCGGTGGCCGTTTCGGCCCATCTTGCATCGCTGAATTGTTGGCTGAGCATCGCAGCCTTGCTCTCGAGAGCTCCGGCACAGGCGAATTTGGCCAATGTCAGCAAGCCCGCGAGCAGGAAAATGCGTATAGTTGTCAATCCGACAGTCATGTCCCGTTCAATCAACCTTGATTACGGCACGACAACCCAGGGTCTTTAGCGGGGCAGAAGCCGAGCTGCCCCATCTCGCCATCGGCGGGAGGACCTGACATGAGAATGGCCCTGTACGTCATTGACGAACAGGGCCATTTTGAACGAGTCAGAACGCCGCTTTCAACAAAATCTAGCGACCGGCTTGCCGCACAGTAGCTTGTTGAAAACGAGGATTTAGTCAGTGGCTTTCGTCAGCCGGTCGATGGACTGCAGAACGTCGCCCCACGGCACGTGCGGGAGCGATTCCCCCAGTGCGGCGTGGACGTTCGCCGGGGTGCGGTCAGGGTGGTCACGCACAACCCGCAGCACTTCCATGTCCAGTTCAATGCCCGTGAGCGGGCGCGTTGCAGTAGCAGATTCCACTTTCACTCCAGTGCAAGAAGGCCTGCCAAATGTAGCGAGGCCCCATACAGGGCCTCGGCAGAAAATCAACTCAATGTGTGTCCGCTGATGTCAAAGACTCAGTTTTATCGCGCGGCGCGCAGCTTGCGCTTCGTGGTCCGACACGCCTTCTCCAGACGCACGCTGAGTCGCTTGAACTCCTCGTCGAAATCGCCCTCCTGGATGGCGGTGCGCACGTACGACTGCAGGTCCCCGCAGACGTCACTCCTGAGAGTGCGGCTGACCGAAGTAATGCCCTTGCTGAGCGTCAACGTCGTTTCCACCCTTGCACGGCGGTCGTCGCGTGCGTGGTCCGGTTCGTTGCGGCTAAGCTGTACCCGGCGGTAGCTCTCGTCCACCTGGTACGTGGCATCGACATACGCATCGTCGCCTTCGACTTCCGGCCTGGATACGCACTCGAGACTGTCGTTCATGTAGAAGTCGCACGCCCGGCGATGATTGCCGTCGTCGAGCGCGAACCCCTCGCCCGCCTGGTACAGCTCCTGGGCGTGCTCGCGGATGGCGTCCGCAGCGTCGCCCTTATTCTTTGCCCAGACGCCGATATGAGCCGACATCGTCACGTCGACGGTTGCCAGCGCGGTGTAGAACGCGCACCCGGCGGTGTCTTCGCAAGGCACGACGAGCAGTCCGGATTCGTCGGCGTCCGATACAGCGGCCTGCTGCGCGGCGCTTGCCGTCTGCCAGTCTTTGTACCCTTCAAGACGCGCAACGTACCTGAGCGCTTCCTGGTGCGGCACGTCGAGCTTGAAGTCGTCGAGGATGAGCTGGCGCAGGGTGGCGGCTTTCGACTTGAGGTCAGGGGTGTGGTGCATGGTTGTGTCCTTTTCAGTTCAGTGCAAAGGCGTGAGATGGTGTGGCTAGAGTCGTCTCGTTGTCTGCCGTGGCCTTTGCTCGAAGAGAAAGGTTCACAAGCGGAAAAGGTGTCCTCTGGACTCTGCTTTCGCCTTGCCGTGTACACGGTGAGACGGGCGTAAAGAGGCAGCAGTTGAGCCCCGAGACCTATAGCGAGCGCGCGCGAATACCCACCTCGAGGTGTCAGAGGTGGAGCGAGCTTTAAATGACGACGCGCGTCGAAAAGTCGTTTTCGGCACCTAAGACCCCGCGCGGTCGGCCAGCGGAGGGGAGGGGGCGATTCGTTCGCGAAATCAGCGTTTTAGGCGCGTCTAAGGATTAAAAAACTCGCTACACCTGGGAATCCCTTCAACCTGAAATCGGGTCCCAATGTTCACGAAATCCCGTATTTTTCGATTTGCCGCAGCGGCGCTCGCTGCGTTCTCCGTGCTCGCGCCGCCAGCGCAGGCCGCTGCCATCCCCGTTACGATGCAGTTTCGCGTGCCTGCCGCGAGCCTCCAGGTTGTGGAGAGCAAAGGCATGGTCTCCGCCGGTCCGGCATCGCTCGATTTTGGGGACCAGCAGCCTGGATTCATGTCGAGCGGGCTGACGGCCACCCTCAGCAATAACGGCAACGCCCCCTTCAATGTGGTGGGCATCTCCGCCGCGAATCCGTTTTCGGTGAACTCGACCTGTCCGGCGTCGCTTGGCGCCGGCCAGTCCTGTGCCGTCAATGTGTTCTTTACGCCGACCGGCATGGGCGCCGCTCAGGGCAGTCTGGCCCTCGCTACGGATGTGGGCACGGCCACCGTCCGGCTGAGTGGCATCGGCGCCCTGTACACAGCGAACATCGCACCCGCACTGCTCGATTTCGGAGATGGCGACGTCAATAGTACGTCGGCGCCGCAGTCGGTCAGCCTCTCGAACACCGGTAACCGGCCGCTGCCCGTCAATTCGACGAACGTGTCCGGCCCCTTCAAGCTCAATCGAGACAGCTGCGGCACGTCAGTCGCCGCCGGCACGACCTGCACCTACGACATTGCTTTCGCCCCGACGGCGATGGGCGATACCGCGGGCAACTTTTCGGTCCAGACACCCGCGGGCGGCCGTTCGGTCACGCTTCATGGCTTCGGTCGCCAGAGTTCGCAGGACGTCACGGTCGGCGCGCTGGCCTTCGACCCGCTGGCTGTCGGCATGACGTCGACAGCGCAGGCCGTGAGCCTGACCAACACCGGTAACACAACGCTGAGCGTGAACTCGGTCGCGGCCTCAGGTCCCTACAACGTCTCGCATAACTGCCCGACTGCGCTTGCGGGCGGCGCGAGCTGCATGGCGAGCGTCACCTTTGCGCCCGTTACGATGGGCGCTGCCTCGGGCTCGCTTGTGTTCACGACATCGCTCGGTGCACGCACGGTCACGCTCTCGGGCACCGGCCTGCAGGCGCTTGCCGGTATCGCGCCGTCGCAACTCGTGTTCGGCAATCAACCGGTCAACGTCGCTTCGGACGCCAAGGTCGTCACGCTGACCAACTCCGGTAACACCAGCATGTCGGTGGGCGCAGCAACGGCCTCGCCGCCTTACGCCATCGCGGCCAGCACCTGCGGTGCATCGCTTGACGCGAGCGCGAGCTGCACCTACAGCATCACGTACACCCCGACGGCAATGGGCGTAGCCGACGGCACGCTGTCTGTGCCGACGGGCGCAGGCGCGCAGTCTGTGTCACTCTCAGGAACTGGTCTTCAGGCCGTCATCGCGGTCGCACCTGCGCAGCTTGCCTTCGGCAACCAGACTGTTGGCAGCGTGTCAGCTGCCCAGTTGGTTACCCTGAGCAACACGGGCAACGCTTCGACCACGCTGGGCGTAGCAGCCGCAACGGCCCCTTTCTCGATTGCATCAACGACCTGCGGTACGACGCTTGACGCCGGCGCAAGCTGTAACGTGGCGGTGAGCTTTGCACCGGCGGCGATGGGCAGCCTTACGGGCTCGCTCTCGCTGCCGACGGGTGCTGGCACGCAGAGCGTTGCCCTGGGCGGCACCGGTGTACAGACATCCGGTGACCTGAGTATCGGTACGCTCACGTTCGGTAGCCAGGCGGTCAACACGACGTCGGCAGCGCAGTCTGTCACCTTGACGAACACGGGCAACACCCCGCTTACCGTCGCAAGTGTCACGACGAGCGGACAGTTCAATGCCACCCACAACTGCCCGGCGACTCTGCCGGCGGGCAACGCATGTACAGTCAATGCCGTCTTCGCGCCGGTTTCTATGGGCGCACAGGCTGGCGTGCTGAGCGTTGCGACGGGCGCGGGCACCTACACCGCCGGTCTGTCAGGCACGGGGCGTCTGGCCGTCGATGCTGTCAGCCCCACGAGCCTCGCGTTTGGCAACCAGACCGTCAACACGACGTCCGCTGCGCAGACCGTAACGCTGTCCAATACGGGAAACACGACATCGGCGCTCTCTGCGGCAACCGCCACGAGCCCGTTCTCGATTGCGTCGACCACCTGCGGCGCGTCGCTCGCAGCAGGCGCATCGTGCGCCTACAGCGTGACGTTCACCCCGGCGGCCATGAATGCGGCGTCTGGCACCCTTAGTATTCCCACCGACGTTGGCACAAAGACGGTGGCGCTCTCAGGCAATGGTCAGCAGACCTCCGGCAGCCTGAATCTTGGCACGCTCGCGTTTGGCAATCAGGCCGTCGGTACAACCTCGGCCGCGCAGTCCGTCACCCTCAACAACACGGGCAATACGGCGCTTGCTGTGTCGAGCGTGAGTTCGAGCGGGCAATTCAACGCCTCGCACAACTGCCCTGCGTCGCTCGCCGCCGGGAGCTCCTGCACGGTCAACACGGCGTTCGCGCCAGCTTCCCTTGGTGCGCATGCCGGGACGCTCACCGTCGTCACGGGCGGCGGCACGTACACGGTGGGTCTCTCGGGAACTGGTCTTCTGGCCGTCGACACTGTCAGTCCGGCGAGTCTCGCCTTCGGCAACCAGACCGTTAGCACGACGTCTGCCGCACAGACCGTGACCTTGTCGAACACGGGTAACACGCCGTCGGTGCTGTCGGCCGCGACGGTCTCGGGGCCTTTCGCCATCGCGTCGAGCACCTGCGGCGCGTCGCTTGCCGCAAATGCGAGCTGCGCCTACAGCGTGACGTTCACGCCCTCGGCGATGAACGCGGCGTCTGGCACCCTGAGCATCCCGACTGACGTCGGGACGAAAACTGTTTCCCTGAGCGGTAACGGTCAGCAGACTTCGGGCAGCCTGAGCACGAATTCGCTGGCATTCGGCAGTCTGGGGGTGAACGCAACATCGACAGCACAATCGGTCATCTTGACGAACACCGGTAACACGTCGCTTAGCGTCTCGAGCGTATCCGTGTCGGGCCAGTACGCGCAGTCCAATACCTGCGGCAGCAGTGTCGCCGCGGGTGCGAACTGCGTGGTCAACGTGACCTTCAACCCCACGACCATGGGGTCACAGGCAGGAACGATGACGGTCGTCACGGCCGCAGGCACTTACAGCGCCGCACTCTCGGGCACCGGGCTGCTCGCGGTTGATGCAGTGAATCCGACGAGCCTCTCGTTCGGCAATCAGCCAATCAGCACTACGTCGGCTGCGCTGACTGCGACGCTGTCGAACACGGGTAACACGACGTCAGCACTGTCCTCCGCGACCGTGTCGGGTCCGTTCACCATCGCGTCGAGCACCTGTGGCGCGTCACTTGCCGCAAATGCAAGCTGCGTCTACAGCGTGACGTTCACGCCGACGGCCATGAACGGCGCGGCAGGCTCGCTGAGCATCCCGACGGATACGGGTACGAAGACGGTCTCGCTTTCCGGCAACGGTCAGCAGACGTCCGGCTCAACATCTGTTGGTTCGCTCGACTTCGGTAGCCTCCCGGTAGGTTCGACTTCTGCCGCGCAGGCAGTCGCCGTCAACAATACGGGCAACACCCCGCTGGCTGTCAGCAAGGTCAGCGTCACCGGTCCGTACAACGTTGCGCACAACTGCCCGGGTTCGCTGGCGGCAGGGTCGAACTGCACAGTGAACGTTGCGTTCGCGCCGACGGCAATGGGCTCGCAGCCGGGCACCCTGACGGTCAGTACGGCCGCGGGGAACTACGCAGTGACGCTTTCGGGTATCGGCCAACAGGTGGCAATTGCAGCGAATCCCGCAAGCCTCGCTTTTGGCGGCCAGGCAGTCAGCACGGTATCGGCAACACAAACCGTCACGCTGTCGAACACGGGCAATATCGCGGGCAGCCTCGGCACTGCGACGGTGACTGCGCCGTTTGAAATCGGCTCGACGACGTGCTCGAGCAGCCTCGCTGCCGGCGCAAGCTGTACGTACCTCGTGCGGTTCCACCCTAGCGCAATGGGCGCCGCGAGCGGTACGCTCACGGTTCCGTCCGCTTCGGGCAACCAGGTTGTGTCGCTCTCCGGCACGGGCAACCAGACGGTGCTCGCGGCTGCGCCGACGTCGCTCGCCTTTGGCAACGTGCAGTCTGGCCAGACGTCGGTCAAGACCTTCACGCTGACCAACAGCGGCAACCTTGCAGCAAGCAGCCTGTCTCTGGCTGGGCCTGCGGGCTACTCGCAGGCAAGCAACTGCGGTACTTCGCTTGCGGCGAGCTCGAGCTGCACGGTGACCGTGACGTTCGCGCCAACGGCTGTGCAGGCATACAGCGGCTCCCTGACTGTGACGAGTGCGACCGCCAGCACGGCTGTGTCGCTCACCGGAGCAGGGGTGGTCCCAGCGCTGTCCCTGACTCCGGCGTCGATGGCGTTTGGCGTCGTGCCGGTCAACACGCGTAGCGCGGCGCAGGGCTTCACCGTTACGAACACCGGCGTCGGGCCGCTCATTATCGGCAGCATCTCTCTGCCGTCAGGTGCCGTTCTGTCGAGTGACACCTGCTCCGGCCAGACGGTTGGCGTAGGCGGCTCGTGCACGGGCAGCGTCAGCATCCAGCCGGGCGCAGTCGCAGCGTATTCCGGCACGGTGACGATTGCTTCCAATGCAACGGGCTCCGCCAACACGATTGCGCTGTCGGGTTACGGTGGCCAGAACGACAGCCTGCTGGGTCCGGCCTACGGGACAGCCACCGGTGAGGCTAACGCAGCCTGGGTAGGCACTGGCTACGGCTATGTCTGGAGCACGTCGGGCTACGCTACGAGCGCGGCCGTGGGTGACGTGCACTTCGAGACGCTCCTCACGAACAGCACCGGCGCGCCGACGACCATCTACATTCACGCGTCGGTCGACAACATTGCGGACGGGCTGAAGCTCGGAGGTGTCGCCCAATCCCTGGGCTGCCTTGCAACAACAGGTTTCGGCGCCGTTTGTACGGCGGGTCCGTACACACTGCAACCAGGCACGACGCGACTGGACATCTCCATCAACAACGGCGGCACCTCGGCGAACCCCGCGGGCATCTCGGCATGGGTGACGAACGCCGCGGGTAGCGTACTCGCCACAACCAACGGGTCCACCGGCTTCTACTGGACGACGGCGGGCTTCTAACGCGCGCGGGTGAATAGGGAAGGGCTCCTTTCGAAGGAGCCCTTCATCTTTTGCGCTCTGATTGTCCGCGTAAAGCGCTATACGATGCAGGCCAGTGACATGAAGTGCACATCTTCAAGTCCCGGTGAATCCGGGCATCCAACAAGCACACCAGTGAGAACCATGAACGAGAACACCGTTGAACAGAACCCGAAATGGGTTCGCGTGATGGCCGACTACAGCTCGACCGGGCTCTGGCACAAGAACGGCCCAAGCGTCGAGCCCAGCTATCTGCCCGTCTCGGCGCCGCTCCTCGAGCGCCTGGACGCCTGGTGCGGGTGGTATGAGCGCAACGATGACTACCTGCCGGAAGCCGAGCGCAAATCGGCGTTCGATTACCAGGGCTTCGGGGCCGAAGGCCTGGCTATCGCCCGGGCCATCAAGGCGGAGCTGCCGGACTGGACCGTCGTGTACTTCGACGAGCAGGCGTACCATCTCAGCCGGCAAGGGCGGGGGGTGGCCCGCGAGACCTACGAGTACGAAATCCAGTCCGCGTGACCGGCTGTCACACTGATTGAAAAAGCCCTTCGAGACAGGTTCTCGAAGGGCTTTTGAATTATGTGGCCACGCAGCGTCAGTTGCGCCGATGCGGGTACATCACGACGGCGACGTAGCCGCCGATGTTGGTGTGCGTCACGAGCCAGATGGCGAGGTCGAAGAGTTCTTTCACGAGCAGGGTCCTGAAGAAGTGGTTTTCAGTTGAAGCCAAGCTCGGCTTTCGCGCAGCGGTACGCCGTCGAAAGCTTGGCCATCGCTTCATTACTTCCGCCGCGGTCTGGGTGTGCCTCCATTGCCATCCGGCGGTAAGCCTTCTTGATGGCCTCTGGATTACATTCGCCAGCCGCAAGCCACAGCGTCTTGCGCCAGCCCGAAGGGGCAACCGCCTTAGCCTTGGTCGACTGCCCGCGTGTGCTTGCGCCGCCCGAACGCGCGCGTTGTGCGTTCATTTCCGAAACCACTTCCTGCAGCGCTTCGAGGGCTTCGAGATAGAGCTCTAACGCCTCGTGCTTGAAGTGCGCAAGCTTGATGAGGTCTTCGCGCGGCACCGCCGACTCCGCGGCAATCTCTGCGGCCAGTTCTCTCGCGCGATTTTCGATTTCGTCCGCCAGGTCGAGCCCACGTTCGCGAGATACGCCACTGAAGAACAGGGTGTACACGGTGTCGTCGGGACTGAAAATTGACCCGCCGGGCTGCTTTGGCTCCGACGGTTCATCCTGGAGTTCGGGGCGGAACAGCCCGTGGCGATACTCACCATAAACTATTAGCAGAAGTGGGCCCATCAGAAAGAGCAGAGCCACAAGTACAAATACTGCGTTTTCCATGTCGCATGCCGGGTTGTTGTCCTCCGATATATAGCGAGATAGCGCAGGCATCCCGGCCGGGCACAGGGCTAAAGCGGCTTAGGTGAGGGCGATTCGAATCAGCGAGAGGAGGTGGTACGCGCGAATTTTCTTCCCTTGCTCGCCTGTGCGCGGCGCGTATCGGACATACCGGTGCTCGAGGGCGACGCCCTGGCGCAGACACGCAACTGCTAGCTCCGTTTCAATACCAAAGCCCGTGCTGCGGGTATCCAGGGACAGAAAGTCCGCACGCCGCATGCATCGCGTGCCAGACAGGATATCCACGACGTGCGCGCCAAACCGGGCTCGCAGCAGCATCTGAACCAGCCGGTTCGCGAGCCACGAGGACCAGCGCAGATTGTCAAACGCAACGACGCGCGCCCCAATCACGCAGTGTCCCGTGCTCATCGCGCGCTCAACCACGTCAACTGCGTCCCGCACTTCGTATTCGGTGTCTGCATCGTGAAAGAGCACGAAGGTGCCGGTCGCCGTTTCGGCTCCGGTGCGCATCGCTCGACCCTTGCCAGGGCAGGGCTCCGTTACGACGCGCACGCCCGGCACGAGAGCCGCGCACGAGGCCGTACCATCCGTCGACGCATTATCCACAAGAATCAGTTCTGCGAATGGAAACTGGCACCTCAGCAGGTGCAGTACGTCGGTGACGCTCGCGGCTTCATTGCGCGCCGGCACGATGATGGATAGGGCGGGCGCAATCGCGG
>Ga0157369_10000323_pt1 | contig 64226 bp, 54 predicted proteins | sample C25metaG_FD_113461 | JGI IMG/M metagenome (GOLD analysis project Ga0157369, IMG submission 113461) | Corn rhizosphere microbial communities from Kellogg Biological Station, Michigan, USA - C2-5 metaG | ecosystem: Host-associated > Plants > Roots > Rhizosphere > Soil | place: USA: Michigan... | reverse complement strand
TGGTAGATTCGCCCAGGTTCCTGATCCGCCGCCAAAGCTGAATGTTTGATCTCCAGCCTGCGGGAAACACGGGTTCCCCCGAACCCTTGCGTGTACTTCTCATTCGACGAATTCCACACCATGATGAAGGTCAGCTTTGTAGTTCCTGGCCGGCCAGCCGTCCCGTCGAACCGGCTAATGTTTCAGCAGTCTGCGCTTGCTTCGCGCGTAACCCGGCAGTGAGGTCCGTTGTGAACCACGAATTGGCTCCCGACAGGCGGCATTCTCTGCGCCAGCGGGTGAATACGCCGGCATTTGCCAGCTTCGATGGCGTGACTGGCGGAATGATTCTCGACTTGAGTGAGGAAGGCATGTCGATGCAGACGATCGCGCCGCTTGAGGCGCACAGCATTCTGCCGCTGCATCTCTCGCTGGGGGAGCCGACTGCTTATCTGGAAACGACCGGCTATGTGGCCTGGGCAGACGCGTTAGGCCGTGCCGGCGTTCGCTTTTCAGAGCTCCCGGATCCGGCCCGCGAGAGATTGCGCGAATGGTTGACGTTGAATGCGTTCGCCCCAAGCTGGAAGGCTCCACGATGGGTGGTGCGAGATTCGGCATTTGCCGGCGAGTCGAACGGATCCCCGAAAAGCCAGCGCGGAGTCGCTCTCAGTTTGGAGACCGGGCCTGACGCGCGCGAGCAAGACCATCCGCTTCCCTTGGCAGGGGTATCGACAACGGTCCAGTATGAGTTCAAGTCCCTCGGCGGGAATCTCGAATCCGCGCTGACCTTGATTGCCACGCGTGCCTGCTCGATCACCCGGGGAACGGGTGCAGCGGTTGCGCTTGCCGGGGAGAACGGCATGACCTGCCGTGCGGCGGCGGGAAATAACGTTCCTCAGATCGGGGCGCCCGTGAACCTCAGCAGCGGATTTACCGGGGCCTGCGCCCGGGAGTTGCGGCCGTTGCGCTGTGACGATACTGAATTCGATCCGCGAGTCGATGCCGATGCCTGTCGCAACCTGGGACTCGGCTCGATTCTTGCTGCTCCAGCGATCTACGAGCGAGACCTGGTTGGCTTAATCGAAGTATTCTCGGCAGTGCCTTACGCCTTTGACGACGGGGATCTGGCGGTCGTGGAACGGCTGGCGCAGACGGTTGTGCTCACCTTGAGTAGAGCTGAAGCTTTCCGGCAGGATCCAAGCTAGGGCATCTGCAGAATCTTACCGCGCTCCTGCGCCTCGCTTTTCCCCGAAAGGGTCCGCTCCCGCAGGAGCTTTCCGACAAGGCGGAGAGCTTCCACTTCCTCCTGCAAACGCTCTAGTTCAGCTTCCTTGCGGCGAAGTACTTCCACGGGATCCTTCACAGTTTCGGCCTCGCGTCTACTTTACGGAGTGGGTTCGACCCAGGAAAGTGACGGAGGTACGAAGCGTGGCGCCACTTTGCAGCATCGGGTACATCGGCCAAAATCCCAATGCCTGTCTTAGACCTTCGGCCAATTCACGCCTCATCGATCTCCGAGCGCCCGCGGTGGTGCGCCAGATTCTCAGTGTCCCAGATGGTAGGGGTGTCCCTTCAGGATGGTGAAGCCCCGATAGAGCTGTTCGAGCAAGAGGACACGGGCCAGTTCATGAGCGATCGTCATCTTCCCAAGCGATAACGTGAAATCGGCTTGGCGGCAGGCAGTTTCGCTGAAGCCATCGGCAGGGCCAACGCCAAAAACCAGTGGGGTGGGATTTGTGTCCTGATGATCGCCTAGAAACTTGGCGAGTTCTTCGGAGGTGAGCTGCTTGCCCCGCGAAGCAAGCACCACCATCCGTCTCCGCCCGCCTTTACCATCCCGGCCGCATAGCTTCAGCAGCGCGGCCTCGTCTTTGAGGGAGACGCCTTCGGAATCCGCGTATTGCCGAAGGCGCTTCAAGTACTCCTCGGTGAGGGACTGAAGGTTGGGGTTCTTCGTTTTACCGACCCATGCGATGGTGAGTTTCATGGTTAAGCGACATCAGCTTCGCTCGGAGAGCCGCCGCTCTTCAAGCCCGTTTTCGCGCAGCCGTTTTCCTCGCCGGAGCGCGCCTGCGTGGCTTTGCACTCACCTCGGCAGGCTCCAGCTTTTTTGCCGTTCGCCAAAGGCGCTCAAGATCGTAGTAGCTGCGTGCGGTTGCTGAAAACACATGTACCACGAAATCCACATAGTCGAGCAACACCCATTCCGCCTGCTTGTAGCCTTCAATATTGTTGGGGTAAGTGCCCGCGCGCTTCAGACGGAGCTCGACTTCGTCAGAGATGGCCTGAATCTGGCGAGAGTTCGAGCCGCTGCAAATGACGAAATAGTCAGTGAAAGCGCCGGAGTTCTTGTCCATCTCGAGGATGGTGAGCTCTTCGGCTTTCTTGTCCCTGCAGGCTGCAATGGCCGTGGTGAGCTGGGAGATGAGGGTGTTGGTCTTCTTCATTCAGATCGTGTGGTTTTATCTTACAACGAGGACTTTGTTTTAGTCGTAGGGCGTACGGGCGAGAGGGACCGCTTGGTCAGCCGTACAACCCTTCTTTTCTGATGTACTCTTCGATGCTCTCCGGGACGAACCTTTTGATGGGCCTCTTTGCGGCAGCGGCTTGCCGAATCGCGGTAGCAGAAATGTTCTGGTTGACATCATCGAGCAGGTGCAGGGTCACTCCAACAAGGACAAGGTCCCCCTTGGCCGGTTGTTTCGAAAACGGCTTGGTTACTTCTGCCCGAGGCCGAAGCTTTTCCGGCAGGGCGCTCGCAACGTCGGCAAGCGAATAGCCCGGGCGGCTGGCCACGATGAATTCGCACTCTCGAAACAGCGCCTCGGCTTCATGCCATTTCGCAATGTCTTTGAACGCATCGATGCCGATCAGGAGGAACAGCCGGTCGGCTTTTTTAAATCCGCGCTTCAGGTTGCGAATGGTATCGATGCTGTAGTTCGGGGCTGGAGCCGCGGTTCCACGTGCGCTCTTCCTGTCCTGCAGAACAAATTCGGTGGGAGCTTCTAATAGGGATGGAAGAAACGACTTTTCGCCCTGGGTGGCGAGTACGGTCATGGCGTAACGGTGAAAAAACGAGGCCACCGGTTGGGAGGTTTTGTGAGGCGGAACGTTGGTGGGCACGAAATAGATGCGCCCGAGCCGGCAGCGTTCTCGCGCGGCCGTCGCCAGAGCCAGATGGCCCTTGTGAATGGGATCGAATGTGCCGCCAAAAAGGCCGATGTTCATAGTCCGTCGTCGCTCGTCGGGCGTCGATCCTCTCCGAGAGCGCCCGCGGGAGCAGTCAGCTTATCAGCATCTGCGCGCCTGATTTCAGTAACCTTTTTCGCCATTGCATACTTTAACTTCTCGACACCTTCGCCCGTCACAGCGGAAATCGGATGCAGATCAAGGTCCCGGCTTTTCGCCAGCTTCTTCAGCCTGGTGAGTTTGGTCTTATTCGCTACGTCGCACTTGGAAGCGACCAGAATCATGGGTTTCGATTCGAGCTGCGCGCCAAAGCTTTTCAGTTCGCCCACGATGACGTCAAAGTCTTTCACTGGATCTGGGCGGCCGCTCGAGTCAGAAACGTCGACTACGTGGACGAGCAGTCGCGTGCGTTCGATATGCCGCAAAAACTGCATGCCCAGCCCTGCCCCGTCGTGCGCTCCTTCAATCAACCCGGGGATGTCGGCGACGACAAAGCTGACCTCGGTCGGAGCATCGCCCACCAACACGACCCCAAGGTTTGGTTGCAGAGTGGTGAATGGATAATCCGCGATTTTCGGACGTGCGGCGGAAATGCGGGAGATCAGGGTTGATTTTCCGACGTTCGGATATCCGACCAGGCCAACGTCCGCGAGCAGCTTCAGTTCCAGTCGCAGGGTGCGTTCCTCGCCCGGGCGGCCATCCTCGTGCTCGCGCGGCGCTTGATGCGTGGAGGTCTTGAACTGGGCGTTGCCGCGGCCCCCACGTCCTCCGTGCGCGATGACGACCTTCTCATCTGCGCGGGAAAAGTCATAGACCTTCTCGCCGGAATCCGCGTCATAAATGATCGTTCCTACAGGGACTTTCAGCAGAACTCCTTCGCCGTCTCGTCCTGTTTTATTGGAGCCTTCGCCGTGTCGTCCGCGCTCCGCCTTGTATTCGGGGTTAAAGCGAAAGTGCACCAGGGTGTTGTGGCGCTCACTGGATTCCACAAGCACATCGCCGCCGCGTCCGCCATCGCCGCCAGATGGGCCGCCGCGCGGAACAAACTTCTCCCTCCGGAAGGCGACGCAGCCATTGCCGCCGTCACCCGCCTTCACGCGAATTGTGGCCTCATCGATGAACACTATGTGCCGGTATGAAACAGAATGTGCCTTTAGTAAGTATAGAGGAACATGATTTAGGCACCCCTGGAGACAGCTCACCCCTCGCGCCAGGTCGGCGAACTTGCTACTTGAGCGAGAAGCTACTCTCCTCTACCATCGCGTGCAGTGAGGGCGCTGCTGAACCCGTCTCATTTCGTCTCTTATGATCAATTTACGTGCGCAACACTCTGTGTTGTTGGTTTTCGGACTCCTGCTCATCACTCTGACCTTGTCCGCGCACGCCGCGGACAAAAAACCGAATGACGTTCTGCTGAGCACGATGCAAGCTGAGTTAGACCGGGCGACAGCAGAATTGGGAAAACTGAATCCGGCACCCTACTTTCTGAGTTACCAAGTGCAGGACGAGACCATCGCGGCCGCTGCCGGCGGGGATGGCGCTTTGCTTTCAAGCCTGCGCACCCGGCGGCGGGCGGTGGATGTCATCACGCATATCGGAACCCCGGCCCTCGACAACACCCACGAGAACAGCCGTCCGTCGGCGATTCACGCCGGATCGCTCGCGACTGAGGATGATCGAAACGCCATTGCCCGGGAGTTATGGAGGCTAACTTACCAGGGGTACCGCAACGCCGCCAAGGCGTATCTCAATGTAAAGACCCAAACGGCGGTCAACGCGAAAGAGGAAGACACCTCCGACGACTTCTCACAAGAGAAACCGCAGGTGCATCTTGACTACACCGCGCCTGCACCCCTGCCCAACCAGCTCCAGTTGGAATCCCTGGCCCGCAAGTACTCTGCGCGTTTTCGAAGTTATCCCTTCGTTTATTTGTCCGCTGTCTTGATCTCGGTACAGAACAGCCAAACCCATCAGATCAACACCGAGGGGACCCGACTGGTCTATCCGGGGCAGTTTGTACACCTCGCGATCCAAGCGCAAACCCGCGCCGACGATGGCATGGATCTGATGCGGGTGGAAACCTTCCAGGCGGACTCGCTGGGGAACTTGCCGGGCGAAGCCGAGATTCTTTCCAAGATCGACAAGATGGCAGCCGATCTCAAGGCGCTGCGCAGCGCGGCCGTGGCAGAGCCCTTCGATGGTCCTGCGCTACTTTCGGGGCGCTCGGCGGCGGTTTTCTTTCACGAAGTTTTGGGACATCGACTGGAAGGGCAGCGTCAGCGAGGCGAGGGAGAAGGAAGGACCTTTGCGAAAAAAATTGGGGCCAAGGTCCTGCCGGATTTCCTTACCGTTTCCGACAATCCCACGCTGCGCAAATTGAACACCATCGATCTGAGCGGCGGGTATGAATACGACGATGAAGGCGTGCCGGCACAAGCGGTAGACCTGATCAAAAACGGCGTACTTACAAACTATCTGATGGCACGCATGCCGATTGAAGGATTCCTTCACTCGAACGGTCATGGGCGCTCGCAATCCGGAATGATTCCGGTCGGCCGACAAGGAAACCTCATCGTTACCTCGTCGCACAGTGTGAGTGACCGAGAACTCCGGCAGCGCTTTATCGAGGAAATCAAGAAGAAATCCAAGCCCTATGGGCTCTATTTCGAAGACATCGAAGGCGGCTTCACGCTGACGCAGTCTCAACTGCCGCAAGCCTTTCAGGTGCTTCCCGTGATGGTCTGGAAGGTCTTTGCCGACGGCAGGCCGGATGAACTGGTGCGCGGCGTTGACATCGTCGGCACGCCACTGACCGCGATGAATGGCATTCTGATGACGGGGGACAAAGCCGCGGTGTTCGATGGCATCTGCGGCGCGGAATCCGGCGCCGTGCCGGTGGCCGCGGTTGCCCCGGCCATGCTGTTTTCCGAAATCGAAGTGCAAAAACGCGGGCATTCCTTGAACCGGCCGCCCATCTTGCCTCCTCCCGACGCCACTGTTTCTAGCGGCGGGAAAGGAGGCCAGCAATGATTCGGATGGAGATGAAGCTCGCGGGCCTCCTCCTGCTGGCCTTAGCCGTCCCTTCCTTCGCGCAGGAGGCGATGCCTCAGGAGGCCAGTGGTGATCCCGTGTTGCACGCCATGCTGGCGGAGATGCAGAGATCAAAGAACCAACTGAAGCTCGAAGGAGTGGCCGCCCCCTACTACATCGACTACCGCATCACGGATACGGACCGTTATTGGTATGAAGCGGCCTATGGTGCTCCCCGGGGAGAACTGCGCACGCGCGCACGATTTCTGCGGGTGGTAGTTCGCATTGGCAATTACAAGCAGGACAGCTTCTACCAGGGCGGCCAGGGAATGGTCGAAATCGTCGCTTCCGACGATGACGAACTCGCCATCCGTCGCAAACTGTGGCTCGCTACCGACCAGGCCTACAAATCCGCTGCCGAGGCCCTGACGGAGAAGAATGCCGCCCTGAAACAACTCACCATCGAAAATCCGACCGATGATTTCGCTCATGCTGAGCCCGTGCGCCTGATTCGTCCGTTGGTGAAGCTCGATCCCGGGATCGGTTCCTGGGCTCCGCTGCTTCGCGAGGTCACGGCGTTTTACAAGAAAGACCCGCAGATCGAAACCATTCAGTCCAGCCTCTCGTTCGAGGCTACCAACCGTTATTTCGTAAACTCCGAAGGCACGATCGTGCGCACGGGCGCTTCGGCCTATCTGATTGTGGCGGGAGCCTCCACCCAGGCTCCCGACGGGATGCGTCTGGAGCGTTCGACCGAAGCCGTCCAAGGAGAATTCAAAAATCTTCCACGTCCGAACGAATTCCAGAAACAGGCGGAGGCGGTGGTGGCAACCCTGGCGGAGTTGCGCGCCGCACCGGTTGTCGATGAAGAATATCGCGGACCAGTTCTATTCGAGCCGTACGCCGCCACCAACATTTTTGCCTCGCTGATCGGAGAAAACGTTCTGGGGAAAAAACCGGCCTTAGGGCAACCTGTTCGCGTGCAAGGTGCATTCGCGACCAGCTATCTCAGCAAAGTGCTGCCTGATTTTCTTTCGGTCACCGATGATCCCACCATTCCGTCCTGGCAGGGCGAGCCTCTGCTTGGACAGTACGATGTGGATGACGAAGGGGTACGCCCGGCGAAGGTTACCCTCGTCGATAAAGGCAAGCTGGTTGCCTACGACCTCGGCAGAGTGCCCATCCGAGACTTCCCCGCCTCCAATGGACATGGGCGCGCGCCCTATCCGGTGAATCCGCCGGGACCAGGCCTTGGCAACTTGATCCTGCAATCCTCGGAACCGGTTCCCGCAGAGGCGCTAAAAACCAAGCTGATCGAACTCTGCAGGCAGCGCGATCTCGCCTTTTGCTATGTCGTCAAAGCGGTAGGACCCAGGAACTCGCCTCGCTTGCTGTACAAGCTGTTCACAAGCGATGCCCACGAGCAACTCGTGCGCGGCGCAACCTTCGGCGACCTCGATACCCGCACCATGCGCAACGATATCGTTGCCGCCGGGGACAAAGTTAGGGTGGACAATCTGCCCGCAGCCATTCCTCACAGCATCGTCGCTCCGGCGCTGCTGTTCGATGAGCTGGAGGTGAAACGTGCGGCCCAGAACAAAGATAAGCTGCCGGAATACCCGCCCCCGCAGTTGAGCGACTGAAGGGCCGCTTACTTTGCCAAGGCTGCCCGCAGGCTGGCCAGGGTCCATGAGCTTTCAAGCTCAGGGTTGACGGTCTCCCCGATGGCAAGGGCGCGCTCTAGGGTCTGAAGGCCTTCGTCATGGCGGTCCACTTTCATGAGCAGAAAGCCAAGCCGGGCTTGCGTCTGCATGGAGTATGGCGCCAGCTCGACGGCGGCTTGGGCCTCGGCCAAAGCGTCTTCAAGCTGGCCAGCTCGTTCCTTCAACTGTGATTGGGTGAGGTGGTTCAGCGCTGACGCCAGCGGGATCTCGAAATGGCCATCGTAAACGAACACGCCATGCTCCAGGATGGCCGTCGGTCGGAGCCGCGTGAACTGGTCATAGGGATTCAATTCGTTCGGGCCGAACTCGTATCCCGACAGAACTCCAGCGCTAATCAGTACGGGGCCATCCACGCTCGGGGGAACATCCATCGAAGGCTGCAACCACGTGGATGCGATGGTGGTGAGGGGTTTACAGGGAATGCCGTAATACTTCGGATCCGCAACCACATCGGCGAAATAGGCGAACCAGCAATTCTTCACGTTGCGCTGATCAAGATACTGTTTGACCGACTTCAGTTGTTGTCCCCAGTCGGCGTTGGAGTCACTCAGGTATTTATAGGTGTTCGATGGACCTCCCCAGAGCTCGTTCGAGTAGGCGAGATAAACGGGAAAGACGCGCAACGAAGAGAAGATAGAAAACGCTAAAAGAAAAACGACTGCATAGGCGCTCCTGCGTTTGGCGGCGATCAGTTCCCGCGCAGTCCATCCTGCCAAAATGATGAGGAAAGGATATACCGGCAGAATGTGGCGGATGCCAATGTTCAGCGTCGATAGAACTGCTACCGCAAAGTAAATGGCTGCGGGAAGGATAAGGAACGCCAGTTCGCGGCGATATCTTGCCCCCCGGAGGGCAATCGCCAACGGAACGAGCACTAACAGCAGCAGCAAAGAGAGTGTTGTTTTGATCAGGAACGCGGCTGGGAAATAGAACCACTGTCCATGGGGATAGACATGTCCGAACAGGTAGCTGTGGCTAAAGTCAACAACGTAGCCAACATCGGCGAGCCCATAAAGGTATGACTCGGGCAGAAGGTGCCAGCGGGCCGCTTGCGTGATGAGCGCCTTCTGAGTTGGGCTGTGAAGTCCCTGCGCATACTGGATCACGCGCGCTTCCGCACTCACGCCGCGCTGGGGATGAAGACGAAACCCATAGGTGGCCCACAAAACCACAATTGCGATGACGCCGGCGAAGACAAGAGATGTGGCCAGCTTGGCGGCCCCTGGACGCGAAAAATCCTGCGCTCGATTGGGACGGCGCCGCAGCCAGAGTTCTGCTGCGACGAGGACCAGCAGAATCGGGAAAACGAGAATGGCAGAGTGCTTGGTTGCGAGCGCCAGACCGGCGGCGCCCCCGACCAGAGCGAGCCTTCGGGCGGATGGTTGCTTTACATATCGATAGAACGCATAGACGGTTGCGAGCAGAAAGCAGGAGAACCCGGTGTCGGTCGTGACTTCCCATCCGTGGGCAAGGAGGTTCGGCTCGAAGACAAAAATCGTGAGCGCAATCAGCGCGGCGATATTCCCGAACATTTGACGCGCGGTTGCAAAGATAAGCACAGCCAGCAGCAGGCAAAGCAGAGACGCAGCCGTTCTCGTTCGCAAAAGGATTTCGTCGGCGTTGTTCGAATAGACGAATTCGGTTGCGCTGAGGAAATCTTCTTCTTTGGAGAACAGGTGCTTGCGTTCAGGGCCGTTCAGATGCAAAGGCAAAAGCGTTGCAGCGGCCAGCAACTTCACGAACGGCGGATGCTCGGGATTCATGGCGAAGTCGCCGCGCGTCCAGTAGCGATAGCCGGCAAAAATGTGGCAAGCTTCGTCCCAGGTTTGGGTCTCGTGCCGAAGGGTGAATGCGAGTTCGAGGAGTAGAACGACGAAAAGCGAGATTGCCGTCGCTGTGAAAAGTTTGCGCTGTGCTCGGACGGAGATTCTCACGGTCGAGAAGTGTACCTCAGAGATGGACGAACCGCCTCAAGATACGTGAGCGCCGGGAAGAACTCTCTCGGGGATCGCCGAAGCTCAGGTCGGTTGCCGCTAAGAGCGTGCAAGCGGCCGAGAAAACTTCCGGGCAAAGAACTTACAACGAGGAAGGCGCGAGGATGACGTCGGTTTGAAAGGCTGAAAGCCGCGAATGGAAAGGTGACGAGCGAGCGTCGCCGACCGCTGGAGCAGTCGAACTACTTCGCTTCGACCGGCTCGACTAGGACGAACTTGCCCATCGATCCCCGATCTTTGAAGACGATCTTGCCGGTGATCTTGGCGAAAAGGGTGTCGTCTTTGCCGCGGCCGACGTTGAGGCCGGGCTTCACACGAGTGCCGCGCTGACGCACGATGATCGTTCCGCCGGGGACGATCTGTCCGCCGAATGCTTTGAATCCAAGCCGCTGCGCGTTCGAGTCGCGCCCATTTCGTGAACTGCCTAATCCCTTTTTGTGCGCCATGAAACAGCTCCTAGCTCTCGACGCGCGTGGCGCGCCAGATTCCCTCGTGAAAACTCGCGGGTTTTACTTCTTTTTCGGCGTAGACTTTTTCGCGGCAGCTTTCTTGGGTGCTGCCTTCTTCTTGGCCGACGCCTTTGGCTTCGCCGCTTTGGTTTCGCCCGCGGCCTCAGCCGATTGCTTCTTCACCTTGGGCTCCCGCTTCGGGAGCTCAGGCGCGCTGAACTTCTGGCCGTCGAAAGCGATCTCCGTGATTCGGATGGAGGTAAACGGCTGGCGATGTCCCTGCAGCTTTTTATACTGTTTCTTTTTCTTGTAGTGAAAAACCAGGACCTTTCGCCCGCGGCCCTCGCCAAGGACTTCGCCGGTTACGAGTGCGTCGGAACCGGGTTTTGCAATCTGCCCGTCGCCGCCTGAAACCGCCAGCACGTCATTGAACTCTACCTTGCCTTTGTCAGCGTTCTGCGTTTCAACCCGCAGCACGTCTCCGGGCGCCACCCGATACTGCTTGCCACCGGCGCGAATGACCGCGTACATAAGAATGCCTCCGTGGACCAGGGGCAGGCGGACACATGTGCAACGCTCAGCCCGAGAAATCCCTAAACTTGTGCTTGCTGTTTCCCGCCGATGCTCTCGGCAACCGCTGCGGAAGGCCTCAACTTCTCCGGGGTCCCCGGGCGCCTCAAGAGCGCTGGGGTGGAAGACCGAGGCCGAAGTACAGGCAAACTGAATTATTCTAACGTGATACGCGGAATCGGGTCAAACCTTTCGAGGCTGGGCGCCGCCTTTTACTGGGTGGCGCGCCCGAACACACCCGTTCAACGTTACAGATCATGGTTCGAATATGAATCTGCCGGCCGCTTAACTCCTTGACGAACCCCCAAAAATGCGAGAGGCTGTCGCGACACTGGTTCCTCCCTTCTATCAGCCATTCGAACAGCGGGGCTTCAAGCGAAGTCCAAGGGGCGGGAATCTGCTGGAACGAAGGGAGCAGAACCGTTCACGATGGAAGCCGCTGCCGTTAGGATCCTGATCGGTCTGATCGTCGGCACCCTGATTGGACTCACAGGTCTTGGGGGTGGCGTATTGCTCCTGCCCATCCTGATCTTCGGTTTGGGCGTGCCGGCGATCAAAGCGGTCGGATCAGACGCGCTTTTTAACTTCATCACCAAAATTCCCTCCAGCACCGTTCACTTGAGCAAGGGAACGGTTCGCCGCAAGGTTGTGCTTGCGCTCGCCGCGGGTAGCGTCCCGGGATCAATCCTCGGAATTCGACTACTCGTGCATCTGCGAGTGCTTTACGGGGCGGGAGTCAATGACTTTATTAAGTCCGCGGTCGGAATCCTGCTGGTGGTGGTTTCCACATTGCTCTTGCTGCAGCGAAGGCTGGAAGAGAGCATGGTGAATCGTCCGCCTACGGCGAGGTCCTTTGCCGGAATGGCGGTGATCGGGTTCGTCGCCGGCTTCCTCGTGGGAATGACATCGGTCGGCTCCGGCAGCATGATCATGATGCTTCTGCTGCTGTTTTATAGCTATCCACCCAAGGTGATGGTAGGGACCGACATTGTTCATGCCGTGGTGCTGACCGGCGTGACCAGCTTCATTCACTTTCGTTTGGGGAACGTTGATGCTTCGCTGGTCGCGTACATGCTGGTCGGTTCCATTCCAGGCGGCCTGATCGGCTCCTATCTGAGCACCCGGTTCCCGGTGCTCTGGTTGCGCCGCATCCTTTGCGTCATTCTGTTGACGACCGGTGTTCGAATGCTGATTGCTCCGCCCGTACACTGAGCAGAAGAGCAGATCGTTCAGTTCCCTACTGGTTGTAGAGCCTGGCCTGCGGCGGAGGGACTCTGCGAACTACGACCCGAACATCGCTGACACTGTCTTCCGATTCTGCCTGGACCTGAGCCGGAGCCGAGACCACCTGATACACCCCGTTGGTGAGAAACTCCTCCGGGGCTAAGCTCAAGGGGAAGGATCCCGGCTTTGAAAAACGCACCATGAAGCGGCCTGAGCTGTTGGTGTAAGACAGCTGCCTGCCAATATGCAGGGCGGCGCCTTCTACCGGTGCGCCTTGATCATCAAGTACGACCCCCTGGATCAAGTATTTTGAGATGGAGAAGGAGTCCGGCGTCGAAAATGCGAGCATCATTACCCCGGCAATGACGGCCGCGCGCACGAAGGTTCCTGTTCTCATCGATCCCCCATAAGGTGCTTCCGGTTGCTGGCCCATTTTTTCAATCAAGGCGCAGTCGGTGATACGGAAGTTCATGACGTGTGGCGATTATTTCGAGAAAGTTCAGGAGCGAAAACGGTACTCAGGTAACTGTGGCATTCCACCTTGGCTTTTGTTCGAAACGAACCCTGCAAAAGGCGAGTGGCGGAACTGGTTCAGCTCCGGCCATTTGCTTTGGATTGAATTAGTTGTAGGTCCCTTCCGACCGGCCTAGGGGGCGACCAAGGGTTCGCCAGGTGATTGGCGTCGAGAGACTCCGGTTACTGCGCCAGCCAATAAGAGCGCGCGAAAAAATAGGCTGTCATGCTCGATCCGACCGCGATGACGAAGCAGCGAACAAGTTTTTGTGGAAGACGCAAAGAATAGTGCGCTCCGAAGAATCCTCCGAGGGCCGCACCTGCAATCATGATCATGGCTTCGCGCCAGAACACCGCATGGGAAGCGATGAAAATGGCCACGGCGATCCCGTTGGTGGCTGTGCTTAAGAAAATCTTCAGCGCGTTCATCTGATGAATGTTTGCCATGCCAAAGGCGGTCAGCATGGCAAGGATGACGATCCCCATCCCCCCGCCGAAGTAGCCGCCGTAAACGGCCACAAGGAACTGGAAGCAGGCGGCCCCCGCAAGGGCTTTGGTTGTGAGGTCATGCACCGCTTGTTCCGGACGGGGTCGAATGAGCTTGCCTCCAAACAGGAACAGGAGGGTGGCCGCAAGCATCAGCCAAGGCAGAACCCGCATAAAGGTATGTGCAGGAGTGCGGAGCAGGAGCAGGGCCCCGATGATTCCTCCAAGCATGCTTGCCGTTCCAAGAGTTGCGAGCAATTGACGGGGCACATGAATTTGACCCCGGAAGGCCCCACCGCTGAACAGGAGGCCCGTCCAGAGCGCCACCGTATTCGTCGCGTTCGCCGGTATCGGAGGGATCCCGGTGACGAGCAGCGCGGGAAAAGCGATGAAGCTGCCCCCGCCAGCGACCGCATTGAGCGCTCCCGCAAGCAGGGCGGCTCCGAAAAGCAGCGCCACATTCGGAACTGTGAGCTCAAGAATGGGCAAACGATTCTTTCAGGATCCCGGGCGTTCGGCCCATTATGCGGTATTTCCCGACACTTTGCCCTTTGGGTCAGGCAAAACCTGGGCCTGTGACCGAAATCACAGGCAAGATTGCGGCTTCTTGCTAGCGTCGGAGTATGGCAACCATGGTTCGACCTGCCTTAGAGAACCAGACGCGGCGAATCCCCGAAAGGAAGAAGCTGGTGCGGCGGACAGACCGCGACTACTCCCAGCAGCTCAGACACCTGTTTCAGGGGGTCTTCCTTACCCTGAATTTGTATCTGGGAGGGCTCTTCTATTTTTGGGTGCGTCAGTTCGAAGGCGGCCCCCCCACCGTGGCCAGCCGGCCCGCAGGGGTTGAGGGTTGGCTGCCGATTGCCGGCATGATGAATTTCAAGTACTGGGTGCTCACGGGTAATCTGCCCCCCGTACACCCGGCAGCCATGTTCTTGCTGGTCACGTTTGTGTCGATGGCATGGCTGCTGCGCAAAGCATTCTGCGGTTGGTTGTGTCCGATCGGTACGGTTTCAGAGATGCTGGCTACGGTCGGGCGCAAGGTGTTCGGCCGCAATTTCGTGATCGCAAAGTGGGCGGACGTCCCGATGCGCGGATTAAAGTACCTGCTGCTCGGATTGTTTGTGTGGGCTGTCAAGTCGATGTCGGTGCACGCTCTGAGCGCGTTCATGAAAAGCCCCTACGGGGTGATCGCCGACGTCAAGATGTTGAATTTCTTCCGGCATCTGGACGGTACGGCTGTGGCCGTCATCGGAATCCTCCTGCTCGGGTCCGTGCTGGTGAAGAACTTTTGGTGCCGGTATTTGTGTCCTTACGGCGCTCTGCTCGGCTTGGCTTCTCTGCTGAGCCCGTTGCGTATTCGCCGGAGCCTCGCCGCCTGCATTGACTGCGGAAAATGCGCAAAAGCGTGCCCCGCGAATCTGCCCGTCGATCAGCTGGTTACGATCAAGTCTGCGGAGTGTACCGGGTGCTTGGAATGCGTTGCGGTCTGTCCCGCCCAGGGAGCCCTGGGGATGGCCTCCGCCGGGAGAAAGAAATCAGTGCCAGTCTTGGCCATGGCCGCCGGAATTGTGCTGATCTTCTTGGGGATCGTAGGCTATGCCCGGCTCTCGCACCACTGGGAAACCGCGGTTCCAGCTCGGGTTTACCGGGCGCTGATTCCCCAGGCGGATGAAGTCTCGCACCCCATGCCAGGCGACGAGGCGCTGCAGTAATGCAAAGGTCAAAGACGCGAATCTGGTTCGCGTCTTTGTTTTCGAAGGGTTAGAGTCCTAGGACCCGTAGGTTCCGGTTGGCGCGTGCTCTCCGGACGAGAACTTGTCACGCATGCGATCGCTGAATTCGTGAACGCGGTTGGAGAGATCTTTGCGGGTTTCTTCGCCGCTAGCTGGAGCGAGCAGCATCCCGACACCCACCCCGACCCCGACTCCTATGAGCAAAGCGGCTGCAGTGCTCATTCCATGGTGATCTTCGCCACGAATCGCTTCTGTGGCACGGCCTACACGCCGGGAGGCCTCGCCATACGTGTCGCGGGCGGCTCCTCTAAAGTCGTCAGCTGCGTTGCTCAAGCGGTCCCGCATAGAATCGAGCAGGTAAACTCCCGTCCCGAGCAGAACGTTCCATAAAATATTCTCTTTGCGCATCTTCATCCTTGGCCTCCGCCATCGAATTTGCAGCTATGGAGATGCCGAAAGCGATGGAGGTGGTTGGAAGTAGTTCCGCTTGAAAATCAGCCTGGGAGAAACAGGTTACCCCAGCTGTCGCAAAAACGATTTGGCCCCGGCTGCGCAACCACCGCTGAATTTTCTATTTGCTTCACCGGCAAAGGACTTACAATAAACTCCCTCTCCGTGGGCCCCTGAGATGGTTACCCGGAGTTATTTTGGTGTGAGGGTAACGTTCGTCGAGTCCTCCATTAGCGATACGATTATTTCATTGGCAAAAAAATCCCAAGGCGGGCGCGTTGCCGGGGTGGCTGCGCCGCAGCACACCAATGCAGATCTAGTTCGCGCTTTTTTCGAACATATTCCCGCGGGCGTCTACTTCAAGGATCTCGATAGCCGGTTTGTGGGCATCAGCCGGTCTTTGGTAGACCGCTTTGGGCTTGGCAGCCCTGGTGATGCCTTGGGGAAAACCGATTTTGACATTTTCAGCGAGGAGCACGCGAAGCAGGCCTTCGACGATGAACAGGAGATCATCCGCAGCGGCCGACCGATCGTCAACAAGGAGGAAAAGGAAACCTGGCCGGATGGGCGGGAAACTTGGGTCCTGACCACGAAGCTGCCATGGACCGATGCAAGCGGGCTGATCCTCGGCACCATGGGCATCTCGCAAGACATTACCGAGCGGAAACGCGCAGAGCAGGAGTTGCGGCTTTATAAAGAACGACTTGAAAGCCTTGTAGCCCAGCGGACGGCCGAACTGGTACGGGTGAACGTACAACTAGAAGGGGACATCGCCGCCCGCAAGTTGGCGGAGGGTGCTTTGGCGGAAAAGGCGGAGGAACTTGCCCGCTCCAATCAGATTCTGGAGAACATTTCCCTCACCGATGATCTTACCGGCCTTTATAACCGTAAGGGGTTTCTCGCCTTGGCTGCGCATCGGGTCAAACTCGCGAACCGCAACCAAGAGCCGTTTTCGATCGCCTTTATCGATCTCGATCATTTGAAGGAGATCAACGACACATTTGGCCATTTAGAGGGAGACCGGGCGCTGCGGGACACTTCCAACTTGCTTCGCGAGTGTTTCCGGGAATCGGATATTATTGCCCGGCTGGGCGGAGATGAGTTCGCCATTTTCATCGCGGAAGCCGATCAGGGACAGATCGCCAGCCGCATTCAGGAAAGGCTCTCCGCACACCAACTCAACTCCGAGCTGGGCTATCGGCTGTCGTTCAGCATGGGCGTGGTAGGGTGCAGCAATTCGCAAGCCGATGACGTAGAAGGGCTGCTGAGACAGGCAGACGTGCTTATGTACCAGCAGAAACGCAAGACACGATCTGCGCGTCGCCGCGAGCAGCCCAAAGCGAAAACCGTTGACAGCCACCGCGCGGGCTAGTTACGTCAACAGACTTCGCTCGGAACCTCTAGAGATCAGTCCAGAGCTTCCGGGTGCAGCCCGATGCTTTTCTCCCCGGCCGCCTTCTTCTCGCGATAGCGCTCCATCCAGGCTTCCCAGCTTTTGCCAGCGGCCGTGTCTTTGCCACTAAAGGCTAGAGCCGCGATGTCGGCGTAGGAGATGGTGAGTTTTTGATTCCCCGATCTCGGATAGAGGCGGACGGAGGACTCAAGGAGCGTCTTCCCGGTTCGGCGGTCGAAGATGTAACCCTCTACCTTTTCGCCGCTCTTCAAAGTGATGGTGATGTCTCCGCGATAGTCGAAGGCTTTCTCAAGTGCCTGCTGAATTTCGTCATCGCCGGCGAGCGGAGGGATCCAGCCTTCCAGGTTTTCGCGCTCGCGTCCGGGCGCGACTTCGAGCTCTTCAGGATTGTTGCTGCCGCGTTGGGGAACGCTCATGGGTTTTCCTTGCCTCCGACAATCAGATGCTCGAGTAAGGAACCGCTCATTCACCCGAGAGATCGTGAAGATGATTTCTTGCAGCCGAGAAGCTCCGGACAGCAATGCCCGACCGAGAGAGACTACACCCGTGTCTCTTCCAGAGTCTTTGTCTCGATCTGAACCAGCGGATTGACGTAGTGGGAGGAGATCTCGTCGAGCAAGCGGGTCGCCCCAGGATCCGGGTAACGATGGAACAAAGTTGCCTTGATGGTGTCTAGGAAGCCGCGGAACGAGCCGAATGTTTCATTCACTGCAGAGGCTTCATATCCACTGTGCACCATGCAGTTTGCGCAGCGGGGATTGCCGGATTCGGTGCCGTAGTTCTCCCAGTCCGTGGCCTCCAGCAACTCCTCAAACGAATCGGCGTAACCATCCTGCAGCAGGTAACAGGGCTTCTGCCAGCCGAAGATGTTGTAGGTTGGCATGCCCCACGGGGTGCAGGAGTAATGGCGCTCGCCCATCAGGAATTCGAGGAAGAGCATGGACTGGTTGAATCGCCAGCTCTTCTTGCGATTCGAAAGAATCGCACGGAACAGTTTGCGGGTGCGGGAGCGTCCAAGAAAGTGCTTCTGGTCAGGGGCCTTGTCGTAGGAGTATCCAGGCGAGAGCATCATTCCCTCGACTCCGATCTCCATTAACTCGTCAAAATGGGCACGAACGCTCTTTGGATCGGCGCCGTCGAACAGAGTCGTGTTGGTGGTTACGCGGAAGCCGCGATCAAGCGCTTCGCGAATCCCTTCCATGGCTTTTTCGTGTCCGCCTTCGAGGCAAACCGACAGATCGTGATGTTCTTTTTGGCCGTCAAGGTGAACGCTGAAGGTCAAATACTTCGAAGGAGTGAAAAGATGGATCTTCTCTTTCAAGAGCAGCGCGTTCGTACACAAATAAATGTATTTCTTGCGGGCGACGAGGCCTTCGACGATTTCCCTGATCTGAGGGTGCAGCAGCGGCTCGCCACCGGGGATCGAGACCATCGGCGTCCCGCATTCCTCTACCGCCTTAAAACACTCTTCCGGCGTGAGCTGGCGCTTGAGGATATGGCCGGGATACTGGATCTTGCCGCAGCCGGCACAAGCCAGGTTGCAGCGGAACAGCGGCTCCAGCATCAGGACGAACGGATACCGCTTGCGTCCGGCGAGCTTCTGCCGGATGACATAAGTAGCAACCGTCCACGCCTGCGAAATGGGAACTGGCATATTAGGGATAGCCAGATGTATTTTACCAGGCTATCTCACGTGAAGAATGGAAACCGTGGTCTTTCCTTTGATGCTCTCAACCTTACGCCAGGAGCTCTTGTCATTCAACGTTACCCAGCGGCGCTCCTCTGAACGGTAGTGCCAGTCCTTGTCCAGCTGATAAAAGATCTGCAACCCGCGCCCCTCGATGATGTTCAGAATGCTGTTGTCGTGCGAATTCTTTTCGTCAAAATCAGTCGAACAGCGCTGCCCCATTTCCGAGTAGATCTCGTTCAATTCAAACAGCAGCCGGTTCGTAGTGTCCCGCAAGGGTTCTGCTTTCAATCCAATGCGTTGGGCTTCGCGCAGCGTAATGGGATAGCTGTGTGCCGGATACTCCGAGTTTAGGATGTTGCTGATTCGCCGGGCCCTCCTGGCATCCTTCAGGTGGTAGGAAAGAATCTCCACACACAGCTTGGTTGAAAGTGCGCTCGAGCGATCTACCGCTCCGATGACGAGCGGGTGCACATGAGTGAAAAGACTCCCGTAAGGGTTGGCCTGATCATCCTTCGCCTCACTGCGCCACAACCGCACCACTCGATGGAGTTCATCTTGGCTGACACTGACGCGCCGGTTGTCTCGATCAATTGGGGAAAGATCGTGGGTAAGCGATGTGTCTACCGCCGACAAATGGGCAAGCGGGCCCATTAGGATGCGATCGGCGCCCAAGGCCAGCATGGTCGCGGCCGAGGCGCACTCCAGAGGTACGAGCGCCGTGAGGCGCCCAACGAACTGACGCAACAGATGCACCATCCGCAGGGAGGCCTGACCGGAACCGCCGCCGGATTTTATGAACAGGGAGAGACGATTCAGCTGGCCCATACTACGGAGTATTCCGAACAGTCCGATGACATCGTTTCCGCAGATGGAACCATCGTCAGAGTTCCAGTAGGTGAGAATCGGTTCCCCAAGATCGGCTTCAATTCCTGCGATGACCTTCTGTGTTTTTTCGAAAAGCACCGTGGGGTTTTTTAAAGGGGCTTTCGCCACTTGAGGACCAGCTGCTTGTGCCATCTGGTGTTTGCCGCCTGCCCCGGGGGATATTCCGCGCTCACGCTCGAATGGGGGAACGCCATCCTACCACAGGGAGAATGCATTTTCTTTCGCTCGAACTGGTCAGAGATGGCGGAGAATTTAGGGGAACGTCTTCTCCGGGCGCGGGGCGAAAGTCGGTTCTTCGCAGGGCGAGAAACTGCCCTGAATCGAACGGTTTACAGGGTCGGTTCGGGGGTCGAAAAATGGCCTGAGCTGTGATAAAATTCTATGTAGTCAAAGATGCCTTAAGTTGTTGGAATTTCAGTAATTTGTGGGAAATCTACAGGCATCAAGAAGGGCTTGGAGAAACGTGGTTCCTGGCCTTTGACTTTGCTAGGGAAATCGATGGCTCGCCCGACCCGAAATTCGAGCAAAGTCGAAGACGAGAACACCCCAAGAATTTTCTCCTCCACACTCAATGGTGACGAAAGAAATCAACTCCGCAGCGATCCTGGAAAACAACAAAGCGAAGAACGGCAAAGGAGCCAACGGTTCAAACGGCGACTACACCGCTGAGTCCATCAAAGTTCTCGGCGGCATGGAAGCCGTCCGCAAACGTCCGGCAATGTACATCGGCTCGACCGGCGAGATGGGATTGCACCATCTGGTGTACGAAGTCGTCGATAACTCCGTTGACGAAGCCCTGGCTGGCCATGCCGATAAGATTGACGTCACCGTTCATATCGATAATTCGATCACCGTGGTTGACAACGGCCGCGGCATTCCCGTGGATGTGATGGAAGTGGATGGCGAGAAGGTTCCCGCCGCCCAGGTCGTCATGACCAAGCTGCACGCTGGCGGAAAGTTCGATTCTTCCACTTACAAAGTTTCAGGCGGATTGCACGGCGTCGGTGTGTCCTGCGTAAATGCGCTCAGCGAAGAACTGAACTTGGAAATCTGGCGCGACGGATTTACCTGGGAGCAGACTTACTCGAAGGGCGAGCCCACGTCGAAGCTAAAGAAGACCGGAGCGGTAAAGCAAAAGCTCGGCACTAAGGTTCACTTCCTGCCGGACAGATCTATCTTTACGGCTACCGAATACAACTTCGACACCCTGTCGCAGCGCTTGCGTGAACTGGCGTTCCTGAACAAAGGCTTGTTGATCACCCTGACCGACGAACGCGCGACCGATTCAAAGACCGGAGAAGCCAAAGCCGTCGAATTCAAATACAACGGCGGCATTGCGGAATTTATCAAGCACCTGAATCGCGGAAAGAGCGTTCTTCACGATAAGCCGATCTACATGGAAGCCGAGCGCGACGGCGTGGCGATGGAGATTGGCATTCAATACAACGACGGCTACTCCGAAAGTGTGTTCAGTTTCGCCAACAACATCAACACCGTGGATGGGGGCACGCACCTTTCGGGATTCCGTACTTCGCTGACGCGAACGATTAACTACGCCGGCCAGCAGATGGGGTTGTTCAAGGACGTGAAAGAAAACCTGTCTGGCGATGACGTCCGCGAAGGTCTGGTGGCTGTGATCAGCGTGAAGCTGCCGCAGCCGCAATTCGAAGGTCAGACCAAAGGCAAGCTGAATTCCGACATCGCCGGGGTTGTACAGGCGTTCGTGAACGAGCGACTGGGTGCCTACCTCGAGCAGAATCCCACAGTCGCCCGCAAGATCATCAACAAAGCAATTGACGCTGCCCGCGCCCGCGAAGCGGCGCGCAAAGCCCGCGATCTGACGCGCAGAAAAGGCGCCCTGGATGGTGGCGGGCTGCCCGGCAAACTGGCAGATTGCAGCGAGCGGCAACCGGAGCGTTGCGAACTGTTTCTGGTGGAAGGCGAGTCCGCAGGAGGAACGGCGAAGCAGGGACGTGACCGGCGATTCCAGGCCATTCTGCCGCTCAAAGGCAAGATTCTCAACGTCGAAAAAGCCCGCTACGACAAGATGCTGGCGCATGAGGAAATTCGCGCCATGATCACTGCACTCGGCACGGGAATCTCCAAAGAGGATTTTGATCCGGCAAAGCTGCGTTACGGCAAGATCATCCTCATGACCGATGCCGATGTGGACGGCTCGCATATCCGCACGCTGCTGCTTACCTTCTTCTTCCGCCACATGCAGGAACTGATCAAGCGCGGCAATGTGTTCATTGCGCAGCCGCCGCTGTTCTCCATCAAGAAGGGTAAATCGCAGCAGTATATTAAGGACGAGCGCGAGTTCGTGAAAGTCATGGTGAAGCGCGCCGCCGAGGGCATGAGCGTTCGCTACGGCGAAGGCGCCGCCAAGCTCGAAGGATCGGCGCTGGCGAAATTCATCACCGTGCTGAACGAGTATCTCGGTTTCTATGACAAGGTGAACAAGCGCCTGCGCGCGGAGCAGGTGACCGATGTGCTGCCGAAACTCGACCTTTCGAAGCGAGCCGATTTCGAAGGCGACAAGAAGACACAGCCGAAGAAGATCGAGAAGATCGAGAAAGAGTTGAAGAAACTGCAAAAAGAATTGCAGTTCAAGGAAGTCGAGTCACGTTTCGACGAAGCCCACAACCTTTGGGAAGTGCGCTACGTGAACTCGCAAGGGGCGGAGCACCTCATCAACTGGGAGCTGGCTTCGACGCCCGAGTATCGGCAGATGCTCTCGAAGTTCAAGCAGATCGAGTCCTACATGGAGCCGCCGTTTGTGGTGGAAACCATGGGCAAGTCGAGCGCGAGCGGCAACGGCGCAGGTGCCGAAGAGGCCGGAGGAGAAGGCGCTGAAAACCCCGACGGGGAAGCTTCGCAGAAGAAGGCCGCGAAACCGGTGGCGAAGAAGGCGGTGAAGGAAGAGGTCGAGAAGACCACAGCCCGCGAACTCTTCGCCTACGTTCTCGGAGAAGGCAAGAAAGAATTCTCCGTCCAACGTTATAAGGGCTTGGGTGAAATGACCGCACCCCAGCTTTGGGAAACTACCATGGACCCGGAGCGCCGCACGCTGCTTTCGGTGAAACTGGAAGACATCGCCGAGTGCGAGACCATCTTTACTACCCTGATGGGCGAAGACGTCGAGGCTCGCCGCAAGTTCATCGAAGAGAATGCGCTCGATGTGAAGAACCTGGATATCTGAGCCTGTCCGGTTGCGGGGCGCGGATGCCTCTTGTCCGCGCCTCGGGCCTCACTCAAACATAATCCGCCCGCCCCGTCTGCATTTCTTCTACAACTTTCCTGGTTACTAACATCCTCACCTTTTTGGCATATCGCGGCACGCAGGGATCGAATGCTCAAAGCCCGAGTAACTTTGTCATGGGATCGAAGCATAGAGAACTCGGGAACAAATTCAGGAGCCTGTCGCTCTAAGTAAGTGAACCTCGGCTTTGCGCTCGAGACAAAAGTTCTGAACCGAGGCAACGTTTGTTCCTGTGCTTTGGTTCCAACCAAAAAGTCGGAAAGGCACTTATGCCGCGCCGCCGTAGGGGCCCCTTGTGGTTTTCTGTTCTCATCGCCGTGCTGCTTTTCGGATGGAGCGAATTTCGATCCGAAGAGGTTCTAGCGGCATCATCCTCCCGCACCTCGGGAACGCTCGAGATCCTTGCCAAAGACGGCTCCGTTCAAGGTCTCTGTCCGTTGAAGCATACCGAGGTTCGGGGCGCCATCAGCGGCTTCCTGGCCCGAGTAAGTGTCACACAGGTTTTTGGACTATCGCCCGAGAGGCGACTGCTCGAGTCGAAGCTGCACCCGGGCTTACTCGATGCCTACGACTGTGTGGTCAAAAAAAGCGCAGAGTGCAACTCCGTGAAGGATGGCGAAATCCGTGTCCAGCTGTGGACCAGCGCGGATACGCCTGCTGTTCGCGAAGCCCTGCTTAAGTCAGGTTTCCAATTGGCGAATGCCATCTCGGGAAATAGTTTCATCGGCACCATCGCGGTCGAGAAATTGGCTCTGTTGGAGCAGGTTCCAGAGTTGAGGTTCGCCTCCGTTTCAAGTAGGTGACTACAGGATGTCCAGCGAAAGCCTTTGCATGCGTCCCCGGAAAAGTCTCACGCTTGTGGCGCGCACTCTGTCGGTTTTCATTGAGTGTCGCGCCGTCCGAGGCTCCGCTGATTTCCTGCAAGCGCTAACTTCCTGAGCGTTCTCTGCCGTATCGAGGTTGATTGAGGGAACTGAGCGTTCGAACAATTCGTTATTCAGTTGAGGGAGGGTGCCGGTGAATGTGCGACTGAATTTTATGCCAAACCGGCAATTCTGGGCCGGGGTCGGTCTGACGGTTCTTGCCACAATTGTTGTCGCGCTCGGGACCCCGCATCTCCTGCGGTCGACAGGTTCTTCCTTTGTAGCGTCTCGGAATTCGTATCGGGTGAAGTCTGTTCCCCTGGCATCCCTTGCGGGCGGTGGCGGTGGGGATCGACTCCAAGCCGTCAACTATCTAGCACCCGGGGGAGGATCGGACGATGCGCGAAAAATGGTTCGCAATGCTTCCATCCAGTTGATCGTGAGACACCCCAAGGAGGCCTCGGACACGATTCGCCAACTTGCCGAACAGGCGGGCGGCTTTCTGGTGAGCGCCGAGGTTCTCGGTGGGGAGGAAGCGACGAGCGCATCCTTGACGATCCGCGTACCGGAGGGGAAATTCACGGAGGTCCGGGAGAAGATCGCGAAGCTTGGTGTTCGCACCGAGAGTGAAAAGCTCGAGGCCGAAGACGTCACCAAGCAATATGTCGACCTCTCCGCCAGGCTGCGCAACTTGCGCGCACAAGAGACGCAATATCTGGGCATTTTGAAGCAAGCAAGGACGATCAAGGACACGATCGAGGTCAGCGACAAGCTCAACGAAGTCCGCGAGCAGATTGAGCAGCAGCAAGCGGAATTCGATGCGCTTTCCAAGCAAGTAGAAACCGTTGCCTTGGCCGTGTCGCTGCGGGCCGAAGCGGATGTGCAGGTATTCGGGGTCGAGTGGCGGCCTTTGTACCGCCTGAAAGAAGCCGCGAGAGATGGAATCGACGGGGTCGGTGACTACGCTTCGGCCATGGCGTCATTCCTGTTCTTCATCCCAGCGCTGCTGTTGTGGGTGGCGACGATTCTGCTGGGTGCAGCCTTGGCATGGCGGCTCATGCGCTGGGTGTGGCGGATTCTGTTTGCCCGTCGAACCGCGACCTCCTAGGTTACGCTGGGGCCTGCTTGGCTGCTTTCGCCGGGTAAAGGCGATCGAAAAGCACCCACAGAACGGCGATGAGAAGGAACACGAGTACGCTGCCTTCGGGGCCGACCGAGCCGCCCGTGAGCCACCGCGATCCATGAAACGACGGACTCATCAGATGGCCGGGAGCAATCATGCCGCTATTGGGCACTGAGTATAGAAATGTCTCGCCCCAATCCCAGGAGGCGTGCATGCCTACAGCGAACCAAAGGTTTCCGGTGCGCCTGAGGGTCAGGCAGAAGAACAACGCGATGGCCGCGGCTCCAGCCGCTCCGATCCACGCCTCGCCCTGGTTGTTTAAATGGATAGCGCCGAAGCCAATCGACAGCAGCAGAGCGGCCGGCCAAAACCCGATTCCTTGTGCAAGCGTGAATTGCGAGTAACCGCGCGTGAGGAATTCTTCAAACAGTCCTACGACAATGAACATCACCGCCCAAAATCCTGCAAACTTCAAAACCCGGACACCGTGCAGCGCGATTCCGCCGAAATAAAATGCGCCCGTCGCCCTCAGCAGGAGCAAAAGACATGTGATTGCCAGCAGGCCCCAAGCAGCTCCACTCCAGAAGTTCAGGCCGAAAGCTCCCCGGCGAGGTAGGCCGTAATCATCGAACGGGCGGTTCTCAAATCGGGATAAGACGAAGGCGGGCAGAACCGCGACCAGAAACGACGCACATTCCCAGATTAGGAATGCCCACAGCGAGGGCGTCTCGCCTCGAGATTTCGGAAACAGTGGACGCACGGCATGTGATGCCGCATACATCAGCCCAATTACGGCGGCCACATAAATTGCAAAGCGCCAGCCTGCGCGCAAGCCACTCGGGCCTAAGAATATCGGTGCCAGTCCAGATGGCGGTGACCCGGCGGTGACATTCGCGTCCGCACCACCACTGTTTGGATTCTGATCCATTGGGTTTTCTCCCCGACCACGCCGAGACATGGTAAAACAATCGCTTCGCCTTATGGGGACGTTTTTTACTCGGAGAAGGTTCGGCAGGCCACAGATGCTGGCGGGATGCCTGTTGTTGGCATTCCTTGCTCAATGCGCCTGGCTGATCGCGCACCGACCGCCGGGAGCGATTTCCCCGGAAGAATTGGCGCGCGTAGAGGAAGGCCGGCAACAGTGGCATGGCCATGGAATCGCGGGAACACCCGCGGGGTTGCTCAACCCCGACGACAGTATTCGCATGCGCGGAGCACCCTATGATCCGGATCACCCTCCCTTGTGGTATCTGATCGAGTCAGCGCCTGTCGCCTTGGTTCACGTCGATCCCGATCGAGCAGTTTGGCTCTGGCTCACCAGAGCTCCCTACGTGTTCATCGGGGCACTGCTTGGGGCCTCGCTCTGGTATGTCTCACGACGTTTGTATGGAAACGTGGGAGGGTACACGGCTCTGGCCCTTTACTGCTTCTCTCCGGCCGTTATCCGTTCCAGCACTCTCTGGTTTTCACCCCCCAATATTGCGGGCGCTTGGGGAACATTCGGTGCTGTGTTTACCGCGATCGCCGTGGCCCACACGTTGTATGCGCCCCGGGAAGTCGTGTGGTGGAACTGGCAAAGAATTCTGCTGCTCGGAGTGTCTCTCGCGCTCGCTGTGGGATCCGACTTCAGCCTGGTTCTGATCGTGCCGGTGCTTCTCGGGTTGATGTTCTACCTGGCACCGCATCGCGCAGGCGCGGTGGTCGCGATTTTGGCAACCTCGATCGGAGTGGGATTCGGAGTGATCTTTGCCAGTTACTTTTTCTATCCCGGCCTGTTTCGGCATAGCCTGGGGAACGCGGTATTTTTTCGTGGAACCTGGGCTGCGCTAAGGCTGGGGGAGGCATATTTGCAGGTCGGAGGGGAGATCCTGGCGAGCGGACCGGTACTCGGCCTGATGGTGCCGGCATCGGTTGGCATCTGGCTCCTCTCCAGACGCAGCCGCTATTTCGGAAACTCGGCACCGTTGATTATGGCCATATTCTTCATGCTCTTGCGGGTCCTGTCCCCGCACCAAGCGGGTTTGATGTACTCCTTGCTGAGCGTCATTTTTCTGTTCGTATTCGTGGCCGGAATTGCCGCCGATCTCGTTGAAACCCTCAACCGCGAGCTGGGGTTGGCGGTAATTGCCGGCATGCTGGCCGCGAACGCCCTCTGGGCCGTGTCCGGTTTTTTTGCAATCGGCAAGTAAAATCGAGGCCGGCACGGAATTTTCTCGCAACCCATTTAGCCCGAGGACGTTCTAAAATCATAGGGGGGCTTATATGCGCTCACGCCATCTGCCTTTCTGTCTCTCTGCCGTCGTTACCGTCATGCTTCTCGCCTTAGCCTCGCTCGCCCAAACCAATACCTGGAACGGCAACAAGATCAACGGTGTTCCAGCAAGCGTTACTTCCTTTGGGTTCGGCGGCCGCCCTGGTTTTCACGGTGTTCCCCCCAGCGTGACTTCGTTGAACTTCGGTCAAATCCCGCACCCCGGTGGCTTTCATCCTTTGCATGGCGTTGTGAACGGGCATCATCATCGCCGGCTGGTGAGTCCCTTCTTCGGCCCCACGTTCGTTCCTTACGCGTATCCGGCATACGTGATGCCGACCTACGATACTTATGACAACTCGATGGAAGACATGGGTCCTGATCGCACAGAGCGGACTGCCCCCGATGCAGCCGAGGAAGTCCGCCAGGAACTGGAGTCTCTAAAATCCACCGTGCGTCAGTACCGCGACGAGTTGCGAGGAACCGGCGCAAGCGAACAGACTGCCCCCAAACCGGAACCGGAGCAGGCTGCCGTTAAGCAACCGCAAACGGTGCTGGTTTTCAAAGATGGTCGGAAACTGGATGTCGAAAACTACGCGATCGTCGGCGGCACGCTGTATGACTTGTCCGCAGGCAGGACAAAGAAGGTGGCGCTCGCCGAGCTTGACCTGGAGGCCACAGTGAAGCAGAATGACGATCGCGGAGTAGAATTCCGAGTCCCTGCAGCGTCCAATTGAAATGTTGAGGCATGTCTCCATTGCGTTGCTGATTGCCTTCGGTTGCGCGAGTGCGCCGGCGCAGAACGGATTGCGGATGTCGGGCCTCGGGCAGCCTTCCGGATCCTTTTTGCAACGGCCAACGGGCTTTCCTAGTCCCTCCGGGCGGCGTTCGCTCATTGGTTTGAGTGGAGTTCCGTTCCACGACGCACGCAGGCATGGGTTGGGGCGGAATTCGTTTTTCTATGGCGGCTGGCCGTATTTCCCGCCCGACTACTACTACGACGATTCCTACCTGCCACAGGCGGCTTTAGAGCCAGCTCCGCCCGTGCAAACACCCGTTGCTGCGACCCGGCTGGAGCCGGTTCCAAGCGCGGTTCTGCTCGAGCTGCAAGGGAATCAATGGGTGAAAGTGTCCGCTTTCGCGACTGCGACTCCGGCGAAGTCAGCTTCCGAAGCCGTTCGAGAACTTCCGCCAGCAGTCATTGTCTATCGCGACGGTCACAGCGAGGAACTCACGAGCTACTCGATTATGGGCACGACCCTGTACGCCAAGGCTGACTACCTCGCGACCGGGGCATGGACGCGCAAAGTCCAGCTCGCCGATCTTGACCTTCCTGCAACGGTCAAACAGAACCAGCAACGTGGTTTGAAATTCGAACTGCCTTCCGGTCCCAACGAAGTCGTCCTCCGGCCCTGATCAACTCCAACCAATGCTTCTAATGGACGGTGGCACTTTGTGTGCCCTGACGCGCGGACTCGGGCGCGAGGGGAACATTCACCGAGCCAAATTGGCCCGTAAGCTCGTCCTTGACAAGGATCCGTAGAGAGGAGGGCTTGGTCTGGGGAACCATTGCGAGCACATGCGGAAAGCCGCGCCTGTCCTCGACCGATCGATACTCCTTGGCGGTGAGTTTCCGGTCGAGGGCCTCGGTCATCAGTTGGAGCGGCTTCCCCGATTTGTCGAAGGTGCAAACCGCGAGCGTCAGCTTTGCTTCCTGGCTGCCATCCTCGGCTGGAATGAAGGTGATAGTGGTGGGATCGATGGCGATGTAATACTTCAGTTGTTCTGGCCGGTTCACCGGAAGGCTCTGCGCCAGCAGAATAACCGAGGTGGCGTTCAGATAATCCTCGCAACTTGCCTGCTGCAACTCGGCCCTCACCGCCTTTGGGTCTTTGGCTTCCTCGGCGCGAGCGTAGTATCCCTGGCGGAAAGAGAGCGTCAACCCGGGTCGCGACACCTTCAGGATGATTTTGCGGAATTCGCCGTTCCAACCCTGCGAATTTGGATAGTAGGCAATCTCGTAGAAGGCATTGCTGTCATTCATGGCCTTTCCGATGCACTCGCCGAGGTCGTTATTGTTCAGGCAAACTTTACCGCCGGTTTGCTCGGCAACCGTCTGCATCGTCGCCTGTTTGTTGAATCGCAGTTGTGATTCGCGATCGAGCACATCGGAAGGGTTCGCGATCGAGCTCGAGCGAAGACGCGTGCTAGGTTGAAAATACGATTGGGTTTGCATTCCACCCGGGTCAATCGGATATACGGCAACTTTAGCCTCCGCCAAAAGATTCGCGACGGCCTGCATTTGCCCTTGGTACTCGCGAAGCCCCTCGAACCCGTTCATGTCAGGCAGTAAGGCCAGGGGGAACGACGAAGAGATCCACAAGAGACTCTTTCGCCCCGGGTAACCGGCAACGTGGCGTGCAATGGAGGTGAGCGCTGCCATGGTTTCCTGCACTCGCAGGTCCATCGAGCTCGCATACGTCTGCTGTTCAAAACGTTGAATGCTCTCTAAGGTGCCGGGCATCAGGTTCGGCATGTTTTCCATGAACGCAGAAACCGCATCGGGATCGTCGCGAGGGTCGATTTGGGCGAGGTTGCCTATTGCCGCGGTGGAAGCCTTATCGAGGGCAGCCTTCAGCAGCGCCGGATCGGTGGTGAAGCTTTGAAGCATTCTCAAGCGATGTCCGAGAAGGAAAATGGCTACCGGGGTATCGGCGGGAATAGAGCGCAGCATGCGGATCATCTGAACATGCACCTGCATTTGCGCGCTCAGTTCTGTATTTAATCCGTCCACCAGCAAGATGGTCGGGGGCACCGGTCGTTTTTGTGCCAGGATGAAATTCGTGAAGACCCCAGCGGGGAACTTGGGTTGCTCGCCCGGGTCGGCAGCAAGTTCGGTGACCCCCATGGCTTTGAACACAGCAATTTTCTGCTCGCGCTTTTCTTTCCTCCAGCCGATGGCCTGTTCGAAGACCTGAAAATCATTGGCGGTGAGTCCGGTCGCGGGGCGCCCTTGATGATCTCGAGCCACGACCTCCACGGTGACCATGCGGGTCGATGAATGGAACGTAAGTACCGGCGGTGGAGAGCTGGGTGCCGTGGGAGGCGTTGCGGGGGATTGCGCGGAGATTGCTGGCTCGGCGAGATAGACCAGCGCGGAAAGCACAAGCAAGGCATGCGGGCGCAAATAGGCCTCCAACGGGGAAGGTGATCATTGTGCAGCAGTGGCGAGGTAAGTTCAAGATCTTCGAGCTCTATCTCAGAAATCGCGGGATGAGGGCTGGTTTGTGGCCTCCAGATGAACTCAAAACGGCAATGCCCTAGAGCCCCCGCTCGGGCCGAACGGGGCGCAAAAAATGGTATAATGGATCAGCGCTGGACGACCAATTAAGTTGCTTAGTTTTCAAATATTTAGAGCGAACCGACTCGTTCATCGAAAAGGTGTTTCGGCCTGCTCCCTCGAGTCGATTTGCGACAGGTTATGTCCCCGCTAGAAGCTGAACCCTGAGAGCGTTGAAATGGCAGACGAACAGAACCCACAGCTCCCTCTAACTCCTCCCCCGGGCGATGGCGGTCCGGGCGCGGCCAACATTCAGCCGGTCAACATTGAAGAGGAGATGCGGCGGTCGTATCTCGACTACTCGCTCTCCGTCATCATTGGTCGTGCGCTGCCCGATGTTCGCGACGGGCTCAAGCCGGTGCATCGCCGCATTCTTTACACCATGCAGCAGATGGGGTTACAGCCCAACCGGGCGACGCGCAAGTGCGCCCGCATCGTCGGCGACACCATGGGTAAGTATCATCCCCACGGCAACCTGGCGGTGTACGACGCATTGGTGCGCATGGCGCAGCCGTTTGCGATGCGCTATCCCCTGGTAGACGGACAGGGGAACTTTGGCTCGGTCGATGGGGATCCGCCAGCCGCTGACCGCTACACGGAAGCGCGTCTGTCGCGGGTAGCAACCGCGTTACTCGAAGATCTCGATAAAGACACGGCCGATTTCCGCGAGAACTACGATGGAAGCGAAATCGAGCCCGATGTATTGCCTGCGCGCATTCCGAATTTGCTCATCAATGGCGCCGACGGGATTGCCGTCGGCATGGCCACGAAGATACCGCCGCACAATCTGACGGAAATCGTCGATGCGGCGATCACTCTCGTGAATAACCCTGCCGCACCGCTACCGGAAGTTCTGAAGATCGTGAAAGGTCCCGATTTCCCGACTGCCGGAATCATTCACGGCAAGGCCGGCATTCTCGATGCCTATAAGACCGGGCGCGGCCGCTTTACCATGCGCGCCAAAGCCGCCATCGAGAGCCTCAACAAAGACCGCCAGGCAATTATCGTCACGGAAATTCCCTACCAGGTAAACAAACGTTACCTGATCGAGCGTATGGCGGAGTTGGTCAACAACAAGACCATCGAAGACATTTCCGATATTCGCGATGAAAGCGATCGCGACGGCATGCGCATCGTCATCGAACTGAAGCGCGGAGCTGAGCCCCAGATCATCCTGAACCAGCTGTACAAGCATACGCAGATGCAGGAGAACTTCAGCATGATCCTGCTGGCTGTGGTGCATGGGCAGCCGAAGGAAATGGGCCTCATTCGGGCCATTCAGCACTTTATCGATCATCGCGTCGATGTCGTCCGCCGCCGCACCGCGTTCCTGTTGCAGAAGGCCAAGGATCGCGAGCACATCTTAGAAGGCTATCTCAAAGCGCTCGATCACCTGGATAATGTGATCGCGATTATCCGTGGAAGTGCGAACCGCGCCGAGGCTCGCGAAAACCTGGTCGCATATTTTGGCGGCAAGAAGATCGACGTCAACACCACCGGCCGCGCACCCAAGGTAGATCCTGAAAAGCCCTTCACGGCCCTGCAAGCGGACGCAATTCTCGAACTGCAATTGCACCGCCTCACCCGCTTGTCGATCGACGAAATCAACAAAGAGTTAGGCACCACGCGCGAGAACATTGCCGAGTACGAGTCGATCCTGGGCTCGGAAAAAAAGCTGCGCAAAGTCATCGTCAGTGAACTCGAAGAGGTCAAGAAGCAGTATGGCGACGAACGGCGCACCGTCATCGAAGACGAAGCCGCCGAGATCCAACTCGAAGACTTGATTGCCGACGAGCAAGTGGCGGTTACGGTCAGCCATGGTGGATACCTGAAGCGTACGCCGATCTCTACCTATCGCCAGCAGCGCCGTGGCGGTCAGGGCCGCACCGGGATGAAGACGCGCGACGAGGATTTCGTTGAGCATCTGTTCATCGCCTCGACTCATGCCTACATTCTTATCTTCACCAGCACCGGGCGCGTGTACTGGCTGAAGGTGTACGAGATTCCCGATGTAGGGGCTGCCGGCAAAGGCAAGCACGTGACCAACCTGGTTGCCTTGCAACCTGGCGAGAGTGTTCGCACGATGCTGGCGGTGCGAAACCTCGAGGAAGAAGGCAGGTATATCTTCTTTGCCACCCGCAACGGGACGGTCAAGAAGACGCCCCTCAAGGACTTCTCGAATGTAATGTCGCGCGGCATCATCGCCATCGGAATCGATAAGGGCGATGAACTGGTGGGCACGACGCTAACCGACGGAAACCAGATTATCTTTCTCGCCTCGCACGACGGCCAGGCAATCCGCTTCGACGAGTCCGACGTCCGCGACATGGGACGTCCGGCTTATGGTGTTCGTGGAATGAAGCTCGACGAGAAGGACTATATCGTCGGCATGGCAACCACGCCGAAAGACCTGAAGAAGGCGGAAGCCGAGGCCAAGAAGGCGGCCGATGAGGCGGGCGTTGCAGGCGCGACTGGAACCGACGAGACTCTACCGATCAAAGGCTCCCTGATCCTTTCGGTGACCGAGAACGGATACGGCAAGCGCACCGCTGCGGACGAGTATCGTCTGCAGGGACGTGGCGGCTCTGGCGTCATCAACGTGAAGACTACCGAGCGCAATGGCAGGGTGGTCGGCATCGCGCAGGTGACCGAGGAATCGGAGGTCATGCTGATCAGCCAATACGGCAAGATCATCCGCATGGACTCGAGCACGATTCGCGAGTCCGGCCGCTCGGCCCAAGGTGTGCGCCTTCTGCATATGGAACCGGGCGATCGTGTGGCGGCCGCGGTTGTGATTCCGGCTGCTGAGGAAGAGCAGAACGGTGGGCTGATCCAGTAGCCGCCGATTGGGAAAAATAGCGGCACACGATTTGTGTGCCGCTTTTTCTTGGGAAATTGTGACCCTAGAGCGCTTGCAGGAACGCCACCAAATCTGCTTTCTGCTGCTCGGTCAGATTCAGATTGAATCGCTGGTTATAGAAGTTGACCACATCGCCGAGCGTTTCCGCCCCTCCATTATGAAAATAGGGTGCGCGAGCAGCTAAGCCGCGAAGCACGGGCCCTTTCAATTTTCCGATGTCCTGGCATTTCCCCGAAATCATGGCGCGACCGGGATCCGTCACATGCATCACCGCTCCCGTCGCTATGCAGCGAATGGTGTAGACCGGCAAGCCGGCGATATCGAGAGAAGGCTCTGCCGGATAGGCAGTGGTGCCGATTGCGAGCGGTACCGAAAAAGAATGATTTCCGGAGTTGGGACTGTCATGGCACGTAGTGCAGGTCCCCATGACTACCGACTGATCGAGCGCATCATTCAAGCCGGCAACCTGCGTGATTGGGATGGGCAGATTGTTGAACAGGTTCTCTCCTCGCGCGATCGAGCGGCGGGCCGCGGAGTCGGCATTCGACCACGCGCCGTAGATGGTGAACACATTTGGATTGAACGCCGCTCCGGTAGGATCGCCGCCGAAGGCGTCGTTGATTCCTATGAAGGTATTCTGGTGCGAAAGATTCTCAGCTCCGCCGTGCGCGCCTTGCGAGTTTAGGTTCCCGGCGCGCCGGTCGATCGCTTGCGTCGTGTACAAGCCGGTTTCAAAAGCAACGATCTCGGATAGCTTCTCCGCTGTGGGGGCAAGGCCTTGGGCGTGGCCCGTGGTGGCATCTCTTGCCTGGTTGGTAAGGCTTTGGTTCAAGTCGAGGGACTTTCCGGGTATAGCTCCAAATACCGTTTCTCGGCCATCCCACATGACCGTGCTCAGAAACTTCAGGTTGGCGGCTGGCAGGGGGCGTCGATAGAGAGCCGGGTTGGTGGCCGTGGTTTCAGGGCAGTGATAGGGATCCCGAATCTCGACGATCTGAAACTCTGCGTTGGGGGGGACTGGGACGGAGACGCGGATCAGAGCCTTCGATAACAATTGGCTGTAGGCGTCCCTTCGGGCGGCTACGGTCGAGACGTCTGCACTGGGACAATTGGAGCCGTCGTTGGTGCGGAAGATCGGATCCATGCCCTGCGTAGATTTGAACTTGGCTTGTACATCGGCGGGAGTGACGCTCCAAGCCGAGGTCGAGAGGTGGCAAGTGTTGCAGGTCCGGCCATTTGACCCAAGGTCTTGAAAGAACGGGTTATTGATGTCGATCCCACCATTGGTGCTGTAGGTGTCGAGTACGCCACTTCGGTCCGGGGTCCGCAGTGGATTGGGAAGGAACTTCCCCCCAAACAAGGTTAACGAGCCGAGCAAAACGGAAACAAACGTCAGTACGGTGGGGGTCCTACGAAAAGCACGCATAACTCACTCCTAAGAGAACGCCGAATAGTGAATCCCAGGGGGGAGACGTTTCTTGGGCTTCCAACTAAATAATCGGAAATGGCAGAGAAAAGACGACAAACCGCTCGCCTGGTTCTTCAGCCGACTCAGGTTCTAAGCCGGTTACAAGGGGCACCTCGCCTCCCCCGGGTTGCGGCGGCTCGCACGGTTCACTAAACGCCGAAAGCGGGGATCTCCCTTCAGGGAGGTGAACACCGGATCATTACTTATTTGCGGGGCTATCCTGGGCGATATGTGGTCAATGGCCGCATTGAGATAGGAAAATGCCTGATCACGCTTGCCTTCCTTGGCCGCGACACAGCCAAGGTTGTAAGTGGAACGAGCAGTCTCCGGGTGGGCCTCTCCGACGACGCGCAGTTCCACCTTGCGTGCTTGCTCCCACATATCCCTGGCTTCACCGTAGCGTCCCAGATAGAACAGCGTATCGCCTTGATTGCCCAAGGAGTTCAAGAGCCGCAGGTTGTTGGGACCGTACAGTTTGCGGGTGAGCTCGATCGCCTGGGCCTCAAGCTTTTCCGATTCCTGAAGCCGGCCGCTCATCCCCAACATGGCTGCGAGATTGTCCATCAAGGCAACCGTATGTTCATCGTGGGAGCCGAAAACTCGGAGTTCGGTAGCGAGAGCGTTTCGGGCAATCTCGATCGCCTCTTCATGCCGCCCCTGCTCATTAATGGAGTTGGCCAGATTGGTGAGGGTTTCAAGCGTGTCCGGAGCCTCAGCGCCCAGAACCCGCCGCTGGATCGCGAGTGCCTCTTGTTGCTGCCGTTCTGCATCTGCCGGATGACCTTGCTCGAGAAGGACAACTCCCAGATTGTCCATAGCCCGAAGCACGGTTGGATCAGAGGCACCCGCCCCTGCTCGCCCAACCTGGATGGACCTTTCAAACAGGCCTCGTGCTCGGTCGAGCAGACCAAGATTGCGGTAAACGACTCCAATGGCGTTCATCATTTCCGCCTGAAGATCGGGATCGTTGGCCAATTCGGTGCTGACCTCGGCGGAAGCCTTGTCAAGCACCTCCCGAGCGGTGATCCCCGCCCCGACGGTCTGGTCGGGATCGGAAATCTTGAACATGCTTGTCATCAGATCCGTGACGCGGGACGCACGATCGCGCTCCCGAAGGGCCGCATCGCGCTGTTGACGGGCGGTGCGCGCCTGAACCAGCGTCGCCGTCGTGCCGGCGATGACCGCAACCAGAGCGAGCGCAATGAGTCCGGCCGCCAGCCAATTTCGGCGGAGGAACCGGTTTGCCCGGTAACCGAAGCTGTCCGGCCGCGCACTGATCGGTTCGTGCTTGAGATAGCGCTGAAGGTCTGCCGCAAATGCGCTGACCGAGCTATAACGTTCGGCTGCCTTTTTCTTGAGCGCCTTGGAAAGGATTGTATCCAGGTCTCCGCGAAGTTCGCGCGAGAGCTTCTCGGGAGTATGAACGCGTTGTGGGGCAGTGCCCCGGCCTGCATGACGGCCCGTGATTTCCGATGCGCGCTGCGGCTCGAGATCAACGATCGCCTTCACCAGCTCCGCCGGTGAACGCGGATTGTCGCCAGCGGGATGGTGTCCGGTAAGCAAGAGATAAAGCAACACTCCGAGTGCGTACACATCGGTCGCTGTCGTGATCGCCTCGCCCGTGATCTGCTCGGGTGAAGCGAACTGCGGCGTCATGGCTCCGCCAGCCTCGAGTGTAAGCAGGCTTTCTGTGGCAGATGCCGCGTCACTTGCGAGCAACTTGGCGATACCAAAATCCAGCAGCTTGACCTGCCCATCGTTTCGCACGAGAACGTTCGAAGGCTTGAGGTCGCGATGAACCGTCAAGTTGGCATGGGCGTGGGCGACCGCGCTTAGCACGTCCAGAAAAAGATAAATTCTTGCGCGGAGATCCAGAGCCTTACGGTCAGAGTACTCGGTGATGGGCTGGCCCTCGACATATTCCAGGACCAGATACGGTTCCCCGCTGGGGCTCACTCCCGCGTCGAGCAATTCGGCAATATGGGGATGCGCCATTTGGGCGAGTATTCTGCCTTCCCGCTTAAAGCGCTCGATTCCGCCCCCAATGGCGAGAGAGAAGTGTAAAAACTTGACAGCTACAAGCCGCTCAAAATGCCCATCGCTGCGCTCAGCGCTCCATACGCTCCCCATGCCGCCATGGCCCAGGGGAGAAAGCAAGGTGTATGCGCCCACCCTCTGGCCAGAAAGGGACCCCTCGTTTACCGGCGCTTCGGGGCTTGCCTCCAGAAATTTTTCTCCGGAAAGCACGCTATGTTCCTGAAGCATTTTGCGAACCAGATGGGCGATTTCGGGGTTTTGTTCTTCCAGGGAGGCGAGCCAGCTGGCGCGCTCCTTTTCGTCGAGCGAAAGGGCGTGGTCCAGGTGCGGACTCAGTTCCCGCCAGCGCTCAGGATTCAAGCTCGACACAGCTCAGTTCTCCAAGTCGGCAGAAATGGCGCGGTGCAGATAGATTCGTGCCCTCTCCCAGTGCCGTTGCACGGTCCGCTCGGAGGTTCCCTTCATGGCGGCAATCTCGGCGAACGTAAAGCCGCAGAAGAACTTTAGATCCACGATCTCGGCAAGCGATGCCTCTGATTTTGCAAGTTCGTCTAATGCGTCGCTGATCTTCGTAAGTTCCTGGGGATCGGGTGGACTGCTGATGGCACCGTCAGTAGAGGTGATTTCAAATTTGCCACCCCTTTTTTGCGCGCCACGGCTACGGGCATGGTCGATGATGAGGCCGCGCATGACGCGAGCGGCATAGGCCATGAATCGGCCTCGGTCCGGGAATTGGACGCCATCCTTATCCGCTATCTCTATATAGGCTTCGTGCAAAAGGGTCGTCGGGCTCAGGTAAGAGCTCGAACCCTGACGAGCGAGTTCGCGTTTCGCGAGGCGGCGCAGCTCCGAATAAAGGGCGCTAAAAAGCCGGTCGGTAGCTCGCGGCTCGTTTCTTTCGACAGCGTCAAACAGCTGCTGGAAGCTGGATTCGGAATTTTGCACGGGTGGCGGAAAAAGACCGCTACCATTCTAGTTGCGCCGTCAAGGCCGCTCGATGGCGCGCCGAAGCCCCAGGGGGAGCTACTCAGCCGGAACGAAGATCAGGCAGACCGGAGATGGGACGCTTACCATTTTCCCCACCCTGGTCAGTTTCCCGGTGGCGCTGTCGATCGAATACTCGACGATGTTGCCGGTGTCCTCGTTTGCCACCAACAGGCGCGTGCCGGTGGGATCGATTGCGAAGTGGCGCGGTGTCTTGCCAAAGGTGGAGATATCTCCCAGGAGCGTCAGTTTCCCGCTCGCAGGATCCACCGAGAACTCGGCGATGCTGTCGGCGCCGCGATTGGATGTGTACAGAAACTTCCCGCTGGGATGCATGGCAATCTCAGCCGCCGTGTTCTCACCAGAGAAGTCTGCCGGCAAAGAAGAGATTTGTTGGATCGAGTGGTAGGTCTCGTTGTCGTTTGCAAAGACGGTCACCGTGGCGTTCATTTCGCCGAGCACGTACATGAACTTACCGTCCGAGGAAAATGCAATGTGCCTGGGACCGGTGCCCGGAGCTAGCGTTGCCGAAAAGAAATCTGTTGCGGCTTTATTTTTTGATGATCGAGACTGGTCGCGGCTCAGCTGGCCCTTTTCTCCGTCAAACTTGTAGATGAGGACTTGATCGAGCCCGAGATCGGCGACATAGACAAAGCGGTTCCGGGCACTCGCCTCGATCCAGTGCGCATGGGGGGAGTCCTGGCGTTCTTTGTTGGGACCGAGAGTACCCCTGTCTTTCTCGACCGAGACTGCTTCCCCCAGACGTCCATCGGCTAAAACCGGGAGCACGGAAACCGTTCCCCCCGTGTAATTTGCTACCAGCAGATACTTCCCCGAGCGATCGAGCGAAACATAACAAGGGTCGGCTCCGCGCGAGGCAACTTGGTTTAGCTGCGTGAGCTTGCCGGTCTTCCGGTCCAGCGAAAAGGCAGTAACTCCACCGCTCGACTGGCCTTGATATTTCGTGGTTTCGTTCACCGCGAATAAGTGCTCGTTAGCCTTGTCGCTGGCGAGAAAGGAGGGATTTTCGGTCGCAGCAGCCAGGCCTAAGGGCTGCAACTCTCCGCTCTCGGAATTGTAGCGGTAGGCATAGATTCCCTTGCTGTTGCCGGTGGTGTAGGTTCCGACATAAAGAATGTATTGCTTGGGACCGGTTTGAGCGCGGACAAAAAGCGGCAGGAGTAGGAAAAGATTGAGTCCGAGAACCAGAACGATAGGAGAGACATTTTTCATTGTGATGGGTCCGAGTACTTATTTTGAAACAGGTTTCCTGCTACCCGAGGTAAACGTGAGACCTGCGACGAGACCGTTGATCTCGTCCCTGCTAGCGGCCAGAAATGTGAATGACAGAATATAACCCTTTTCAAGAACGACCAGCGAAGATTGTTGCACAGGGTTTTTCTCAGTGCCGCCCTTGAAGTCGGCGCGCGCGACCCGTCTGTTTCCTGCAGAAAACAGGTATGGATCGCCATCCATCGTAAAACCGCGCTTTTCGGCGATCTCCGACAGAGGGCCGAAGTAGTCGCTGGCGGTCTTGATCTCGGGATACAGAGAGCGGGCCTCGGCCGCAATGACCACGGCCGAATTGAGGGTGTCGCCCCCGGTCCCCGGGGGGCGCTCGAATGCTGCCAGCAGGGTCTTGCTGCTCGATGGTGGCGCCGGTTGCCGGGTGATGGCATCGCCGGCCGCCTGAGGATCCTGCGTAGGATCGGAGAGGATCGTCTGCTGCATCTCTCCGGTGCGGTCGACCCAGCCGAACGGCAATCGGTAGCTGAACTGGAGTTCGGGACAGTTGAGAACCTGTTGAATCAGGGGCTGGCAAGTGGGCTCTGGCGTGGCTACGCCTGCGGGAGCTTTCTGGGCAGAGGCGCCGGTGAGAAGGACGGAAACCGCCGCCACTATCGATCCCATGCAGGTACGGTTCACGCTTCCCATCGTAAACCAAGGATCGGACCGCCGCCGTTGTCCTGGGGGGAATCCGGGGCGGGCGAAAAACTCCCGCCGGGTGTGACTAGGCTGCGGCTTGCGCAGCCCCTACCGGTTGCCCGCAATGGGCGCAGCGGCGGGCATCGATCGGGATTTCGCTCAAGCACTCGGGACACTTCTTGGTTGTCGGATCCGCGGGTGCCGGCGCCTTGCGCATGCGAGCCACCAACATATTCACGGGGGTCACGACAAAGAAGTAAACCGCCGCGGCGACCAGCAGGAACGAAACCAAGGCATTGATGAAGTCCCCCAGCGCGAACACACTGCCGTGAACCGAAAAGCGGATGGCCGAAAAGTCCGGCTGACCCACAATCGCCGCAATCAGAGGAGTCAAGAGATCTTTCGTGAACGCGCCAACGACGCCTGCAAAAGCGGCGCCGACGACAACGCCGACAGCCATGTCGACGACATTGCCGCGAAGGATGAACTGCTTGAATCCGCTGAGCATCGGAGCCTCCAGGATCGGTCAGGCGGATACTCTATGCCGGCCGCAGCGAAGACGTCAAGAGGCGGGTAGCTCGGTGTGTCAAAGCCATTGATGGGTACTTTAACGACCGGTGCGGTAATCGTCTGGTCGAAACGGAAAGAACGGGTGGCGCTTCCTGCCGCAGAGGCGGCGGAACGTCACCCGTGTCATCGAAGAGGGTTTGTGGTTCTGAGTTACTGCTGGTCGAGCTCGACGCGATCGCCGAGACGTACCGGCTCAAGTGCGAACACGATCATCCCGGTCGCAGTGCTCGGGGTCGTTCCCAGAATGACGATCTCCCCTACCGCCCGTCGCGGCATTTCTGCGATCTGAATTTGTGGACCACTGGTTTTATTCAGGAAACTCGGGTTCATGGAAGCCTGTTCCCTCTGGGTCGGCTCCATCGGAGGAGCAGAGAAGGAAGCCGAGTCAATCGGATCATGCGCCGCCGCGTTGTAGGTGCGGACTGCCTTCACGTAATCCCCAACCTTGAGTCCTTGATTGGCTCCGATGTTCAAATACACCTTACCGCCAGTCCCAAGTTCCGAATCGAAATCCTTGGCCAAGATGATGCGGCCGCTAACCTGCCCGTTTGCCGGGGCAAAGCGGTCAAGGCGCATGGGCGGATGGAAATCGATCTGGCTCTTCTCGACGAACGGAATCGCATAGTCCCCAGGCAACACCGTGTCACAGCTGAACTCTATCCGAGCAACCGCCATCTTGTTCCGCGTGTCCACAACCTTCACGGTGGCAAGTTCCTCGTAAGGCTGTCCGGCGGCCTTCAAAGTCGCCCATTGGCCGGGGAAAAGCTCATAGCGGTTGGGATCTCTCAATTCGCGTACGATGGTGAATTCCTTGCCCAGCTCGTAGCTGCCTTTCAGGTAGACGACTTCTCCACCTGCAAACTGCGTCGTGAACGGCGAGTCCAGACCGCCGGCAACAAAATTCGAATGGGAAACATTCTTCCCCACGAATCCGGCACAGTAAAGGTCAGCATGCGTGGGCTTCTTCACACGCTCGACCGGAAAGGTAACGGAAGTTGCAATCGTGCCCGACGGAGTCGGATCTCCCGCATCGCTCTGCTGCGCCGACAGGCACAGCGGCAGGATCATCACCCCAATTAGGACAGCTCGTTTCATGACTCCTCCCTCGGACCTCTTTCGCTTTTGGAATCCCTAAGTTGCTAAAAACAAACAAGGTTCCAGTCCCGAAAGTAACAAGCCCCCGGGAGAGGGTCAAGGTTACGCAGGTCCCATACGGAATATGCTTCAAAGTTTATTGCCCCGAAATAGTTGCATCTGCGGCTTTGTCCCTGTAATATCGCGCCGTTAATGGCGGAAAATAACCACTACGCGTCGCGGTTGCTCCACCTGCGCTTGTCGCGGGTTTCAGTAGCCGTCACTGCCTCCGAGGCCAACGAATTGGTCGAGAAAGCGGAGAGCCTGGCGCGAGATAACTCCTTTCTTGAGTTTAGGTTGGATTACATTCCCCGACCCGCGCTGGCTCTTGCGAAGGTTCGCCAGTTCACCGAAAGCCATCCCCACATCACCGTGATTGCCACCTGCCGCCGTACCGGAGCGGGAGGAAAATTTCAGGGCTCCATTCAAGCGCAACTGGAAATCCTTGCCAAAGCCGCGATGGCGGGGTGCCAGTTAGTAGACCTGGAGTTGCAGACTGCTGTCCGCTTAAAACCCGCGCAACTTGAAAAGCTCGGATCAAAGGCGGCTATCATCTTGTCTTTCCATGACTTTGGCTCGACCACGAAGCTAGAGGAGACGCTCGAGAAGATGACGGCCTATCCTGCCGACTTTTACAAAGTGGTCGGAACCGCGCGCTCCCTCTATGACAACGTGACCATGATGCGGTTTCTTGAAAAGCATCGGGACGATCACGCCCTGGTGGGTCTATGCATGGGCGAGCAAGGGATTATCAGTCGAGTGCTGGGCGTGCGCGCGGGCAGCCGGTTCACCTTTGCCGCCGTCACCGCGGGAGAGAAAACTGCTCCCGGACAGGTGACTGCGCAAGAACTTCGCAGCATCTACCGCATTGATCAGGTGGATGCGGCCACCAAAGTATTTGGCGTGGTAGGCGACCCGATTTCGCACTCCCTTTCCCCCGCCATCATGAACGCAGCCTTGCGCCGCGAGAATGTGAATGGCGTCTTTCTCCCGCTGCACGCGAAATCCATTGAAGACGTGATGGCCTGTGTCCGCGAGATCCCGATTCACGGATTGTCCGTGACCATGCCGTACAAGGAACAGATTCTTCCTTTCTTGGACAACACGGACCCGTTCACCGCGAAGATCGGTGCCTGCAATACGGTCGTGCGCTCTCAGGATGGGAAGCTTTACGGTTTCAACACCGACACTTCAGGGGTGGTGCGCCCGCTCGAACAGCGCATGACTCTGAACGATGCTCGCATTCTTGTTCTCGGAGCAGGAGGAGCGGCACGGGCTGCCGTCTTCGGCTTGAGAGAGCGCGGCGCGCAGGTATTCATTCTGAATCGTAGCCTCCCCGCGGCTCAAAAACTCGCCCGCCAAGCGAAAGCCCGCACCCTGAAGCGAGCCGACCTCAAGCGGCTGGATTTCGACGTCATTCTCAATGCCACGCCGGTGGGTATGGGCAACAGCCGCGAAACCCCGCTCGAGGGGGACGAGATCAAGGCGCAATACGTATTCGATATGGTCTACGATCCGCTTGAAACCAAGCTCTTGCAGCTGGCAAAACTTAACGGAGCGCAGGTGATTCCCGGACGCGAGATGTTCGTGCACCAAGCTGCACGGCAGTTTGAGATATGGACTGGGAAGCCGGCTCCCCGCGAGGACATGCTGCGCATCGTGCAACTCGCACTCGAGGATCGGGCTGCGGCTCGGGAGATCGCAAAGCCAGCCAAGAAACCAACCGCCATCGTGGCGTAAGGTTCTTATTCCCGAAAACTTCGTCTACGCTTCCCGCCCCGCCTCGCTCACGGGTGTGCATTTTGGGTGCAAGCCACTCAGTGTTGTTATCATGGCGAGTCCCGGAGGGATGCTCCATTGAATGCTTCACGCGGCCCGCTCCTTTCACTCATCGCACTCATCTTTGCCCTTTGCTTGCTTGCTGCCACCCATGCTCATGCCGAGAACCAGATCATCCTCACCCGCGGGAACAGCACCATCGTTCTTGAACCCTATGCCCCCAACATCATTCGCGTGAATCTGAGCTTGTTGCGCGATAAAGCTACATCCGCGCCGGGCTTCGGGTTCATGGCCTCGCCAGCTGCTCTGGGGTGGAATACGGTGCACACCACCGAACGAGACACATTCCGCTCCTCGCGGCTCGAGGTCACTGTCGATGCCAACCAGCCGGGCCAACCAAGCCAGACCGAGCGAGACATTGCGCGCTACTTCGACGGCTCTGCGCCTCCGGCCCACATTACCTTCTCTACCTCTGGGGGAAAGAAGTTACTCGAACTCACCGGCTGGTCGATGTCGGTTCCTAACTACAAGGACGGGAACGCTTCAATACGACAGGACAAGCGGCCATCCGATGACGACTTCTATCAGATAGGCGCGAGTTTCGCCTCGCCCGAGGATGAGCACTACTACGGCCTCGGACAAAATCAAGAAGGCTATCTCGACCATCGCGGACGTCGAGTCGAGTGTTGGCACAACTACACGGCGACAGCTGCGCCAAGCATCTGTGTGCCGTTTATGGTGACGAACTACGGCTATGGCATCGTTTGGGACAATCCGTCGAAAACCGTGATCGAACCAGGCTTTAACGAACAGACCCGCTGGACGTCGGAAGTAGGCGATCGCGTGTCTTTTTTCATCATTGCCGGGAGAGACTACGACGAGATCTACTCCGGCTACCGCCTGCTCACAGGCGCTACTCCGATGCTCCCCAAAGCGGCTTACGGTTTCGTGCAATGCAAGCAGCGCTACCTCACCCAGGAAGAAATGCTGAATGTGGCCAAAGGATACCGCGAGCGCCATCTGCCGCTCGACGTTCTCGTGCTCGATTGGTTCTATTTCTCGAAGATGGGCCAGTTCGATTTCGTGCCTGAGCGCTTTCCTAACCCGGCCGCGATGAACCGCCAGTTGCATGAGCAGGGCATTCAGACCATGATCAGCGTCTGGCCGAGGTTCGAACCCGGAACGCGGTTTTACGACTTCGTTCTGAAAAAAGGTTGGTTGGAGCACCTGGCCGACGGCACACCGACCAATGGCCTGCCATACGATCGAGCTGGCTCCGACATCGACACCAGCAATCCCGAGGCCGCCCATTGGTATTGGGATACGATCCGCGACAACATTCTGAGCAAGGGATTCGATTCCCTCTGGATGGATGAGACCGAACCTGACCTCCCGCCGAATGGCAGTTACTTCCATGCCGGACCGGGGACGCGCTATTTCAACATCTATCCCCTGGTTCACACTGCCGCCATTTACGACGGATTCCGCAAAGATGTGAAGCACCGTGCCTTGATTCTCTCTCGCGACGCCTATCTCGGATCGCAACGCAATGGAACTATGGTTTGGTCGTCGGATATTTATCCGACATGGGATGCGTACCGGCGCCAGATCTCAACCGGTCTCAACTTCACCGCTTCCGGCATGGCGTACTGGACCAATGATGTTGGTGGCTGGCAGTATCTTCCAACCGAACACAAGCCTCTCCGTCCGCCTCTACTCGATCCCTCCGACGCTCGCGACAATGTTGGCGGATACGACGATTATCCCGAGCTATTCACGCGCTGGTTCGAATACGGCAGCTTTCTGCCGGTCATGCGAACGCACGGCAGCCGCAAGTACAACGAGGTGTGGTCCTATGGCAAACAGGCGGAGCCGATCTTGGAGAAGTATCTGAAGCTTCGCTATCAGCTGATGCCCTACATCTATTCGCTCGCCTATAAGACGTACGAGACCGGTGCTCCCTTCATGCGGGGGCTCTTTATGGACTTTCCCAACGATCCTAAGGCGGGGGATGTGACGGACGAGTATATGTTTGGTCCTGCCTTCCTGGTTGCCCCGGTTACCGGGCAGGGCTCGACCAGTCGCGAAGTGTACCTTCCCGAGGGAGCTGACTGGTACAACTACTGGACTAAGGAACGCTTGCGCGGCGGGCAACTTGTCAAAGTGGATGCGCCTATCGATACGATTCCACTGTTTGTCCGGGCCGGCTCAATCGTTGTTTTTGGGAGTACGATCGAAAGCACGTCCCAGCAACAGAAGATTGCCCGCATCCGTGTTTACCCGGGCGCAAACGCGGACTTTGCGCTCTATTCCGACGACGGCACAACCTACGGCTACGAAAAAGGTGACTTCAAGGTCACCAAACTTCACTGGGACGACACGGCGAAGAGGTTCTCCCATGAAGGCGCGGCAGCATGGTCGGAGGCGGATAGCGCCCTGGTGGAAGTGATTCAACCCCGATAGGCTGTTACTCGGTCGGCTTTTGGTTATGGTCGCTCTCCTCACACTTGAGTTGCGCATCGAACACGCGCAATCTCTCAAAGATAAGCGCCAGGTGGTTCGCAGCCTGAAAGACCGCTTGCGTGTGCACTTCAACGTTGCCACGGCTGAGCTGAATCCTTCTAATATTTGGAACTCCGCGACTATTGGCGTTGTCAGCGTCTCGGATTCGCGGGATTACCTGGATGGCCTCATGAACAACGTGGAGCGCGAGGCCATGAGGCTCGCCAACAACGCGGGAGCCGAAGTTGTAGATTCGTGGAAGGACTTCCTCTAGCTGTAAGTAAGTCACTGGCTCCACCTGGCCCATGCGCAATCTCGATCTGTAGCATCATTCCTTTCGCACTCCGCTGCTCTCAATTTCTGATATCCTCATTCGTTTTCCTCCGAGGTGAGAGGTGGAGAAGCGCGGAGCTAAATACCATCGGGAACGCCTGGGGGAGGCCCTGCGCGAGGAGATCGAAACTATCGTCGAGGGCGAACTTGCCGACCCTCGCATCGGTCTCGTGAACGTGAGCAGCGTGGAACTTGCCGAGGACTCGCGCTCGGCAAGGATCATGGTGGTCGTCGAAGGGGATGACGCCGAAGCCGAACGCACAATGGAAGGATTATCGGCGGCCGTGGGATACATTCGGCGCGAAATTATCGAAAGACTGCATCTCCGCCGTGCCCCGGAGCTGGTGTTCTGTCTGGATCGCTCGGAAAAGTATCAGGCGCGGGTGGACGAGCTGCTGAAGAGGACAAGGAAGAAGTGAAGTAGGAACGCCGGGGTGCGCTGTTGCAAGCAGCGTCAGGAAACATGCTAGATAAGGTACTCAGGGAGATCGAAAGACGTGAGCGGTTCGTGCTCACCTCGCACGCGCGTCCGGATGGTGACGCGGTCAGTTCCACGCTCGCCTGCAGCGAGATCCTTCGCCAAATGGGCAAGAAGACGGACATTGTCCTGCATGACGGCGTACCACGCGTCTACCAGCATCTGCCCTTTACCGAGAGAGTCACCAAGTCAGGCCATATCAACGGGAGCTATGATGCCGCAATTCTTCTCGAGTGCGACAGCATTCAGCGCACGCGGCTTGATGGCTTGGAAAATCAGTTCCTGGTCAACATAGACCATCACAAAAGCGGCCATGAGTTTGCCCACGTGAATTGGATCGACCCGAGCGCCGTGGCTACCGGGGAGCTGGTCTACAAGCTCGCGCGCGCTGCCGGCGTAAAAATTACTCCTGAACTCGCCACCTGCCTGTACACCGCGGTGATCACCGATACCGGCTCTTTCATGTTTGCAGGAACGAACGCGCACACCTTCGAACTTGCTCGTGAACTGGCGCTCGCCGGGGCGGAACCCGCCAAATGCGCACGCCCGATCTATTTCGGGCATTCCACGGCAAAGCTTCGTTTGCTGGGTGCAGCGCTTTCGGCGTTGCAGCGAGAGGGGCCGCTCGTCTGGATATGGGTTACGCAGGAGCAGATGGACCGGACAGGCGCGATAGAGGAAGACTGCGAAGGCATCGTGAATTACGCGCTCTCGATCGGCGATGCTGAGGTTGCGGTCTTTTTCCGCGAATTACCCGATGGCCGATTCCGCGTAAGCCTGCGCAGCAAGGGAGGCATGGACGTCTCCCAAATTGCCGAAGAGTTCGGTGGCGGCGGGCACGCTTGCGCCAGCGGCCTTTCGGTGGAAGGCCCGTTGCATGCTGCCGTCGAAAGCGTCTTGGGAAGAATAAGAAAAAGCTTGAGTCGCAATTGAATCGGGATTAGTGAATCGTTTGCTCCGAGGACAAATCCTCGCTGATTGGAGAGTTCGGGTACTATCCAATAGTCATTAGCCACCATCGCACCATGCGACTCCGCATCCCCGAATCAGTTCTGATCTTCGCCTTCTGTGGGTTCTTCTTCTTTTGGGGCATCTCTGGGTTCGGATTGATTGGCGCCGATGAACCCCGATACGCACAGGTCGCACGGGAGATGCTGGCTCGGCACGACTGGATCACGCCGACTCTCGGCGGCATTCCATGGCTGGAGAAGCCCCCACTTTACTACTGGCAGGCGATGCTTGCCCTGCGGATGTTTGGAGTCAGCGACTGGGCAGCACGCCTGCCAGGGGCAATGGACGCGACCATTCTTGTATATGCGGTCTATTGGTTCTTGCGAAGGTTCCGCTCCGGCTGTGCCTTCGACGGAGCCCTGATGCTTGCTACCTGTGCGGGAATTGTCGGATTCGCGCGCGCCGCTTCGACCGACATGCCGCTAGCAGCGGCTTTTGGAGTTGCGATGCTCGCATGGTTCGCCTGGCTCGAAACCGGCAAACCTTGGCTGATCGTCACGTTTTACGTTGCTCTCGGACTGGGCACGTTGGCCAAAGGGCCAGTAGCACCGCTGCTTGCGGGAATCCTCATTCTGCTGTTCGCTGCCAGCCAGCGAAGTTGGAAGCTTGCCCTCAAGACTTTTTCTCTGCCGGGCCTGGCCGCTTTTCTCATCGTCGTAGCCCCCTGGTACGTGCTTGTGCAGGCCAGGAACCCGGAGTTCTTCCGCGTGTTTTTGCTGGAGCACAATCTCGCCCGATTCGGCAGCAACATGTTTCATCACCCGGAACCCTTCTGGTACTACCTCCCGGTGATGTTGCTCGGATGGGTGCCCTGGGTGGTCTTCATGGTATTTGCTCTCGCGTTGGCCCTGCGAAAGCTACGAAGCCCGGGCGGAGATTCGCTCAACACTTTCCTGCTGATTTGGATCGGCGTGTTCGTCGTTTTCTTTTCTATTTCCCAATCCAAGCTACCTGGCTACATCTTGCCGGCGATTCCAGCAGGCGCCTTATTGCTGGCAAATTATCTGCGGGAACCACGATTCCGCAAGCTTCATCCCGCCCTGATCGGGCTGCATGCCGCTATCATCGCCGGGCTGCTGTTTTCTGCACTGCTGCTTCCTTCCATCCTGCGTTTGCACAAGCAGGTTTGGAGCCATCCGGCCATTGTGCCGCTCACGGTCGCCGTGATCGGGGGGACATGCGTGGCGCTGATCCTTCTTAAGACGGGATGGTCTGGCCTGCACCTGGCGGCGGTTGCGCCCGCAATTGTCGTTTTCGGGCTGGCTCTCCGTTTCAGCGCTCCCGTCCTTGACCAAACGCTCTCCGCACGCCCGGTTTCTGAAGAGCTGGCGCGTTTCTCGAACAAGCCGCTGCCGGTAGCCGTAGCCAAGGTTCCCCGGGAGCTCGAATTCGGGCTGCAGTTTTACCGCGATCAGACCATCCCCCGCTATGAAGTGGGTCCGGTTCCTGCCGGCGAACACCTCCTGGTCATGCAAATGGGATCGCGGCAACTTGTGGAAACCAAGCTGCTCGGCCGCCGCTTCTCTTACCTCGGCGAGTTCCCGGCGCAAAACCTGAAATTCTTCTACGTCGGTCAGTAGGAGGAAAGCCAATTGGCTCTGATTTTGCTGCCAAAAATCCACTGCCCCGTCGAGTTCTGCCGCCGCATCCCACAGGGTATAATTTTCCGAGCATGACTGAGCAGATTAGGAGAAAGCTGCAGGACGAAATCAATGCGTTGGAGCATGAACTCGTCCATGAGCTCCCCAAGGAAATCAAGAAAGCGGCTGCGCTCGGCGATCTCAGTGAGAATGCCGAATACCACATGGCCAAACAGCGGCAGGAGTTTGTGAAGGCCAGGGTGCGGCAGCTGGGGCAGCGGCTGGCGCAGCTCTCCATGGTTAACATGAACAACATTCCCAAGGACAAAGTTGGCTTGGGATCGACCGTCAAAGTCTTTGACAACGATAAGAACGAAGAAGTGCAGTACAACCTCGTTACCAGTGAAGAGTCGGATGTTGCGGCAGGGAAGATCTCAACCACGTCCCCAATAGGGCGTGCCCTGCTGAATAAGAAGGTTGGCGACACCGCCACGGTGGTTACGCCTACCGGCAAGCGCGAGTTGGAAATCCTGAAGCTGACGACGATTCACGACGAAGCGTAGGGATTGAGACATGGAATCATCGGGCGCAGCATAGGGTAAGCGGCTCCGATGATGAATGCTTGAGGCTTCCATGGGTCAATCACTCAATGGTTCCATGATTCAACTATTATGACCTGGACGAGCGCTTTTGGACGGGCATGCGCTGTTTTGCTGCGCGCAATCGTGCGCTGGCTGGCGCTTACCAAAATCAATCCCAATGTGCTGACCTTCATGGGCCTGCTGGTGAATGCCTGGGCCGCTTTCTTTTTCGGCTACGCCACTGCCGAGAATCAGCGCAAGATGTTCTTCTACGCCGGGCTCATCATCATTGGATCGGGATTCTTCGATCTGGTGGATGGCGAGGTGGCTCGCGCTCAAAACCGTGTCACCCGGTTCGGCGCGTTCTTCGACTCCGTGGTGGATCGCTATAGCGATGCTTCGCAATTCTTCGGCCTGCTGGTCTTTTACGCGCGCGGAGACCGTTTTTTCTACGTGGTGCTCACGGCCTATGTCATCGTCAGCGCCATCATGGTGAGCTACAGCCGCGCCAGGGCGGAATCATTGATCGGTTCCTGCCGGGTTGGGTTCATGGAACGCCCGGAACGATTGGTGCTTGTGATTCTCGGGGCACTGTTCAATCGGATGGCTCCGGCGCTCTGGGTGATTGCAGTGTTGTCTACTATCACGGTGATTCACCGCATCCAGTACACCTGGGCGCGGACCAATGGTCCTGAGTCGGTCAAGGAGCCGCAGGCAGCCTAGAAGTCCCGTCTTAACCAAACCGCAAGCGGTGCATCCTCCATCATCCAGCCAATTGCCAGTCGATGGCCAATGTTGTCCATGGCTTTCAGGGGCTCGGTTTCGCAGGTGGCATGGCTCGTGGCGAGAATCGCTGCGCTAAAGCCGCCCATCGCTGCCCCATGAACCCCACCGGAGGAACGTAGCCGCGTCCACTACACCTGAAGCACATCTCCCTCGCGCGCAACCAATTCGTATAGCACGGGATTCACGAAGAAACCGATAAACAGGCGCGAGATCAGGCCTGCAACGATCACAATTGCGAAGGGTCTCTGCGTGTCGGATCCAATACCGGTGGACAGGGCTGCCGGCAATAAGCCTAAGCACGCGACCAGAGCCGTCATCATAATCGGACGCAACCGGAGCAGCGAGGCCTCGCGGGTGGCGCTGTGAATGTCCATCCCCTCCAGTCGCAGCTTGTTGATGTAGGAAACAAGAATGACACCCGTTTCTACCGACACCCCAAGCAAGGCCATCAATCCCAGCACGGAAGAGACGCTGAAGGGCGTGTGCGTGAGTTTCAAAGCAACCAGAGCTCCTACCGGCTCTGTCATTACTACAGCAAGTGCAATGGTCACCGGGAATTTAAAGTTTCCGTACAGCGCGAACAGGATCATGAAGATGAGTACGAGGGAGAGCGGGCCGATAACGTACATCTGCGATTCCGCCGACAGAAGCTGGCTGTATTCCCCGCCCCAGCTCATGCGGTAGCCTTGCGGCAGCTTCACGGCTTTATCCACCGCCTCTTGGCCTTCGTGCACTGCGTGCTGCAAGTCGCGGCCTTCAATGCTGTACTGCACGCCGATGTACCGTGAATTGTTCTCCCGGTAAATAAAGGACGCGCCATTTCCCTGATGAATAGTCGCGAGCTGACTGAGCGGAATCTGCTGGCCGGCCGGCGTTCCGACCAGCAAGTTGCCGATATCGTGGGCGCTGCTGCGGAATTGTGGCTGCATGCGCACGACTAGGTCGAACAGTTTCTCGCCCTGAATCACCTGGGTTACTGCCGCCCCTCCAACCGCAGCTGAAACCACAGCTTCCACGTCCGAGACGTTTACTCCATAGCGAGCGATCTTTTCGCGATCTACATCCACCAGCAGGCTGGGTTGCCCAAGTTCGCGAACCACAGTCAGATCGGCGAATCCGGGTATTTGTTCCAGTGTTTTCTTGATTTCGAGTGCCTTAGTTTGCAGAACGTTCAAATCGTCACCGTAAATCTTCACCGCCAACGAACTCTTCAGCCCCGTAAGGGCCTCGTCCACAGCGTCTTCTGCCGGCTGTGTGTAGTTGAAGATGATTCCAGGAAACGCGCTCAGCTTCTTGTCGATGGATTCAATCAGTTGCTTCTTTTCGCGAATGTCGCCCTGCCATGCTTTGTCTTTGTAGGGCTTCAACCCAACGTAAAACTCGCAGTTAAAGAATCCCGTCGGGTCGGTCCCATCATCGGGCCGGCCCAACTCCGATCCGACTACCGTGATTTGTGGGTATGACAGCAGGATGTCACGAATCTGCGGCGCGACCTTGCTGGCCTCTTCGAAGGAAATTGTGTAGGGCATCGTGGCCCGCACCCATATCGCGCCCTCATCAAGGTGCGGCATGAATTCGCCCCCGATGAACGGAATCAAGGACAAGCTCGCGAGAAAGATCAACGTAGTGAGCAGGACTGTCAGCTTCGGACGTTTCAGTGCCCAGTCCAATTGCTTTGCGTATTGCCGGTTCATCCATCCATACGCGCGGTTTGGTTTCTCGCGAATCGGTCCTTTAAACCAGTACCAGGACAGCACGGGGACGAGTGTCAGCGTAAGTATCAGCGCGCCGATCAACGCGAACGCCATGGTTTCAGCCATGGGATGAAAGAGTTTCCCCGAAGGGCCCGTGAGGGCGTAAATGGGGAGATATCCGGCAAGGATGACAGCGGCAGCGTAGAAAATTGGGCGATCGACGTCCTTCGCCGCTGCCAGAATAACCTCGGTCAGGTTGTACTCTTGCCCTTCGCGCAGCGCCAGCTCGCGGTAGATGTTCTCCACCATGACGACCGTGCCGTTGATGATGATGCCAAAGTCAATCGCACCGATGGAAAGTAGATTTGCCGCAACATCGTGGGCGTGCAGCACAATAAATGCAAACAGCAGGGACAATGGGATGGTTACCGCGACGATGATCGCCGCCCGGATGCTGACCAGAAAGAAGATCAGAACGATGACGACCAGCACCATTCCCCGCAGAAGATTATTCACGACCGTATCTTTGGTCAGCTGCACCAACTCGCTTCGGTCGTAATAAGGATGGATCTTGACGTCCGCCGGCAATACCTGCCGATTCAGTTCATCGGTTTTGGCCTGGACGTCTTTCAGAACGTTCTGCGTCTGCTCGCCGCGGAGCATCAGAATCACGCCTTCAACTGCATCATCATTCTTCGATACTGCCGAGCCCTTACGCTCGGCGAATCCAAATTGTCCCAGTCGCGGCGCGTGGCCAATCGTGACCTCACCGACATCCTTCACGCGAATCGGCACACCTTTGTTTGCGCCTACAACAATGTTCCCGATGTCTTCGGTGTTTTTTACCAGGCCGATGCCGCGCACGTAGTAAAACTGGCCGCCCTGGGAATAGAATCCGCCACCGGCGTTTGCATTATTGGCCCCGAGCGCTGCCGTGACTTGGGGAACGGTAAGGTGGTAACCATAGATCCGCGCGGGATCGAGCAGTACCTGATACTGCATGGTGGTGCCGCCAAAGCTCGAGTCGTCGGCCACGCCCGGAACCGACCGATAGGCGCGCTCCACCACCCAATCCTCAATGGTCTTTAATTCTTGCGGACTCCGGTCTGGACTCTGGAGAACATAGCGATATACCAAACCGCTGGGGCTGAACAGGGGCGCCAGCGAAGGGGTGACGCCGGCCGGCAAGGTCGCGCCGGCGAGCCGTTCAAAAACTACCTGTCGTGCAAAATAGTCGTCCGTATTGTCTTCAAAGGTTAGGCGGAGGTCCGAGAGTCCATAGAGCGAGATGGACCGCATCACCACCACGTGTGGCACGCCATTCATTTCCAATTCGAGGGGGAGCGTTACCAGACGCTCAACCTCTTCGGCGGCGTGGTCGGGCCACTGGGTAATGATCTCAACCTCCGGAGGGGAAAGGTCCGGATATGCGTCCACTGGCATGCGTTGAAAGGACAACACGCCGCCCACCGTGATGAACGCGGTGAACATCAATACCAGAAAACGTTGACGCAGTGCCGCTCGGACTATCTTGTGAATCATTCAGGTAAATGAAAAATGCTGAAATCTTTCAATTCCGTGCTAACGCCACACGGTCAACGTTGAAGCGAATTCGCGAACTGCAAGAACAAACTGCCATTGCCAATAACGTGATCGCCAGGCTTCAACCCTCCGGTAATCTCAGTTTGGCCATTCGCGCTTTGTGTCGCGATCACCGCGCGCCTGCCGAACTGGTTCTGCGAAGCTTCGGCATAAACGAAAGGCTGGTTCTCGTTATCACGCAATACCGCGGCGTCAGGCAGCACGATGGCTTTCGAAATCTTTCCCGCGTTTACGGTAGCGGTGACATACATATCCTTCTTCAACTTCTCTCCCGGATTCGTGGTCGCGATGCGAGCCTGCAAGGTCCGCGTATTGGGATCGAGCGAAGCCGCAACATACGAAATGACTCCATGAAACACTTGCGGATACGCGTCGGTCTGAATGCTGACCGCATCCCCAACCCGCACGTAGGGCAAGTCATTCTGATAAACGTTGACCAGCACCCAGACGTTGCTGGTATCGGAAATCATGAAGCATTGCGTGGATCCGGGCTGAATTAATTGCCCCACTGCCACGTCCTGTTCGACGACTTCGCCCCCGATGGGAGCTTTCACCGGAACTTCGAACGAAGGAGGCGCCTGCACCAGCGCATCCGGGTCGGTGATCCCCAAGACTTTTAACGCAGCCTGCGCAGAAACCAGGTCACCGCCCGCCTGCACTTCGGCTGATTCCGCCTGCTCCAATGCTTGTTCGGCAATCGCGCGATGCTGATACAAATCTTTGGCTCGCGCCTCAGCCTTTTGTGCCAGGGCGTATGCGTCCCTCGCTTTCAGATAGTTCGCGCGCAGTTGCGAATAGTCCGGGCTGGCGACATAGAGCATCGGCTCGCCCTGTTTTACCCGCTGACCAGGAACAACCACGACCCGGCTGACAGGGCCGCTGACCTGCGTGATGACCGGCGTAGTGCGAAATGCGTTGTACGCTACCGCACCGGTCAAACGGAGAGTTCTGGTCAGAGTTGTGGGCTGAACCTCCAGCACCTGGACGTGCGACATCTGTTCCTGCGGAATGGTAAACAACTCAGGGTCGCTCGAATTTTTCGCATAGGAGGTCGAGTTCGGCCTGGACGACTCGCAGCCGGCCAGGGCGAGCAGCAGTACGACCGACCCAACGACGCTCGGCAATCGTCTTGCGTTCCGAATCATGGCAGGTTCCTCGTTCCAACGGCCTCTTTCAATTGTTCGATGGAAGTCATATACGAAGCCAGGGCCTGGCGATACGCAAGTTGGATCGACCGATAACTGCGCTCGGCGTCCAGAAAATCCAGAAGGCTGGCGGCGCCGCGCTTGTAAGCGTACTGACTAATGTCGCGCGAATCCTGTGCCTGTTTCAGGTATCCCGACGTGTAAAGCTGTACGACCTCGTCATTGCTTTTTAGTGCTGCAAAAGCGTTGGAAACGTCAGACATCACCGCGTCGCTCTGCGACTGCTCTTGCTGCTGGGCTTGGGTGAAGGCGAAACCAGTGCGCGCGATCTCTCCCTGGTTACGGTTGAAGATTGGCAACTCAAAGCTGGCGAAAACAGAAGCGGTACTTTCTCCTGCCACATGATTGAAGCTGGAGGTCCCGGTCACGTCAACCTTTGCATTTGCCTTAGCCAACAAAATTTGGCTCTCGGCCGCGGTCACTCCCAACTCGGCGGCCTTTAAATCTGGACGTTCACGCAATGCCAGCAGCTGAAAATCCTCAAGCCGGCCGTTGACGGGCTGATAGGAGAGGTCGCCCACCACATCAAAATTCTCCGGTACTGCGTCGTATCCCAGCAATTCTCGTAGGCCAACCAGCGCCTGGACCTTCGCCAACTTCGCCGAGGAGACGTCGGTCTGAAACTGAAGAAGCTGCAGCTTGATCTTGAGGTAATCGCCTTCGCCTATGTAGCCGGCCTTGAATTGCTGTTCGCCAATGTCCACCGTTTGTTGAAAGCTCTTAAGGTTGTCAAGAGCCAGCTGCAGCGTTGACTCCGCCAGCAATACGCTGATGAACTGCTGCCCGACGTTGAAGGTCAGGGTACGCTCAGCATCCGCCACCTGTGCCCGGGTGACCGCCGTCTGATCGCGCGCCGCCTGGAAGCGGTGTTGTCGCTTCTTGCCTCGCTCAAATAGATAACTAAGGCCGATATCAAATTGCTGGGTTTGGTCTAGGTTCGTCGTTGAAAAATCCTGTGGGGTGAACAATGGGATGAACTGGGCGTCAGCGCCTAGTACCGGGTTGGGCCGAAGGTTGGCGGTCGTTTCCTGCGCCTGATTCTGAAGAATTTGAGTCCGGGTGGCTTTTAATGAATGGTTATGAGCCAGTGCTAATTGGATAGACGTGTCCAAATTAATGAAGGTCGTACCTTGCCCCAGTCCACTCCTTGACAAAAGAAGGCAAATCACGCCGGTGAGTGCCCAAGCCGGAGCGCGCCTCGGTGAGACGACACAAGTGCGCCGATAGCTCGGCACAATGCCGGCGGCCCGCCGCATCCCTCGTGTCTTCAAGTATTTGCCAAGTTCTAAAATCTGCGCGTTCCCCCGGCCGCTGAAGAGGTTCTCTGTCCTTTTGGACTTATTTTAAGTCGGGCTGCAGTCCGCGAAGGCTATTCAGCTGGATGCAACCTCTTTTATGACCGTCCATACCCGGGGGCCTGATCCCAAAGATCAGGTCTCGCGGGGGTACTTTGCCAATGATTGCGGACGGATCAGCCGAGCGGCGGAGGGCGAATGAACTGAGTAGAACTTAGAAGGAGAGACGGTGGCGTTTGCGGCAGCGCCTGCAGGAGACAGGAATGGGCGACTGCGGGTACGAAAGCCCCGGGCACTGCCGGAGCCACTCCCGAGTGGGCCAACGCACAAATTGAACAAGAATGGCTAGCGGTCCGGGACGTGCCAGGATGAGCGTGAACTACTGCGACAAAGCCAGCCAGGGCAATCAACACCGCGCAGCACACCGCGACTACGGCGTGGGCTCGCCTTGCGGGGCGCGACTCATGGTACCAATTCATGCTGACGTTCAACTCAATACGATGCTAATACAACATGCTTTCGTTGTGCATAGATTACCAAAGGGGTCAGCCTTTAGCGGCACCGGCCATTATAGTGCTAAAGGCATTCTTTGCAGCATCGATGGTTTGCTGCACATCTTCTTCCGTATGAGTTGCGCCAAGGAATGCCGCTTCGTATTGCGAAGGGGGCAAGTAAACGCCCGCTTCGAGCATTGAGCGGAAAAAGCGCCCGAACGCAGCGGTATCTGACTTAGACGCCGATGGCCAGTCGGTGACCGGGCCCGGGTTGAAGAACCACGTAAACATCGATCCCACGCGATTAGCCGTTACCGCAACCCCGCCTTGTTTCGCCACTGCAGCGACGCCCTCGACGAGTTTGGCGCTGAGAGAGTCCAGTTTGGAATATATCTCTGCCTTTTTATCCCGAAGTTGCTTCACCGTCGCGATGCCCGCGGCCATCGCCAGCGGATTTCCCGAGAGTGTTCCCGCCTGATACATCGCTCCGAGGGGTGCGACCATATTCATGATCTCGGCTGGGCCCCCGTATGCGCCCACGGGCAGGCCGCCGCCAATGATTTTGCCTAAGGTAGTAAGGTCGGGAGTGATTCCGTACAGTTCTTGAGCACCGCCGTATGCAATTCGAAATCCGGTCATCACCTCGTCGAAGATGAGGAGTGTTTTTTCTCTTTGAGTACTCGTGCGCAAGTTGGCCAGATAGCCGCCACTCGCCGGCACGCAACCCATGTTGCCCACCACCGGCTCAACGATCACGCACGCGATCTGATGACGATACTTGCTGAACGCCTGCTCCAAAGCTTCAGTGTCGTTGAAAGGAAGTGCGATGGTGAATTGGCTGATCTCTTCAAGAACTCCGGCAGACCCGGGAATGCCGAGCGTGGCCACACCCGACCCGGCTTTCACCAGCAGTGAGTCGGCGTGCCCGTGATAACAACCTTCAAACTTGATGACGTACTTCCGCTTCGTGTAGGCACGAGCCAGCCGGATCGCCGACATGGTCGCTTCTGTACCAGAACTCACGAAACGAATTCTTTGCATGTGCGGGAAGGCTTGCGAGACCAGTTCGGCAAGGTCCGCTTCAGAGGGGGTTGATGCCCCAAAGCTTGTGCCATTGACCGCTGCCGAGAGAATCGCTTCGACGGTATTTGGCTCTGCATGGCCTAGGATGAGTGGTCCCCACGAGCCCACATAGTCCACATAGTCATTGTCGTCTGCATCCCAAACGTGCGAACCTTGTCCGCGCACGATGAACGGAGCATCGCACTCGACGGCCTTGAAAGCTCGCACCGGAGAGTTGACGCCCCCAGGAATCAATTGCTCGGCGCGCTCGCGCAGCCGCCGGCTTTCAGTAAGCTTACGAGGCATGTTCCTCCTCTGAGCGGGGGTAGGCGTGAATCCATAAATATAGCAGTGGAGGCAGGAATGCCATGTCTCGGAAGAACACCTTTACCCGGGGTAAGGCAGATGCTGTGAAAGCGCTTTTTCAAACATCGCGGGCAGCTTTGATAACTCCTGTCTTTCCAATGGCAACGAACCATTTAGTAACGGTAACGTATGACCGCTGTTACAGGTGAAAACTCGATATCCCTAGCATTCGCAGAGGTTCTACCGAAAGATATTGGTTGATGGCACACCGTACCAGTGCGGGCGACCGCCTTCGCGTCAGCCGCGAAGAACTCGGCATGAGCTTGCGCGACGTGCACCGAGCGAGCCATCAGGTTGCCCGCGAACTCAGAAACCCAAGCTTCGCCGTGCCCAGCAGCCGGCTGCATTTTTACGAGACTCACCGGGTCACACCGAGCGTCTACCGGCTCTACACGCTGGCCAGACTCTACCGTCGAAAGCTAACGGAAGTCTTGACATGGTACGGCATTCCCGTCCGCTGACCTAAGACGCTGGCCATGGAACGATGACCGCTGCTCCAGTGATCGAATCCGACTTCACGGCCTGAAGCGCCTGGTTTGCCCTCTCGAGCGGGAATGAGGTTACCAGCGGGCTTAGGCTAATCTCGGCGGCGAGAGCAAGAAAATCGCGGGCGTCTTCTCGAGTCATGTTGGTAACGCTGCGGATTTGGCGCTCGCCCCATAGTAAGCGGTCGTAGTCAAACTGCGGTATGCGATCGAGATGGATCGCGTTGATCGCAAGCACGCCCCCCTTACGCAAGCTGGAGAGGGCCGCCAAAACTACATCGCCGCTAGGCGCGAATGTGACCGCGCGATCCAGCTCGACCGGCGGTTTATCTCTTTCATTTCCCACCCACTTGGCCCCGAGCGACTCGGCCAGCTGGCGATGAGCTTCACCGCGCGTGGAAACATATACCTCGCAATTCCAGGCATGGAGTACATGAATGACGAGGTGGGCCGAAGCCCCGAAACCGAACAGTCCGACGCGTTCGCCTTTTTCAACTTCGGCCACTTGGAGAGCCCGAAACCCGATAATTCCAGCGCACAATAATGGCGCAGCATGCAGGTCATCGAGTTGCTCCGGAATCGGGAAGCAAAAATCTTTTCGAGCCAAAGCATATTGAGCATATCCGCCGTTCACTGAATAACCAGTGAAGGTTGGCGAGTCGCATAAGTTTTCTAGACCGCGACGGCAGTAAGGGCAGGTTCCATCCGTTCCCCCAATCCAGGAAACACCCACTCGGGTACCGGCTTGGACATCCTCTCCTGCCTGTATCTCTCCCACGATTTGGTGCCCGGGAATGATGCGCGGATGCAAAGGTGTTAGCTCTCCCTCAACGATGTGCAGGTCGGTGCGGCACACACCGCAGGCTCGCACACGCAAGAGCACTTGTCCGGGCATCGGCTCTGGAACCGGGACCTCTTCGATTGCAAGAGGAAAACTGGTTACGGAAGCTGGAGTGGTAAGTACGGCGGCCTTCATGCGACTCACAAGCGATATTCTAGATTGAGTTCATGGTTGGAACCTGTGGAACTCGCAACTCCTGGGTTCCGTGCGACGTGGTCTCTTTTACTCAGGTAAGGAGCTTAGGTGGAAGATGCGGGAGTAGGGCAGACGCCCAAAGATATTTCTCCGATTCAAAAAGTCAGCCGGCGAAAGTTGTCCCAGATCCTCGCCCGGAATCTTCTCCGCGAGGAACGCTTTTTCCTGGTCCTTTCAATCATCATTGGGATTGTTTCCGGGCTTGCAGTCGTCGCATTTCGTTACGCAATCGAATGGATCCGGGTTCATTTGCTGGGCTCGGAACTGACGGCTTCCCACGCTCGACTGCTGGTCGTGCCCAGCCTGACGGGAATCGTGATCGCCACGCTCGTCATTCATTTGTTTCCGCGGGCACGAGGAAGCGGCGTAAATCAGACCAAAGCAGCGGTTTATATCTATAACGGGTATATCCCGTTTCGTACGGCCATTGGAAAATTCATTACTGCCGCGCTCGCCATAGGATCAGGCCAGTCGCTCGGACCGGAAGACCCCTCCCTCCAGATCGGTGCGGCGATTGCATCGACTCTGGGACGGAGACTGAGGCTTTCGCGCGACCGCATGAGGTTGCTGGCTCCGGTGGGTGCCGCGGCGGGATTGGCGGCGGCGTTCAATGCTCCGATCTCAGCCGTGCTGTTCGTGATTGAGGAAGTGGTCGGCCGGTGGAGCGTCGGCGTCCTTGGATCGATCGTACTCTCTGCTGTTTCTAGCGTGGTGGTAATGCGCGGTTTTCTCGGGTCGGAACCGTTGTTTCGCATTCCTGCAGTCGAACTCCGCCATGCCTGGGAATTGATAGCGTATGGGGCGCTCGGTGTCGCCGGCGGGCTTGCCTCCCTGGTGCTGGCCGGTGGTATCGCCGTCCTTCGGCCGAAGTTGAAAGCGCTACCGAGATGGACGCAATACCTTCAGCCGGCACTTGCGGGCCTCGTGATCGGATTGATTGCGCTCCTCGGGGCGCCTCAGGTCATGGGTGCGGGCTACGGCTTCATCGACAATGCAATGCAGGGTAAATACACTTGGGAGTTCCTCGGCATTCTGGCCGGGTTGAAGATTCTCTCTACGACCGTCTCCTTCACCAGCGGAACTCCCGGTGGGATGTTCGCCCCGACGCTGTTCATCGGAGCGATGCTGGGGGCGTCAGTAGCCGGCATCGAGCATGCCTCTCTTCCTCATCTTCCGGCATCTGCGGCGACGTACGCAATGGTAGGCATGGGAGTCTTGTTTGCAGGATTTCTCCGGGCACCCATGACATCGGTGTTTATGGTGCTCGAGGTCAGCGGAAACTACTCCATCATTTTGCCGGTGATTGTCGCCAATTCGATCGCTTATGTGATCTCGCGGGCATTTTGGAAGACGCCCATCTTCGACCTACTGACTCGCCAAGACGGCCTTGAACTTCCATCCATGGAGGAGCAACGCGAGCAGACTGTATTGCGGGTGGAAGACGCGGTTCGACCTTTCTCCGGTGCCGTCCTGGATGCAGATCTCACAGTTCGGCAAGCTGCAGAACAGGCTAAGAGCTTTGCCGAGGAGTATGCCCTTGTTCACGTTAACCCAGGCGGATGGCACATTCTGACCACTGCCGAGCTTAATGCTTGGATTTGCGGCGACGCCGAAAGTCGCCTTCGCACACTGATACCGGCGCTGCGAATGCCCTACCTTCATCCCGACCATTCCCTTGAGGCCGCGCTGCGCTATGTGGATCGCTGGCCGCTGATACCTGTGGTGAACCGAGCAAACTTCAGTCAGCTAGAAGGCGTGGTCTCAAAGGAAGACGTGCTGATGCGATACCAGGAACTCCGCGATGACGACTAGCTGGGCCAGAGCCAATTGGGCTGGCAAAGTGTTACCCTGTCTCACTTACTCACGGGAGCGTGCATGAGCAATTCATCCGCTGCGCAGGTTGATCTTCAGACAATGGCCAAGCAAATCATGCTGGAGCATGGCTTTGAACCCGATTTTCCGGATGCTGTCGTCAAGCAGATGGCTTCGATTCAGTCGCGACCGCCCGTCGCCTCCAGCGGACTGCGCGATCTCCGGGGATTGCTGTGGTCCTCTATCGATAACGATACGTCGCGCGATCTCGATCAAATTGAAGTTGTCGAGCAACTCTCGAATGGTCATGTGAAGGTCATGATCGGCATCGCGGATGTGGACGCTTTTGTTCCTAAGTCATGCCCCATAGATGATCATGCCGCGAAGGAGACAACAACCGTATATACCGGGGTGAGGGACTTCCCCATGCTGCCGGAGGCGCTTTCGACCGGCGCGTCGTCGCTCCTTGAAAGTCAGGATCGGTTGGCCATGGTGATTGAGTTCACCGCCGCCGGCGACGGAACGGTGTCATCCGGAACGGTGTATCCGGCGCTGGTTCAAAACAAAGCCCAGCTAACGTACGGTGCCGTGGGAGCGTGGCTCGAAGGTGCGGCTCCGCCTCCGCCGAAGGTAGAGGCCTCGGGCGATCTGCAGGGGCAGCTCAAGACCCAAAATCAAGTCGCAGGGGCGCTCAAAAAGGAGCGCTATTCGCACGGAGCTTTGAACATCGATACCAACGAAGTTCGCCCAATTCTGGTGAGCGGAAAAGTGGTAGACGTTGCCAAACAGCAGAAGAATCCTGCCACCGAGCTGATCGAAGATTTCATGGTGGCAGCAAACGGCGTGGTGGCTCGACTTCTACTCAATGTTTCATCGCTCCGGCGCGTCGTGAAGACTCCTGAGCGCTGGGACCGCATCGTTCAACTTGCAGCGATCCACGGCGGCTCTCTTCCGGCTAGCCCGGACTCGAAGGCGTTGAATGATTTCCTCTTGCTCCGCAAGCAGGCAGATCCCGATCACTTTGCTGATCTTTCACTCGCGGTGATTAAGTTGATTGGTCCCGGCGAGTACGTGCTCGAGCGTCCCGGCGATCCAGAAATGGGCCACTTTGGACTGGCCGTCCAAGACTACACTCACTCTACCGCGCCAAACCGCCGTTTTGCCGACGTGGTTACGCAGCGGTTGTTGAAGGCCCACATCGCCGGCGCCCCCAACCCTTATTCAGACGACGAACTTGCATCGATTGCCCGCAACTGTACCGAGAAAGAAAATGCCGCGCGCAAGGTTGAACGAGAAATGTCGAAGCGCCTGGCGGCGTCGGTGATGAGCGACCGCATTGGAGCGACCTTCGATGCCATCGTTACGGGTGTGACCCCCCATGGAACGTTTGTTCGCGTATTAACACCCCATGTCGAAGGCTTGCTGACGCAGGGACAAAAGGGACTGGATGTTGGCGACAAGCTGCGCGTGAGACTCATGCGTACAGATGTTCAGCGCGGATACGTGGACTTTGCGAGGGCGTGAAATCGGTGAGCTTTGAGCGCTCCTTAATTTCGTGGGGTAAAATAATCCAGAACTACCTGTCGGGGCGTAGCGCAGCCTGGTAGCGCACCTGCCTTGGGCGCAGGGGGTCGTAGGTTCAAATCCTATCGCCCCGACCATTTACCTTTCAACAACTTACCAACAACTCGCTCCAAGCCCAGATCATAGGCGAGTACTCAATCGAAGGCAAGCCAAAGTGCTCCCTTTCCCATCGCCCTCGCCGACATCCCTTGGCGTGGTGGGATCGTTTCCTTTATCGAAACTCGAATGTGATGAATGTGGCTGGTGAGTTGCCCGTGTTCGTTGTCGCGTGATTTGTTCCCCTTGGGAACCATTTGATTTCCCCAGCCTTCATAACAATCTCAGAAGAAGGCTGTTCGGCAACGTCCTCGCGGAGTTTCAAGTCAGATAGAGCTACCAGGAGCCTATCGAAACGTTCTTCGTGCTTTTCTGTGTGGCCGCCCGCCGCAATTACCATTGAGTATGCACGCATCTGAGGTAATTGGAATAATTCACCAAAAGCCGCATCGTGATAGCGAAACCCCCCGAGCGGCGTTGCAAAATCGCCTGTATCAGCTTTCTGCGCCTCGATCACCATGACGTCGGCAGGTGCAGGTGACTTATTCCTTTCCGCGAGAGTGAACCCGCCCTTGGAGGTGTGAACATCGCCGGCTTCAAGTGCAACAACGACGGGTGGCCGACCTCGGACTTCATTTGAAATCGTCAGAGTTTGCAAACTGAGATAAGCGTAAGGTCGTTCATGGCGGTGCGGTAAGGTTCCTTCGCCGGGTTGAAGTTCGAGGCGGAAGGCTCTGACCTGCGGGTTCTCAAATACAACCTTGTGGTGGGGTTCCTTCGAGACATCAAGAACCAATGCAGAGGGGCTTTCCTGCGCTGATATCCCGGTACACACCAGCAAGGCAGCGATCCAAAGGCGCACTTTCATTCAGTGATTATATTCAGTCGATAAGCTGGTTCGAGTGGGCCACTCTGATAACATCACGCTGATGAGGCTCGGATGGCAGTCGGTAGTTGCTGTTTTGTCTTTATCTGCGGTGGCATTTGGTGGCACCGATCCAGAGAACCCAAAGACAGCACGCATTCTTATTCATGAACACCTTAATCAGTCGTGTGAACTTGTCCGGAGCGGACAGTTGCTCCAATACCGCGATTATTCGGCTATCGTTGTTGACGGCATTCCCGACGAGTTGTACTCGCTGGAATTGACTCCCGGCAGCTTCATAGAACCCGCTAGCGGCGTGGGGATAGAAATCAAAAGCACTAGTAAGGCTGGTTTCGTTGTCAAAGACACGGGCGTGAGCATCCCATCCGATGTGCCACGTGTTGTGGCAATTGTCACGGGCGCAGAGTGTCCCGCGCTTCAAGATGCCGTCACATTGGCGGCGAAACAGCGCGGCAGCAGAAGAGAATC